>Ga0172374_1000168_pt1 | contig 55040 bp, 31 predicted proteins | sample LakKiv3m_FD_114536 | JGI IMG/M metagenome (GOLD analysis project Ga0172374, IMG submission 114536) | Freshwater microbial communities from Kabuno Bay, South-Kivu, Congo - kab_092012_10.3m | ecosystem: Environmental > Aquatic > Freshwater > Lake | place: Democratic Republic of the Congo... | reverse complement strand
TCTATCTGGCATTTTTCTTTCTTAACTTATTCTTCATAACCTATATAGTAGACCTGGAGCAGATAATTATCAGGGATCCTGCTGATTTCACCTATCCGGTATGGCCTCTGCCTTTCCTGGTAGATATGGTTCACTGGTGGGGATCCAGTTTCGATCCTCTTCAATGGTATCGTCCGGTATGGTGGAAAGCTACTATCTGGCTTGATGCAGTTCTCTTTGGACCATACTATGCCGCTGCGATCTATGCTTTCATCAAAGGGAAAGAATGGATAAGGATACCCACATTCATCATCATGTCAATACTGTTTACCAATGTTTTTATCATCTGCAGCGAAGAGATCTTTGGTCCGACACCTGCCAGTAACCTGCCTCTTGTATTGTTTGCAAATGCTCCATGGGCCTTATTTCCGGTATTCCTCATCTGGAAAATGTGGAAAAATGAACATCCGTTTACCCGGCAATCATAAAATAACAAACATAACTGGATCAAAAAAAAAATCACATATCTCCCGATGCCAACATTATTTTCAGATTATATCTTAAAAGGACACCGGATCAGTAACCGTGTCGTAGTGCCACCGATGGTTTGTTTTGGATATGCTCTTGAAGAAGGCATGGTAAGCGAGAGAAATGTCAGGCATTACCTGGAATTTGGCGAAGGAGGTGCAGGTATTATTGTCACAGAAGCCACAGCAGTCAGAAAGGAAGGCAGACTGGCACCGTTCCAGTTGGGTATATGGGATGATTCGCACATACCGGGTTTGAAAAGAATTACAAAAGCTGTCAGGAGTAATGGTGCGCTTTCACTTCTTCAGATCCATCATGCAGGACTTGTAACACCTTCCTCCGTGAGCCTGGAACCTCTTGGTCCTTCAGCCGACCAGAGAAATCCTCAGTCAAGAGAGCTGACGAAAACTGAAATAACAGAAATCCGTGATGCATTTATTGCGGCAGCTGTCAGAGCAGAAAAATCCGGATTTGATGGTGTGGAACTTCATGGCGCCCATGGATACCTGTTAAACCAGTTTGCAACATCGTATCTTAATAAAAGGGAGGATGAATATGGTAAGGATATGACCGGAAGGTTAAAGCTTGCAACAGAAATCATCCGGGGAATAAAAAGGGTTTGCAGTGCCGACTTTATTCTTTGTTACCGGTTGGGAGCCAATTCCCCAACCCTTGATGACGGGATAAATATCGCCCGGCATCTGGAAAATCTGGGTATCGATCTTTTAAGTGTATCGCATGGGGGCAGCCTGTTGAACCTTCCAAGACCTCCGAAAGAGTTTGATTATAACTGGATCGTTTACTGCGGGACAGTCATTAAAAGTAAAGTGAGTTTACCTGTTATTGTAGTAAATGAAATAAGAACTCCGGAAAGGGCGTCATTCCTGATTGAAAACAATTTAACCGATTTTGTTGCCCTTGGCAGACCTAACCTTGCCGATCCTTCCTGGACCAACCATTACAGGAATAACGAACCTGTAATAACTTGTCACAACTGTAAGCCGAGGTGCAGGTGGTTTGAGAACAGTGATCTGTGCCTGGCAAGGAAAAGAGCTCAGCCTATTTGAAAGAAAGGTTTATAAGAACGATTTCGGGTGTGTTGCCGAGTCTTACAGGTGGCCCCCATGTCCCGAATCCGCTTGAAACATAAAACTGAGTATTACCTATTTTCTTGCTTCCCCAGCTTACATCATATATAGCCCTTGTTACATAATTTAAAGGCCATATCTGGCCGTGATGGGTATGTCCCGACAGTTGAAGGTCAACACCCAGATCAGCAGCTTTCTGAAGATTGAAAGGTTGATGATCCATAAGTATGATGGGAAATGAGTTATCTACACCCTTAAGAAGTTCGCTTAATTCCTTCCGTTTTTTTCCTGTAAACCTGGTCTTGTCGCGATCATCCCTGCCTACTAAATAAAAACTGTTTTCCACGAATACTGAGCTGTCGCGCAACATAATTATTCCATTTTCTGTTAGATATCTTATAGCCGCATCGGCGCCTCCGATATATTCATGATTACCCGTTATGGCATAAACTCCAAGTTTCGACCTGATCGCGGTGAGCGCTCCTCCAAGGTTGTTATTTATGACCGGTGAAAGATCCTCATCAACCAGATCTCCGGCAAAAACAACAATGTCAGGATGCATCTCATTTATTTTAGTCACCAATCTTGAAACCTTTCTGCCCGCAATTAACGTTCCCATATGTACATCGGATACCATGACCATCCTCAGATTCTTTCTGCTTCCGGCATTTTTTGGGATGATAAAGGATAATTCCTTGATCCTTACTGTCCGTGCATTAATAAATCCTGATAAAACTGTTAAACTCACAACTGTCAGGCAAACGAAAAAGACAATAAATTTTGTCTTCCCGTAATCCGAATAAAGAAACTGGGGCAGGAAATGGATAACATTGTTAAGAATTCTTACAAGGTCAAGGAAGAATAAAAGAAGGGTGAAATAAAGCATAAATGCAAGCCAGAAAGAACCAATCCAGGTAATAATCCCGGTAAACAAACACGGGTAAGTACGCTCAAGAAACCTGGCAAGAATGAAGGCAGATGCAATAATCCAGAAAGAAACCGTAAACCATATTCTGAGATTGCTATGAGCCGGTATAGCCTGAAGACCTCTCACATATATATACACATTGACGACAGTGTATATTGCGAAAACGATTGTAATAAAAATAATGAATTGTCCTGTTTTCAACTGAAAGTCCCCTTATTTATTTTTGGCGTGCAAAGATAGGGATTCAGGATATAAAAAAAGAAGGCGGCCTTTTGAGCCGCCCACCTTTACCATAACAATTATGATTTAATATTTCATTGATTTCAAAGTATACGGGGTACCTGATTTCGGATAGAAAGTCACAAAATACAGGCCCGTAGCGAGCTTGGAAGTATTGATAGCGGTTGTCCCGATACCAATGTTTTCCAGTTTGACAAATTGCTGCCCGATGGTAGAACTGATCACAATATATTTAAGTTCCACATCGGTTTTTATCGTCAGGTTATTGTTGAACGGAACCGGATAAACACTGACCTTCCCTGCCAACGTACTTTCAATAATTCCGGAAGGTTTCTGCCCCCAGATGAATATCGCAAAAGTAGTATCTCCTTTTACAATAACCACTCTGTTCGGATCGCCGTCCCATTCACCCGTGGCCCAACCAATGCCATCGAAAAATTTAAACTGGTAGGTGCCTACAGAGTCAAGAACCATGGTGATTGTATAAATGGAATCGGTGATTGGGGTTTCAGCGGTCATCTGATCATTAACATTTGTTCCCGGTTCATTCCATATACCGTATTTCCCTCCGAAATTCCCAACACATGAAACCGGACCTGTGGTTAATCCGGAACCTTTCATATCAACTCTGAATGTAGCAGAGGCGGGTTTTACACCCCATTTATATGTAAAGGAAGCTGTACCAGTAACAGTGACCCTGCGGTTAGGATCCCCGTCCCATTCACCACCTGCCCAGCCGGCGCCTTTGAAGAATTTAAACTGATATTCTTTTGCCGGAAGTGTCATGGTGAGAGAATAAATAGAATCACCATCGAGATCCTTCATTTCATTTTCCGGATTTGATCCGGGTTCATTCCAGGTGCCATAGATTCCGCCAAAATCACCGGCGATATAGACAGGCTGTCCTGCAGTGAGTCCGGAGCCATGCATATCGACATTCATGGTGACTTCGGGTGGTGTGAACGGATCGGCGCTGTTATTCAGAATGATGTCGTCGAAATAAATAACGATATCTTCAAGAAGTGTCACAGGCTCCTCAAAATCAGGCATGAATGCAATAGTCGGGTGTGTTCCGGTTAGAGTAGAAAAATCAAAAACCATATCTTCCCAGGCACCCACAGCGGTCTGAGGCAACATGGAAGCTACCTCCAGGGTACCTGAGCCACCTTCAATTTTAAATTTAATAGGACTGATACGTGGCTTCCATACCTTTGCATGGATGTATTTGTTTGTAGTTACATCAATTGGCGTCGGTAATCCTGACCAGAATCCTTCCCATGGAACACCGTCCTTATCACGTAAAAACCGGATAACCCAGTTACTGCTGTTAAGAGCGTCAGGCACAGGATTTGGAACTCCTATCATTGAACTTGAATCCAAACCGGGATCACCAATCATCAGATTTAACGGGATGAATTCATAATCTTCAATAACATAGGCGGCGGCAGTATTGGGAGTCGGATCGTTATTGACAATAATGTCGTCGAAATAGATTATGATGTCTTCGGTGAGTGTCAGAGGTTCCTCAAAGTCAGGCATAAAAGCGATAATAGGATAGGTGCCTGTTTTGGATGAAAAGTCAAATACCATATCTTCCCATGCCCCGATAGTTGTCTGCGGTGTCATGGAAGCAGTTTCAAGTGTACCGGCGTCACCGCCTTCGAGCTTAAATTTTATAGGGCTGATACGAGGTTTCCATACCTTCACATGAACATACTTGTTTACGGTAACATCAACGCGTACCGGTAATGGTGACCAAAAACCTCCAAAGGGAAAACCGTCTTTATCACGTACAAATTTTACAACCCAGTTGCTCGTGTTAATACCCGTTTTATCAGGGTTGGGAACAACGACCATTGAACTTGAATCATTGGTGCCATTAGTCATTAAATTCATCTTGATGACCTCAAAGTCTTCTATGACCTGGGCTTGAGTGAATCCAACCATGACCATCAAGATAATTAAAATGAGTAGATTTTTTTTCATAGTTTTAATTTTTTAGTGAATAATAAGGTATTTTTTACCAAAGATAAAGTAATATTTAAATATTTTTACAGTTTATTGCAAATTTTTTAATAGCACCACCATAATTATAATCGTATTTACCACCAATTACGCCGGATTGTAATATTGGCTTAATGAAAAACATTGCATTTCTTTTGATAATATACATAATAGAGTCGCAGCTCGTCTTCTCCCAATCAGCTTACTTCGTTACTCATTTTTCCAACGAGGATTATGGAGCAGGAAGCCAGAACTGGTCGATAGATACGGATGATCCTGGATTTATCTGTGTTGCAAATAATGATGGTTTGCTGATCTTCGACGGGGCTCACTGGAAATTATACAGTGTCCCTGATCAAACAATTATCCGGTCAGTGTTGGTTTCACGGGATAAAAGGATCTATACGGGATCCTACGAAGATTTTGGTTACTGGGAAAAAGACTCTACCCATGATCTGAGTTATCACTCTTTGAAGCCATCGCAAAAAAACTCATTTCATAATGATGAAATATGGCGGATTATAGAATGTAACGGGAAAATTTATTTCCAGAGTTTTTCGGCGTTGTTTGTCTATGATCATCATTCTGTTAAACCTATTTCCATTCCGTCGGTAGTAATCTTCCTGCTGAAAGCAGATAACAGAATGTTTGTTCAGTCAATTAACGGACGGTTGTATGAACTGATCAATGATTCATTGGAACCTTTAAATACCGGAAATGCTTTGCTGAAAACTGAAGTTAAGGCAGTATTACCATATAAAGACGGAACATTCCTGATCGGAACTTCTTCCAAGGGTGTTTTTCAGTATGACGGTAAGCATATTAGACCATGGAATGTGCCTGCCAACAATGCATTAAAAAGATTCCAGATAAATAATGGAATCATTTCAGGCGACAGAATAATTTTCGGGACCATTGTTAAGGGAATCTTTGTTTTGGATTTTAATGGCAGGATATGCTTTCATCTTCACAATGAGAACGCATTACAAAACAATACTGTTTTATCGCTTTGCACGGATTATCAGGGAGGTATATGGGCAGGCCTTGATAAAGGTATAGACCATATCTCCTTCAAAACCGCACTTGAACCATATAATGAATCCAGGGAACAACTTGGCGCAGTATATACAGCAGCACTCATGGGAAACACATTGTATCTTGGTACCAACCGTGGAATTTATACATATTCTGAAGAAAATAAAAGCGACCGGTTCCGGTACACAGGATTCTTAAACAATTCACAAGGTCAGGTGTGGGAATTGAAGAACATTGACGGGACCTTGTTTTGCGGTCATACCAACGGAACATATATTATAAAAGATCAGAAATTAATTAAAATTTCAGACGTAAGCGGTGGATTTGCAATTGAGAAATATATAAGGGACGGAAAGGAATATTTACTGCAAAGCACATATGCAGCACTGGTGTTGTATAAAAGAAACCGGGATTTGTGGGAGTATTGCTTGCAGTTTAAGGGATTTATCGAACCTTCCCGGTTTTTAGAGATCGATCATCTGAATAACATCTGGATCGGCCATGCAGTAAAGGGATTATACCGGTTACGACTATCTGAAACAATGGACAGCGTGGCCGGTTTGACCTGTTATGGTAAAAAAGATGGACTTCCGTCCGACTTTAATATCCGTGTATTTAAAATTGAGGACAGGATAATATTTGCAACCGGGAAATCATTGTTTACCTACGATGATCTGAATAATGAAATCATTCCCTATACGGTGCTGAATAAACAGTTAAACGGTTTTGAAAATGCCACAAACATAGTAAACATAGGTAATGACCGATATTGTCTGATAAGAAATGATGATATAGCCGTATTTGAAATCAAAGATAATAAAGCATCACAGCTTATCCGCTTTTTCCTGCCATTGTACAAACTTAAAATGGTAAATGGTTATGAAAATGTAGTCTGCCTGAATAGGGAACGGAGCATCATTTGCCTCGATGAGGGTTTTGCTCTTTTTTCCAATAATTTTTTATCCTCTCCTGATTCGGAAGAAGCAAAACTCATTTTCCGTGAAGTAAAATGTATTAATACAGCAGGGGAGAAAAGAAATATTGAATCGTTAAAAACTCCGTTCACCCTTAAACATGCATGGAATAGCCTGTTCATTTCATTTACCTACACAAGCCACCATATCTCAGCCAAACGTTTCCAGTATAAGCTCGAACCTTTCGATCCTGACTGGAGTAACTGGACTGAAAAAGCAGAAGTATTATATACACGACTGCCACGGGGGAATTATATCTTCATGGTACGGACAATTTCACCCGCAGGTGTGGTAACTGACCCTGTTTCATTACAATTCAGGATCAAACCGGCATTTTATGCTTCCCCGTTATCATTCGTTCTCTACGGGATTTTACTGGTAACTGTAATAATGATTGCCTTTGTGATCCTTCATAAACGGTTTTTAAACCAGAAGGAAAAAATCAAGCGGGAAGCCATGAATAAATTATTACAGGAAAAACAAAGGGGAGAACAGGAAATTGTCAAACTACAAAATCAAAATCTGCAATCCGAAATATCACATAAGAATATTCAGCTTGCCGATTCAACAATGGCGATTATCAAAAAAAATGAATTATTGATCGAAATAAAAAATGAGCTCGATCGGCAAAAAAAGAGGTTGGGCAACAATTACCCTGTTAACTTCCTTGACAAAATTTTTTCCCTGATCAACAAAAATATAACAGACGATAACGATTGGAAAGTCTTTGAAGAATTGTTTGATCAGGCACATGCCGATTTTTTTAAGAGACTGAAATCATCATTCCCGGAATTAACTCAAAGTGATCTGAAACTTTGTGCTTACCTACGGTTAAATCTTACTTCCAAGGAAATTGCTCCCCTTCTGAATATCAGCTATCGGGGGGTTGAAACACGAAGATATCGGCTCAGAAGAAGATTGTTGCTTGACTCCGACGAGAATCTTGTTGGTTTTATTCTTCAGTTCTAATCTCAATGGGGTTAGTTCCCCGCCCCTTGGGGCGAATAGAAAAAATTCCCGTGATACCCCGCTGCTCTGCGGCGGGGTCATTCATTAATCTATCGTGTTGATCGTTATTATCTTAAGACTTGTATCCCGGTAGTTGAAGTACTATTGACGTACTTCCCTGATCAACATTCATCCGGGTGAAGTAGTCATGCTCAAGAAAATAGTTGATTTCTGCCTTAAACATTCGTAAATTAGCCTTAAAATGCATTAGTTAAATATCCTACTCCTTTCTTATGTATTATAAAGATTTACTCATGACAAATTCCATCTTTATAAAGATTGGATTTTTCCTTCTTGTTGCCTTTGGATTCATAAGCGTTTCAAATGCACAGATTAAAACAATCAAGGGTGTGGTAATTGCATCCGACACCAAAGAAACCCTTCCCGGTGCCACAGTTCTGATCAAAGGAACTACCACCGGGGTTGTTACCGGCATTGACGGTAATTATTCTATTGCTGTAACAACCGATAAAGCGACACTTGTCTTCTCCTATGTGGGATATAACCAGAAGGAGGTGGAGATCACAAATCAGACAATTATCGATATCCAGCTTGAACCTAAAAAAACCACACTTGATGAAATTGTAGTCATTGGATATGGATCTGTCAGGAAAAGTGATTTATCCGGATCAGTGGGAAGCGTTAAATCTGAAGATATCACTAAAATTACTGCACTTAATCCGGTTCAAAGCCTCCAGGGAAATGTGACAGGAGTTCAGGTGACCAGTAGTTCCGGTGTCCCTGGCGAGAATCCTTCCGTCAGGATCAGAGGAGTAGGTACTTTTAATAATTCGGACCCGATTTATGTTGTCGACGGTGTGATTGTTGACAATATTTCCTTTCTGAGTAGCAGTGATATCATCTCGATGGAGGTTCTCAAAGATGCGTCGGCATCTGCTATTTATGGTTCAAGAGGAGCCAATGGGGTGATCATGGTAACCACAAAAATGGGAAAAGCCATAGACGAAAAAACAGCCTTCAGTTTTTCAGGTGAAGTCGGGATACAGAACCTTGCAAAAAAAATTGGTTTGTTGAATGGACGGGACTTTGCTATTATCTCGAACGAGATAAAATCAGGAAGTTTTAACAACGTTGATGCCGTACCTAACACAGATTGGCAGAACCTGATATTTCATTCGGCTCCGATTTTGGATTTTCAACTTTCGGCATCAGGCTCTTCCAAAAATATTCAATATTACATTAGCGGAGGTTATTTCAAGCAGTGTGGCATAATCGATAAATCGAGTTATGAGCGTATTACTTTAAAAATAAATAACATTTATAACCTGTCGAAATATGTAAAACTTGGGAACAATATAACTATCGCACCGTACACCCAACAGGTGGCGCCCAATGTAACCTATGACGCATACAGGGCAAAACCTACACTTGTCCCTTACTATCCAGATGGCAGCTTTGCAGTTGTTCCCGGTGTCGGGAATCCTCTTGCTGATCTGGCTTATTCAAATAACTTCAACAGAGGTGTAAGGGGAGTCGGGAACATTTTCGGTGAAGTCAATTTCCTGAAAGCATTCACCTTCAAATCCAGTTTTGGAATAGATGCCGCTTATAATAAATCGGAAAATTTTACTCCGGCATTTACCATTTATAATCCTGACGGGACGATATCGCAACAACAAAATCTCATGAGCAGCCTGAGTAAAAACAACAACTATTATTTTACCTGGCTTTGGGAAAACACAATAAATTTCAAGAAGGAATTCGGCAAACATTCCATTGATGCCGTTGCTGGATATACCATGCAAAATACGACATCTGACGGATTTGATCTCTTCGGTAAAAACCTGATCCGCGATGCATCGAGTTTCTGGTATATCCAGCCTGCATATATCTATGATCCGGCCAATAACGTCAACACTATCAGCAATATAAAAGAATCGGTCAACTTGAAGCAATATTATTCGATGATCTCTTTTCTGATCCGTGTAAATTATGTTTTCAACAAAAAATATATTCTGACTGCGACCTTCAGGAGTGACGGATCATCCAAATTTGCCCTGAATAACCGGTATGCTAGTTTCCCCTCCTTTGCGCTGGGATGGAACGTTTCACAGGAAAAATTTATGCAAAACATAAAATGGTTGAATAAATTGAAAGTGAGAGCCAGTTGGGGCAAACTCGGGAATGATAAAATAGATTATTGGGATCGTTACGCACGGGTTGAATCAAACATCCTCGCTATATTTGGAACAAATAATGATCCCAATACCGGCGCCTCTTATGGAATAAACGGAAATCCCAACCTGAAATGGGAAGTCACAACACAGACAGACATCGGGCTTGAATTTGGCGTACTTGACAGCCGGCTTACCGCTGAATTTGATTATTACAATAAAAAAACAGACGATATCCTTGTCTTCTTGTCCACTCCGGGATATCTTGGCAACGGGGCAGGTGCCAAGGTAAGGTTCAATGCTGCTTCCGTTGTGAACAGGGGATTTGAACTTAATCTCAACTGGCGGGATCAGGTGGGTAAATTCAAATACATTGTGGGTATCCTTGGGACAACGTTACATAATGAGGTCCTAAGCATTGGCGGCAACAGTGGGGTGGATTCTGTTCTGATCGGAGGATATCTTGGGAACGGTATCCCTGTTACCCTGAGTAAGGCAGGTTTACCTATTGGGGCTTTCTACGGATATCAAACAGATGGCGTCTTCCAATCCCAGGCCGAGTTGGATGCTTACCCTCACAATAGTCAGGCCGGAGTGGGCGATCTCAGGTTTGTTGATATAAATGGAGATGGGAAAATTGATGGATTGGACAGGACTTATATTGGCAGTCCAATTCCTACTTTTATTTTCGGTTTTAATTTTGGATTTGAAATTCTGGGCATTGATTTTTCAGTCAACGTCCAGGGACAGACAGGGAACAAAATTTTCAATGGGAAAGATGCGGTCAGACCTGATCCTTATAATTTTGAAAGTCGTGTACTCGACCGCTGGACAGGGCCTGGTACCAGTAATACAGAACCCCGGCCGTCTTTCGGAGGTTACAATTACACTCCGTCAGATTATTTTATCCAGGATGCTTCCTTCCTGAGAATACGTAATGTAACGCTGGGTTATATGCTTCCTTCTTCATGGAGTACTAAGATTTACATGCAAAAAATCAGGATTTATATAAAAGCTGATAATCTTTACACGCTGACAAAATATACAGGCTATACTCCGGAAATTGGCAGTGATGATCCTTTATCACCGGGTATTGACAGTGGCGTTTATCCAATCACTGCATTTTATTCAATAGGTATTAATTTGAACTTTTAATGATATGAAACCGTTCACGAAACTTTTTTTTCTGATCCTTGGATTTACCTCAGTTATTTTATTTCCAGGATGTAAAAAATTCCTCCAGAAAGACCTTCAGGGGACACTTACACAACAGGCTTTCCCGGTTTCACCGTCGGATGCGTTACTGGCGACCAATGCCACATATGAAGCCATCAGGGAATGGTATTACCATTCGGGCGGATATCCTATCCTTGATATCATGTCGGATGATGCAAGGAAAGGTAGTAATCCAAACGACCAGGCGTCTAATCTGAATCCGTATGACAACTTCACATTTTCTCCGACCCAGGATGGATTGGACAGGTGGTGGAATACTCTTTATGTAGGCGTGAAACGCGCTAATGTAGTCATTGAAAAGATCCCGGCAATTCAAATGGATGAGACATTAAAAACAAGGTACATTGCAGAGTCAAGATTTATCAGAGGTCTTATTTATTTCGATTTTGTTCGTGCATGGGGAGGCGTACCTCTTGTCACTACAACTGATCCGCCTCTCAAATTACCGCGTGCTTCTTCAAATGATATTTTTAACCTCGTTATCTCCGACCTTCAATTTGCTATAGATAACCTTCCTCTTCAAAGTGATTATGCGTCGGAAGATCTTGGCAGAGCTACAAAAGGAGCTGCTCAGGCCATGTTGGCCAGGGTTTACCTGTTTCAACACGATTTTTTCAATGCCGAGATATATGCCATGGCAGTCATAAATTCAGGGCAATACGGACTTGAACCTGTTTTCACTGATGCAAACGGAGTTAATGGCAACAACGGTATAGAATCAGTGTTTGAAATAGGTGCTTTGCAGGCTGAAAGCACCGAAGGAGGAGGTGATCAGTATGCAAACACACAAGGTGTCAGGGGTACACCTAACCGTGGCTGGGGTTTCAACAGACCGACAATTGATCTAAGGAATTCATTTGAGCCAGGAGATCCGCGATATAAAGGCACAGTTATCAACATCAATGACACTATCGACGGGGTTGTGATCCTTGGCGATGGCAGCACCCCGAAAGTGACTTATGACGAACATGGCAATATTATTGAAATTGAGTGTTATAACAGAAAAGTCTGGGTGCCCGGTAATAACACCATTACACAGTGGGGACATCACCGGAGGTTAATACGTTATTCCGACGTTTTATTAATGGCTGCAGAGGCTTTGAATGAAAATAATAAACCTGGCGAGGCGTTAATATGCCTTAATATGGTAAGGGCCCGTGCACGGCAGGGGAACAATACAATCTTGCCGGATATCACAGTAACTGATCAGACTGAATTGAGAGACATTATTTTCAATGAGCGAAGACATGAATTGGGCATGGAAGGCTGGAGGTTCTGGGATGTAATAAGGACCGGCAGAGCTGCTCAGATTCTTGGTCCTCTTGGATTTATAACCGGTAAACATGAATTACTTCCTATACCTCAGAGTGAAATTGATATTTCTCAGGGCTCCTTGTTGCAAAATCCAAATTGGTGATGAATCAAATATTATCTAACTAATAACAATTTTTATCATGAAAAAACAAATTATTTTATTGAGTTCATTATTTATAGCTGTGGCTCTTCTGATAGGGTCAACCGGCTGTAAGAAAAAAAGTGAAACTAATGTTTTCGCTCTTTCAACACTGATTGCCCAGTTGGCGGGCGGGACTATTGATCTGAATGGCGCTACACCTGCAAACAATGTACCTACTCTTCCTACAATCGTTGCAACTTATAATATGGATATTAATTCATCAGGTGTTGCTGCTGGCACGATCACCCTTATCAGGGATTACGACACGGCCTCGATTGAACTGACTCTCACCGTAACAGGCTCACAGATTATAATAGTACCTAAAGTTGATCTTGGTAATGGTACTTTGTATAAACTGCATTTTAACGCTATAATGTCAACCGATGGTCAGTCCACACCTGCGATAGACCGTACTTTCACAACTTTCGGGACTTTTGTTCCTGGCGGTCAGATTGCATATTGGAATTTTGAAGGAAATGCTGATGACCAGGTCGGGACATGGAATCCTTCACCTAATGGTATTGTTGATATCACCTATACCGCTTCTTATAAAACCGCAGCAGGAACAGCAGCTACTTTTAACGGCACAACGAGTATCATCGAAATCCCGAATGGTGATCAGTTATCAAACACACCAAGCTTCTCCCTGTGCTTCTGGGTAAAGACAAACTCTGTAGGTCACGAAGATGCAGGCGGTAATCCCAAAGGACATTTTGTTATCGGCCTTGGAGCTTTCAAGGGATTTCAATTTGAAATTCCGGCTGATTATAATTCCTGTAAACTGGCGGCTTCCTATGAACTTGCAGACGGAACAACAGCTTCAGACGACTTATGGTATGATGGCAAACCGCTAACCCCTGAAAGCTGGCAGGGATACACTTTCAGCAAAGACCTTACCGGTTCGGGAGGAGTTGCCGGAATTATAAAAGATAAATGGACACAGGTTGTTTGTACATATGACGGACCATCAAAAATCGGAACATTATACCTCAATGGTGAAAAAATGAAGGCTCAGGACTTCAACCTGTGGCCTACAGGTGACGCCAAACAGGGTATTGTCGGACTGAAATGGGGAGGAGTACCTCCTGAAGTATATCCGACTTTGGCTTTCGGTTTCATTCAGTCAAGAGAAGGGACTATGTGGGCAACCGAACCATGGGGCGGATATACCTTCCCGACATCCAACCACTTTGGCGGATGGCTCGATGATATAAGAGTTTATCATAAAGCTCTGACTCCGGTTGAAATAGATCTGATGTACCAATCAGAGAAGCCGTAAAGATTCGATAATTGACAAATTCATTGAGGGTTATGGGTCTCCTTAACCCTCTCTTTTTTAATTTATTAATGGAAGTAAGATGAATAAGACCTTTGCCGGCATATTTCTGATAGTTTTTCTTGGTTGTTTGTTCGTAATATCCTGTAAAAAGAAATCAACCCCGCCTTCCGGGTCAATCCAGCTTGCACAGGTAAAAATTGGATCTGTTGTTCTCAAAACAGGACAAACAACATCAGATATCCCTGTTGACAGTTCATTTAAAATCTACTTTAATGATGCACTTGATCCTTCATCGGTTAATGGTAGTGTTCATTTAAAGAAAGATGATAATACAGTTATCCCCTGTAATATTGAAGTCACCGGCAATAACCGGATAATTATACTGACTCCTCAAAATCCAATGGATCATCTTTCAAACTATAAACTGCAGATAACCTCAGAACTCAAAGGATCAGCGGGGGAAACTTTCGCCGGTGTTGAATTTCTTTTTATTACTGTAGAAGGAAAACTACTGATTGAAACAATCACAGTTAATCACCAGCCTTTTCAGAAACCTCTAATTCCGAAAAACATTACCTGGAAAAAAGATTCTGTGAAAATTGAGATATTATTCTCGGATTCACTCGATCCGGTCAACCTCAATACTTATTTCACCATGTCCGACGGAATGCCTCTTTCGTTATCGCTTTCAGGAAATAATAAAAAATTAACGGTTTCCAATACGACACCTTTAACCGACTTCTCCCGGTGCTTTTTCAGTATTTCCAAGAATCTGACATCAATAAACGGATTCACTTTTGACGGCTTTACTAATTATTTTTATACTGTAGCCGATTCGACTCCAAAGTTCCCTGTCATTACTGATGACGAACTTCTTACCTTGATCCAGGAAAAGACTTTCCGCTATTTTTATGACTTTGCTCATCCGGCATGCGGCCTTGCCAGGGAGAGAAACACTTCCGGAGATATTGTGACTATCGGAGGATCAGGATTTGGCGTGATGGCATTGATTGTCGGTATGGACCGTGGCTTTATTACCCGCGACCAGGGATTAACACGGTTAGATAAAATTCTGGGTTTTCTTGAAACATGCGACCGTTTTCATGGCGCCTGGCCCCACTGGCTTAATGGATCCAATGGTCAAACCGTTCCTTTCTCTCCTAACGATAACGGGACAGATCTTGTCGAAACTTCATATATGATTGAGGGTCTTATCACTATGAGGCAGTACCTTGACTCTCTCGTAACCTTAGAAAAAAATCTCATAAACCGTATCGACATATTGACAGATTCTGTGGAATATGATTGGTTTACACGGGGACAGAACGTTTTATACTGGCACTGGTCCCCTGATCTGGGCTGGATCATGAACATGCAGATCAGGGGATATAATGAAACCCTCATAACATATATAGCCGCTGCAACCTCAACAACTCACCCGGTCACAGATGCAGTTTATCACCAGGGGTATGCAAAAAATGGCGGGATCAGAAACGGTAACAGCTACTATGGCTACCTGTTACCCCTTGGGGAACCATATGGAGGACCGTTGTTCTATACACATTATACGTATATGGGTCTGGATCCTCGAAACCTTCATGACCAATACGCAAACTATTGGGAACAGAATATGAATCAGTCGCTGATTAACTGGACCTATTGCTTTACAAATCCAAAAGACTTTTTCGGTTATAGTGATGTTTGCTGGGGACTGACGGCGAGTGACAATCCATGGGGGTATAGCGCACATTCACCGACAAACGATTTGGGGGTTATAACTCCGTCAGCAGCAGTTAGTTCGTTGCCATATACACCGCAACAATCAATGAATGCAATCAGGTTTTTCTATTACACCCTCGGTGACCGGCTGTGGGGTGAATTTGGATTCTTCGATGCTTTTGATCCGGCCGAAGGATGGTGGGCTGATTCGTACATTGCCATTGACCAGGGACCTATCGTTTGTATGATAGAAAATTACAGAACCGGGCTGCTATGGAACCTTTTTATGTCGTCACCCAGGGTACAGGCTGGCCTTACAAAACTCGGTTTTACATATTAATCTTAGTTTTTGAGAGAATGCATCCGCAAACCTTTTTTAACTATAAAAATACAGGCCTGCTTTTCATATTACTTGGTCTCAATACCACGGTATTTTCACAAAATAAACTGCATCAAAACATTCTCTATTCTGATAGTGTTCAGATTGAAAAATTGTTAGGTCTAATGACACTCGAAGAAAAGATAGGACAGTTATCACTTTTTCAGCCCGATATTGATGTAATAAGTCATGAAATGAAAAGTGAAGATAAATTTCTGATTGAAAAAGGGAATATCGGAGCAATTTTAAATGTTCATGGTGTGGATAATGTGCGTAATATCCAAAAAATTGCAATTGAAGAATCACGGTTAAAAATTCCACTGGTCTTTGGTCTGGATGTTATCCATGGCTACAGGACAATTTTTCCGATCCCTCTTGCGCAATCGTGCAGCTGGGATCTGCAGGCAATCGAAAAATCGGAAAGGATTGCAGCTACGGAAGCAACTGCAGAGGGATTGAACTGGACCTTTGCTCCGATGGTGGATATCGCCCGGGATCCCAGATGGGGGAGGGTATCCGAGGGATCGGGTGAAGATACATGGCTTGGCTGCCGGATCGCAGAAGCACGTGTACGGGGCTTTCAGGGCTCTGATCTTCGGGATTCAAACACCATGCTTGCATGTTCAAAGCATTTTGCAGCTTATGGAGCGGCACAGGCAGGGCGCGATTACAATACCGTTGACATTTCCCCGGTCACGCTTTATGAATGGTACCTGCCACCCTATAAGGCCTGTGTGGACGAAGGAGTAGGCTCGGTTATGACTTCCTTCAACGAGATTTCCGGAGTCCCGTCCACAGCTAATAAATGGCTCCTGACCGATGTACTGAGGAGAGAATGGGGATTCAAAGGTTTCGTGGTCACTGATTTTACCGCTATTAATGAACTTGTCAGTCACGGAGTCGCCGCCAATGAGAAACAGGCCGCTGCACTGGCTTTAAATGCCGGAGTTGATATGGATATGCAGGGTGAAACATTTCTGAATTCACTGGAAGATCTGATTAATGACAAAGAAGTCACTATCAAACAGATCAATAACGCAGTCCGCTTTGTTTTGAATGCGAAATTCAAACTTGGATTATTTGATGATCCTTACCGGTACTGCAATGCGAAGCGTCAGGTGAATGAGATTATGACACCTGAAAATATAGCCTTTGCCAGGAAATTTGCAGCCGGGAGCTGTGTACTCCTGAAAAATGATAACCATACGCTGCCTGTACCTGATAAGGTTAAGACCATAGCAGTGATAGGGCCCTTGGCTGATTCAGGGATGGATATGCTGGGTTCCTGGTCCGCCACCGGTGAATCTGAAAAATGTGTAACTCTGCTTGATGGGATTAAAAACCATACTGGTAAAGATATAACCGTTATATATGAAAAAGGATGTGACGTCAGTGATAAGATTAACGGTGGATTTGATAAAGCCCTGAAAGCCGCTTCATCCTCCGATTATATTATAATAGTGCTTGGTGAAAATCGTGAGATGAGCGGTGAAGCATCCAGCAGGTCAGACCTGGACATTCCGGGTGTGCAGAACGAGCTTGCCGAACTTATCCTTGGTACAGGTAAACCGGTAGCAGTTGTGCTTTTCAATGGTCGCCCGCTGACAATCACAAAGCTGAACAGAATGGCGCCTGCTATCCTGGAAGCCTGGTTCGGCGGAACACAGGCTGGAAATGGTATTGCCGACGTGCTTTTCGGAGATGTCAACCCTGCCGGAAAACTCACAATGACTTTTCCACAGAATACCGGACAAATACCCATCTTCTATAATTCAAAAAATACCGGAAGACCTTTTAATCCTGAAAACCCAAACGAAAAGTACGTTTCCCGTTATATAGATGTTTCAAATGATCCGCTTTATCCGTTTGGATATGGATTAAGCTATACTTCTTTTGAATATTCCGGTCTGACAATCGATACTTCCGGAAACAATCTTACAGTAAAGGTCAAATTAACTAACAAGGGTGACCGAGATGGTGAAGAAGTGGCACAACTTTATGTACAGGATAAAGTCGGTTCAATAACCCGTCCTGTTAAGGAACTGAAGGGATTTAAAAAGATAATGCTGAAACCCGGCGAAACAACAACGCTGACTTTTTCACTGGAAAAAGATGACCTCTCTTTTTATCATCCCGATCTGAGAAAATACTGGGAACCGGGAGAATTTATAATATATGTCGGAAGTAACTCAAAGGAAACAATCTCAACAGCTATTTTCCTGTAATGAAGAGGGATTTTTTACTTTTAAAAGTAAACAACTGAGAAAAAAAATAACATCGTAAATCACATGAGAATGAACCAACTGTTCTTGTTTGTGATTTTTCCATTTACCGTCTGTATCGCACAGTCACAGGAGATTGTGTTCAAATCGAAGGGAAAAATCAATTATCCTTTAACAACGGATGAAAAAATAATGTTCGATTCAATTCAGTACAGAACGTTTCTATTCTTTCTAAATGAGCACCATCCCGAATTTGGAATCGTAAAAGACAGGACCACATCAAGTTCGCCATGCAGTATTGCGGCGACGGGTTTTGGAATTCCATCGTTTGCGATCGGCGCCGAAAGAAATTGGATTACACGTGAACAGGCAGCTGATATAACACTAAAGATTCTGAAATTCCTTATTAATTCTGAACAAAGTACTGCAACAGATGCCACAGGTTATAAAGGATTTTATTACCATTTTCTGAAAATGGATTCCGGAAAACGGGAGTGGAACTGTGAACTTTCTTCGGTAGATACAGGCTTGCTGATGATGGGAATCATATTTGCCCGCAATTATTACAATAAGAACAATGATATTGAGAAAAATATCCGTTCGCTTGCAGCCAAACTGCTTGAGAGAATTGACTGGAACTTTATGCAAATGCCACCGACTGGGAAATTTGCTTATACAATTTCGATGGGATGGTCCCCTGAAAAAGCTTTTCATGATATGGGCTGGACCGGATATAATGAAGCATTATTCCTTTATATTTTAGCCGCAGGCAGCGGAATGGAAAATGCAGAAGAAGGATATACCTCATGGTTAAAAACCTATAAATTTTACACCCCTTATATAAAATTTTCGCATGTGGCTTTTCCTCCATTATTCGGTCATCAGTTTTCTCAGGCATTCATAGATTTCAGGGACATAGCCGATAAATATATGAGGGAAAAAGGTATCGATTATTTTGAAAACTCCCGCCGCGCCACCTATGTGCAGCGACAATATGCAACAGATAATCCTAAAGGCTGGATTGGTTATGATTCACTTTGCTGGGGTGTTACTGCAAGCGACGGACCTTCGGAGAAATATAATTTTGATGATAAAAAGTTTTTGGGTTATGCCGGAAGAGGAACAAGCGGACCAGGTTTCAACTATTTTGATGACGGTACAATTGCTCCTTACGCATCAATCTCATCTCTGCCTTTTACACCTGAAATAGTGGTGCCAACCATAAAATCCATGAATCAGAAATATGGCAAAAAACTTTGGGGTAAATATGGGTATTTTGATGCAATAAATTCAACAGCCAACTGGATAGATGATGATTTTTTAGGAATCGACGAGGGGCCAATGATAATAATGATAGAGAATTTCAGGACAGGACTGGTTTGGAATTATGTGATGAAAGATCCTGTAATCCAGAAGGGTTTAAATAAACTGGGCTTCAAATATCTTAAATAGAATTCTTCAGGTTACTTCTGATTTTAATCTTCCACTATCTGTCAGATGGAAAAATTTTTTATAAATAGAATTTTATTCTCCGTCGGGTTATTTCTTTCAGCCATAACCATAAAGGCCCAGGTTACGACTCTTGATGAATTTGAAAACAAGGACGGCTGGACTGTCATCAGGTCAGATGGCGTTAATCTTGAATTATCCAATGATAAAGGACTGACAGCAAATTCAATACGTTTCGATTATGATTTCACCAAAGGCACAGGCTATGGAGGAATTCAGAAACGGTTTCCGATCGATCTTCCTGATAATTATGAATTTACATTTTATATCAGAGCCGAGTCACCTTCGAACAATTTTGAAATAAAATTCCTTGATAGTACCGGAAGTAATGTTTGGTGGGTGAATAACCATAATTATAATTTTCCCGCAAATTGGAAAAAAATAAAGATAAAGAAAAGACATATCAGTTTTGCTTGGGGACCGGCTATTGACCGTAATTTAAAACGGATTGACAGAATTGAATTTACTATCGCATCGGCAGCCGGTGGAAAAGGTACGGTTTGGATTGATGGACTGAAGCTTGAACCCTTACAGCCAGAGATGCAATCCTTTCCTGATCCGTCGATAACCGCCTCGTCATCCACAAACGGCCATACCCCCGATAATATCACAGACAACTCAGATGAATCATACTGGCAAAGTAATGGAACTGGTGACCAGGATGTTGTTATTGATTTTAATACCCGAAGGGAATTCGGGGGACTGCAGATTTGCTGGCTGAAAAATAGCCATGCAGAAAGATATGAAGTTCTCCTGTCAGAAGATGGCAGGGAATGGGAGAAAGTCTTTACCGTGCTTTCAAATCAAAGTGACGTCAGCTTTATAAGATTAGCTGAAGCTGAAGCGCGGTATTTAAAGATAATTTTGATAAAAGGCAGTAATGATAATGGATTTGGTATACGTGATCTGAAATTCCTTGAGGTAAAAGATTCCTTCACAATGAATGATTTTTTAATCTTCGTTGCAAAAAATTCCACTCCTGGCGATTATCCGAGATACTTCTCAGAGAAGGGTACATACTGGACAATTACAGGTGTTAATAATGATGTTAAGGAAGCATTGATAAATGAAGATGGGATGGTCGAAGTTGATAAAGCCCGGTTTTCAATTGAGCCTGTGATAAAAGTGGGTGACTCGGTATATAACTGGAGCAATGTCAGTTCCATTCAGTCGCTGGGTGCTCCGGAAGAAAACAATGACTTTACATTTTTACCCACTGTTACATGGAATTCCGGTGGTCTGAAATTTTCGGCCAGTGTTGCGGCTTCCGGTGAAGCAAATAAAAACTCCGTACTAAATATCAGCTATTCATTTAAAAATATTTCAGACCGGCCGAAAGATTTCGAATTTTATTTATTGATCCGCCCGTATCAGGTAAATCCATATTACCAGTTTTTAAATCTGTCAGGGGGGTGTGGTAAAATAAGGTCGATTAGAGAAGAAGATAGCGGTTTTTTGAATATTGATGATAAAATTGTTTTATCTCAAAAAAAATTTAATTCATTTGGTGCTGGTGTTTTTGATGACGGAAATATTGTTGATCTTTTACGTTCCGGGTATATTCCGGAAAAGAAATCGGCATTTAATCAAAACGGATTGGCAAATGGCATATTAAAATATTTATTTCATTTAAATCCCGGTGAAACTACAGGATTTTTTATTTTGGTTCCGTTTTATAACAAAAACTCAATAGGTGAGAAGCATGATAGTGGCTATATCATTGAACAATCCGCAAATGAAATTGAATTCTGGAAAAAAAAGACAGGTCATATCAGGTTTAACTTACCCGCCTCAGCTAACCACATTGTAGATACTTACAGATCAAATCTCGCATATATACTGATAAACAGGGATAAAGCAGGTATTCAGCCCGGCTCGCGATCGTACGAACGCAGTTGGATACGTGATGGTGCATTAACGTCGTCTGCATTGCTGAAGTCAGGGATCGTTGATGAGGTCAGAGATTTTATCGACTGGTATACAGACCATCAGTACGAAAACGGCAAAGTGCCCTGTGTAGTTGATTTCAGAGGCCCCGATCCGGTTCCTGAAAACGATAGTCATGGGGAAATGATTTATCTGATCCGTGAATATTTTAATTTCACAAAGGATACTGCTTTTCTCAGATCAAAAAATAAGAATGTATTAAAAGCCGTAAATTATATCGGATCGCTGATTGCTGAAGAATCCACGGATTATTTTAAATACGGGAACGACAGTTTGCGAACTTTCTTCGGTCTGGTGACGGAATCAATAAGTCATGAAGGGTATTCGGCCAGACCAATGCACTCTTACTGGGATGATTTCTTTACAATGAAAGGTTTGAAAGATGCCGCCGAGATTCAGAAAATTCTTGGTGAAAAGGAATCATATGAAAGAATAGTTAAGATTCGCGATAAATTCAGAGAGGACCTATACAACTCACTACAGCTCACGATGAAGATCAGAAAAATAAATTACATACCCGGCTGCGCTGAACTCGGGGATTTTGATGCAACCTCTACAACAATCGCCTTGACACCATGCAACGAGTTGAATAACTTACCAAAGCCGGAGGTTTATAACACTTTTGAGAAATATTATGAATTTTTTAAAGAACGGAGAAATGGCAAAATTGACTGGATCAATTATACACCATACGAGAACCGTTTGATCGGATCATTTATAATTTTAGACCAGCCGGAAAGAGCCCATGAGTTAATGGAATTTTTCCTCAGGGATCAGCGCCCTCACGGATGGAACCAATGGGCCGAAGTTGTCTGGAAAGATTACCGCTTTCCCGGCTATATAGGGGATATGCCACACACCTGGGTTGGCAGCGATTTTATCAATGCAGTCCGGTCAATGTTTGTTTATGAAAACGAATATGATCAATCACTTGTCCTGGGTTCCGCCCTTTATCAGGATTGGATTGATTCACCGTCAGGAATGTCTGTTGAAAATCTTCCGACATATTACGGTGAAATCTCTTACTCAATAAAAAAAAAATGATAACAAATATTTCATTTCAATTTTTGGGGACATAAAACCTCCTGCCAACGGAATAAAAATCAAAAACTTTAATGGATCCAGGCTCCCGGTAAAAGTGACCGTAAATGGTGCGGTGAGAAAGGATTTTACTGAAAAGGAGATTTCTGTTTTTGAATTTCCTGCAACAATTGTGATCTATTATTAATCATTAAATTATCAGGTACCCTATGACTGAACAGGACAAAAGCACGGAAATAAATACAGGCTCAGACCATCAGATTCACTTTTCACAGTTAGCTGCATATGGAGCCGGAGGAATTATTCCAATTGCTCTTTTCAACATTGCAGGGATACTTGTTGGATTGATGGGGAATATCAGTTTGGGCCTGAGTGCTTTCTGGCTGGGAGCAATATTGATTGTCCCACGGTTATGGGACGCTCTTTCCGATCCTTTCATCGGTCATCTTTCTGATAATACACGTACACGCTGGGGACGCCGGCGCCCATATCTGCTGCTTGGAGGAATTCTGGTTGCTGTTTTTTTTGTTGTAATATGGTGGATTCCCAAAGGTGATATGGTGAGAGCCTGGTTCCCATCTGAATCGGGTTTTCAATGGTTTCAGCTTTCATATATTCTCTTTTCACTTCTTCTCTTTTTCACTGCATGTAATATTTTCGAGATCCCGCATGGCGCGCTTGGTATGGAAATGACAACCGATTACCATGAACGAACCCGTCTTTTCAGCGCCAAGAGCTTTATAGGCAATCTTTTTGCTATGAGTACACCCTGGCTTTTTGCTATCGCAAGCATGGAAACCTTTAAAGGTGCCGGCGGGAATGAAGCCGACGGAATGCGCTTTGTCTCCCTGATGATCGCTGCGATCCTTATCCCTCTTTCTTTCTGGTGGTTTTTCAAACTCAGGGAGCCGGGATTTGTTAAAGCAGCAAAGCATAAAAAAACACACTTCTGGCATGATATGAAACATACTGCCACCAATAAAAACTTTATAATGTTGACCTTGACTATTTTCACCCTGGCCATGGGTTTCAATTTCGTTCAACTGCTCGGATCATATATCCCTATTTTTTATGTTTTCGGAGGCGACAAGGTTGCAGGCGCTACCCTGCTTGGGATCAATGGTACGGTATGGGCTATAACGGGATTACTTGCCGTATTTCCCCTAAACTGGATAAGTCCGAAAATAGGGAAAAGGAGTACGCTTACAATTGCAATTCTTCTGATGTGTCTCGCACAGCTTTCAAAGATTGTCTGCTACAGTCCGTCATACCCGTACCTGATAATCATTCCAACTGTTCTGCTTTCGGCAGGTATGTTGTTTTTCTTTACCCTGGGAGCATCAATGGTCGGCGATATATGTGATGAAGATGAATTAAAGACCGGTTACCGTTCGGAAGGCAGCTATTATTCGGTATTCTGGTGGTTCATAAAAATGGGATCGGCGCTTGCCAGCCTGGTTGCAGGCGCACTTATCGTTTTAACGATGTTTGACGAGACTCAGGTTATGAAAGTAGACAGAATACAGGGGAGTATCAGAGAAATGAGAAATAAGGTGCAGTACTGGAAAGACTACAATGGTCTTCCAGCCAAAAAACAAGAGTGGTCTGAAAATTTAAAAGTTCAGAGTGCTGAAGCCCTCAAAGAATCAATAGAATATTCAACCTACCTGGAGAAAGAAATTCATAAAAAACCGGATAAGATAGATACTGATCTCCCTGAATATCCTGAAATGAAGAAAAAACAGCTCCTGAATGCCTTGTCTTCGGCAAAGTCGACAGTGGATGAGCTTGAACAACTTCAGAAAACAATAAAAATGTCAGGAGTGCAGGCTGAAGACTCACTGGTTAATTCCTTTGTTGAAGAAGCAATCCGGCTTTCACTTCAAACAAAGCTGGAGAAAGCAAGGATGAGTTCATTTGAACTCCTTACTCACCTTAAAGCGAAATCAATCAAAAATATAAACAGCAAGGTGCATTATAATATGCTAAACAGTGACATCGCAGGAATAAATACCCTCCTGGAGGATATGAATACGACAATATCACTGGATCTGTTGGACAGGGAACTTGGTGATATTGAAAATTATATTGTTCCGCTCACACAGCAGACACCTTATACGCTGTTAATGATGCGGGTTGTGGAAATAGGACTTCCGGTGCTGCTGAGCATCTTTTCAATTTTATTCATAATCAGGTACTCACTTACTGAAAAGAGAAGTCATGAAATCAAAGATCTTCTCAAACAAAGAACTTTGGAACTGTCAAAAAAAGAAGCATGACATTCAATATAAAAGGATCAAATTTTTATCTGGATGATAAAAAAGTATTTCTCAATTCCGGAGAGATCCATTATTTCAGAATTAAACGCAGCCTGTGGGATAAACATCTGGAAGCAGCTAAGGATGCCGGATTGAATGCGGTAAGCACATACATTCCCTGGGCATGGCACGAACCTGAGGAAACAGTCTTTGATTTTGAAGGGTCATCATGTCCTGAGCGTGACCTGAATGGCTGGCTAAGACAGTGCCATGCCCATGGATTAAACTGTATTGTCAAGCCGGGGCCAATAATTCTGGCCGAGTTCCGCGGAGCGGGAATCCCTGATTGGTTTATGGATAAATACCGTGATGAAGTCAGGATGCGCAACAGGAAAGGCGAGAAGGTTCAGAGTGAGGGAGTCAGTCTGTTTAACAGCAAATACCTGGAAAAGGTAGCGCTCTGGTTTGACAAGATAATACCTTTTCTCAGGGAACGTGAAATCAATGCCGGTGGTCCGGTAATAATGATGCAACTATGTAATGAGATTGGACTATTCTCATGGCTTGCAAAACAAGGGGATTACGGAAATACCGTAAAAGAGAAGTTCATTGCTTACATATCAAATAAATATTCAGACATTGATGAGGTGAATAAGCTGTGGGGAACAGGGTATCATGATCCTTCTCATATCGAAATGCCACCTGACGGTAATCTTCCTTATCAGTCAAAGGGTGACAGGAGCCGTGATTACGAATGGCATTGTTTTTGGAGAACTTATTACGGTGAATATTTGAAAATCCTAACGGGAATGGTCAGAGACAGAGGAATAAGCGTACCCCTGTTTCATAACCTTCCCGGCTGGATATACGGACATGGCTATGAATTTCCGGTCAATATAACCATGTACGAAGATTTATTTGATGAAAAAGCCGGGATAGTGTTTGGCATCGACCATATACCGGAATTTCTGACATACCGTAATATGCATGATGACCGGATTATTAATGATGTTACAACCGCAATGCAGGGAAACAAACCGCTGTTTGCTGCTGAGTTTCAGAGCGGTTCACGAGAATATCAGGTAGTAACGAATCCACGTGAGATGGAACTCTTTTATAAAACAAGCATAGCAAACGGATTAACAGGCTGGAACTATTATATGTTCTCACAAGGACAGAACCCTGCCAGGAAGGGCTACTCTGGAAGAACTTTTTATTGGTTCACTCCGCTCTCAGCCGAAGGTAATCGGTCAGGTGTCTTTCCATTGATCAGTCGGATGAGTAAAATTGTTAAAACTTCCGAATCTCTTATCGTCAGTGCCCGGAGGAGAGCTGAAATTTGTATCTTGTTTTACCCTCCATATTATGCAACTGAATTGGAAAGACCCGTGGAAAGCGTGTGTGAACTTAATTTCATACCTTCTGCAATCAGAAGACAGGCATATTTCGACGGATTGCTTAAAGCTCTTCAACTGCTTAATATAGATTATGATATGATTGATTTAACCCGGACCTCTTCAGATAAGCTGGGTGCTTATAAACAGGTATGGACATTTAGCACTGATGAAATGAATGCCGGGGATCAGCAAACTTTAGTTAATTATATCAAATCCGGTGGAAACTGTGTTCTTTTTCCTTACCTGCCTGATCGGGATATGCTACAGAGGCCATGTACAATAATCCGTGATTCCTTTTCAATATCACCCTCCGGGTCGGAAAGCATTGATTCACCTTTGATTGATATATATGACCTGAAAGATATAAAGTGCTCAAATCCTCAAATAACCTATTCTGAAGAATCGCTGAAAAACGCGGAGATCATTGCCCGGACCGTCAATGGCGTTCCATGCGGATTTACAAAGACTCTCGGAAACGGTGTTTTGATCCATCTGGGCACATGGATCGGTTTCGATACTGAGGATCATAAACATGTCTATGAAGCAATCCTGAATAAGTCAGGAGCAAAACTCAGGCAAGCATCTGCAGGAAATGAAAATCTCTCGATCAGAGAAAGGTTTACTGAAGACAATTCTGCTATTCTTTTTGCAGGGAACTATTACAATGAAGAACAAACAGGAAATGTTACATATACGCATCCCGAAAGCGGAGAGATAATCAAGATACCTTATGTAAATAATGAATCCACATGGCCGCCATTATACGGTGTATTAACTCCTTTATGCCTGCTAATTTCAGATGGGATTAAAATACTTCATAGTACCTCAGATATACTCGGGGTTAACACGATTAAAGGTCAGATTGAGATTACTCTGTATGGTGATCGCGATATGCCCGGTGAGATAGTTTTTGAAGGTGGAAATATAAACAATATCAGATTTGCAAAATTGAATAATAAACCTGTTAAACTTGTACGTGATGATAAACGTGTGTCTTTCATGTATAATCACGAGCATAAAAATGAGATGATTTTGAAAATCAAGATAAAATAAATGAAAATCCAAAATTCCCTGGGTCTTTATATCAGCTTTCTGGAAAATGGTTTAATAGAACATATTGTTGCTGATCCGATCAGGATAAGCCTTAGGGATTCAACGCCTTTCTCATCAAAATCAGGCGCCAACTTCTATCTAAGGAAGACAACAAAATCCATTCAATACAAAGCTCTTTTAGGTCCTCAAAGTAATAGTAGTTTTAAAATAAGCAATGATACATTTCTTGCAGCGGGTAGTTGGGAAGGTATTGATTATGTCTGCAGGCTGCAGCTTTCAGAAAAAAGTCTTAGCTGGCAGTGGCGGATTGATATAACCAACAAGTCGGAAGATTCACACGAACTCGATTTGATTTATGTTCAGGATACAGGACTTAAGACAATAAGTAAGGGATTGATTAACGAATATTATGTAAGTCAATACATTGAACGGCAGATCCTTTATGATAAAAGATTCGGATCTGTAATATGTTGCCGCCAGAACATGAGAGAATCTACCGGAAATCCATGGTTGATGATGGCATGTTATGATTCCGCTGTTGCAGCAAGTGTCGATGGTATGCAGTTTTATGGTAAAACCTACAGGGAAACAGGGATTGCTGAAGGGTTGCTTACACAAAGGATGGGGGGTGAGTATTCGGGAGAATCCTCAGTCCTTGCTCTGCAGGAACACCCATTCAAATTAAATCCGGGTGAACATCATAAAAGTACTTTTATTTCAACCTTCTTAAGGGATCACCCTGAGCCTACATCTGAGGATGATCTGGGCCGGTTACCTGACATTATCAGTGAGTTTAATGCAGATATGATTCTGTCTGAAACAGGTTTATTAGTTACTCCGGTTAAAAATATCTTTACTGACTCAGTTTTACTTCCGGTAGCAGATCTGAATGATAGTGAGCTGACCCTCTTTTTTGGTCATGAAAGACATAACGAAGAGTTTGAAAATGGTCAGTTGTTATCATTTTTCTGCAAAACGAACAACCATGTGGTCTTACGCTCAAAGGAAATAAAGGTTGACCGTCCTCACGGTCATATCATGCAGGCAAAGGCTGGACTCACACCTGATGAAAATATAGTTGCAACGACATCTTTTATCTCTGGCGTTTTCAATTCTCATCTGACCCAGGGTAATACCAATTTCAATATCCTTCTTTCAGTTTGTTCAAGCCAGTTTGATCTATTCCCGGAGACCGGTCAAAGGATATTTGTTGAAATAGATGGCAGCTATTATCGGCTGGGTATCCCTTCGGCATTTGAGATCGGTTTAAATCATTGCAGGTGGATATATAAGCATGGTGATTTTTGCTTTCAGGTCCGTACCTGGACGTCGAAAAAAGCACCGGTAGTTAATATGGATTTTAAAGTTATCAGCGGTAGTAATACAAGACTGTTAATTACCAACCATTTTGACGACCTTAACGGATGGAAAATTAAGACGGGAGGTTCAGACGGAGAGTATATAGCCGAACCGGATGTAAAGGGTATGATCAGACAGAAGTTCCCCGGGGCACGGTTCAGAATTATTGTGAACTATGCTGACAATGATTATACAGCAACCGACGATGAAATATTGTATAGTGATAATAAAAAGCGGGGTGGCACATTTCTCGTATTGGATGTTAAAAAAGTTTCCCGGTTCTGTTTAAGTTTTATAGGTGAAGTATGTGCGGTATCAAAAATAAAAAACAATAAATATGCAGAGGAGCATTTTGTTTCCGACTGTCAGGATGGCCAGACTGCATGGAAGGAATTGAGTTTGAACCTGACCTTGAAAGGAGAACAGAAAGAGATCGCGGCAATCAGCGAGACACTTCCGTGGTATGGAATGAACGCTCTTGTCCATTTTCTGACACCATATGGGCTCGAACAGTTCAGCGGAGCGGCGTGGGGTACCCGTGATATCGCCCAGGGACCATTTGATTTGCTTATGTGTATGCAGAAATATGATGAAGCCAGGCAGGTGTTGCGCATCATTTTCTCAAATCAGAACCGGGATGGAGGATGGCCGCAATGGTGGATGTTCGATAGTTATTCAGGGATCAGGGCGGACAGCTCTCATGGAGATATTTTTTACTGGTGTCTTATAGCCTTAAGTAATTATATCAAGGTAACCGGTGATTTGAATCTCCTTGATGAAGTTTTACCTTATTATCATGAAAAGGGTGTGGTCTTTGCCGAACAGACACCGCTCAGCGAGCATGTTGACAGACTGATCAGAATGATAGTTGATTCTTTTATCCCCGGTACTGCATTAGTCCCCTTCGGAGGAGGCGACTGGAATGATTCGTTGCAACCGGTCAGCAGGGAATTGGCTCAAAGAATGATTTCAAGCTGGACCGTCGAAATGAATTATCAGGCATTTAATCAATATAGTGAAGTTTATGATAAATCTGGTGATCCGGCCAGGGCCGGAGAGCTTAAAACAATTGCTGAACGGATCATATCTGATTTTAATAAAACCCTGATCAGAGATGATGTAGTTGCAGGTTATGGTCTGGTCGAGGAAGATGGCAGCATAAGTTTACTGCTTCATCCAATTGATCATAAAACCAATGTCAGTTACAGTCTATTGCCTATGAACCGTGGAATAATCAGCGGATTATTTACAAAGGAACAGGCACTTCATCACCAGGAACTGATTGAACAACACCTTAAAGGTCCTGACGGCGCCCGTTTGATGAACCACCCTCTAAGGTATCAGGGGGGCATCCAGTCACTTTTCCAGAGAGCTGAAAGCAGTACATACTTCGGCCGTGAGATTGGTCTCATGTATATGCATGAACATATCCGCTATGCAGAATCACTTGCTATTACAGGGGAAGCCGATGCCTTTCTGAAAGCTCTTCTTCAGGCAAATCCTGTCGCTTACAGGAATATTGTACCCTGTAGTGATTTCCGGCAGTCAAACTGCTATTATACCAGTTCGGATGTGGCATTTAAAAACCGTTATGAAGCTGATGAGCAATATTATCAGATAAGAACTGGAAACATTACACTCAAAGGAGGATGGAGGATTTATTCAAGCGGACCTGGAATATATATTAACCTGATTGTTTCCCGCTTTCTCGGTTTACGCCGTGAATCAGGGAAAATAATTATTGATCCGGTCATACCGCATTCATTGGATGGTTTGTCTGCTTCAATAGATTTCATGGGGTATCATATTACATTTGTTTATAGAATTAAGAAACGCTGCTATGGTCCCCAAACCCTTACCATTAACGGCAATTCGGTGACATTCACTTATGAAGCTAATATTTATCGGAAGGGTGGAGCGGTTATTTCCATCGGGCATTTGCTGGCAATTTTAAATCAGCAGGAAAATACTATTGAAATACTGTTGTAAGAAACAACTTCTTCCTTAATCACTCCTTTTATTATTTCCCGGTATTCAATTTTCATCCTGTAAAAATTCGTCATACTGATCTTTTACAGTTACTCATGATCTCAAAAATACAACAAATTGTCTAACAATATATTGCGAATAAAAAATTGATATTTTTTTAAAAATGTAGTGGTATTAACAATTTGATAAAAGTTATGAACATATTGTATTATAAGGATAAAAGGCATTATATTAGTAGTGTCTTAATTTTAATCATTATGTTTGTACGCATCAAAACAACAGGGAACAATCAGTACCTTCAGATTGTCAAGAATTACCGCGAAGGAACAAAAGTCCGGCAGCAGATTCTGGGCACCCTTGGCAGAGTGGATCAGGTCATTGGAACCAGAGACATTGATTCGTTGATATCGAAACTTTCCCGTTACAGCGATGAGGTTCTGATGGTGCTTACGGGTCAAAGCGAGATCCATGCCGTATCCCGATCTATTGGACCCGCTATGATTTTTGAACGATTGTGGAATGAACTGGGCATTCCTTGCATTATCCAGGAACTGATCGATAAGCGCAAGTTCAGTTTTGATGTGGAACGGGCCATTTTTCTTACCGTTGTTCATCGGTTAATGATAAGTGGCAGTGACCGGCAATGTGAACGTTGGATGGAAACCCAGCGTATAGAAGGTTGCGCATCTCTCTCCTTGCATCACTTGTACCGGGCTATGAGGTTTTTGGGCGAAAGAATCGAAGATCAACTGGGCAGAACCCCCTTCACTGAACGTTGCATTAAAGATGTCATTGAAGAAAAACTGTTCACGCGCAGGGCCGATCTGTTCTCAGGCTTAAGTATGGTATTTTTCGATACTACCAGCATCTATTTTGAAGGCGAAGGGGGCATAGAAACCGGTAGCCTGGGCCATAGTAAAGATCACCGGCCCGATTTGAATCAGATGATAGTAGGAGCTGTTATCAACCAACAAGGAGAACCCATTTGTTGTGAAGTGTGGCCCGGTAATACAGCCGATGTAAGCAGTCTGATCCCGGTGGTGGATCGTATGCGTATTCGTTTTGGCATAAAAAATTTCTGCATCGTGGCCGATCGGGGAATGATCAGTAAAAAGACCATTGCCCGGATGGAAAAGCGAGGCATCGATTATATTCTGGGTGTACGCATGCGCAAGATGAATCTGGTCAGAGAGGAGATTCTCTCGCGTGCAGGCCGGTTTGAAGAAGTGCGTGAAGATCATGACGATGAAACGCTGGATCCGTTAAAAGTCAAAGAGGTGTGGATGGATGAACGCCGGTACATTATTTGCAAGAATGAGAGGCAAGCGAGAAAAGATAAAGCCACGCGAGATGCCATCCTGGAAGCCCTGGAAGAAAAACTGCAATTGGGTGCAAAATCCCTGATCGGTAATAAAGGCTTTAAAAAATATCTTACAGTTAAACGCAATGCCGTTACAATTAATCGCAAAAAAATAGAAGAAGAACAGCGTTACGACGGGAAATGGGTGTTAACCACTTCCACGTCGTTACTCTCTAACGAAGTGGCTCTCCAATACAAGGAACTCTGGAGAGTGGAACATGTGTTTCGGGACATGAAGAGTATATTGGATACCCGTCCGGTTTATCATCAGCTCGATGAAACGATAAAAGGTCATGTATTCTGCAGCTTTCTCTCCCTGGTATTAAGAAAAGAACTCGATAAGCGATTGGAAGCACAGGGATTAGTTTTGGAATGGAATGACATCAAGCGGGATCTGCAAAAGCTCCAGGAGGTAGAAATTGATGAATCAAAAAATCGGAAAATAGCAATCCGAACTGCGCCCCAGGGTGTTTGCGCAAACGTTTTTAAGGCAGTAGGTGTAGCCTTGGGGCCAACCATAAGGGAAGTAAAACGAAACAGTAAAACTTTTAAGAATAATTTTTAAGAAGGACACAATGTAGTGCCAAGAAATATTTTTATCCATTGAAGTAATTGAAAAACAAATTAATAGAAAATACAACTGTCAAAGATCAGTCATAACAATTTATTATTTAAGTTTGTGCTAACTTAAAATCCAAAAAAGATTATGACTTCAGGCTTCACTTTGAGCTGGATCGATTACACGATCATGGTAGTTTACTTCGTTTTCGTTCTAGGGATCGGATGGGCGTTGAAACGTTATATGAAAACGGCAAACGCTTTCCTCGAAGCCGGAAGGGCAATGCCCGCATGGGTTGCCGGATTAGCATTCATCTCCACAAACCTTGGAGCCCTTGAGGTGATGGGAATGACCGGCTCAGGAGCCAAATACGGAATGCTGACTACTCATTTTTACTGGATTGGCGCGATTCCTGCAATGGTATTTCTGGCGATGTTTATGATGCCTTTTTATTATGGATCAAAGGCACGCTCAGTTCCTGAATATCTGAAATTAAGGTTTGATGAAAAGACCCGGGGTCTGAATGCCATCCTTTTTGCCGTCATGACTATCCTGGCATCAGGCATTTCAATGTATGCGCTTGCAATACTGCTGGAAAGGGTTTTGGGATGGAATTTCCATCTGAGTCTGGTACTGTCTGCCGCCATTGTACTTGGATATACATATCTGGGCGGATTGTCTTCGGCGATTTATAATGAAGTATTGCAGTTCTTTATAATTGTGATTGGATTATTGCCCATAGTTTTTCTTAGTTTGCAGGATTTGGGAGGCTGGTCTGGGATGAAAGAACAACTGGCTCCGGTAGTGACCTCCAAAGGATTTGCAGCCGATACATGGACAACTACCTGGAAATATACCGGATCGGCAGGTGCCAATCCGATGGGTGTGGAATGGTACGGGATATTTGTTGGACTCGGATTCGTTCTTTCATTTGGTTACTGGTGTACCAACTTTCTGATTGTACAAAGAGCAATGTCGGCAAGATCACATACAGCAGCCCGTAATACCCCCCTGATCGGGGCACTCCCGAAAATGTTCATCCCTTTTCTCATAATCGTCCCGGGAATTGCCGCTCTGGCCTTACTGAATAAAGAAGGTTCCGGATTCTCGTTACCCGAAGTCTCACCCGGCCATTATAATTATGATTATACAATTATAGCGCTCCTGAAACAATATCTGCCTGCCGGTGTTCTGGGATTGGGTATAACCGCCCTCCTTGCATCCTTCATGTCAGGAATGGCAGGAAATGTTTCCGCATTCAACACTGTCTGGACTTATGATATTTACCAGAGTTATATTCGTCCTGTTACTGGAGATAAGGAAGCCGATGAAAGACATTATCTTTTTGTGGGAAGAATGGCAACGATCTTCGGAGTTATGGTCAGTATAGCCGCTGCATATTTAGCCAGCCTTTTCGGGAATATCATGGACTTCCTGCAAACCATTTTTTCCATGATCAATGCTCCATTGTTCGCCGTTATTTTTTTAGGAATGTTCTGGAAAAGGACTACGGGTCATGCAGCATTCACAGGTCTTCTGGCAGGTTTTATCGTTGCATTGCTCCACCATGGTTTAACTTCGCCCTTAGGAGCCGATACACTGGTGAAAGGAGGATGGATTTATCACCTGTTTACCTATCCGGTTGAAATGGCTCAGAATTTCTGGACAGCAATTTTTGCCTGGTCTGCTGCAACTATTGTTACTGTTGTAATTTCATATATGACAAAACAACAAAAGCAGGGGGATGAGCTCAAAGGACTTGTTTACTCGTTGACACCAAAATTCAGAGAAGAAAATGTTGCCTGGTATTCCCGTTCATCTACACTTGCTTTTTTTGTCCTGGCCATCGCAACAATATTGACGATTTTATTCTGGTAAAAAAGAAATGTACTTAATACAGTAAGAAATTTTAAACAGTTTCAAATTTTTAAATCAACATGGGTATAGATATTAAATTTCCAATCGGATTAATGTTCGGTATTCTTGGACTTCTTCTGACTTGCTTTGGAATATTTACAAACTCCGACGTTGCGCTTTATTCCCGTTCTCTCGGCATCAACATCAACCTGTGGTCCGGACTTGGAATGCTTTTTTTTGGTCTTCTCATGCTTGTATTGGCATTTCGGACTCAAAAATCCAAAAAATCATGATATGAATCCCATTCAACGGGCCTTTCTTAAAACCCCCATCGGTTATGTCGAGGTCACCGGTACTGAAAAAGGTTTGCAAGGTCTCTGCTTTATCGATTTCCGTGTACGCATTCACCGTGTACCTTCATGCCTCAAATCCTGTATAGATCAGTTGGAAGAGTATTTTAAGGGATCCCTGAAAACTTTTGACCTCAACCTTGAACCGAAGGGGACATCATTTCAGATAGATATCTGGTCGGAAATACAAAAGATCCCCTACGGATCAACCATCTCATATCTTGACCTGGCCCGGCGGGTGGGGCATGTAAATGCTTTACGTGCTGTTGGTGGAGCAAACGGAAGAAATCCTATTTCGGTTGTAATTCCATGTCATCGTGTCATGGGACATGATGGAAAACTTGTTGGCTATGGCGGAGGTCTTTGGCGTAAAAAATGGTTGCTTGAACATGAACATGCATTTGCCCAACGGGATCTGTTTTATGGAAAAATTTGAAACGCTTTAATAGCAGGCCTTAACTTAGAAAAATGAAAAGGTTATTCGTTACAGCCATTTTGTTGTATCTGTATTCACTTACCGGAATTTCACAAACATCTATTCAATCTCTCCTGTTTAACCAGCCGGAATCATTTACCATCCGGGGCATTTCTACCCTGGAACAAACTGAAATAAATCTCCCTTATGAACTGCCTCTCTTTTCAGTGCTTATCGACAGTAATTTTTACAACTCATATTGTTCAAAGCCTTTATATAAAAAGGATGAAATACATTTTATTATTTCAGATAGCATCAAAGGATTAGTGCAGTTCGATAAAAAATTCCGGCCGGGTCTGAGAATCACTATCCGTTTTACAAACAACGGCAAAGGGAATCATAAGATCGAAAACCTTGTTCCGCTTGGAGAAGGGAATGATAAGGTTTATATTACTGCGGAAGGAACGATGGAATGGCCGCAATATCTGTGCCGCTCAAAACTGTATCGTCCGGGATACGGACCGGTAGGGGTCGTCTTACCAGATAATGTATGGCATCTTGGATTCTCTGATTTTAAGTTAAATAATGATATTTCCTTGACTGGTTTGTCCCGCCGGGGCCAGCGGGACAAGGAGAGAACATCACTCGACAGATGGGCCGTAACTCTGAAATCCGGTGGATGGATCGAATATGATTTATACTTCGATATCCATACTGGTGAATGGCAGGAAGGCCTAAAGATGATATTTCAGGATCGGTGGGTATATGATCTGCAAACATTCGATGAAACGCTGTTCAATCGCAGGGATTTGACCTGGATGCGAAGTAAATATATCATGTTGCTGCAATTTGCCTGGGATACAAAGTTTTATGACTATGCTGACAAGAAATATAATTTTTATGATAATCTATGTGAATTCGACTCTCTGACCGGAGGATACGACATTTTTACACTCTGGCCGACCTGGCCGAGACTCGGATTGGATCAGCGTAACCAATGGGATATGTATCGTGATCTCCCGGGAGGATTATCAGAACTTCACAGACAGTCTGAATTTACTCATAAACTTGGTAAAAAATATTTTATTTCCTATAATCCCTGGGATGAAGGTACACGTAAAGAAGATCAGATGAAGGGGATGGAATATCTGCTCAGGGCAATTAATGCCGATGGCGTTGTTCTGGATACCAGAGGTTCTTCAAGTAAAGAGTTGCAGGAAACAGCCGATAAGGTAAGACCGGGAATAATTATGTACAGTGAAGGCATGGCAATTCCAAAGGATATGCCCGGGATAGTGGCAGGAAGGGTCCATGACGCTCTCGTTATGCCTCCTCCCTTAAACCTTAATAAGCTGATCAAACCTGACTTTGCCATATTCCGGGTTCTCCAGATTGCCGATGACAGGCTGCATCGGGAATTAGCCATTTCATTTTTCAACGGATACGGAGTGGAAATCAATACAATGCGCCCTGGACGACCTGCATGGATAAGGGAAGAGTTTGAATATATGGGGAAAACGACAAAAATACTTAGGGAAAACGATCCTGTTTTTCATAATAGGAATTGGACCCCGCTGATTCCGGCTTTGGTCGATTCGGTATATATCAACAGGTGGATTTCTGACAATAAGATCCTTTATACTATCTATAGCAATAATCCCGATGGCTGGGATGGTCCATTATTTGAGCTGGATAACTATTCCGTTAGACCGGGAAATTCCGGTGAACAAGTCAGGTATCATCCTGTCGATCTTTGGAATCATATTGAAATCGACACGATCATGAAAAGTGGTAAGGTGATCATCCCTGTTAACATCCAGCCGTTTGACCACACATATCTTAATACCCGCAGGGAAGGGAATGTTGGTTGTATCGTTTTTTTTCCATCTTTGCTTGATGTCAGAATGACCGGAGATTCACTTTATTTTAAGGCTTCAAGGGGAGAAAAAATAGTAATAACCGGAGAAAATCCTTCTTACAGCTCAATCCAGAAATCATTCTCAATTTCAGGGAATGCAATACCCATATGGGATTATTTTAACGAAACGACTGAGAAAGTCGTTGTACAGCTTTTCGAAAAAAATGAGCTTCTGGATGAAAAAGTTTTCTTTCCGGTACATAACTTACCCAGATTAATTTCCAAAAGTCAGCATACAGTTGCAGTCAATAAAGCGCCACCTGAAATGGTTACCATCCCTTCAGGGACATTCAGGTTTTATACAAAACGTGATCCAAATACACTTGATCCCTTTATTCCATTCCCTGACCACAGTGATACAGCAGCGGTGAAAATGGAAAAGTTCTTTATGGATAAATATCCCGTTACCAACCGTTTATGGGACATCTTTCTGAAGAATACATCCTATGTCCCTGAAGATACGACAAATTACCTGAAGCATTGGATAAATGGCAGTCCGCCAGCCGGACAGGAGGACTACCCTGTTGTATTTGTAAACCTCGACGATATTAAAGCCTTTCTGAATTGGTCTTTGAAACGCCTGCCAACAGAAGTTGAATGGCAATATGCCGCACAGGGTTATGATTCCAGGAAATATCCGTGGGGTAACCTGATGGATTCAACACGTTGTAACTATAAACTGAACCACTCTACCTCGGTCGGTTCTTTCCCAAAAGGAGCAAGTCTGTTTGGAGTTGAAGATATGATTGGCAATGTATGGCAAATGACGGGAGATGTTTACTTTAATGGTTGCTATTACTATAATATCATACGCGGTGGAAGTTATTATCATCCGACTTCAAGCATTTGGTATGTTACCGGGGGGCCTTTGCCGGCCGATCATCCGGAAATGCTATTATTAATCAGTCCGGGACTCGATAGAAATGCTACTGTGGGATTTCGTTGTGTGATGGATGCGGAACATTAAACTTTACTTTAATCAATTTTTTAACATCCAGGCATCTTTGTATACCTTCCTGACTTCATAAAGCTTCTTCTCCGCTTCTGATTTACTGTACGATTCAAAAACCGAGATCCGTAGCTTATTTCCAAAGAGAATGATTCTGGCATCCTGGAAGCCTTTGGCTTTGATTCCTTTTAGCAGCAACCGGGCCTCGGTTAACGGGACCTGACTTTTTACGATCACGTAAACTTTTCCGTTTAATCCTTCAATACGCTCTGGTTTATCCGACTGTGTTTTCCTGGTTATGCTATCTGCTTTTCTGATATCGACAATTTTGACTTCTGTCTCAATACCCGTTCCACATACTGCCGGAGGACCGTCCTGATCGGCTAACTCACCGAACCAGGCACAGGCATAGTTTTCATAAATTCCGATTCCGATAGCATTCCAGCTTTTTCCTTCCCATTTACCAGTATTCATAAGAAAACCTTTGAAATAATCGACAGATTTCCAGAAAGTTATAACACTATCTATAATGACCAAATTATTCTCCCAGTAAACAATTTCATATCCTTTCCCTTTATATGAAGTAAATTCCTTCGGTTTATCCCAAACCGAATTTTTCTTTGTTTCATCCCTTGGATAACAGAACGGTTTCCACGGTCCTTTGTCGGACCATGAATGAAAATTACACGACTGATCATCAGGATGATTAAAATATAAATCCTTAACATGGGAAGATGCTACAAAACAAAGTGATCTGGATAGCGGAACAGGGGCTAGGTCATACCTTTTCCTGTAGTCATTTATCATCTTGTATAATTTCAGTTCCATGGGCGAGATACAAAAATTTGATGGAACTGAATAAACATTCCTGACAGCCTCCTGACTAAAAAGCAACTGTATCAGACAGAAGGTCAGAACGATAATGACGAAAAAAATCCGACCGGATTGAAAAATATAATTATTTCTTTGTCCCATTTAATGGTTTCTCCTGATTTGCACTTGTATGAAGGAGATTCTCCGGGTCAAGCAATCGGGCATAAAAACCATAACCTCCTAAGTTGTTCTCTATTTTTAATAATAATTTATTCCATCCTGGTTTTATGTTTAAAGTAAGCTCCGATTGATCAGGTTCTGCAACACGGATTTCCGGGTAACGGTAAACTTCCTTATCGTTGAAAAAAACTTTCATTCCATCATCCGAACCAATAAAAAATGATACCTGGCGTGGTGCATCGGAATAAATATAAGTTAAAGCATAGGTTACAACCAATTCATTCGGAGTCACATGGTCAACCAACGAAACATATCCGTTATCCGGTGTTTTTATGTACTGCCAACGAATAGATTTCCCTCCGATCCCGATATAAGGCATCTTGAGATCAACATTCTTTTCCGGCAGGTAAACAGAATCCAATCCCAGACGCATATTTTCTCCCCTCATAATATTCGGGAAAGGCCCAAGAATTAACCAGTCAGGAATAAATGTTCGCTTTGGTTCAAGGTAAACCCCGTCTATTCCTATTCTGTATTCTCTGGCATTTGTGTCTTTTCCTGTTACCAAAATATTTAAATCCAACGACCGGTATTTGTTTCTGATATTTTTAAAAGAAATTTTACCGCTTGGCAGAACAAAAGGAGAGTATCCGGTAATTTCTCCGATCAATTCCTTTCCGATATAAACCTCGGCATTACCATAATCGGAACCTTTAGTATAATATAAATCAAGATCATATGAAACTTCTTTCAGGTAAGGAATTGTTAACCTGAACGCTGACCCTTTTCTTGCTTCAATGACAATCTGTTTGTTCCCTGCCCATTCTGGCCCATAATCAGTCATATCCATCTGAAAGGATTTTAATCCTCCAAGATTGAATTTCAACTTTTCTGCCTTTATTATTTTTGCCGGTTTAACAATTCTGAGTGGGATCCGTTGTCCGGCCGACGGGAATCGCGGAAACATTTTATGAGGCTCTGTCTGATACCAATATATAGTGCTGCTGTAATCAGCTATCTCTTCATTACCATGACCATGCTCAATTGTGAATTTGATCGATTTTCTGAAAGGAATCGGATCGACTATATGCATCCTGTAGGCCGCAATCCTTCCTAAAGAATCATCTTTAAACATCAGACCATTGTATGGTCCGAAAAATTCATCATTGTTAAAGTACCAGCCTCCTGAAAAATAATCCTCTGTGCCAGTCCCGCGTATGGAAGGCTTTTTCTCATTATCGACATAAACATATTCATCTCCTTCCAGATAACTCAGACTTCCGTCATACGACTGAATGTTCAGGTTTACCCCGACAATGTGACCCTGACCCGTTGTGTTAAGAATTATGTAGTTGGAATCATAATCTGTACGGATATCCCTTTTCCATAATGCATGGAAATATCCTATATCACGATCAAGCGCCCCTTCGAACTTTTGATAATCAATTTGATAATAAAATGCATAAATATCCTGCATTGTTTCATTCGAAACTTCTATCCGTGCATGCTCTTCAAACGGCATAGGAAAATAGCAAACAAACCCACCACTGGTCATTCCCAGAAACTGCGAGATATATGGCTTATAGGTAAAGCCATTGCCGAAAAAATCTCCAAGAGGGACTTCAACCGAAGGTGTCATTTCATCGTCCCAGTACATTCTGAGTACGATCCTCCGCAGGTAATACGGATCACGGGAATCAACTGTAATCCATATCCTGCAAATCATTCCGGGGCCGTCAACATCAAAAAGAACTGCTTTTTTCCCTGGTGTAATCGAGATCCTGTCATTATTTCCACCCGTTGAATCATTACTTGAAACCTGAATAAGTTTACTCGACTTTAAATAAGGTAATGCCGAGGGTGAAATCAATCGCTCAATGTCTGCTCGGTTGACAGGATTACAGGAACATATGAATATTAGAATAAGACAACCGATAACGATATTGCTAATATAATTCAGCCTTTTCATATTATCTTCTAAAAATATTTTGTTAAAATTACTATTTCTTATGCTCTTCAATCATCAGTTTTGCAATAATTGCATCCCAAATATAATTTGGAGGGCAGTTCAACACCTCATTATCAGGACTGTATGACTCCCAGTAGTTGTGGTTTTTTGATAACTGAACTGTCACACAATCAATCATTTTAGATGCAAGCTGGTGAGAAAGGTCATTATAACCATACAGCTTTAAACCGTCATAGACCATGTAATCCCAGAGTAACCATACAGGCCCGTTCCACTTACAACAATAATCGACATAAGGACTATACCAGGGATCCTGAGCCGATAGGGTAGGGACACCATACTTTCTCCAGAATTTAGTTGTATCCGTTAATGTTGTGATCAGTCTTTCGGCTCTTTCCTTCGGTGCGGCTTCAGCCCATAGTGCAAGAAATCCGATTATTTCCTGCCGTCTGAGGTCGCGTGTCATAAACTTAAATGAATGGTCTTTCCTGTTGACGGAATAATAAAATCCGGAGGAATCGTCCCACATACGTTCATTCACGAGTTTGACGGTTTTTTCAGCCAATTCAAGCCATTTATGAGATTCCTGTTCCTTGCCTAATGCTTTAGCCATCTTTGCAAGCGAACGTTCTTCCTTTATGACCATCAATGTCAGATCAAGACACTCTAATTCATCGGAAATATCCTCCTTATCGACATCGAGATATCTTTCGGCGGAAACCTGAAAAACAGCGTTATACCAATCTCTTACATTTTCGATTATTCCATATGGACCCCATTCAAATGTCCCATCCTTATCTGCATCACGGTTCTCGATAAGCCAATTTATATATTTTACCCCTGAAACATAAGCATCCTGAAGGAATTTCTTATCCTTACTGACATTATAAACTTCCCAATTTATCCAGTTGAAGAAAGGAGCCGATGTTGTCGACATATTATTATGAGGATAATCCTGTAATCCCCGCGGTCCATGACGATAGGCTATGAGTCCGTCGTCACGCTGTTGTTCTATATAAACCCGCTGAGAACCTTCAGCAGATACAGGATCAAGATATACATAACCGAGCATGCTCAGGGATTCATGTAGTACCTGATGTCCATGGCCCCATCCCCATAAAGGATTCCTTGAGAAAACATAAAAGTTATAGGTGGTTTTTCCTGATGCCGGGTACATGCAACCACGCGCTAAATTATATGCTCCTATATAGACAATCTTTTCATTCCTGCTTTTAAAACTTATTTTCGGAATCCTGGAAAACAAAATAAGGTTATCTTCATAGTATGTTTTAAGCATGATTTTTTTCAATGAATCAATCTGTCCGGAAAGTAGGTTTTCACTTTCATTTTGTGACTGAATACCTCTGAAGTACCTGAAACTGACAGTTTCATTCGGCCTTAACCTTTTCTTTAAATGTAATGCGATAAAATCAACATAACCAGATGTTTTTACATTCAACGAATCAGTTCGTTTATTTGAATAAAAATCCGTTTTGATCACATTGTAGAAATCATTCATATCACCCGGGTATCCACCATATGAATAAACTTTTTGGCTCGCAGTAAAAATATCTCTCAGTCTTGAAGGATAGCCAAAATCTGTTTTCAGACTACTTATCAGACGATACGGACTTTCATAATGATTCGTTACGTATCCATCCAGGGAAGTGTCATACCGGACGACCTCAAGAGAATCATTTCCCATCTCCAACACCGGATATACCGCTACTTCATGAGGTATTTTGTCAATGTTCTGAATTTCCATGTCAACTATTGCTATCGTCGAACTATATACAAAAAAGGTCTCTCTGACCCGGATACCCCTGAAAGGCTCATATTCGAGGATCGCCATATCAGGAAAAGAAAAATGCACCACTGGTTTTTTGTAGAATTCACCGATCCTGCTGACGACGACTTCATCTATCTTCCATAAACAGAAAATAGTTCCAGAATGGTCACTGAAATAGCTCACCGGCCTGCAGCCGGAATAATAATCCATTTTATAGGCTTTATCCCCGTAAAGGCGCGACCGTGACATGGATGCACAGTAGGTAGTGTACAACGGATCATTAGCCCCTGCGTTGATCTTGAGATAGTCTTCAATAACATTAAATTGCTGGGAAATCAGTACCGATGAAGTCCCTAAAAATAATAAAGAAAGTACAATTCGTTTCATAGACATTGTTTATTACGAATGGGAAAAAACACTATTTAATTTCATTTTTCTTCCTTTCATACAGGTCGATGTAAAACCTGGCGGCAATCCCGGCCCATATATATGTTTTGTTCCAGCCTGCCTGAAATTCATCAGGACTATAAAATTCCCAGAAAACGTGATCATTTTTTAAATGATGGATCATGTTCTTTGTAACACGATCGGCTAACTCCTCAGCATCACCGATAAAACCATGATCCAATAATCCTCTGAAAAGCAAATAATCCCATTGTACCCACACAGGTCCATTCCAATAGCCGATAGGATTATAATAATCGCTTTCAGCGCTTAAAGTCGGGATGCCATATGGCCTCCAGAATTCCTCCGGATCTTTCAACTTTTTTATCAGATAAACCGTTTTTTCCTTATCGCTCACACCTGCCCATAATGGCAGAAAACCGATAATTTCCTTGATCTTAAGATCATCCCGGTTTTTAAAGGTAAATGTCTGGTCTCTTTTATTGACATTATAATAAAAATGACTCACAGTATCCCAGCAGAACTTATTGATTAAATCAGCTCTTGATTCTGCCTCCTTATTCCAATGTTCGATATCTTTTGTGATACCAAGGTTTTTAGCCATTTCAGCTAATGATCTGGCCTCTTTTACCAACATTGAATTTATATCCGGTCCTTCGAAATTTCCGGGCCAGCCAACCTTGTCCCAAACTGCAACTCTTGCATCCCTGACCGATTCCAACTCAGCATGCGCACCCCATTCACATAACCCATTTTGATTTGAGTCTCTGTTGGCAACAAAGAAGTTATAAAACTGTTTACCTGAAGAATATGCTTCCATCAGGAATTTTCTATCTTTCGAGATTTTAAAGATTTCCAGATTCTGGTAATTGTACCAGGGCGCTGAAGAGGTTGATTTTCCGTTGGTCTCTATGGTTTCATTCAGATAGGGGCCGGTCCTGTAATTAATGTAACCGTCTTTTCTTTGCCTTTCCATATAGACTCTCTGGGAATTCATTGCGCTTTCCGGATCCATGTATGCATAGGCTAACATGGAAAGGCTCTCGTGGAACACCTGACCTCCATAACCCCATCCCCATTTCGGTTCTCTTGAAAAAACATAATAATTGTGATGACATTCTCCTTCCATAGGCATCATGCATTGCCTGAGCAATGAAAAAGCGCTCCAGTACAACATCTCCTGATCTTTATTTACAAAATCAAGGTCAGGAATATGTGAATAGGTTTGTTCATCTTCTTTCAAGAGTTTTTTCAGATCATATTTTAAAAGCACCTTTGATTTTCCGGCTAAATAGCTTAAATGTGCCGGATCATCCTCCAATCCGATGATAATTCTGAGTTCAGTCGTATCCAATGGTGACATCCTGAAATTCCGGGAAGCGATCATAAGATTTAAATGACTAAGGGGAAGCTTCTGATTAGCAACTGAACTTTTAATTCCTGAGAATCTATCATTGATCGACACACTTTTTAAATTAGAGGAATTCACCGATAACGTAATTACACTGTCAGGTTCAGATGAGGTTAAAATCAAGCCCTTGATTTTTTCAATAAGAGGAATATTATGCTCAACCATCCATGAATCCCTCTTCTTGTTCAGGTTGAATACATAACCATCCGTAATATTTGTATGGTCAAAACCCGCTGACTCATCATCCGATTGATAATAAAAATATGGGAAAGCTCCTAGTGTAAACGGGTATCTGCCTTCATTAATAATTCTGAACCTGGTTATAGCCGTTTGTGAATTGTAAACCGCAAAAAAAACTTCAACCCTGATATTTTTAAACGGATAATAAAAATAGCTTACCAGATCACTGTATGATGCGGTTATTACAGGTTCGCGGTATAATTCTCTCAGTTTTGTACGCATTACATTTCCCGATACAAAGGCAATTCCAAGATTGATCCCATCTTTTGATATAAACTCAACACCTCTTTCTGGATCATTCCAGAGTAAATGATAACCCTGGTCAAGCCTGTAATCTGAACGGGAAAGTGAGGCAGCATATGTGGTATATAAAGCGCTGTGCCTGTCTGCATATAGTTTTGAAAGAAACTGGGCAGAAGATAAAATCGGGAAACTAAATAAAATGATGGTTAAAAACTTTTTCATGATCCTGTCCCTATTTAACAATGACCTTAACTGTAGACGTGATATACTTCTGACCACCCGGAGGAAAATCAACGCCTATTTCCAGTACTGAACCATGATGCTGAATAATCCTGCCGTTTTCAATCCGTTCAATTTCCTGATTATTACAATATATCCGGATAATTTCATCGGTCATTTCATTGCTTTCGAGTTCAATGCTATATTCTTTGCCAACAAGTTTGGTGGAAATGATGCGTAATCCCGCGGCAGGATAGCCGGGTTTAGGATCGGAGATGACCGGAATTACTGCAATCCCTTTTTCAGCCTGAATCTTGATCTCAGCTTTTTTATCGAGTTCAAACTCTACCAGCAGACTTGTTTGTTGAAAGGTAGAAAAACTCGTAAATGGTAAGTCATTCCCATTCAATGTTACTTTTCTGAAAATAGTTCCAGCGGGGAAGTATGGCATAAAATCAATCATTACCGGTACGCCGGAAATCTGGTTAAACAGGAAACTGCTTTCATCCTTTTCTCTGTTATATTTAACATCACACAATCTGTTATCGATACGAATATTTTCTACTTTTAAGGAATCCCAGTTGGAAGGTATCCTCGGTGAAAAACGGATCCTGTTCTCCTGCGCATTGATATCCAGTCCAAGCAATCCTTCAATTGCCGGTTGAATAACCATTGTCTCCGACCAGCACTGATGTGGGCAAACGCCTGATGGCTCGTATTGCGAACCATTAAGCACCTCTTCGACAAAGCCCAATCCCCAGTTTCTGTAAACATTTAAATTATTCATCAGATGTGAAAAACCCTGCTGGTAGTTTCCGTAAGCGTACTCAGCCAATGAACACCATCCTGTAAATAATGGCCATACGCTGCCATAATGATATCCCCGGGGATTAAAGTATGGACTGTCATCACGGACAATCCGCGTGCCCCAGTTGGTACTGAAAGCATTGGAAGCAAATTGTTTCAGGACAAAGTCGGCCTTCTCCTTTACTGAAAGTTTAAAGGAAAATGGTACGGCCGGAAGAATTGTTGGATCATTGCGGAAGGAACCGTTTTTGTTTTTTCCGTATGAAAAAAAATGAGCTTTTTCATTCCAGAAATCATTATTGATGATTTTTTTTATCTGGTTCGACTCTGTAATATATCTTCCGTGATCAGGATCTCCGGCAAACAAAGCCATATTCCTTGCTTCTGAAAGAGCAGCCGCCCAGCAACCGGCCATGTATAAAGTGGCGTGTGATCCGTATAGCTCTCCTCCTTCAACCCATCCGTGTCCCACATTTGTGTTCTCTATAAGATGATCATTGTCAGTGTCTGTCGAGAAACAAAATTCAATTGCTTTTTTTATGTTAGGCCATGACTTCCGGATAAAAGCGGTATCATTACTATATCTGAAATATCTTCCTGCCAGTAGAATATATAAGGGAGTAGCGTCAGAAGCATCATAGTGAATGAACCCGGAAGTAGTCGCCTCATGGAAAATTTTACCCGTTAAATCCTGATATCTGTTATAAAATTCCAGTTCCGATTTTACTTTTTCAAATTCACCCAGATCCATTAATGCCAGGCCACTCCATTCACCATCCCGTCCGAAATACCAGGCGTATCCTGGTCTGCCGCTTATCTTCTGACCCCCGTCCCAACCACGGCGTGTTGTTGAATATCCCGCAACAAGAGACCGCCCCATCCCCGGAGTATTTACCATAAAGCGATCAGTTCCTGTAACAGCCCATCGGTATCCGGAATTAAAATCCGGATCGGGAGATATTATCATAAGCCGGCCTGAAAGAAGATCTTCTGTGCCTTGTAGAGTTCTTTTGAATATACCGTATGGATCGGCCAATGATTCAAGATAACAGTCATATGTTGCTTTGAAACCCTCACTAGTTGCCGAATAGATAATGTCGAGGATGTCGGTTGAAGTTAAAGAATAGCGTAGTAATGATGCAACCTGAAACGCCGTTGTCGGTAATCCGGTCATTTTCTTTCCCGAGATTCCTCCTGTGAATCCATTGAATTGACCCGAAACTTCTTCCAATGGTTCCCTTGAACACCCGATTATAAGGTTAAGATCCTTCGATTTATCCCGGAAAATAAATGCTCTGAGAATCGAATCCCATGAATGACTTATCGTTCCTGTCACCCTCTCCGAATATGGCCACATCCACCTGAAATTAGTTTTGAACCGTATTATAAGCTCCGCATTATAAACACCCTTGTATTCGTAATGAATTATTCCTGCAGGACCGACACGGTCATTCACGATTATCTCCTTAAGATATGCCCTTGGAAATTTATATTGTCTTAAAAAATACCCCGGATGTACCCCGAGTTCGGGACGCTCATCATTTAACCAATATATAGTGTCCCGGTAACTGAACTTTATTCCGACCTCATAATCCCGGAAAGCCATGAAAGGATGTGCCCATACTTCTTCAATACCGCCATTTTCATTACCCATCGTCAGCAACCGCTCACCGGCAATATCAAAATAGTTACTGGAAGCAAACCTCTTCGTGATTGTCAAATTATCATCTTCATCTTTCCAATATTTACTTTTAGAAAGTACGACCGCTAATGGGTAGCCTGTTTGACCGTTTCTTTCTTCAATTATAAAGTTGGGAGAGTAATCCCAGTACCATTTACCGTCGCCTTCACACCTCCCGGTTAAATAGTTGAAAGTATTTAAAATGAATAATTCCAGATGCTGACGATTCAGATTCTCCACTGTAAAATCAATATAGGCTCCTGCAGCAATTACTTTTCCGCCTCCCAATGTATATTCTAAAATTAGTTTCGAATCTTCTCTGACAAAAATATAGTCCCAGTCGACCCCGACAACTTTTCCGTTTTTTGGTAAGCCGTTTCCAAAGTAGCCCGTTATCCTGGTCGTCATATCGCTCAGAGGTCTTAACAAATAAGCCCCGCCATTCATTTTATCGAACAACGGGTGATCCCTGAAGGCATGAAACCCAAGCTTCCTCCCATAGCCCTCATCAATGCAGGTTTTTGTGCTGTCGTGGGGGAGTTCCGTTTCAAGCCCAATTTTGTTGATATAATGAAAAGCCTGTTGTGTCAGAAATAATTTTCCTCCACGCTCAACAAAGGATCGGAGCAATGCCAGAAATTTGGGACTGTTTTCTTCATCAGCGAACCCTGCAGTATCCGGCCGGTGTATCCATAAGACTGAATAACAACTCAACGAACCTCCTTTTTTAATTAACTCCTTACAGGTAACATATTCAGTGTTATAACCTTGCAGTGACTTCAAATAATCATATGCGGATTTGACACCCGGAGATGAACCTGAATATGGTTTTACGCTTATAAAACCGATTAACGGAATAGTGTCTGATTCTTTTTTCCTGATCTTCTTCTTCTCAAGACTTATGGAATGAGTCCTGATACTCTGACCTTTTATGGTTTGCGCATTAATGGTATTTTTCCAACACCCTGCAGAATTCAGACCGATGATTATCAGACCAATGATCAATCTATTCATAAAAATTTTTTTAATTCAGTTACCGACGGTAAAATCGGTAAATCCAGGACTTCCAGCCGGTCGAGGGCATTATGCCCGTTGGACACCAGGATGCAATCAATTCCGATTTCTCCTGCAACTTCTGCATCATGACAAGTATCTCCGATAAAAAGAAGGTTTTTAGCCTGTACTTCAATTTCATGTAATAGCTTTTTTCCGACATCTGTCTTTTCGTGTGCATAATGATCATCAAGACCAGAAATGGAAGAAAAGAATTTTGCAACATCGAGTTCCTGTACCTCTTTTACCAATTCATTCTGTTCACGTGCGGAAAGGATGAATTGATTGTAATCCCTGAATGATAATAATTGTAATATTTCCCGAACACCATCATGCAGGGAAGTCTCTTTCTGTCGTTTATTATACATGATCATGAATTCCATTCCAACATCCAGAAAGGATTCTTTTTCAAAATCATATCCAAGTTTTAAATAATAATCCTTTACCGGAAAATCGAAAATTGCCCGGTATTCTCTTAGAGTGATCAACGGCAAATGACGTTTCATAAGCATTCCGTTCATAATATCCACACATAACCATGCATCATTGAGCAACGTACCATTCCAGTCCCAGATAATATGAGTGTATGCTGAAAAATCAATCATTGTAAAACGTACTTTTGTGTGTCAAAAATAGATAAATTACCGTTGAAATTAATGAATTCAGACGCCTTTCTTTCACCACTTGAAGAATTGAGGGACTGCTTTATTTGTCCGAGAAACTGTCATGCAGACAGGTTTTCCGGTAAGCTTGGATTCTGTAACAGCGATTCTTCGTTTAACATTTCATCTGTTTGCATTCACCGGGGGGAAGAGCCTGTAATCAGCGGCCCGAAAGGAATTTGTAATATATTTTTTACTAATTGCAACCTTCAGTGTATTTACTGCCAGAATTATCAGATCAGTGATAATAAAATAAACAGGTTTAAAAGCAGGATGGAACTGAACGAGGTGATCGACCGTATTATTGAAGTTCTCGATCAGGGAATAAATATAGTGGGTTTCGTTTCACCATCACATTTTATTCCACAGATGAAAGTGATTATAGAGGTTATTGAATCGCTCGGGTATGCCCCGGTATGGGTTTATAATACAAATGGTTATGATAAACCCGAAACAATCAGGAAACTTGAAGGTTTGATTGATGTTTATCTTCCTGATTTCAAGTATTGGGATAAATCGCTTGCTTCAAACCTTTCCGATTGTGATGACTATCCTGATCTTGCCTCGGCATCATTAAAAGAAATGGTCAGACAGAAAGGAACCTCTCTGAGACTCTCGGAGGATGGAATTGCGGAATCAGGAATTGTCGTTCGTCATCTCGTCATTCCTGGATTTGTTGAAAACAGTCTTAATGTCCTCAGATATATTGCAAATGAAGTCTCTCCGGATTTACATATTTCCTTGATGTCTCAGTATTATCCAACTGTCCGGGTGACTACTCATCCTTTTTTATTCAGAAATCTTACCATAAATGAATATAGGCAAGTAACCGATGAAATGGAATCTTTGAAAATGAACAATGGTTGGCTTCAGGAGTTCGCCAGCATTGACAATTACCGGCCGGATTTTTCAAGAAGACATCCGTTTGAAGAATGATCATAGAAAATTCTTGTCTGGTTAAAAAGTTGTCCTTATTTTTGGCCGGTAAAAAGTCACAATCATTCATCACCGAATTAAATCAGATAGTTATGAAAAATGTCGTTTCAGTATTGATGATTTGTTTTATTTTTTCCTCCGCTAATTTTATCCGGGCACAGGAACCAGAAAAAAAACCGGATTCCGGTTACATATTTTCAATTGTTAAGAAACTACCCGCAACTCCGGTTAAAAACCAATACCGTTCAGGTACCTGTTGGAGCTATTCCACAATAGCGTTTCTCGAATCTGAGCTTCTCCGGATAGGGAAGGATACTATCGACCTTTCAGATATGTACCCGGTAAGGATGGCATATTCCGATAAGGCAGTTAAATATATCCGCTTCAACGGAAAACATAATTTCGGAGCCGGAGGTGCTGCCCATGATGTAACCAATGTTATCATAAGATATGGTATGGTCCCGGAGGAGGTATATACCGGTCAGGTTATCGGTGAGGTCAATCCTGTCCACGGTGAGATGGATGCCGTACTCCAGGCTGATATAGATGCTGTACTGAAGAATCCCAACAAGAAACTAACGCCGGTTTGGCATCAGGGTTTTAATGGTTTGCTGGATGTATATCTTGGTAAGGTTCCTGAAAAGTTCAGTTTTAAAGGAAAAGAATATACTCCAAGGTCTTTTGCCGATATGCTTGGCCTCAATATGGACGATTATGTTATTCTTACATCCTATACCCATCATCCTTTTTATTCAAAATTTATTATCGAAATACCTGATAACTGGGACCTGGGTGAAGTTTATAATTTGCCGATCGATGAACTGATGCAGGTCTTTGATTATTCTATTGAGAATGGTTATACGATTGCCTGGGGTGCAGATGTCAGCGAAAAGGGATTTTCCTGGAAAAACGGTGTCGCAGTTGTTCCTGATAAAAATGCACCGGAGATAGCCGGCCTGGAGAGAGCCCGCTGGGAAAAAATGACGGATGCCGAAAAAGAGAAACAATTGTTCAAGTTTGACAAACCGGTTCCTGAGAAAAAGGTTACACAGAAAATGCGTCAAACCGAATTCGATAACTATCAGACAACAGATGACCATGGTATGCAAATAATCGGTACTGCAACAGATCAAAATGGGGCCAAATATTATTATGTAAAAAATTCCTGGGGAACAGAAGGGAATGCATACAAAGGTTATTTCTACGCGTCAGAACCTTACGTTAAGCTGAAAACCATGGATATCATGGTAAATAAGAACGGAATCCCAAAGGAGATCAGGAAAAAACTTGGCCTATAGCATCGAGTGCAGAGTTGCTGATAATTTTTCACATGCCTCATTAATCTCGGTTTCAGTTATTGTCAGTGGAGGAGCTATCCGGAAGGTAGCAGGTTTGAATAAATACCAGTCTGTAATGATTCCGTTTTTAAGCGACACTTCACTGAACAGTTTCCTTTTACAGGGATCTAACAGATCAACACCGATCGCCAGACCTTTACGTCTGATTTGAGAAATTACCGGGTTCTTCATAAGATAATTCTGAAAGCGACGACCTTTTTCCTCGACTGCAGACATGATATCACTGGAAAGTAGTATTTCAAGCCCGGCCAATGCCGCGGCACAACTCACCGGATGGCCGCCAAAGGTTGTTATGTGACCTAACTCAGGATCAAAGGCAAGTGTATCCATTACCTTTTTATTTGAAATAAAAGCACCTAAAGGCATGCCGGCGCCAAGTCCTTTTGCCAGAACTAATATGTCCGGAACGATTTTATAATGTTCAAAGCTTGAAAACTTGCCTGTCCTGCCGATACCCATCTGCACATCATCGATAATTAATAGTGCACCGGTTTCACTGCAGCGTTCTTGTAAGCGAACAAGATAACCTTCAACAGGCAAAATTATCCCGGCTTCCGCCTGGATGGTCTCTGCAATTACACATGCAGTTCGTTCGGTAATCCGCTCAAGCTGATCAAAATCATTAAAATCAATATTCTGCACATCAGGTAGTAAGGGCCGGTAGGCATTTTTTAACGTTTCGTTTCCTGCAACACTAAGTGCCCCTTGTGTGGAGCCGTGATATGCATTTTTAAATGAGATTATCCCCGTCCTTCCGGTATATCGTTTTGATAACTTCAATGCTCCTTCTACTGCTTCACTTCCTGAATTGACAAAATAAACGCAGTTCAATGCGGAGGGAAGAACGTCGGTAAGGCGCTTTGCCAACTTGATTTGTGACGATAGTATGAATTCTCCGTATACATTTAAATGAAGATGTGAATTAACCTGACTGAGAATTGCTTCAACTATCTTAGGATGGCGGTGCCCTACATTACTTACGGTTATCCCGGAAACCAAGTCAAGGTATTTATTTCCATTCCTGTCATATAGATAAATCCCTTCTGCATTTACAATATCCAATGCTATCGGATTAAATGAGGGTAATCCAAGATAACGGTAAAACATTTCCCTTTCTGTCATTATAATCATTTTATTCTCCGAAAATAGTAAAAAATAATAATTTTGCAGTAATCTGTTATGGAATGAGAAACAGGATAATTATAATTACCGGAGCTTCCTCGGGTATCGGAAGGGCGTTAGCCATCGAATGCGACAGGTTAGGTGCAAAATTGTCATTGGCGGCAAGGAACGAGGATAATTTGACCCAGTTGATTACACAGTTAAAGTCCCATGATCACCTTATTGTAAAAACCGATGTAAGGAATGAGCAGGAATGTGAACGGTTAATCGGGTTAACCGTTGCAAAATATGGTCGCATAGATATATTGATCAATAATGCCGGTATCTCAATGCGCGCCCTTTTTACGGAAGTTGATTTAAATGTTTTACACCGGCTCATGGATACAAATTTCTGGGGAACCGTTTATTGTTCCAAATATGCCCTTCCCTTTCTTATAGAATCCGGTGGATCACTGGTCGGCGTTTCTTCTGTAGCGGGTTATAAAGGATTGCCTGGAAGAACAGGATATTCCGCCTCAAAATTTGCAATGAATGGTTTCCTTGAGGTTGTCCGGATTGAAAATATCAAAACAGGATTGCATGTGTTGACCGTATGCCCGGGCTTTACTTCATCAAACATCAGGAATGTCGCATTATCAAAAGATGGATCGCCACAGGGAGAAACACCATTGGAGGAGAATAAACTGATGTCGGCCGAGCGTGTAGCTGCCGAAATCGTAAGAGCAATCCATTTGAGAAAAGATAGAATTACCCTGACAACAATAGGTAAACTAACGGTTCTCTTGAATAAATTCTTCCCACGGTTCATGGATAAAATGGTCTATAACCACATGGCCAAAGAACCAAACAGCCCGCTGAAATAATTTCCAAGTCTCCAGCGGACAATGACGCCTTGTTATTTACTTCTTGGATGATACTGAATAATGGTACTCCTCAGAAAATCTTTGTCCAGATGGGTATATATCTCTGTTGTAGTAATTGATTCGTGCCCCAGCATCTCCTGAACCGCTCTGAGATCAGCTCCCCCCTCAACTAGATGTGTTGCGAATGAATGCCGGAGAGTATGCGGACTAATAGTCTTTTTGATACCAATCCTTGCCGCTAATCCCTTGATAATAGTGAAAATCGTGACTCTGGTCAGTTTCACCCCCCGGCTGTTTAAAAAAACAATATCCTCATTTCCTGATTTGATAATAATCCGGCTTCTGATATCAGATAAATAATAACCTATCTCGGATTGGGCTGTATGACCAATAGGAACAAGCCTCTCTTTGTTTCCTTTTCCTTCTACCTTGATAAATCCGTCATCGAAAAACAGGTTTGAAATTTTCAAATCGACAAGCTCCGAAACGCGTAATCCGCATCCATATATCGTTTCAATGATCGCTTTGTTACGTTTACCCTGAGAGGTGCTGAGATCAATCGCTCCGATAACACTGTTAATCTCTTCAACACTCAGAACTGCAGGTAATTTTCTTCCTATTTTAGGCGATTCAAGAAGATCGGTAGGATCTTTTCTGATCAGGTTTTCTAAAAGTAAATACTTGAAGAATCCCTTTAATCCTGATATTATCCTTGCCTGCGAACGGGCTGTCATCCCAAGTTCAGTTATCCACTTTAAAAAGTCCGTCAAATTTTTATGCCCGATTTTTTCAGGTAACAGGTCTGTATGAGTAATTTCAAGATACTGGCACAGCTTTTTGATATCATGGATATAAGCTTCGATGGAGTTTGGGGAGAGCGATTTCTCTAACTGCAGGTAAGCTTTGTAACCGGTAATGTATGAATGCCAGCTGCTCATAGTCTGAAGATAACCGACTTATATCAAAAGGATCATGGGAATAAAAGTATTAAAATATTTGTAACTAATCAGTGGTTAAAAAATTAGGATTATTAACAGTTTTATTTCGATATGAACAGGATGGTTTTTTGAAAAAACTGAGTGTTTTGAAATCCAGCATATACTAACAAAATATTTTTC
>Ga0172374_1000163_pt1 | contig 55748 bp, 72 predicted proteins | sample LakKiv3m_FD_114536 | JGI IMG/M metagenome (GOLD analysis project Ga0172374, IMG submission 114536) | Freshwater microbial communities from Kabuno Bay, South-Kivu, Congo - kab_092012_10.3m | ecosystem: Environmental > Aquatic > Freshwater > Lake | place: Democratic Republic of the Congo... | reverse complement strand
CGAAGTTGGTAATATTTTTAAATTAGGCACGAAATTTTCGGAACCATTCGGTGTCCGCTATAAGGATCAAGGGGGAAAAGAAAATACGGCGCTCATGGGTTGCTACGGGATCGGTCCGAGCCGGATAATGGGGACTCTCGTAGAAATTTATCATGATGACAAGGGAATCATTTGGCCGGCCGATATTGCGCCCTATAAAGTCCACCTACTGTCTCTTAATGAAAACGATCGAACAGAAGCAATATATATTAAACTCAAACAAGAAGGAATCTCAGTTTTATATGATGACCGCGATAAACCGGCCGGTGAAAAATTTGCCGATGCCGATCTGATCGGTTGCCCGTATCGCGTCGTTGTTAGTAAGAAGACTTTGATGGATAACGGCGTAGAGCTGAAAGGACGCACGAGCGAAGCCGGTAAACTTATCAAGCTAGAGAACTTGGCCGCCGAATTATTATAACCCTATGTTCAATAATCTGATCGGAAAATTTAGTCATGACTTAGGTATTGATTTAGGTACAAAAAATACCTTAGTTTATGTCGAAGGCAAAGGAATCGTTATTAACGAGCCGAGCGTTGTCGCGATTAATAAACGGACAAATGAGATTCTTGAAGTCGGTGAGGCGGCGAAGAAGATGGTCGGCAAGACCCCCGGCCATATTGAAGCGATCAAGCCGCTCGTCGAGGGAATAATTTCCGATTTTGAAGTGACAGAAAAAATGTTGAAATATTTTATTACGAAAGTGCATCGGGATAATTTTGCTCTAATCTCCCGGCCGCGTGTCGTTATCGGCATTCCGATGGATTTGACCGAGGTGGAAAAGAAGGCTGTTGAAGACGCGGCTAAATCCGCCGGCGCCCGTAAAGTTTATCTGATCGAAGAAGCAATGGCCGCTGCGATCGGCGCGCGCTTACCGGTCACGGAAGCGACGGCGACGATGATCGTCGATATCGGCGGCGGGACGACGGAAATCGCCGTTATTTCTCTCGGCGGTGTCGTAACCTGGAAGTCTTTGAAAGCGGCCGGCAATGAATTCGATAATAATATTATCGAGTATGTCCGGGAAGAATTTAATGTTTTAATCGGCGAACAGCTGGCCGAGAGTATTAAGATTGCCGTCGGTTCGGCAGTCCCGCTCGAAGCGCCGCAGGAAATAGAGATCCGCGGTCGAGATCTTGTAACCGGCTTGCCGAAGGCTTTGATGGCGAGCGATAAGCAGATTCGCGAGGCAATCAGTCGAACAGTCATAAAGATTATTGATAATATCAAAACTATTTTGGAAACGACGCCGCCGGAACTCGTCTCCGATATTTACGAGCGTGGCTTGTTTTTATCGGGTGGCGGAGCTTTGCTGCGCGGTTTAGACCAGGCCATTTCCGCCGCGACTAAGATTCCGGTGAAAATCGTCGACGATCCTTTGACTTGTGTCGCGCGTGGGACCGGTATCTTATTGGCCAATAATGAGTTATTGGAGAAGATTCTTTTGCCGGGGAGTCGAGAATAGGACTATCAGGTCGAGGGCGGTGAAATAATCGGACTAATATGATAAAAATTAAAAAGAATAATCCTTTGGTAATTTTTTTAGTAGCGGCGGGACTGCTGCTTTTTTTACATAGTACGAGTCTTTTGAACCCGATAGAAAATTTATTCTGGTTGGCCGTTAAGCCGCTGGCGATCGGTCTCTATGGTTGGGGGGAATCATTTCGTAATTTTTATACGGATAGTCAGAACCAGGTCGATTTGAACGCGCAAGTGGCGCGCCTAGTTAAGGAAAATGCCGCTTTGATGGTCGTTAATTCTCAATATCGAGAGACGGCGGAAGAAAATAAAAAATTACGTTCTGCTTTGAATTTTAATGCCGCTAATAATTTTCGCGGCGTCGTCGCCAATGTTATCGCGAAAGAAGACTCCTCTGAAGACGGCCGCGGCCTGGTTATCAACCGCGGGACGAGCGACGGTTTACGTTCTGGTCTGGGCGTGGTCAGCGAAGAAGGCATTATTATTGGTAAAATCGTTGAAGTAAAAGTAGCGACGGCCAAGATATGCTTGACGACCAGTCCTAATTGTCAGTTAGCGGCCGCGTTACAGAATGAAGATAAGACTCAGGGTATTACTGATGGAGATTTGGGTTTGACGATCAAAATGAACTATATTCCGCAATTGCAAAAAATCGGGCCCGGTGATCCGGTTATTACTTCCGGTCTGGGTGGCGATATTCCCCGCGGACTGGTGATCGGTAAAGTGGTTAAGGTTTATAACGCTAGTAATGAAGTTTGGCAGGAGGCGACGATTGAACCGCCGGTTAATTTTGATAATCTGACGGTCGTGTCGGTTATTATACCTTGATATGTTTAAAAAAAATGTTCAGATTATTTTTTTGATTTTTTTGATTTTCGCCGCGGCTATTATCCAATATTCTTTTATTTCCGCGCTACCGACTTTTTTTGCCGCCTTTAATCTGATTTTGATTATTCTGGTTTTTTCTTTGTTTTTTTATGACTTTCGTTCCGCTTTGGGTGTTGCTCTTATTGGCGGTTTCTGGCTTGATTTTTTTTCTTTCCATTTTTTCGGTTTTTATCTCCTGAGCTTATTCTTGACCGCCTGGCTTGCCGACCATGTTTTGCGCGGTTGGCTTACTAATCGCTCCTTGTATTCCTTCGGACTCTTAATGTTCTTAGCGATGCTCGTTTATAATTTTTTAGCCGGTTTTTTTGTATATTTTTTTGCGACCGATGCCGGTCCGTTCTTTCTCGGGCGACGCGGTTTTTGGTTGAACTTATTGTATCAGATAGCCTGGAGCGAATTAGCGGTATTACTTATGTTTTCTTTGGCCGGAGCCGCGACGCGGCGCTTGAAACCTTTCTTTTTGGAGAAGAAGTAGAGTCTGTGGTATGATAAAATATAATAGACAATTTAAAAATATGTATGATTTTATAACGATCGGCGGCGCCACACGAGATGTTTCTTTTTTTACCGATCAAGGCATCTTGCTTGATAACCGCCATAATATTTTACAGCAGAAAGTTTTAGCTTTTGCGTCGGGGGCAAAAATTAAGGTTGATAAATTCTATTATTCTTACGGGGGCGGAGCGGCAAACGCGGCGGTCTGCTTAGCTAATCTCGGTTTGCGCGCTGCCTGTTTGGCGCCGGTCGGTTGCGATCGGGACGGGGAGTTGATCGCCAAGAATCTTCGCGAACGCGGTGTCGGCGTCGATCTCTTAGAAACGGTTAGAGGAGAAGAAAGCAGTTCTTCTTTTATCTTGATCGTTCCTGACGGCGAACGGATAATTTTCGTCCAGCGTGGCGCTAATACGAAGATGAAGATCAGCCAGTCTTGCTTAGCGGCCTTAAAAAAGGTCAGTAATGTTTATATCGCTTCTTTGGCGGGCGATTGGCAAAATAATTTGTGTCGAATTTTTTCCGCTATCGGTCATAATAGTCATCATATCTTCTGGAATCCGGGCATGACGCAGTATTTGGGCGGAGTAAAACCGATTGCCGGGTTTTTGAAGAAAGTGACGGTCTTGTCTTCTAATAAAGATGAAGCCTTGCAATTAGTCCTGGCGACGCCGGAGTATAAGCGCTTAGGCGATAAGTTTTTAAATCGGGAGGAAAATTTGTTGAAGATTTTGCATGATTTAGGACCACAGATTGTCGTGCTTACTCTCGGTAAAAATGGCGTTATGGTTTATGATGGTAAAAAAATTTATCGGCGCGCTATTTTGAGGAGTAAGAAGCAGGTCGATACGACGGGAATGGGCGATGTTTTTAATTCTTCTTTTGCTGCTGGTTTGACCTTATATCGGGGTAATATTGAGCGCGCTTTAGATTTAAGTTTAAAGAACGCGGCGGCCAAAGTCGCTCATTTAGGCGCCCAGAACGGCTTGCTTCGTTTAGCGCGGAGAAAAAATAATTAAACAGATATGATTAAAGACGTAATAATTAAAAAGTTAAACCGTTATAGCGATGAACGCGGTTGGCTGACGGAAATTTTTCGTCGCGATGAATTAAATTTTTCGCCAGCGATGTCGTACGTCAGTCTGACTAAGCCCGGCGTCGTGCGCGGGCCGCACGAACATGTCGCCCAAAGCGATTGCTTTGTGTTTTTGGGTCCGGGCAGTTTTCGTCTGTATCTCTGGGATCGTCGCGCCGCTTCCAGCACGAATGGAGAGGCGATAGAAATAGAAGTCGGCGAAGGTAATCCGACTTTAGTCATTGTCCCGCCCGGTGTTGTTCACGGTTATAAATGTATTTCCAACGAGCCAGCTTTAAGTATTAATTTACCTGATAAATTATATAAAGGCGAAGGGAAGAAAGAAGAAGTGGATGAGATTAGATGGGAAATTGATCCCGGTAGTCCTTATAAGATAGATTAAATTTTGAGAAATTATATGTGTATCTTTTGCCAGATCGTCAGCGGAGAGATTCCGTCGTATAAAATTTATGAGGATGATAAGACTTTGGCTTTTTTAGATATTAAGCCGGTGAGCCCCGGTCATACTTTAGTGATTCCTAAAATTCATTATAAAAATTTGGAAGAAATACCGGAAGCGGAGTTAGCGGAAACGGTCGTGATCGTGAAAAAGATCGGACGATTATTAAAAGAGAAATTGGGCGTGGCCGGTTATAATGTTTGCGAAAATAACGATCCGGTGGCCGGTCAAGAAGTGGCGCATCTTCATTTTCATATTGTGCCGCGTGAACCGGGCGACGGGCATGCCGCTTGGCGGCAGCGGGAATATCAACCCGATGTAGCGACGGAAATTTTAAAAAAATTAACCAGTTAAATATGAAGCTACTTGTGACCGGCGGCGCCGGGTTTATCGGCTCAAATTTCATCCACTATTGGCTCAAGAATTATCCTGACGACGAGATAATTAATCTTGATCTTTTAACTTATGCCGGGAATCTGGAGAATCTGAAAGATATCGAAAATAATCCGAATTATAAATTTGTTAAGGGCGATATCTGTGATGCCGCCTTAGTTAATGATCTGGTGAAGGGAACTAGTCTGATCGTCAATTTTGCCGCCGAAAGCCATGTCGATCGTTCGATCGTTAACAGTGCCGATTTTATCAAGACTAATGTCGAAGGAACGCGGGTTCTTCTTGAAGCGGCGAAAAATAACGGCAACATTCGCTTCCATCATATTTCGACTGATGAAGTTTTCGGCGCCCTCGCTTTAGACGCGCCGAAGTTCAGCGAAGCGACGCCGTACGATCCGCGCTCGCCCTATAGCGCTTCTAAGGCTAGTTCCGATCATTTGGTTCGCGCTTATTATCATACCTATAAATTACCGGTTACTATCTCTAACTGTTCTAATAATTACGGCCCCTATCAATATCCGGAGAAGTTAATTCCTCTATTTATTACCGATCTTTTAGAAGGGAAAAAGGTGCCGATTTACGGCGCCGGGAAAAACATTCGCGACTGGATTCATGTCGATGATCATAATCGCGGCGTGGACATGATTATTAAGAAGGGAAAAATCGGTGAGACGTATTGCTTGGGTGGCAATAGCGAAAAGAGCAACCTGGAAATAACTAAATTAATCCTCGACCTGATGGGCGAGGGAGAAGATAAGATTGAGTATGTCTCCGACCGCCTCGGCCACGATCTCCGGTACGCGATTGACTATAGCAAGGCACAGAAAGAATTAGCTTGGCAGCCGCAGGTAGATTTTAAGAGCGGTCTCAGTCAGACGGTTGCTTGGTATAAGAATAACGCCGTTTGGTGGAAAAAACTGAAAAAATAAATTTATGGATAATAAAAAGATATTTATCATCGAAGACGACGCTGATTTGCTTTACGGACTGGAAGCGCAATTTACTTCCGATGAATTTATTGTGGAGATCGCTACTGGGGAAGAGGAGATAGAAGAGATCTTGACGCAGTTGAGAGAATTCGACCCGGCGTATGTTATCTTGGATCTGATTTTGCCGAAAATAGACGGTTTTGAAATAATCAAAAAAATGAAGGCCGACGACGAATTGAATGACCGGCAAATTTTTATTTTTACCGACGTCAGCGACGAGGATAGTCGCCAGCGCAGCCTGGAGCTCGGTGCGGATTATTTTTTCTTTAAAGAAGATTTTGATACTTTCCAATTTGCGGAAAAAGTTAAAAAAATTATTGCCAATCAGGAGAAGACGGAAGATCGGGATTATGAAGAATAAACGGCGCGAACTTTCTCCCCGCTAATTGACTAATAGCCCTAAAAATACTAAGATAAACTAGTATCTAATTTTGACGTTCAGAGGACATATGTTTATAAAACGGATCGGTATCGACTTAGGCACAACCTATACTTTAATCCACGTTCCCAAACGCGGTATTGTTATTAATGAACCTAGTGTCGTGGCGGTCGCGCTCGATGATAACAAAATTTTAGCTGTCGGTAACGAAGCAAAAGATATGATCGGCCGGACGCCGGATACTATTCGAGCTATTCGCCCTCTTAAAGATGGCGTGATTGCCGATTATCGCGCGACGGAAGCGATGATCCGCTATTTTATTAATAAAACTTTGGGCGGTATCCGTTTATTTCGTCCGGAAGTAATGGTTGCCGTACCGGCCGGGATCTCTTCGACGGAGCGACGAGCGGTTATTGAAGCGACGATTGCGGCCGGAGCGAAGGCAGCTTATATTATTAAAGAACCGGTGGCCGCGGCGATTGGCGCCGATATTCCGATCGGCTCCGCGACGGGGCATATGGTGATTGATATCGGCGGCGGGACGGCGGAAATGGCGGTAATTTCTTTAGGCGGAATTGTCGCCTCGACTTCGGTTCGAGTCGGCGGCAATAAATTAGACGCGGCGATCTTAGAATACGTCAGAAAAAAATATAATCTGGCGATCGGCGAAAGGACGGCCGAAGAGATAAAAATCAATATCGGCTCGGCTCTGTATATGGAGGATAAATTATATTTGGAAATCAGGGGTCGTGATATTGTGACCGGTTTGCCGCGCAGCTTGACCGTCTCAAGTGATGATGTGACGGAAGCGATTCAGAATGAATTAGAAGCGATTATTTCGGTCGCTAAGAAAGTTTTACAGAAAACTCCGCCGGAGCTGGCGGCCGATATCATGGACAAAGGTATAGTCCTGACTGGTGGCAGCTCTTTGTTACGTAATATTGATCAACTACTTTCCCGCACGACTGGCGTCTCGGCTTATGTGGCCGATGACGCCATGCTTTGTGTCGCGAAGGGAACCGGTATTGCTTTGGATAATTTAGATTCCTATAAACGCAGTATCCTCGCCACTAAATAATCAGTCGATCGTTATGGTCTGCTGATTTTTTTCGTTTGGAGGACGGAATAAATATTATGATTATTGGTATCGACGCTTCTCGCGCTAACTTGCAACATAAGACCGGTACAGAATGGTACTCTTTTTATTTACTTAAAAATTTAGCGGCGCTTGATCAGGTTAATAAATATCGTCTGTACCTGAACAAGCCGCCCCGGCCGGAAATGATCGCCGCGGTCGGCGGTAACCCTAATTTTTCTTTTCAAGTATTAGATTGGCCGTTTGTATATTTTTGGACGCTTGGGCGGCTGACCTGGGAGATGCTCTGGCGCCGGCCGGACGTCCTGTTTATCCCCGCTCACACCTTGCCGCTCTTTGGCCCGTTTAAGACCGTCAATACTATCCATGACATCGCTTTCTTGCGCGAACAAAATCTATACCGCTCCGTCAAAGTTAAAACTGATTTAATCAGTTCGCGTCGGGTAATTAATTTTTTGGTGCGTCTATTAACGCTCGGGAAATATCGTTCGGAGTCAGTTGATTATCTTTATTGGTCGACCGCCTTCGCCCTGCATCATGCCAAAAAGATTATCACCGTTTCCGAATTTACGAAGAACGAAATTTTGGATTTATATCCGAAGACCGCGCCGCAGAAGATTGCCGCTATTCATAACGGCTATCCGGCTGAATTATTTTATCCGTCGCGGCAAACGGAAAAGATTCGTGCGACCTTAGCGAAATATGAATTGGCTGCCCCCTATTTCCTCTATGTCGGTCGTTTGGAAAAGAAAAAAAATACGCCGACCCTGGTGGAAGCCTTCGCTTTGTTTAGAGAAAATAACCCGGATTGTAAAATTAAATTACTTTTGATCGGCGATGCCGGTTACGGCTATGACGAGGTGAAGTATATTATTCAGGAATTTAATCTGTATGATGATGTCCTACTGCCTGGCTGGGTAGACGAGGAGGATTTGCCGGATATTTTTAATGCCGCCAGCGCTTTTATTTTTCCGTCGCGCCACGAGGGATTTGGCATCCCGGTTTTGCAAGCCTTAGCTTGCGGCGTGCCGACAGCAGTTTCCGATTTACCGGTGTTGAAAGAGATTGCCGGTGAGGCGGTTTTATATTTTGATAAGAACGATAAGCAGTCGATTGCCGCCGTTATGGGTCAGCTTCTAAACGACCAAGAATTGCGCCAGGAATTGATAGCTAAAGGTCTAGAGCGGGTTAAGGAATTCAGCTGGCGCAAATGTGCGGCCGAGACCTTAAAATTACTAGAAAATCTTTAATATTTTGCCGTTAATTCTTAAGAAATTAATTTTGAAAAAAATAAGAGACTGTGATAAGATAGAGATGTTATGAAGAAACTGATAACATCTTTTTTTGTTATATTCCTGATTGGCGTCGGGCCGGTTTCGGCCGCTCTCACGCCGAATGATCCGTATTATAGCAACCAATGGTATTTGGCGAAAATTAAAGCCGATAGCGCTTGGGATAAAATTTCCTCGGCTCCTGATATAGTTATCGCCGTTATCGATTCCGGAATCGAGGTCGGCCACCCCGACCTGAAGGACAATATCTGGCGCAATACCGGGGAAATCCCCGGTAATGGTTTAGATGATGATCATAATGGCTTTATCGATGATGTCGGCGGTTGGGATTTCGTTAATAATGTTAATAATCCGTCGCCTAAATTTTTAAGTGGTTGGACCGAGTCTGGCGTTTCGCACGGGACGATGGTAGCCGGTATTATCGCCGCTAGCGGCAATAATAATGAAGGTATCGCTGGGTTAGCTTGGCGCGCAAAAATTATGCCCCTTAAAGCTTTAAACGACCGGGGCGAGGGCCGGATCAGTGACGTTGTTCGGGCGATAGATTACGCTGCCAGTAACGGAGCGGATATTATCAATTTAAGTTTTGTTTCTTTTAATTATAGTGAAGCCCTACAAGAAGCTATTCGCCGCGCTCATAAAGCCGGGGCGATAATCGTGGCGGCGGCCGGAAACGAGCAGTCGGTGGGCGCCGGTTATAATATCGATAAGACTCCGATTTATCCGGCTTGCTATGAAGGAGCCTGGGGAGAAAATATGGTCATCGGTGTCGCCGCGACCGATGCCCTAGACCAAAAGGCTAAATTTTCTAGCTATGGTTCGCGGTGCGTAGATTTAAGCGCTCCGGGTATTAGTTTTTTCAGCACCGTTACGCCCGGTAGCGTTGCCGGCGATCCTAATCGGATTTATGACGGTTATTGGTCGGGGACTTCAATGGCTGCGCCGCTTGTTTCGGCGACCCTGGCTTTAATCGAACAGGCTAACCCGGAGTTGAGTGCACGGGAAGTCGTTAATATTTTATTTGCCGCGACCGATAATATTAGTAAACTTAACCCCGATTATCCTGGTCAATTAGGTAACGGCCGTTTAAATGTTAATCGAGCCGTGGAACTCGCCAAGGAAGGTTTATTCAGTCGTTTGGGACGTTTATTTATCGTTCCTGTTAAAGGAGATAAAGAACCGAAGTTGACGGCGGTTAATGGAGATTTAGCCGGTAAACTATCTAAGATTGATTTCAAGGGCGGATCAGTCGCGGCCGGTGATATAAATGGCGACAGCAGCGAAGAATTGATCCTGGGCGCGGCGGCCGGGTCTGAACCGCAGATAAGAATACTAAGTCCGAGCGGCAAGTTATTAAAACAATTTTTAGCCTATGATAAAAAATTCCGCGGCGGCGTGAATGTGGCCGTCGGCGATCTGAATAATGACGATAGATTGGAAATTCTAGCGGCTCCCGCCTCTCAAGCGGTCGGCCAAGTGAGAATTTTTGATTATAACGGGAAATTAATCAAGCAATTTAGCGTCGGTAATAAATATTGGCGCGGCGGGCTAAATCTGGCTGTCGGCGATATCGACGCGGACGGCAGTACGGAAATTATCGCCGCCGCCGCCAGCGGCAACGAACCGAAAGTTAATATCCTAACGGCTGGCGGAAAATTATTACAATCTTTCTACGCCTATGAAAAAAAATTCCGCGGCGGCGTCAAGGTAGCGGTGGCTTCTTTAAACGGCCGAGCGGGGCATAATAAGGCGGAAATAATTACTGCGCCCGGTTCTGGACGGGAATCGCAGATCAAGATTTGGGATGACCGGGCGCAACTTAAAAAGCAATTTTTAGCTTATGGCGTTAATTGGCGCGGTGGCGTAAATCTCGCGGCCGGCGATTTGAATAACGATGGCTTGGCGGAAATTGCGACCGGGGCTAGTCCCGGAGCGGCGCCGCACGTCCGCGTATTCGATGGTCGAGGAGAATTGCTGGAGTCGTTCTATGCCTGGGAGGAAGGATTCAATGGCGGAGCAAATATTGCTATAATAAAAATAAACAATTAATTTATGCCCAAACAGGTAATTTTTGACAAGAAAAACGTATTGGTGGCCGGAGGCGCCGGGTTTGTTGGCTCGCATCTCTGTGATGAGCTCATCAAGACTTGCAAGGTGATAGTCATCGATAACTTTATCTCCGGAAGTGAGCGCAATATCGATCATTTATTATCCAACCCCGATTTTATCTTTATCAATCATGATTTAACGCTCCCCATCGATCTGGAAGGCCTGGATGATCTGAGAAAGTTCAAAGTTGAGTTCCAGGGCATCCAAGAAATTTATAATCTGGCTTGCCCGATGTCGCCGCGTCATTTTTTAGAAAATCGTCTGGCGACATTATTGGCCAATTCTTACGTCGTGAAAAATCTTTTAGACTTGGCTGTTAAATATAATTCTCGTTTTTTGCAATTTTCTTCTTCGGTCGTCTATGGCCAGCGTGATACCGATCACCCCGATTCACAGGTTAAAGAAAGCGATTGGGGACTGGTTAACCAATTATCAGAGCGTGGCGCTTATGACGAGGGAAAGCGTTTTGCCGAAACAATCGTCGGTAACTACCGCTCTCTTTATAATGTCGACGCGCGGATCATGCGTCTTTTTCGAGTTTATGGCCCGCGGATGGAAGCTAACGATGATCAGATGATTCCTGATTATATTACTAATGCCCTGGATAATAAGGACATCGTCATTAACGGCGATAGCGGTTTTTCTTCTTCCTTCTGTTATATTAATGACGTTATCGATGCGGTTATGCGCTTGATGAATTCGGAAATCGCCGGGCCGGTCAATATCGGCTCCGATATTGATATTAATCTGACGGATCTGGTTAAAATGATCATTAAAGAAACCGAGTCTAAGTCGCAAATTATTTACGCCGATCGGCAACTTTTTATCAGCGAATTGACTCTGCCCGATATTCGTCTCGCCAAGGAAGAATTAGGCTGGATGCCGGTTGTGACCTTAGAAAACGGTTTGAAAAAAACTATCTTTGATATTAAGGCCAATAAGAAACTCCAGGGTTTTGCCGCATAAAATTCGTTTTTATTTAGATGCGGCGATAATTTTTTTCTTTAAATCTTCTTGGTTGCCAGCTGTAAATAGTTGATCGTGGGGCCCGATGATTTCCTTAATGCCGCCGATATCAGCGGCGATAATCGGCAAATCGGCCGCTCGTGCTTCGTAAATTACCGTCGGTGAATTTTCGTAGCAGAGGGAAGGGACGATGAGGTAGGCGCTTTTAGCCATTTCCCCCTGAACGCCCGTCCGGTCGAGGCGACCAAGAAATTCAATTCGTTTATCGCCGGCCGCGGCGTTTTTAGCGGCCTCTAACTTTTGGCCATCACCGGCTATCCGGAGACCGATTGATTGATCTTTTATATTTTTAAATATTTCGATTAGAAATAAAATTCCTTTATGGTCTTCAATTTGCCCGACAAATAAAAAATTAATGGGAGGCATATCACCTCGACTGCGGCGATCAGTGGTGGCATCGGGACGACTAAGTTGGAGCGGTTTGATTTCGCCTATTGAACAAGGAAAGAAGCCGTGTCGTTGATGTAAGTCTAAGAGCCAGCGGGAAGGGGAGATGATTTTGGCCGGCGAAGAAAATAACCAGCGGTTTAGGGCTTGGTAGGCGCGCGCGCTCAGGCTTTCAATCTTTTTTTCCTGGCCTAAAATCATGAGGCCGGACGGATGGAGTAATTGAATATCATGAAGGAAATGTTCGTGTTTTATTTTTAGACGGCGCAGCGCTAGGGGCGCCAGCGACCCCAGACCCATGAGGTTATGGGTAATAACTAGGTCGGGCTCTTCTGTTTTCAGTATTTTTTTAAGTTGGAAATATCGGCTGATCGAAAAAATATTACCGATTTGCCAAAAGAGGCGATAAGATAGAGGGGTACTACCCAGGTTATAAAAATTAGAATCTAGATAGTATATCTTTAAACCGGTCGGATCGATATCTGATAGCGATTTCATCCCCCGGGGTTTAGTCGTAATCAAAAAAACCGTCTGGCCGCTCGCCCGCAGTTCTTGGGCCATGAGTTTCACGACGTTTTCCGCGCCGCCGCGCGCCAATTCTCCGTATAGATTGTGCATCAAACCGATTTTCATAGGAATAATTTTTCGAGTTTTTGCGCCATTATCTCTAGGCCGTATTTCTTCTCCGCCAGGCGGCGAGCGGATAAGGACATTGTCCGACGCAGCTGTTCGTTATTAAAAATAAATTCTAATTTATTTTTTAAATCGGTACTGCTATTTGGCTCGGCTAAAAGACCTTCCTGGTAATTATTAAAAACACGTCGGACGCCCGCTAAGTCCGAAGCAATAACCGGTACGCCGCAGGCGAGGGCTTCGATTACAACTAGGCCAAAGGCTTCGTTGCTATTAATCGACGGCAGAATTAAGAGGTCGGAGTTTTGATAAGCCCGAATTAAATCAGCCTCGGCAAGCTTGCCGGTGAATTCTAAGCGCTGAGTGAGATTTAGTTCTGCTCCAAGTTTTTCGTAATACGGCCGCAGATTACCGTCGCCGACAATAGTCAGGCGCCAAGGATGAGACGTTAGATCGGCTAGGGCCCGTAATAAGACGGGAATGCCCTTAAAGTAATGTGCGCGATCGAGGCCGCCGACAAAGATCAAATTTAGACGATTTTTTTTAATGAATTTATCGTTGATGTAATGGATAATTTTCTGCGTTTGCGCCATTATCTTGTCAGTTGTTGGCCGGTTAAGTTTTTTTGGCTGGAATTTCAGAGTATTAATACCGAAAGGAATTTCTCGGAATTTTTCTTGATGGGCGAGATAATATTTTTTGATTTGGCTGTCTTTTATATAGTCCAAGCTGGCGCTGACGATAATGTCTGCTCGGTTTAAAAGGGAAGAGCGAATCAAGCGGCTAGGCAGACTAAGAAACTTGGTGGCGAGACCGAGATTGCGGACATCCATATGATAGTGCAGGATAAGTTTTGGTCGCGCGAAGAATAATTTAAATAGCCAGATGACCTCAGCCGTACCGAAAAAGGGGTAGTGAAGATAAATATAATCGAAACGCGGTAGACGCCAGAGTAGCTGCGGTAAAAAAGCGCCATGGCCGTAGCGAAGCCAGGGTTTTAAAGTGGTCGGGCTGAAATTCGTGACCTCGTGTTGCTGGGCCAGGAGCTCTTCGATTTGGTTGGCGCTACTGGCGATCCCGCCGGCATAAGGCGGTAGAGCACAGACGACTTGGGCTATTTTCATGGCTTAATTGATTATTTCTTGTTATTTAGCGCGACTTGCCTGGCCACTTCGGTCAGATTGCGGTCTAATTTAGCGAGACCCAGTCGCAGGCGAAAAACTAAATAGAAGAGCGCTAAGACGGCTAGATAGATTAAAAAATTTATACCGCTAAGAGAAAAACCGAAGAATTGGAGCAGCCAGTCAATTTGTTTGATAAAGATAATGGCTCCGGCCGCGATGAGCCAAAAAATAAGCCATAAAGAAAATTCATTATGATTGATTTCTTTTTTGTTTTTTTGGTTGAGTAAACGGAAGATAAAAAAGAAAATGATAATGAGAGCGATGATTTGCTGTAACATATAGTGGTAGATTATTTGATTATTTTATGGATTAATAGATCTTTGGCAATTTTGAGTCCGCCGCTGAATTTCTGTCCGAAATCATGATAGACGACGGTGATCGGTACTTCGGCGATTCGCAATTTGGCCTGGTAGGCCTTGGTTTGGATCTCGCTGTTATGTGCCATTTCGCGATTACTGATTTTTATCATTTCAGCGGCTCGGCTATTTAAAGCGCGGAAACCGTTTTGGGGATCGCTCAATTTTATCCCTAAAAACCAGTGGGTAAAAACCCAGGCTAGAGGCATAATAATATATTTTTTGATAAAAGGAAAATTGCTTTTTTTGCCCATAAACCGTGAGCCGAAAACGATGTCGGCCTGGTCGCTTAAGAGCGGAGCGGTCATGTCTTTGATTTCATCGGCCGCGAATTGGTCGTCGGCGTCGAAATGAACGATAATATCGGCGCCGTTTTGTAAGGCGTAATCATTACCGGTCTGGAGGGCCGCTCCTTGGCCGCGGTTAATAGGATGGCGTAAGACGATGGCTCCGGTCGCCCGAGCGAGTTCGGCTGTCCGGTCGCCAGAGGCGTCATCAACTACAATAACCTCCTGGACATAAGGCCTGACGCCAGTCACCACTTTCGTAATATTTTTTTCTTCATTCCAGGCCGGGATAACGCAAGCGATTTTCATAGTTACCTGGTTAATTTAAAAAGCTTGAAAGATCCGATTAGTCGGCGGTCATGTGGCTTATTTTTGTAAGCCGGCCGGGGCAGGTCGACCAGGCGCTGATTAATAATCAATTTAAGATTATCCGACTGGAATTTTTTTGGCAATTTAAGGGCGGAAATTTTTTCTAAGACCGCTAGAGGACTGTCGGCTGTCAGTGTTCCTAAAACGAGCCGACCGCTCGCCGCCGCCCGGCAAGCTTGGGCTAGAGACCAATCCTGATCGAGATCGTCGGCTAAAATTATGTCGCTGTCATGTTGTAATATTTTTTCCCAGTTAGCCGGAGTAGGCGCGAGAGAATTAAGGCCAGGAAAAGATGCGATCGGATCTTGGTCGAGCGCGTAGATACTTACTGTCGGTTGATTAAGGAGGGGGAGCAGGGAATAGAGGGTGGTGCTTTTACCGCTGTTAGGCGGAGAGCTGATAATGATCAGGCCGCAGCGCCGGTTGATAACTTTTTTAACCTCTTTTAAGTCGTTAGCTTTTAAACCTAGTTGATTGAGGCGCCAAGCTTTTTTCGGTTGATTGACGAGGCTAATAATAATCTTCTCGTTCTGCCCCTCGGGCAATACGGTCAGATAATATTTCCAAGCACCGTTTTTATCGTTTATTTTTTGGTATTTGCGGGTGAATAATTCGCCAGGCGCGATGGTCATGATCTGACGTAAGTTGGCGAAGAATTCTTGCTTTAATTTGCGGGGTAGGACTAAACGACTAGTTTGGCCGCCAGGTAGATGGCAGTCTAAGAAAATATCATTCGCTTGTCCGCTTATAACGAGATTTTTTGCTCCGTTTTTAGCGGCGTATGCAAAGAATGAAGTAATAATTTTTTTACTCATGTTAATAGGTATTTAAGCCTTAATCTGATTATATTATAACACGGTTTTGTATTATTTAAAAATGTGATAAAATTAGATTAAATTGATTATTTGTTTAATATTATGACCTACTCTAATTTTTATGGTTGGTTTTACGTTATTCGTCAACAAATCGGCGCGGCTCTTTTAGCCGTTTGGAATCTTTCTTTTGGTCGCTATTATCTTGTAGCTCTAGTTGTAGTGCAAATCATTGCCTGGCTCGAGAGTCTCTTTATTTATCGTAGTTTATCCGGCGATCTCCTGATTTTGCATTATAATGTTGACTTTGGCGTTGATTTGGTCGGCATGTCAGCTCGTATTTTTACTTATCCTTTGATCGGCCTCGGTATTATTGTTTTGAATCTGGCTCTCGCGGCAGCTAGCCACCGGCAGAAAGATTTTCGGATTTTTGTTCATTTTTTATTGACGGCTGCTTTAGTCTTCGGCTTGGTTTTGAATCTTGCTCTGTTTTTTGTTTATTTGATCAACTTTCGTTAATTTCTTAAATTTCTTATGACCGAATTCTATATTATTAAGATTCTATTTTTTTCCGCTTTGGCTTTTATTTTTACCATAATCTTAGCGCCGCTTCTTACGCATTATCTTTATAAATATAAATTAGGTAAGAAGATCCGCAATAACGGAGAAACGCCAATTTTTAGCGGCCTACATGCTCATAAAGAGGGGACGCCGACGATGGGCGGTGTTTTGATCTGGGGGACGGTCCTTATTTTTATATTGTTTTTTTCTTTTTTGGCGAATTTTCTGCCTGGTAATATTCTCAAACATTTTGATTTCATGTCGCGCTCAGAAACGCTGTTACCGCTCGGAGCCTTAGTAATTACGGCCCTTATTGGCTTATTCGACGATTGGCTCGATGTGCGCGGTAAAGGGTCTTTAGGCGGCGGCGGACTGACATTGCGTCATCGTTTAATGGTCTATACTTTAATTGCCATCGTGGGTGCCTGCTGGTTTTATTTTAAATTAAATTGGACGGTTTTTCATGTCCCATTTTTAGGAAATTTCGAAATTGGCGCCTGGTATATCCCAATTTTTATTTTCATTATCGTCGCCACGTCTTTTTCCGTCAACGAGACGGATGGTCTCGACGGTCTGGCCGGCGGGACGCTGCTAATGGCTTTTGCCGCTTATGGCGTTATTGCCTATTCGCTCGGCCGTTATGAACTCGCGACTTTTTGTGGCGTAATCATCGGTTCTTTGCTGGCTTTTTTGTGGTTTAATATTCCGCCTGCTAGATTTTATCTCGGTGATACCGGATCTATGAGTCTGGGTGTGACGCTGGGGATAATTGCGATGCTAACTAATAGTTCGTTACTCCTGGTTTTTATCGGTTTTATTTTTTTAATGGAGTCGATATCGGTAATCCTGCAGCTACTTTCTAAAAAGATTCGAGGCAAAAAGATTTTTTTATCTACCCCTATTCATCATCATTTTCAGGCGATTGGTTGGACTGAGGCTAAAATAGTGATGCGCTCTTGGGTCGTGGCGGCGATCGGTGTCACGATTGGTTTAATAATTTTTTTGTTAGATCGTAAATTTTAAGTCATGTTTAAGAAATTCCAGAAAAAAATAAGTACCGCTACCGCTGGACATGAGCCTGATAAGAGTTTGATCGCCGCTTTGGGAGTCTTGATTGTTTTTGGCCTCGTGATGCTCTTTAGCGCTTCGTCAGTCGTGTCTTTTGATAAGTATAATAATACCTATCATTTTTTACTCCGCCAGATCTTCAGTCTAGGCATCGGCTTGGCGGTTTTTTATTTGGCGTCTCGAGTTAATTACCATTGGTGGAAAAAATTTGCCTCATTTTTTTTGTTTTTTTCTATAATTTTACTAACCTTGGTCTTTATTCCCGGTTTGCGCAATGCTTATGGCAGTGCCCGGAGCTGGATTATTATTTTTGGCCAATCTTTCCAGCCGGCCGAGCTCGTTAAGATATCTTTTCTTATCTATTTAGCCACTTGGCTTGAGGTTAAAAAAGGAGAATTAAGCAGTTGGACCGGCGGCGTTTTGCCGTTTTTGGTTATTTTAGGCGTCATTAGCGCTTTAATGATCGCCCAGCCGGATTTAGGTACATTATTTATTATCGCTTTTACGTCGCTCGTCGTTTTTTTTGCTGGCGGCGGTAGAGTCGCGCATATCATTATCGCTTTACTTTTGGCAGGGTTGGCTTTATATGCCTTGATCGGCTGGAAATCTTCTTATCAAAGCGATCGTTTTAAATGCTTGCAAGATCCTAGTTATAGTGCCTTGGGTCGGTGTTATCAGGTTAATCAGTCGCTTATTGCCGTCGGATCCGGCGGTTTATTCGGCCGTGGCATCGGTCAGAGCCGGCAGAAATTCATGTATTTGCCGGAAGTTTGGGGCGATTCGATTTTCCCGATCATCGCCGAAGAAACCGGTTTTATTTTTAGTACTCTTTTAGTTCTTCTATATCTGTTTATATTTTTTCGGGGCCTTTTGATCGCGCGGGCTGCACCCGATCTTTATGGCAGTACGCTCGCAATCGGCGTTGTTATTTGGCTGGCAGTGCAGACTTTTCTTAATATCGGCGGTATGATTAATTTGATTCCGATGACCGGCGTACCGCTGCCCTTTGTTTCCTCCGGCGGATCGGCAACTTTATCTTCGCTACTGGCTGTCGGGATTCTGATTAATATCAGCCGGCAGACCCGGACGCGTAATGTCTAGTTTATTTATGATAGAAAAAAAATTTTCCAATCAGATTATTTTATTAAGCGGCGGTGGCACCGGCGGTTCAGTAACGCCACTTTTGGCTATGGCTGATCAATTGCTTAGAGAGGATGAAAAAGGGAAATTAAGTTTGCTTTTTGTCGGGACAAAATCCGGTCCGGAACAGGAAATGATAGCGGCCTTTAATCGTGAAATCGGGCCGCTGCAGTTTATAGCGATAACGAGCGGTAAATGGCGGCGTTATTTTTCGTGGCGTAATCTTTTAGATGTTTTTAAAATACTGGTCGGTTTTTTTCAGGCATTTTTTTTCTTGTCGCGCCAGCGACCGGCGGTAGTCATTAGCGCCGGCGCTTTTGTCAGTGTGCCCTTGGTTTGGGCGGCGGCGCTCAAAAAAATTCCCGTCCTTATTCATCAGCAGGACGTCCGCCCGGGGCTGGCTAATAAGTTGATGGCGCCATTTGCTCGAGTCGTTACTGTTACTTTTGAAAAATCAATCGACGATTATCGCGGGCGAGCGATTTGGGTTGGGAATCCGATAAAGGAATTATCTGCGTCTGATAAAGAAGACTTAATTCGGGAAACTAAAAATAAATATGATTTAAGTGGAAATCTTCCTCTGGTTCTGATTACCGGTGGCGGCACCGGTGCTGCCGCTATCAATGATTTGGTCTATAAATCTATTCAAGAGTTAAGCGCTTATTGCCAGGTTATTCATCTGACCGGTCGCGGGAAAGCCGCTCAACCGGCCATAGCCAACGCTAATTATCACTGGCGGGAATTCGTTTCACCTCGAGAATCATTGGGGCTAACCGCTGCGGCTGACTTGGTTATATCCCGTTGCGGCATGGCTGCCTTAACGGAGATTGCCTTATTAAATAAGGCGACGATCTTGATCCCGATGCCCGGCTCGCATCAAGTCGATAATGCTTCCGTGTTTTTAAGAAGCCAGGCCGCCGTAGTTTTAAATCAAGTCGAATTGACTCCGGGTAAATTAGTGGCCGAGGTTAAGCGAATATTGAATGATTCGGCCCTGAGAGAAAAGTTATCTTCTAATACTGTTAAAGTTATGAAGCGCGGCGCGGTAGAGACTTTAGCGGGGATTATCAAAGAAATGATCGGGTAAGATTTGTAAAGATATGGTTATAAAAAACAAAAAAACTAAAAATATTTATTTTATCGGTATCAAAGGAGTCGGCCTGACCATGCTCGCCCAGTTTTTGGCCGCTCAGGGGAATAAGATTTACGGCTCGGATATCGCCGATGTTTTTTTGACTGATAAAGTCTTGCGGGATGCGAAAATAAAAGTTTTTTCGCCTTTTTCGCCGTCCAATATTCCGGTTCGGATTGATATGATAGTTTACTCTTCGGCGTATAATGAAAACAATAATGTCGAGTTGGCTTATATTAAAAATACTCCGGCGCGGTTTAAAAATATCCCTTTACTCCCTTATGCCGCCGCTTTAGGCGAAGTTTTTAATCAGTATTATGGTATTGCCGTTTGCGGTAGCCATGGCAAGACGACCACCTCGGCTTGGCTCGGTTACGTCTTATGGAAAGCCGGCAAACAGCCCAATGTTTTAGTCGGCTCCCGCGTGCCGCAGTTTAAGGGCAGCAGCTTGAAAGGCGGAAAAAAATATTTTGTGGCCGAGACCGATGAGTACCAAAATAAATTGCAATATTTTCAACCGCGCGGCGTTATTCTTAATAATATCGACTATGATCATCCGGATTTTTTTAAGACTAAATCCTCTTATACTAAAGTTTTTGCTGATTTTTTGAAAAAGATTCCGGCGGCGGGATTTTTGATAGTAAATAAACGTGACGTCGAGAGCCAGAAGATAAAAAAGCATTGCGTTGGCCAGGTTATCAGTTATGATCTAGTGACCGCTTCGTTTGGCGCGGGTGCCGATTATTTAGCTGACGATTTGCGACGAGTAAATGGCCGGCAAATTTTTCGACTTAATTATCGCGGCCGCGATTTAGGTGAATTTAAGATCGGCTTATGGGGCAAGCATAATGTCTTAAACGCTCTGGCGGTCATAGCGACCGCGCGTAAACTAGGTGTTGCCGACGCGGTCTTGAAGAAACATTTGCTCGGCTTTAAGGGGACAGAGCGTCGCAGCCAAGTTTTGGGCAATTACCACGGCGCTTTAATTATCGATGATTACGCGCATCACCCGACCGAAATCAAGGCGACTCTCGAAGGCCTGCGCGCTCATTATCCGACTAAAAAAATAATTACTGTTTTTCATCCCCATACTTTTACGAGGACCAAAGCTCTTTTTGATGATTTTACCCGTAGTTTTACGGCGGCCGATAAACTAATCATCCTGGATATTTACGGTTCGGCGCGCGAGAAACAGGGCGGCGTTTCAAGTCGACAGCTCGCGGCCGCCATTAAACGATTCAATCGAACTGATAAATTCAGCCAGCCGGTTTTGTATATACCGACAATTCCGGTTGCCGCCAGCCACTTACGCGCGACTTTAAAAAAATCCGATCTTCTTCTATTGATTGGCGCCGGTGATGTTTTTCGTATCGCCGATAGATTGTTAAAAAAATGGATAAAAAGAAAGAAATAGTAACCAGAAAGAATTTTTGGCCGGAAATGTGGCGCTTGCTGCGGTCTTTTCGCGGTCTTTTTGGTCGGATTCTGGTCATTATTTTTTTTATTGCGCTCCTCGACCTGGGCAAGCCCTATATCTTGAAATTTGTCATTGACGGGTTGAGCGGTTTCAAAGCTGACCAGCTAGTCGAACTTTTACAGCTCATCGCTCTTTATCTGGTCACTGACGAATTTCGCTCCTTTGTCCAATACCTTAACGATCGCAGTATTTTAAAATTATTGGTGACAGTAGAATATTTTTTGGGTGTCAAAGCGCAGGAAAAGCTAGTTTATTTGAGCCTGGGTTACCACGAGCGGGAAAATACCGGCAGCAAGATTATCAAGATTGAAAAAGGCGTCGATAAGATTTCCGAGTTTTTGAACAACCTTTGTTGGGAGGTTATTCCGACCATTATCCAATTGCTTCTGACCCTGCCGGCTTTATTATGGGCAGACTGGCACATCGGTTTGTCTTTTTTAGTTTTTGCTTTTTCTTTCATTGTTGTCACTTATTGGTCTAATCGGAAGATGCATCCGATTCGCAAGCAGATCTATCGTGATTATGAACGAGCGAGCGGCAAGATGGGGCAAGCGATTATTAATATCAACGCCGTCCAGTCATTCGTGCAAGAGCCGAAAGAAGTAAGCGGCTTTGAAAAAATCAAGAGCCATATTCGGGATAATGAAGACAAGCAATGGGGCTGGATGATGAAGGTCGGTCTGGGGCGTAATCTGATTGCCGATATCGGTCGCGCCTCGGTCTTATTTCTCGGCGTCTACTTGGTTTGTAAGAATTTAATCAGCGTGGGTTCTTTGATTTTTGTCTTTACGCTAAGCGAGAAAGCTTATGCTTCTTTATTTCGCCTGTCTCGCTTTTACGATAAGATGGAAGAGGGGCGGGAAGGAGTTAATCGTCTGATGTTGCTCTTTAACGCGACTAGCGACGTCGTTAATCCGACTGACGGCTATAAGCCGAAAAAAATTATCGGCGAAATAAAATTTCAGAATACTTCTTTTTATTACGGCGAGAATTCACAGCCGGCCGTCAATAATTTAAATTTTAAGATTAATTCTGGCTGTGTCACGGCTTTAGTCGGACCATCGGGAGGCGGGAAAACGACGGTCGCGCGCCTGATCTATCGTCATTATGATCCGCAAGAAGGGCAAGTCCTACTAGACGACCGCGATTTACGGACCTATGATCTTAACGGTTTTCGAAAATTTTTAGCGATCGTTCCGCAGGAAGTAGAAATTTTCGATTTGAGCGTCGCGGAGAATATCGCCTACGCCAAACCGGAGGCGACTAAAAAAGAAATTGAAGCGGCGGCGCGTATCGCTAATGCCGCGGAATTTATCGAGAAACTGGAACAGGGATATAAAACCATGGTCGGCGAGCGAGGCATAAAATTATCCGGTGGACAAAGACAGCGGGTTGGCATCGCGCGCGCCATATTAGCTAATCCTCGTATTTTAATTTTTGACGAAGCGACTTCTAACTTGGACAGTCAAAGCGAAATTTTAATTCAAGACGCCATGGAGAAAATCAGCCGCGACCGGACGATGATAATTATTGCCCACCGTTTGAGTACTATTAAAAGAGCGGATAAGATTATCGTGCTGGAAAACGGCCGGATAGCCGAAGAGGGCAGTCATAGCGAATTGGCGCAGATGAATGGCGGCCTATATGCTAAGCTTTTGAAATTACAAGCTTTGGGGGAGGTAGATTAATAAAAAATTTATGTTAAAGATAGAAAAAAATGTTGTTTTAGCGCCGTATACGACCCTTAAAATCGGTCCGGCCGCTGAGTTTTTTACTGTCGTCAAAACTAAGGGTGAAGTCCTAGAAGCGATTGCTTGGGCGAGAGAGAATAAAAAGAAAATATATGTCCTGGGCGGCGGGTCAAATATTCTAGTAACTAAAAGATTTTCCGGTTTGGTGCTGAAAAATGAGATTAAGGGAATAGAATTTGTGAAAAAAACTGATGACTACGTTTTAGTCGAGGGGAGGGCCGGCGAAGTTTGGACTAAGTTCGTAAACTTTTGTGTCAGCCATAAACTCTACGGTTTAGAAAATCTTTTTTTGATCTATGGTACGGTTGGTGCCGCCCCGGTTCAAAATATCGGCGCTTATGGCGTCGAATTAAAAGACGTTTTTTATCATTTGAAAGCGATTGATTTAAAGACCGGGCATGAAAAGATATTCGCGAATAAAGACTGTCGTTTCGGTTATCGCGATAGTATTTTTAAGAATAAATTGCGGGGACGTTACTTTATTTATGCGGTGACGGTTAAATTAAATCGTCGCGCAGAATTAAAATTAGATTATGGCTCGATTCGCGAGGAGCTATTAAAAAAAGGTATTAAAGATCCGGCTTTGCGCGATGTTGTTCGGGTTATAGAAGAAATTCGTAATAGTAAGCTGCCTAATCCGGTAAGCGCGCCTAACGCCGGTTCCTTTTTCAAGAATGTTGAGATAAGTTCCCGTAAATTTAAGCAGATTATTAAAAAGTATCCTAACGCGCCGCATTTTCCCGGCGCTCGAGGCAAAATTAAGATTCCGGCCGGTTGGCTGATCGAGCAAGCCGGATTTAAAGGTAAAAAAATCGGTCCGGTCGGCATGCATGATAAGCAGGCCCTGATTTTGGTGAACCACAGTAATGCCAGTGCGCGTCAGGTTTTAAATTTAGTTAAGAAGATAAAAGCGGCAGTGCATAAGAAATTTGCTCTTGCCTTGGAAGAGGAAGTTAATATAATATAAGGATATAAAGATATTTTTACTTAATCCTATCCCGGCAATGGGTTATAGTGATGAAATCAGAGCTATGAACCCTGTCATCTTAAATGGGGATTTTAAAAAAATAATATGACTTCACATGAATTGCGCCAAAAATATTTAGATTTTTTTAAGGCTAAAGGTCACGCCGTGATTTCCAGTTCTTCTTTAATTCCGGAAAACGATCCTTCGGTCTTATTTACGACGGCTGGTATGCATCCGCTGGTTCCTTATCTTTTAGGCGCTAACCACCCGGCCGGAGCTAGGCTGACGGACGCTCAAAAATGTATTCGAACCGGAGATATTGACGAAGTGGGTGATACGACTCATCATACTTTTTTTGAAATGATGGGCAATTGGTCCCTGGGAGATTATTTTAAGACGGAGTCCATCGCTTATAGTTGGGAATTTTTAACTAGTCCCGAGTGGCTTAATTTAGACAAGAGCCGCTTGGCGGTATCGGTCTTTGCCGGCGACGAGGACGCTCCTTTTGATAGTGAATCTTATAAGATTTGGGTTAAAATTTTTCAAAAGAATAATTTGCCCGTAGAGCGAATAGCCAAATTGCCGAAAAAGAATAATTGGTGGGGGCCGGCCGGAGTTACCGGGCCCTGCGGTCCGGATACGGAGATTTTTTATTGGGTCACAGCGGCGGAGAAGACGCCAGGAAGTTTTAATGACGATAACGACCTCTGGGTAGAAATTTGGAATAATGTTTTCATGCAATACAATAAGGATGCCGCCGGTCGGTTTGAGCCCCTCAAGCAGCAGAACGTCGATACCGGTTTAGGCCTCGAGCGGGTTCTCGCCGTTATGAACGGTTTAGCTGATAATTATCAGACCGATCTATTTGTCAATTTAATAAAAAAAATTGAAGAATTGAGCGGTCATAAATACGGCGAGACGGCGGAAATCACTCGAGTTATGCGTATTATTGCCGATCATTTAAAAGCCGCGACCTTTATAATTAGTGATAATAAGGGGATTACGCCGTCTAATACCGATCAGGGTTACGTGGTGCGTCGTTTGATCAGACGGGCAATCCGTTACGGCAAACAGTTGGAGATTAGAGCCCCTTTGTGGGCTAAAGAGGTAGCTCAAGTCGTCATTAACGATTATCAAGATGTTTATCGCGAATTAGAAAGCAATCGTCAGTTTGCTTTGGATAGTTTAGATAAAGAAGAAGAAAAATTTAATTCTACGCTGGAGAAAGGACTACTGGAATTCAATAAATTATCTCACGACGGAATAAGCGGCGAAGAAGCTTTTAAGCTATATCAGAGTTATGGTTTTCCCCTGGAGATAACCGAGGAGCTGGCTAAAGAAAAAGGCGTCAGCGTCGATCGACCCGGTTTCGAGGTCGAACTTAAAAAACATCAAGACCTATCGCGGACAGCCGCGGCCGGAAAGTTCAAGGGCGGTCTGGCCGATGCCAGTGAAGAGACGACTAAGCTACATACGGCTGCGCATTTATTATTAGCGTCTTTACGTAAAGTTTTAGGCGATCATGTTGTGCAGAAGGGAAGCAATATTACGCCGGAACGACTGCGTTTGGATTTTTCTCATCCGGAAAAGATGACGCCGGAGCAAATCGGCCAAGTTAAGGATCTGGTCAACGGCGCCATCGCCAGTAATTTTTCAGTCGTTTGCGATGAATTATCTTTGGCGGAAGCTAAGCAGCGCGGCGCGATGGGCGTTTTTGACTCTAAATACGGCGAAAGGGTTAAAGTCTATACGGTTTCTAAATTAAGCGAGAACGGCCAAATAGATTATCAGGACGCTTTTTCTCAGGAAATTTGTGGCGGGCCGCATGTAGCCGCGACTGGCGGTTTGGGGCATTTTAAGATTTTAAAAGAAGAAGCCTCGAGTGCCGGAGTACGTCGCATCAAAGCCGTTTTGGAAAATTAATTTTCCTATGGGTTTATTGCAATTTTCACCGGAGTTAATTTCTACGATCAATATCATACCCGGTTATTTTTTGGGCCCGCTACCGGTCCTGGTAGTGCTTGGCCTTTTTTTAGCGTTTTTTTCTGTCTTGGTCATAAAATTTTCTGTCGGAAAAAAAATAGTGAAAGACCGATCGGATCGGTTATTGCTTTTATTCCTAGCTTTTTGGTCGGTACTATTATTGGCTTTTACGGCCGGAAACTACCGTGAGGCGCGCCAAGATATTAATTATTATGCTTTTGGCTCTTTCGATAAGAAAATAATGCGTGTCTGCTGCCTAGGAGACTTATCCGGACGTCTTTGCCGAATTTTTTCCGGCGGCCGGCCCGATGATCCTGTTCTACGGACTTATTATGATTATTATTCTTTCCCGCGATTTAATAATTAGAATATGTGGTGGTTTAAAATAATAATCTATTTTGTTTCTATTCTGACGCCGGGGTTACTATTGGTCAGATTATTGCGTCGCGATCAGCCCCGGCTGACTGTGTTTAATGTGTGCTTGGCTTACGGGCTCGGCTCTTCTTTTATTGCACTGATTTTATTTTTTTATTTTTTTATTTTCCGTCTTTCTTATTCGTCCTTGTTGTTTTGGTTGACCTGGCTTCTGACCGGATGTTTAACAGCCCTCGTCATGATTTCTAAAAATACGGGTCAGGTTAATAATACTCAGATAAAAAAAACAAGATTAACGAGAATACAATTAGCAGCCGCCATAATTATTTTAGTCTTTTCGGCCGTTAACCTGTCTTTTTTATTCTCTCACGCCGCAGTTCGTCCGGCAGCTCTGTATGATAGCCTGGCCATGTGGTCTTTTAAGGCCAAGGTGCTATTTTATGAGCAAAAAATAAATTTTGATCCGGCCCAGGAATTTTATCTGGGCGGCGGCGGCCATCTGAATTACCCCTGGCAAATTCCTCTAGTGCAGTACTGGCTGCATGCAAATTTAGGAGTCTATGACGACCTGGCGGCCAATTGGATATTCGTCGGTTATTTTTTAAGTCTCATCGGCTTGGTTTTCTTCGGCCTGAAAAGATATATTAGTTTTTGGCGCGCATTTGTCTTGGCTTTTTTTCTTTTTTCTATGCCACTGGTCTTTTATCATGGCTTTAATGCTTATGCCGATTTACCGCTCGCGTTCTATCTGACCGGTGCTCTAACTTTTTTTTATGCTTGGCTCAAGGATAATAAACGAGAAGATTTAATCTTGGCGGCTATTTTTTGGGGATTAAGTTTTTGGGTTAAAGACGGCGCCTGGATCATATATTTAGCCTTCCTCTTGGTATTTTTTGTTTATTGTCTAAAAAGGCGTTTGCCAGGATCATCATTGTTTAAATTCATTCTGATCAGTCTGGCGATTGCTAGCCCCTGGTTACTATTTAGAGTCTTTTATCATTTAAGCCTATCCAACGTATCTTCCGGTCTGGTTTTTAAGCCAGAGATATTAATTAGCGTCTTAGAGGCTATGTTTGTCAGCTATAGTTGGAATTTATGGTGGTTTTTCCTATTAATAGCCATATTTTTTAATTTTAAAAGAATCGCCGGTTCGTCGGCTTTAATCTTTATTTGGTCATTTTTAGGCCTTGGTTTATTAAGTTTAATATTAGTTTATTTATTGACTATGAATTATCAATATGTCCTAGATCAAACGGCCTTATCGCGTACTTTATTAAGTTTGATTGGAGTCAGCGTTTTAGCCGTTGGCTTTTCCTTTAACGAGTCGTCCAGCGACTATTGACAACTTCGAATCTTATCTCTATAATAAACTCATATTAAGATTATTGTAAAAAACAAAATAAATAATTTTTAAGAAATTTTGATAAAGTAAGGTTATCTTTATCAAATTTTTTTGTGTTAATGTTAAACGAAAAAATTAATAACAACGATAGCTCATCTACTCTCAACGCTCAGGACTTCATCGAAGTCCAGGGCGAAGTCCTAGAGCTAATGCCGGCGGCGACCTTTAAAGTTGCTTTAGAAAACGGGCACGAGATTTTAGCACACCTGTCGGGTAAGATGCGCATGAATAAAATACGACTCTTGCCGGGCGATAAAGTCAAACTGCAAATCAGCCCCTATGATTTGACTAAGGGTCGTATTACCTATCGCATGTAAGACGTAATTATCATTTTTTATTAAATTTAAAGAAGATATGAAAGTAAGAGCTAGCGCTAAAAAAATTTGTAAGGATTGCAAGGTGGTACGACGCGAAGGTCGGGTCCACGTTATCTGCAAAAACCCTAAACATAAACAAAGACAAGGGTAATTTTTAATTTTATCAATATTGTATGGCATTAAGAATCGCGGGAGTCAATATCCCCAACGACAAAAGAATAGAAATCGCTCTGACTTATATCCATGGTATCGGCCGGACGATGTCCAATAAGATTTTAGCCGAAGCTAAGGTTGATAAGGATATTAGAGTCAAGGATTTAAAAGAAACAGAAGCTAATGTTTTACGGGAAATAGTGGAAAAAAAATATACGGTTGAAGGCGACTTGCGTCGGGAAGTTCAGAGTAATATCAAGCGTCTAAGAGAAATCGGTTGCTATCGCGGTTTGCGCCACGCCAAGCATTTACCGGTTCGCGGTCAGCGCACCAAGACCAATAGCCGTACGGTTCGCGGCAATAAGCGCGTAACGATGGGTAGCGGTAAGAGTAAAGCTGGTCTGCAGAAAACCTAATAAATACATATAAAATATGTCTGAAGAAGTAAAAAAAGAGATAAAAACCGAAGAAATCATGGAGCTAAAAGAAGAAAAGGACGGTCCGGATTTTTCTTTTGATTCAGCGAGCGAAGAACTCCCGGAAGAAATTAAGCAGAAATTGGAAAAGAATAAAGCCGCTCGAGCCAAGAAAAAATTGGTAAAGAAGAAAAAGAAAAAGACCGCTAAAATCGTCAAAGTCGGCCGCGCTTATATTCAGGCGACCTATAACAATACCATGATTACTTTGACCGATACGAGTGGTGATGTTATTTCTTGGGCAAGCGCCGGTTTGGCCGGTTTTAAGGGAGCAAAAAAGGCTACTCCATATGCCGCGCAAATTATTACGAAAATTGCGACTCAGAAGGCTCGAGAAGAATATGGTTTAGAGGAAGTCAGTGTCTTTGTTTCCGGCGTCGGAACCGGTCGAGAAGCGGCGATTCGCGCCTTGAATGCTAACGGTTTAAATGTCGTAGCTATTAAAGATATGACTCCGGTACCGCATAACGGCTGCCGACCTAAGAAACCGCGTCGAGTTTAATAATTATTATAATATGGGAAGAAATATTGACAGCAAGTGTGTACAATGCCGCCGCAGTGGCGAGAAACTCTTTTTAAAGGGTGATCGTTGTTATACTCCGAAGTGTGCAATAATCAAACGCAATTACGCTCCGGGTTTTCATGGTCCGAAGGGTCATAAGCGTTTGAGCGACTACGGCTCACAGTTAGCGGAAAAACAGAAGGCTAAAAAATTCTACGGCATGTTTGAAAAACAATTCCGTTTGACTTTTGAGAAGGCTTCTAAAAAAACCGGTGATGCCGGTAAGAATTTTTTACGCGCTCTGGAAATGCGTTTAGATAATGTTGTCTATCGTTCCGGTTGGGCGACTTCTCGCGCCACCGCTCGTCAATTAGTCAATCATGGTCATTTTACCGTTAACGGGCGTAAAGCTGATATTGCTTCTTTTTCTGTCAAAGCCGGTCAGGTCATCAAGCCGAAGAAAAGCAGTCAATCTACTCCTTATTTTAAAAATAGTGCCGACCACCTAAAGAAAGCGGATCGTCCGAGCTGGTTGAATTTTGATGCTAAAGATTTATCCGTGAAAGTCCTGCATGAACCGGCCGATACCGATTTGCCGCAAAACTTAAATGTCCAGGTTATTATTGAGTATTACTCAAAATAATAAAAAATTTGGCCACGCGCGATACTATCCGCGGGTTAAATAAATTTTATGCAAAACATAGCTTTACCTAAAAAAATCGAGTTTAAAACCGGCGCTGACCCGAAGGAGGGAATCATCACGGTTGAGCCGTTATTTCCCGGCTACGGGATGACTTTAGGCAACTCTTTGCGTCGTGTCCTCTTGTCTTCTTTACCGGGCGCAGCCGTTATTGGCGCGAAGATTAAAGGCGCTAGCCATGAATTTATGGCTCTGCCGCACGTTAAAGAAGATGTTCTGGAAATGATCATGAATCTTAAGCAGCTACGCCTACAGGTTTTCTCGGAAGAAGAAATACACCTCGATCTGAAAGTTAAAGGTAAAAAGGTTGTGACCGCCGGCGATATCACAAAAAATTCCCAGGCGATCATTAAGAATCCGGAACTCGTCTTAGCGCATGTGACTGATGAAAACGGTAGTTTAGAAATGGAAATCGTGGTCAGAGAAGGACGCGGTTATCGTATGGCCGAAGGCCTGAAGAAGGAAAACCGCGAAATCGGCTATATCGAGATAGATTCTATTTTTTCGCCGGTGATTTTAGTGAGTATCAGTATCGAAAATACCCGCGTCGGTAAGATGACGAATTGGGATAAGCTTATTTTAAACGTTAAGACCGACGGGACGATTTCGGCGGAAAACGCTTTTAACGAAGCGGTGAATATTTTAGTCGAGCAGTATACTTCCTTCTTGCCGAAAGGCGAAGCTGTCGGAGTTGAAATGGGTGAAGATATGCCGGTTGAAGAAGCGGTTGTTTTAGAAGATGATGAAGAAGAAAAGAAAGAGAAGAAAGAAAAAAAAGAAACTAAAAAGAAAGCGAAAAAATAATTTGTAAAATATGCGTCACAGAAATAAAAATAAAATTCTGGATCGGAAAAAGGGACCGCGTGAGTTAATGCTGCGTAATCTGGCTTCTAGTATTCTGTTGTACGAAAAAGTCAAGACAACCAGAGCTAAAGCCGCGGCTGTCCGCCCCTTGGTAGAAAAGATGATTACCTCTTCAAAGGCGGGAGATTTGAATGCGCGCCGTGGTTTAATCAAGGTATTACTACAGAAAAATGCGGTTAAGAAATCCTTGGAAGTTTTAGGGGTTCGCTATAAGACTCGCCCGGGCGGTTATACCCGGACGATTAAATTAGGCGAAAGAGCCGGGGATGGCGCGGAAATGGTTCAGATCGAATTAGTATAATTATCCATATGAAAAATATCGTAAGAAAATTGCATAAAATCGACGCGACCGGATCAACTGTCGGACGCTTAGCGACTCGGGTTGCTAATTTACTGCGCGGTAAGACAAAACCGGAATTCGAGCCGTATTTAGACTTGGGCGATATTGTCGAAGTTTCTAATATTTCTAAATTAAAATTTACCGGTAAGAAACTGGGCCAGAAACAATATCATCATTTCTCCGGGTATCTGGGTGGTTTAAAGAGCAAAAAGATGTCTGATGTCTTCGTTAAGGATCCGGGTGACGTCTTGCATCGCGCCGTCAGAGAAATGCTGCCGCCGACTAAATTACGCCCGGCTCAGCTCAAAAGATTAATTATCAAATAATATGGCAGAAAAAAAAGCAAAGGCGCCTAAAGTTAAAAAACCAGAAGCGCATGATATATTAATTACCGAGGTCGCAGCCGAACCGCTTGAAGAAGAAAAGGATTGGGCCAAGAACGAAACTGCGGAATTTTCCGGTAAATATATTAAAGCAGTCGGACGCCGTAAACAGGCTGTCGCTAAAGTTCGTCTCTATGAAGGCGGCAAAGGCGTTATTATGGTTAATGGGAAGCGCGCCGCCGAGTATTTCCCGGGCGAAGGTTTAAATCTGATTTCCCAGCCGTTAAAAGTTACCGGTCATACTCGTGATTTTAATTTTTCCGTTATTGTCCAAGGCGGCGGCAAGCAGGGCCAGATTGGCGCCGTTCGTTTAGGTTTGAGCCGCGTTTTATTAGCCTTTGACCCGGCCGCTAAAGAAGCCTTGAAGGTTAACGATTTCTTAACCCGCGATCCGCGTCAGGTAGAAAGAAAGAAACCGGGTTTGCGCAAAGCGCGTAAAGCGCCGCAATGGAGCAAACGTTAATGCTGTTTATATCAAAAACGCCCTGTTATACGGGGCGTTTTTTTGCTATAATTTAGTCCATGGAGACAATAATAGAAAAACTAGAAGAACTGCGGGAAAGATTTCTAAAAACGAAAGAACTTTTGGCGATTGAACGCAAAATTGTTGAAGAAAAAGAGCTGCGACTAAGAATGTCTGAGCCGGATTTTTGGAATGATCGCGCCGCGGCCGTTAAGATTGGTCAAACCGTCGAAGCCATGTCTTCGGAGACTAAGGAATGGAAGGAAATGGAGAAGGAAATTAGGGAAGCGGAGGAAATTGCCGCTTTAGCGCAAAAAGAACATAGCGGCGACTTAACGCTGGAACTCGAAAAAAAATACGAAGAATTAGAAAAAAAATTTTCGCATTTAGAATTCCTATCGCTTTTTTCCGGGAAATATGATTATGATAACGCTCTTGTTTCGATTCATTCTGGAACGGGCGGTGTAGATGCTCAGGACTGGACGCAGATGCTCGAAAGGATGTATCTGCGTTTTTGCGAGCGGCAGGGCTGGAAAGTGAATATTTTAGATCGTAATTATGGTAATGAGGCAGGACTGAAAAGTACTGATTTCCGCGTGGCTGGCCCCTGGGCCTATGGTTATCTACGGAGCGAAAACGGGGTCCATCGTTTACTGCGTAATTCGCCGTTTAATGCCGATGGTTTGCGTCAGACCTCTTTCGCCCTGCTAGAAGTTATTCCGGAAATAAAAGATGACGGAGCAATTATGATTAAAGATGAAGATGTTCGGATCGATGTCTATCGTTCGAGCGGTCCGGGCGGCCAGAGCGTCAACACGACCGACTCGGCGGTTCGTCTTGTCCATATCCCGACCGGCCTTACCGTCACCTGTCAGACCGAACGTTCGCAGCACCAGAATAAGGAGAATGCTTTTAAAATTTTGCGCAATAAATTATATCAATTAAGTCTAATTGAAAAGGAGGCGGAAGAGAGAAAATTAAAAGGGGAATTGACTAAGGCGGAATGGGGTCGTCAGATCCGCTCTTATTTCCTGTATGGTAATCGTCTGGTTAAAGATCACCGAACTAATTATGAAACATCTAACGTCGATAATGTTTTAGATGGCGATTTAGAACCTTTTATGGAGGCCTATTTAAGATTTTTGAAGAAATAAAGAACTTTATCTTTTTTTAATCTTTAGTCTTATAAAATACCGTTATTACTTATAGCGGTATTTTTTATGTTTAAACTGCGCCTCACGCCGTCCAAAATATTTTTTATCCTAAATCTTTCGGTTATCGCGTCTGTCTTTATCTTAGGCTTCAGGCCCGGCGCCTTCAGGGCCAAGATAAGCAGCCATGATTTAGCTTACTATAATGGCAAATATTTAACTTTTACTGGTCGGGTTTGCGAAGAAGCCGATTTGGATTATAAGAGTCGCCGCCTGACGATCTGTGTGAGAGGCGAAGCAAGCGGCCAGGTTTTAGCGACGACTAGCCTATATCCGAGCTATGACTATGGCGATTTTTTACAGGTTAAAGGGGAATTGCAAACGCCGCCCTCTATTAACGGCTTCGATTATGAAAGTTATCTGGCGCGTTATGACATCTACTCGGTCATGTATTACCCGAAGATTGAAAAAGTATCTGGTGTCTTGACCGCGCCGCAGTCAGCCTATCTCGCCCTACTGAATATTAAACAGCGACTGAAGAGCCTGATCGATTCTAATCTACCGGAGCCGGAAGCTGGCCTTGCCGATGCCCTTTTATTAGGTTATAGACGGACGGTAGATAGGGAAGACTTAGATATTTTTGCCCGCGTCGGTTTAAGCCATATGATCGCTATTTCCGGATCGCATATTACGATTCTGAGTGCGATGATCATTAATTTTTTTCTATCTCTCGGCTTTAGCCGTCGCCGCTCTTTATATGCCGTCTTTACTTTTTTGCTACTTTACCCGCTTATTACCGGGCTCGCCGCTTCCGCCGTACGCTCAGCGATTATGGGCGGCTTAGCTTATTTAGCGATTTACTACCAGCGCGCCAGCTCTTTGATAAGAGCCTTGGTTTTTGCGGCCGCCGCGATATTATTAGCTAATCCGCGCCTACTGCGCGATGACATCGGTTTTCAATTATCATTTCTAGCGCTGTTAGGAATTATCTATTTATACCCGTGGGGAGAAAAATTGACGCGCCGCTTTTTAGATAAGATGAGATTTAAGACAAGAACAAAGAAGACATTAAAAAATATCCTAGACACGATCAATTTAACCTTGGTTGTACAGATTATGATCTTGCCGATCACCCTGTTTAATTTTAAACAGCTGTCTTTAGTCGCTCCTCTTTCTAATGTCTTAGTCCTTTGGACCTTCCCGCTCTTGCTCGCCGCCCTTATCCTCGGAACGCTATTTACAGCGATAATGCCGGTCGGTGGGGTAATTTGGTTCTTTCCGGCCTATTTACTGCTTAAATATATCTTTATAATTTCCGGCCTATTAGCCGCCCCCAGCTGGGCGGCAATAGCGGTCAGCGTTTTTTAAAAGGTCACCAAAAAACCGCCGTCTTTTTTCGAGACAGCGGTTTTTATCTTTTGCATCTTATTTTTTAGCAGCGCTTTTTGCTCCAGCCTTCTTAGTTTTCGGAGCTTTCTTTTCGCCGGCCTTCAAAGCTGGTTTTCTTTTGGCTTTGATCCGTTTCGGCTTGTCGATAGTGCGTAAACAGGAAGTGCAGAGCTTTACTTTTTCACCCTCGACAGTTTTACTTTGCAGGTTGATATTTTGTCTTTTTAAGGTTTTGATCTTGGAGTGAGAGCGGCTCGCGCCTTTAGTCGCGCCGCGTCCGCATAAATCGCATCTTTTCGCCATAGTGATTGTGAATTATTTTTAATGGTTTAATCCTAACAATATTTTTAAAATTAATCAAGTTATGCTAGAATATATGGTAGTTAAATAATTAAGCCTGCTGCGGCGGGGAAATCAGATGATTGAAGTATTTGAAATAATTGTCCTAGTCTTTTCCGCTATCGCCCATGAATATCTGCATGGCTGGATGGCTTATCGCTTGGGTGACTCAACCGCAAAAGACGCCGGCCGTTTAACGATGAACCCTTTGGCTCATTTAGAATGGTTCGGATCATTCTTCTTGCCTTTGACTATGGTCATAACGGGGATGCCTTTTGTTTTCGGTTGGGCCAAGCCGGTTCCGTATAACCCATATAATCTTAAGGATCGTAAGTACGGAGATGCTAAAGTCGCTTTGGCCGGTCCGCTGGCGAACCTTATTATTGCTGTATTTTTTGGCTTATTTTTAAGGTTTTTACCTATTTTTAACCTGACTTTTTCTGGCTTTGTGGCGATAATAGTTTATGTTAATTTGGTTCTAATGACCTTTAATCTGGTTCCTATTCCGCCCTTAGACGGCTCAAAAATTCTGGCCACTTTTTTACCGGAAGATATCCGGGCGCGCTATTTAAACGCCGAACGGGCTGGTTTTATATTTATTATCCTTTTTGTCATGCTGGCCGGCGGGATAATTATGCCGATTGTCAATTTTTTATTTAAATTTATCGTCGGGGTATAATAGTGGCAGTTGGGCAACTTTGGCCAAAAATTAGGTTTGAGCCGTTCTTGACTTATATTTTATATTTTGTTAAATTAAATTAGTAATAAAAAGCAGTTTTAAACTCATCCTGAATAATCAGGATTATTTTTGCTTAATTTAAAAGTTTTATGCCAACCATAAACCAATTAGTAAAACAGAGGCGCAAATCAATCGGTAAAAGACGCAATGCTTTAGCGCTTCATACCAGTCTCGATTCTTTGCACCGTAAAAAGAAAGACACGGCTAAAGGATCCCCCTTTAAACAGGGCGTTTGCTTAAAGGTAACGACAACTACGCCGAAAAAACCGAACTCTGCTTTACGGAAAATCGCTCGTGTCCGTTTGTCTAACGGTATGGAAGTAACCGCCTATATTCCGGGTATGGGCCATAATTTACAGGAACACTCGATCGTTTTGGTTAAAGGCGGTAAAACTAAAGATTTGCCGGGCGTCCGCTATAAAGTCGTCCGCGGTGTTTTTGATGCTTCCGGTGTTGAAGCCCGTCGCCAGGGTCGTAGCTGCTATGGCGCTAAGAAACCGAAAAAATAATTAATTCTTAAATACTATGAGAGGTAAACCAGCTCCTAAAAGATCAATCGAAGGTGACGCGAAATATAACGATAAGAATATCGCTAAATTTATAAATTACATCATGGAACGCGGCAAGAAAAGCGCGGCAGAAAAGATCGTCTATGGCTCGTTTGAAATTTTAAAAGATAAGACAAAACAGGATCCGCGCCATATTTTTAATAAAGCGATCAAGAAAGTATCGCCTTTAGTCGAAGTGCGCGGTAAACGCGTCGGTGGTGCTAATTATCAGGTACCGTTTCAAGTGAGGGGCGAAAGACGCTATTTCTTGGCTTGTAATTGGATTATTGGAGCCGCTCAAGATCGGAAGGGTCGCTCGACCGCGGAAAAATTAGCCACAGAAATATTGGATGCTTCTAACGGTGAAGGAGCGGCGGTTAAGAAGAGAGAGGCGGTTCATAAGATGGCTGAGGCTAATAAAGCCTTCGCTCACTTTTCTAGATAAATCCATTTTTGGAGAATTTTTTCGTCAATGGCTCCACTCTAAATCTGTCTCAAAATTTAACTTCTTATTTTCTCCTTGAGTTAAAATATCAATAAATAATTTTCAAAATAATAACTATGGCCCGAGACTATGCGTTAGAAAACATTAGAAATATTGGTATCATGGCGCACATCGACGCCGGTAAAACTACTTTTACCGAGCGTGTTTTGTTTTACACCGGCAAAAAACATAAGATTGGCGAAGTCCATGAAGGTGCGGCGGAAATGGATTGGATGGAGCAGGAAAAAGAAAGAGGTATTACTATTACCTCCGCGGCGACGACTTGTTTTTGGAAACATAATAAAATTAATATTATCGATACTCCTGGTCACGTCGATTTTACGGTTGAAGTCGAACGTTCTTTACGTGTTTTAGACGGTGCCGTAGCTGTTTTTGACGGTCAGGCTGGCGTTGAACCGCAGTCGGAAACTGTATGGCATCAAGCGGATAAATATAACGTTCCTCGCCTGTGCTTTATCAATAAGATGGATAAAATGGGCGCGGATTTTTATATGAGTCTTAACTCGATAAAAACTCGTTTAAATCAGAAAGCAGTAGCGATGCAACTTCCTATTGGAGCGGAAAGCAATTTAAGCGGCGTTATCGATTTATTAACCAAGAAAGCTTATCAGTTTTCGGGTAATAATGGCGTGAATGTGGAAGAGATTCCGGTACCGGAAGATTTAAAACAAAAAGTAGACGAATATCATAATGAATTAGTGGAAAAAGCCGTCGAATGCGACGAGAAGACCATGGAAAAATATCTGAGCGGTCAGGAAATAAGTTTAGAAGAACTTAAGACGGCGATCAGAAAGGGAGTTATTGCCAACGCGATTTATCCGGTTTTGTGCGGTACCGCTTTGCAAAATATCGGTGTTCAATTAGTTTTAGACGCGGTGAGTGATTATTTGCCGTCGCCTTTGGACGTTCCGGATATTGAAGCGACTGACGTACGCGATATTGACCAAAAATTTATTATTAAAGCTGACGACGGTAAGCCGTTCGTCGGTTTGGCTTTTAAAATAGCGACTGATCCTTTTGTCGGTAAATTATGTTTTGTGCGGGTTTATCAGGGTGTTTTGACGGCCGGATCTTATATCGTCAATTCTTCAAAAAATAATAGTAAAGAACGGGTGGGTCGCTTGGTCCGAATGCACGCTAATCACCGTGAAGAAGTGAAGGAAGTTTACGCTGGTGATATTGCCGCGGTTATCGGTTTAAAGAATACTACGACCGGAAATACTCTTTGTGACGAAAATACTCCGGTCTTGTTAGAATCTATTATCTTTCCGGAGCCGGTTATTAAAATCGCTGTCGAGCCGAAAACTAAGGCTGACCAAGAAAAGATGGGCGTCGCTTTGCAGCGCCTGGCCGAAGAAGATCCGACTTTCCGTGTCGAGACCGATGAAGAGTCTGGCCAGGTTCTTATCTCCGGTATGGGTGAATTGCATTTAGAGATTATTGTCGATCGGATGAAGAGAGAGTTTAGCGTCGAAGCCAATGTCGGCAATCCGCAAGTTTCTTATCGGGAAACGATTACTAAGACTGCCGAAGCCGAACATAAATACGTTAAACAGTCCGGTGGTCGCGGTCAATATGGCCATTGTTCGCTGCGCGTCGAGCCGCTCGAACAGGGGAAGGGTTTTGAATTTGCTGATGAAATTAAAGGCGGTATTATTCCGCGTGAATATATACCGGCGATTGAAAAAGGCGTGAAAGAAGCAATCTTGAGCGGTACTGTAGCCGGTTACCCGATGGTTGACGTTAAGGCAGCGGTTTTCTACGGCTCTTATCATGAAGTTGACTCTTCGGAAATTGCCTTTAAAATGGCGGCTATCTTCGCTTTTAGAGACGCTTGTCAGAAAGCCGGACCGATCCTTTTAGAGCCGATTATGAAAGTAGAAGTTACCACCCCGGAAGATTATATGGGTAATATCATTGGTGATTTGAGCAGTAAACGCGGCCAGATAGAAGAGATGTCCGATCGCGCCAATATCAAAGTAGTAAAGGCGAAAGTCCCGCTAGCAGAAATGTTCGGTTATTCGACCTCCTTGCGTTCGATGAGTCAAGGTCGCGCTAATTATGTCATGGAGTTTTCTCATTACTCAGAAGTGCCAAAAAATATTTTAGAAACCATTAAGGAAAAACAAGGTAAAGGTAAATAAATATGACTTTTAGGGAAAATAATTTATCTTTTTCATTCAGTAAAGAGAGGGTAAATGAAGAAACGGCTGCTTCGATGGGCGAGTTACTTTTTTTGGGATAAAACACAAATAATAATTATAAGTATCACGGCTTAGCAGCCGCGGAAAAAATAAGAGTTGTGGAGAAATTAAGTGAGGTAGCGTGTGAAGTAATTTTTTTTCTAAAAGCCTAGTCAGTTTAATAATATGTTTCCTAAGCAGTTAAAAAAAATTTTAGATTTAATAAAAAAAACCGGCGATCGGGTTATTATTTTCGATGGCAATAATCCCGATGATTCCTATGTCGTGATGGATTTTAATAACTATGCCGCTAGTCAAATTAAAGAGAGCGCTCAGTCAGTTATTGCTGCTCCTAAAGCGGAATTATCCCCAAATTTACCTAAAGTTGATAATTTGACAGAAGAAGATTTAACTGATAAGATAAATCGCGAGATCTCGGTATGGAAAAATCGGGATGTTTCGCCTTTTCTGGGAGAGGAAAATAAGGCAAAAAACGGCTGGAAAATTCCGCCCGTCGTTAAAGATAAAGCCCAGGAAGTCGAGTAGTAAATAAATTAAATAATTAATAATTAATTTAAGTTCGGCTGGTTTCCTATTTAGGAAAGAAACCCCGTTCCCCGGGGGCCTTACAAACAAAAACATGGCAGCAGAAAAATTTGAACGCACCAAGCCCCATGTTAACGTCGGTACTATCGGCCACGTTGACCATGGGAAAACTACCTTAACCGCCGCGATGTTAGCCGTTTTCGCCGCTAAAGGCATGAAAGCGTCTCACAAGGGTGTCAATGAAATTGACGCCGCGCCGGAGGAAAAAGCCAGAGGTATTACCATTGCTACCGCACATGTGGAATATGAATCGGAAAAGCGTCATTATGCGCACGTTGATTGTCCGGGGCACGCCGATTATGTCAAAAACATGATTACCGGCGCCGCTCAGATGGACGGTGCGATTTTAGTTGTGGCCGCGACTGATGGCCCGATGCCGCAAACCAGAGAACATATCTTATTGGCTCGTCAGGTTGGCGTGCCGTACATCGTTGTTTTCTTAAATAAATGCGACATGGTCGAAGATAAAGAACTTATCGACCTCGTCGAAGAAGAAATTCGTGATTTACTTAAAAAATATGAATTCCCGGGCGACACTACCCCGATTATCAGAGGCAGCGCTTTGAAGGCCTTGGAAAATCCGACCGGCCCTGACGCCGAACCGCTCATGAAATTGATGGAGACTTTAGATTCTTATATCCCGGAGCCGACTCGCGACGTTGATAAACCTTATTTAATGCCGATTGAAGATATTTTCTCGATCGAAGGTCGCGGCACTGTCGTTACTGGTCGTATCGAAAGAGGAGTGGTCAAAATCGGTGACGAAGTAGAAATTGTCGGTTTAATGGATACTAAGAAAACTACTGTGACCGGTATTGAAATGTTCAATAAATCCTTGGATCAAGGTCAGGCTGGTGATAACGCCGGTATCTTACTGCGCGGCACTAAGAAAAATGAAGTAGAGCGCGGTCAGGTATTATGCAAAACCGGAACCGTTACCCCGCATACTGAATTCTCTGCAGAAGTTTATGTCTTATCTAAAGACGAAGGCGGACGTCATAAGCCTTTCTTTAACGGCTATAAACCGCAATTTTACTTTAAGACCACTGATGTTACCGGTGATATTACCTTACCGGCTGGCACAGAAATGGTTATGCCTGGCGATACTGTTAATTTAAATATTAAATTAATTGCTCCGATCGCTTTGGAAGATAAGCAGAAGTTTACTATTCGCGAGGGCGGTCGTACCGTCGGCGCGGGTGCGGTAACTAAAATCATGAAATAATTACTTAGGCCCGCTCTACAAAAAATAGGGCGGGCTTATAGTGACTATTATCAAATTATAATTTGTTCATTATGTCTGAAGCCAAAAAAGAAGAAAAAGATTTTAAACAAAGAATCAGAATTAAAATTCGCGCTTTTGATCATAAGATTATCGATCAATCTACTAAGACTATTATTGAAACAGTGGAAAGAAGCGATGCGCAGTTTTTTGGGCCTATTCCGCTCCCGACAGAGAAGCGGAAATATACGGTTAACCGTTCGACTTTCGTACATAAGGATGCTCGTGACCAGTATGAAATGCGTACCCATAAACGGATGATCGATATTATTGACCCGACAGCTAAGACTATCGAAGATCTGACTAATTTGGTTCTTCCGGCCGGGGTTGACGTGGAAATAAAAATGTAGTAGAATAAAAAGGTAAATTAAATTGGCTAATAAGAGCCTAAATAACTCTTAGATAAAAGAAAGTGTTTGAGCTAAAATTAGCTAAATTTTGGAGGTAAATCAGCTGGACAAAACAATATAAAAAAAGTAGAGAAAAAATATTTTTTTATTGTTGATTTTTTAAAGCTGGTTTGAAGGGCCAGTTTTTGTTTTTAAGAATGCATAATATATGAAATTTATCAGTGGAAAAAAAATGAGCATGACCCAAATCTGGTCCGGAGATCAGGTTATTGCGGTAACGCCGGTTTTGGCTGGCCCTTGTACTATTACCCAGGTTAAGAATAAGACTAAGGACGGTTATAATGCCTTGCAGTTAGCCTATGGAGAGCGGAAGCTTAAGAATATTAAGAAACCGCAGCAGAGTCATTATAAAAAAGCTGGTTTAAGCGCCGCGGCGCATGTTCGGGAATTTAAGACCGATAAGGCTGCTGATTTTAAATTAGGCGATGTGGTTACGGTTGAGACATTCGCTATTGGCGATAAGATTAATGTCGCCGGTACTTCTAAAGGGCGCGGTTTCCAGGGCGTCGTTAAACGCCATCATTTTCACGGTTTCCGGGCGACTCATGGCAATAAAGACCAGGAAAGAATGCCTGGTTCGATCGGTCCGAAAGGTCCGGCCCACGTTTTTAAAGGAACGCGCATGGGCGGCCGCATGGGTGGCGTTAGAGTAACGACGACTAATTTGCAAGTAGCCGGTATCGATCCTGAGAAAAATATTATTTTTGTCGCGGGTGCTGTTCCTGGTGCTGTAAATGGTTTTGTTATGATTACCGCTTCCGGAGAATTAAAAGTGAATTTAAGGAAGGCGGCCGTGGCTGCGACCGCAGAAGTAAAAGAAGAAAAGGCCGAAGAAGTTAAAGTTGAGGAAACCGTAGTTGAAGAAGTTAAAAATTAAGCACGCATTACTTCATTCAAATATATGAAAATAAAAGTTTATAATCAAAGCGCCGAAACGGTTAAAGATCTAGAATTATCCGTTAAGATCTTCGGGGTTAAGCCGAGCAATGAATTATTGCATCAAGCCGTCGTGGCGAGCCAAGCTAATAGCCGTCAGGTCCTAGCGCATACTAAAGACCGCAGTGAAGTTTCCGGCGGCGGTAAAAAGCCCTGGAAACAAAAGGGCACTGGCCGCGCGCGCGTCGGTTCGAGTCGTTCTCCTTTATGGATCGGCGGCGGCGTAACTTTCGGTCCGACTAAGAACCGTAATTTTAAACAGAAAATAAACCAGAAAATGAAGCAGAAGGCGATGTTTATGGCTTTATCCGATAAAGTCGCTTCTCAGGCCTTGGTAGTTTTAGATAATTTAGAGTTTAAAGAATATAAAACCAAGCAATTTAATCAGATCTTAACCGCTTTGGAAAAAAAGGTTTTAAATAATGACCGGCGCGATATTCTGATTATTAATGATCTCAAGAACGAAAAAGCGCAGTATTCCGGTCGCAATTTGGCCGGTGTCAAGATTATTAATCTTGAGAATATTAATTTATTAGATATTCTGAATTATAAAAATTTATTACTGACGGAAGCGGGGGTCAAGATCCTCTCTGATCGTTACAGTAAATAAAAAAATTAAAATTAAGCAATATGGCTTTATTCGGTAATAAGACAACAGATAAAGATAGTAAAAAAGCAGCGGCTGCGACTCCGACTAAGACTGTTAAAAAAGAAGCGGTCAAAAAGGAAGTCGTGAGCATGCAAGATTTATATAGTGGTAAAACACCTGCCGGGAAATCATCCGGATCTAAGACCGTAACCACGGCCGGTAAATTAGCTTTAGCGCAGCAGGTTTTAGTGAAACCGATTATCACCGAAAAAGCGACTAATCTGGTGACGGCTAACAAATATGTATTTATGGTCGCCGCCGGCGCCAATAAGATTTCTATCGCTCAGGCGGTTAGCGCTATTTACGGCGTGAAACCGGTGGCGGTAAATATTATTAATCGTCAAGGTAAGAAAGTAGCGCGCGGTAAAGTACGCGGCCAGAGAAGCGATTCTAAAAAAGCGGTGGTGACTCTGAAAAAAGGCGAAACGATTAAGATTTACGAAGGCGTTTAATTTATAATTTTCTTTTGTCTATATGGGTATTAAAAAAGTAAAAGCGAATACTCCCGGTCGACGCGAAGCGACTTTCGATACTTTTTCTGATTTGACTAAATATCAACCGGAAAAAAGACTGGTAGCTATTAAGAAAAGACGCGGTGGCCGTAACGCCAGCGGTAAGATTACCGTTCGTCATCGAGGCGGAGGCGCCAAGCGTTATATCCGTTTGGTTGATTTTAAACGGGATAAATATGATGTGGCGGCGGTCGTTGCTTCTATCGAATATGATCCGAACCGCGGTGCGCGCTTAGCCCTCTTGAATTATAAGGATGGTGCCAAGCGTTATATTATCGCTCCGGCCGATTTAGAGGTCGGCGAGGAAGTTATGAGTTCTCAGAAATTAATTGAAATAAAGACCGGCAATGCTTTGCCGCTGGAGTTCATTCCGGCTGGTATGGCGGTTAGCTGCGTTGAATTAGAACCGGGTCAAGGCGCAAAGATTGCTCGCGGCGCCGGTAACGTTGTCTATGTCATGGGCGTCGAAGGAAAATACGCTCAGCTTAAGATGCCATCGGGCGAAATCCGTCAGGTGAAGAAAAATTGTTTGTGCACTATCGGTCGCGCCAGTAATCCTGATCATCGTCATATCTCGCTCGGTAAAGCTGGTCGCAGCCGTCACTTAGGTATCCGTCCGACGGTCCGCGGTACCGCCATGAATCCGGTTGATCATCCTCACGGTGGTGGTGAAGGTAAACAGCCGATTGGTTTACGCCATCCGAAAACAATGTGGGGCAAACCGGCTTTTGGTGTGAAGACTAGACGTAAGCATCATAGTGATCGTTTGATAATTAAAAGACGCGCGAAACGTAAATAAAAATATATGTCGAGAAGTTTAAAAAAGGGACCATACGTTAATCTCCGGTTACTGGCGAAAATAAAAAATATGAAACCGGGCGATAAGACCGTAATTAAAGTCTGGGATCGCGCGGCGACGGTCACTCCGGAAATGGTTGGTTTTACTCTGGGTGTCCATAATGGTAAAACTCATGTCATGGTTTATGTCGTAGAAAATATGGTTGGCCATCGTTTAGGTGAATTTTCCCCGACTCGTAAATTTTTAGGTCACGGCGGTAAGATGGCTAAGTCACAGGCCGCGGATAAGAAATAATTTTTAATCATGATCATATGGAAGTAAAAGCGAGTTTAAAACATTTAAGAATGTCGCCGCGGAAAATCCGCTTGGTGATTGATGTTGTTCGCAAGATGCCGGTCGATAAAGCTTTAGACCAATTAAGATTCGTCAATAAACTGGCGGCGGAGATTGTCGTGAAACTTATTAAATCGGCGATTGCTAACGCGGTAAATACTTATAATTTGGAGCGGGATAATTTATATATCAAAGAGATCCGCTCCGACGAAGGAGTAATGCTTAAACGCTGGATGCCGCGTGCGCATGGCCGGGCGACCTCAATCAGAAAGCGCGGTTGCCATGTCAGTCTAACCCTAGGCGAAATAAAAGATAGCGGTAAGAAAGATAAGAAAGTGGTGAAGGCGGCTGACCCGGTTAAACTAGAAAAATTAGCGAAAGATAGCGAGCAAGCCGCGAGCAAGACTATGCTTAAGGCGGCTAAGGAAAAAGGTAAAAAGGCGGCCGGCGAAAAGACTAAAATGTTTAGACGTAAAGCCGGGTAATTAATATTATTTTGTAATACTATGGGCAAAAAAGTTAATCCAAAAATTTTCCGCATGGGTATCACCAAGACTTGGGCCTCGGTTTGGTTCGAAAAGGGTGATAAGTATGTCAATAATATCCGCCAGGATATCGGTATCCGTCGTTATCTTTTGAAAGAATTCAGAGAAGCCGGTGTCGATAAGGTTGAAATAATCCGCAGTATCAATAAGGTTGAAATAAATTTAGCGACCGCTAAGCCGGGCGTCATTATCGGCCGCGGTGGTAACGGCGCGGAAGAATTGAAGAAAAAATTGCATGTTAAATTTTTAAAGGATTTTCGTTTGGGAGAAATTAGCTTAAATATTAAGGAATTCAGCCGTCCGAATTTAAGCGCCCAGATTACCGTCCAGAACATGATTTTAGATATTGAAAAAAGAATGCCTTTCCGCAAAGTGATGAAGCAAGCGGTCGGTAAGATCGAACGGGCCGGCGCTTTAGGCGTTAAGATCGTCATTTCCGGTCGCTTGAATGGCGCGGAAATTGCCCGCCGAGAAAAATTGGTCTGGGGTAAAGTACCGCTGCAGACCCTGCGCGCCGATATTGATTATGCCCGCGGCGCCGCTCATACTACTTATGGCGCGATCGGTATTAAGGTTTGGGTTTATAAGGGTGAGGTTTTTGCCAAAGAAAAAATGGCTAAAGGCGAAGTGATCGCCGAATAAAATAAACAACTGCGAAAAATATATGTTAATGCCAAAGAAAACTAAATGGAGAAAAGACCAAAAGCGTCGCCGCGGCGGGAAAGCCAGCCGTAATTTAAATATCAGTTTCGGGAGCTTCGGTTTAAAGAGTTTGACTGCTTGTTGGGTAACTTCCCGTCAGATCGAGTCGGCACGCCGCGTTATGACCCAGTACGTCAAGAAAGGCGGCCAGATTTGGATCAGAATTTTTCCGGATAAACCGGTTACCGCTCACGGCGGAGAGATCCCGATGGGTAAAGGTAAGGGAGCAGTTGATTATTATGTAGCTATTATCAAGCCGGGTATGGTGATGTTTGAGATGGAGGGAGTGACTCGAGAAATTGCTAAGAAAGCGATGGAACTCGCGGCTCATAAATTACCGGTGAAGTGCCAATTTATCAGTAAAGAATAAATAAAAATATGGATTTTAAAGAATTGACTGTCAAAAGCGCGGTCGAATTACAAACAATATTGACGACCACCCGAGAAAAGCTGCATGATTTGCGTTTCAAAGATTCCAATAAGCAACTCAAAAACATTCGGGAGATAAGAGCGACTAAGCAGATGATCGCTCAAATCTTAACTTTATTAAATAAGTAAAAATAATATGGAGAGTCGCAAATTCCAGGGTGTCGTAGTCAGCGATAAGAACGATAAAACGATCGTAGTCAAAGTAGAAACCGTCAAGAAACACCCAAAATATCAAAAACGCTATGTGGTGAGTCGGAAATATAAAGTTCATGACGAAGCGGGCACGTACCATGTCGGCGATAAGGTAGCTTTTGTCGAATGCCGACCTTTAAGTAAAGATAAGCGCTGGAGAGTAATAAAATAAATATATGGTCCAAGTACAAACATATTTAAAAGTAGCCGATAACTCCGGAGCGAAAGAAGTCCAATGTATTCGGGTTTTGGGCGGTTATAAACGGCGCTATGGTCACGTCGGCGATATTATCGTCGCCGCGGTAAAATCAGCCGTACCGCACGCCGCCGTTAAAAAAAGCGATGTCGTTAAGGCCGTTATCGTCCGTACTAAGAAAGAAATCCGCCGCGCCGACGGGTCTTATGTCCGTTTTGATGATAATGCCTGCGTGATTATCGTTGATGCGGAAAAGAAAGATCCGAAAGGAACGCGTATCTTCGGGCCAGTGGCCAGAGAAATCAGACGGGCCGGTTTCGTAAAAATTGCTTCTCTAGCGCCGGAAGTTTTATAAAAAATCTTTTGTAAGTTATATGAATATCAAAAAGAACGACAATGTGAAGATCTTAGCCGGTAAAGACAAGGGTAAAACCGGTAAGGTTTTACAAATCTTGCCGACCGAGAAGAAGGCGAGCGTCGAAGGCTTGAATCTTTTGATCAAGCACTTGCGTCCGCGCAAAAGCGGCGAGAAAGGTCAACGGATTGAATTCCCGGCATTTATTAATATGTCTAATCTGGCTCTGGTTTGCCCGAAATGCGGCCGTCCGACTCGGGTTAGAGCCAAGATTGTCGCTGGTGCCGAAGGAAAGAAAGCAAAAAAATTCCGAGTTTGTCAGAAATGTCACGAGATAATTGAGTAAAGACAATATATCAATATGAGATTACAAGAAAAATACAAAAAAGAAATAGTCCCGAAGATGGAAGAGAAATTCGGTTTTAAAAACGACATGTTGGTGCCGCGTTTGGTTAAAGTCGTTTTAAATATCGGCTTCGGCAGCCACCAAAAGGAAAAAGAATTCATGGCTAGTGTCGAAAAAGGCCTGATGAAGATTACCGGACAAAAACCGGTCTTTACCAAATCCAAGAAATCGATTTCAGCTTTTAAAATTAGAGAAGGTTTGGTTATCGGCGCTAAGGTTACTTTGCGCGGTGCGCGGATGTATGATTTTACCGATAAGCTCGCTAACATTACTTTTCCGCGAGTGCGCGATTTCCGTGGCTTGAGCGAAAAATCGGTTGATAAGAACGGTAACTTGACTGTCGGTTTTAAGGATTATACGGCTTTTCCGGAAATTCGCTTGGAAGAAGTGGATCATAATTACGGTCTGGAAGTCTGCTTGGCTACGGACGCCCGTAATCGAGAAGAAGGTTTAGAACTTTTCCGTCTCCTGGGTTTTCCGTTTAAAAAAGACAGCAAATAATTTAAATATATATGGCAAGAACTGCATTAATAGTCAAAGCATCAAGAAAACCGAAATTTTCCACGCGGAAAATTCATCGGTGCTGGCGTTGCGGCCGCAATCACGGCTATATGGGGGATTTTAAATTATGCCGCATTTGTTTCAGGGAACTCGCCGATAACGGGGATTTACCGGGCATCCGGAAATCCAGTTGGTAAACATATAAATTAAAAAACCAAGAATAATATGATGGATCCCATCGCAGACATGTTCACGAGAATTAGAAATGCTTCCGCTGTCAAAAAGCCGGAGATCGTTTTGCCGCTCAGCAAATTAAAATACGAAATCGCCAAGATTTTGGTGACGGAAGGCTGGGTAAAAAAGGCTACGATTATCCCTGGTGGTTTAAACGGTAAGCATAATAGTTTTGATGAGCTGCAAATCATTTTGAAATATCGCAAAAACGGTAAGCCACAAATTACCAGTATTCAGCGAGTGAGCCGTCCAGGTTTAAAGATTTATGTTAGTAAGGATGAAATCCCGACCGTTTTAAATAATTTTGGCATCGCGCTGATCTCAACTTCCAAGGGATTAATGACCAGTAAGGAAGCGAAGAAACAGAAAATCGGGGGTGAAATCCTGGGGGAGATATTTTAATTTATCTTAAAGCATAATATATATGTCACGTTTAGGAAAATTGCCAATTAAATTGAGCCCGCAGGTCCAGGTTACGGTCGCGGCCAAAGAGATGACCTTTAAGGGGCCTAAAGGAGAATTGCATCTTACCCTTCATCCTCTAGTTGAAATAAAAGTGGAAAATGGGGAAATTACTGTTGCCCCGCGCGATAAAGAGGCTAAGAATGCGAGCGCCGTTTGGGGGTTAATGTGGAGTTTGATTACTAACAATGTCATTGGCGTCAGCACCGGCTTTGTAAAAAAGTTAGAAATTAACGGTGTTGGTTATCGTGCCGCTGTCGCCGGCAGCAACTTGAATATGAGCTTGGGTTTTTCGCATCCGGTAGAATTTAAATTGCCGAAGGGAATTACGGCCAGTGTCGCCGGCAACGTCATTACTCTAGAAGGTGCGGATAAGGCTTTACTGGGAGAAACGGCCGCGCAGATTCGCAAGATTCGCAAGCCGGAACCTTATAAGGGTAAAGGTGTGAAATATTCAGAAGAAATCATTAGACGTAAAGCCGGTAAATCGGCCGCCAAGGGCAAGTAAGCCTAGAATATAATTAATCATATGGATAAAATAACAGGAAAAAATTTACGGCAAGCTCGTCGCCATGGTCGTGTCCGAGCTAAGGTATCGGGGACCGGGGCAAGACCGCGTTTGAGCGTTTTTCGCTCTAATAAGGGAATGTTTTTGCAGCTCATTGATGATGTCAGTGGTCAGACTCTGGCGAGCGCGACCATGAAAGAAGTCAAGGCTAAAAATAAAGTCGAAGCTGGCCAAGAATTAGGGAAACTGCTGGCGGATAAAGCCAAGACCAAAAAGATCAATAAGGTCGTCTTTGACCGTTCGTATTATAAATATCATGGCCGCGTCAAAGCGGCGGCCGACGGCGCTCGTGCCGGTGGTTTGGAATTTTAAATTAAGATCATTTGGCAATTAGCAATTATTATATGGAAGACAAAAAAATAAAAACCGAAGACAAGCCGAAAGAAGCCGCCCAAGGTGCGGCAGAAACGGTGGCTCGTGATATTTACGGCGGTAAAACCAATGATCGACGCGGTGGTGGTCGCGAGGGCGGCCATGGCCGTAAAGGTTTTAGTCGGGACGCTCGTCCGAAAGAAGAAATGGAACAGAGAATCCTCGAAGTAGCGCGCGTGACGCGCGTTATGGCGGGCGGCAAAAGAATGAATTTCAGAGCTTGCGTCGCCATTGGCGATCGTAAAGGTAATGTTGGGGTCGGTTTAGGTAAAGGAGCCGATGTGACGATGGCCGTTAATAAAGCCGTTAATCGCGCCAAAAAAGTATTGATTAATGTACCAATGGTTAACGAGACTATTCCTCATGCTGTGACTCATAAGATGGGCGCCGCCAGAATGATTTTAAAACCGGCCAAGAAAGGTCGCGGCGTTATCGCCGGCGGCGTCACTAGAGTTATTTTAGAATTAGCCGGAGTCAAGAATGTTACTAGTAAAACTTTGGGTTCAAAAAATAAGATTAATAACGCCCGTTGCACGATTGAAGCTCTGCAAAGTTTACGTCGATCGGAATTGCCCGAAACAGGAAAAGAAGCTAAAAAAGAAATAACAGCCAAATAAAATCATATGTTATCACTTAATACTATCACTCGGGCCAAGGGCCGCGCTAAAAAAAATAAACGGGTCGGCCGCGGTAACGCCTCCGGTCACGGTACTTATAGTACTCGCGGTTTAAAGGGACAGAAATCTCGTTCCGGTGTTTCCGGCTTAAAACGTTTAGGCCTCAAGAAACAATTGCTCCAGATCCCGAAAGCACGCGGTTTTAGGTCGCTTAACCCGAAAAATCAGGTAGTGAGCGTCAAAGCAATAAATGCTAATTTTAAAGACGGGGAAACGGTTAACCCCGAAGCTTTGATGGCCAAAAAACTAATTTCTTCTGTTAATCTGCCGATCAAGATCTTAGGTAAGGAAAAATTGACGGCCCAGGTAAAATTTGAGAAGATTAAGATGAGTGATAGCCTGAAGAAACAGTTAAATTAATTCTATGTTTGATAAATTAGAGCAAATCTGGAAGGCCAGGGATTTACGTAATAATATCCTTTTCGTTCTGGCCATGCTGGTAATTTTTCGTTTGGCGGCTCATATTCCGGTGCCGGGAGTAAATGCCGTTGCTTTAAAAAATCTCTTTGCTTCTAATCAGATTTTGGGTCTTTTAAACTTATTCTCCGGCGGCGGCATGGAAAATTTTTCTCTGGTCATGATGGGCGTCGCCCCCTATATTACCTCTTCGATTATTTTTCAGCTTTTAGGAATGATTGTTCCTAGTATTGAAGAAATGCAAAAGGAAGAATCGGGACGGCAAAAGATTAATATGTGGACGCGCTGGCTAACGGTGCCGCTCGCCGCTTTTCAGGCTTATGGCATGATTACCTTATTGCGTCGCGGTTCAGCCGGAATTTTAGGCAGCATCAGTCCGTTCGATTTTGGCGTCATGATCGTCACGATTACCGCCGGTTCTATTTTCTTAATGTGGCTGGGCGAATTGATTACGGAAAAGAATGTCGGTAACGGTATCTCTCTCTTGATTTTTGCCGGCATCGTTTCGTCTCTGCCGGTTATGGTCCAGCGTATCTTAGTCACCTTCGATCAGACGCAGCTTTTTATGCTTATCGGTTTTGTTATTATCGCGCTTATCACTGTGGTCGGCGTGGTAGTGATTAATGAGGGGCAGCGTAATATTCCGGTGCAGTATGCGCGTCAGATCAGAGGGAACAGGACTTTTGGCGGCACTAATACTCATTTGCCGCTGCGCGTTAATATGGCCGGCGTTATTCCGATTATTTTTGCGATTTCCGTAGTTTTATTTCCGTCGATGTTGGCTCAGTTTTTAATCCACGCCAAGACCGCCTGGATCGCGAACGCCGCGCAGGGAACGATCAGCTTATTTAACAATCAGCTGTTTTACGGGATAATTTACTTTGTCTTAGTCTTTGCTTTTACCTATTTTTATACTGAAGTTATTTTTCATCCGGCGCAGATCGCAGAAAACCTGCAAAAGCAGGGTGGCTTTATTCCTGGTATTCGGCCCGGTAAAAATACCAGTGACTATCTGTCCTCGACCGCTCATCGCATTATTTTAGTTGGCGCTTTATTTTTAGGCCTGATTGCAGTTTTACCTCTGATTATGCGTTATTTTACCGGTATTGATTCTTTGTCGGTCGGCGGGACGAGTTTGCTCATCGTGGTTTCCGTCGTTATCGAAACCGTCAAACAGATTGAATCCCAGCTCACTATGCGGGAATATGACGGTATTTAGTCTAATATATCATTGATGACGATTTAAGAGCCGGCTTCTCTTGTCGGCTCTTTTTATGATATAATAATAGGGTAATATCTAATATAAAATCTATGGATTTACAAGATGTGACTAAAGACGTCGCTAACCAAAATAATTATCGCCTCGCGCAGCGGATGGAAGAAATGATGCGTGTTAATCCCGGTTATAAGAATCTCGACGAGTCTAATCGGGAGCTTATTTTTCGTCTGATCAAGAAGTACCAAGAAAAAGTTCGCCATGGCATTAAGACCTCGCCGCTCACGGTGCGGGAAGATAAATATCATCTCTACCAAAATCGTTTTAAGCTCGGTCTTTCGCCAGAGGACTTGGAACAGATTAATAAATTACTCGATAGCTTTAAAGATTATTAATATGGGTTTAGATATTTTACCGAAGTCCGGAATTAGTTTTCGTAGTCGTAGCGGCACCGGAAATTTTAACGCAAAATTAAATAAATTAACCCGCTACCAAGGAGGAGAATTCGGTATGCTAAGAAATAACCGCCAGGCGATCTCCGACGCGATTTCTAAACGGGTGGGCGCGATTAAGCTTAAAGGCGGTCTAGATCGCATACAACGTAAAGGGGCATATTTAGAAATCGTCAAAAATGACAAGACTCTGACAAAACAGGACAAATATAAGATTAAGGATCTTCTAAATTATTACGCGAGAGACAAAAAGATTTCAGCTCCCGGAGTGAAGACTCCCATTAATATTCAACGTGATGACGTAGAAGAACCGATCAAGCGTCCAACTTTTGCCCACGTCAGTAATCCCAATTTTTTTCGTGAAGGGAGCCCTATCCAGCGCGGCGCCGATGCCGGAAATCAGTTAAAATATCAAAAGATGCAACGGCTGGGAAATAGCGATTCAGCCCGAAAATTACAAAAAGACGCTTTTTCTAGGTTACAGCAGGGAACAGGCGGCAGCGTTTCGCCCGGTAATTCTAATCACGGCGGGCTTGATTTAATTAAAACTCTTTAATTTTTATCTTATGTTTTTAAATTTTTTGGTTGTTATTATTGGTCTTTGTCTGTTTGAGGTTATAAGCAGCGTCGATAACGCTGTCGTTAACGCTCATGTTTTGAAAACTATGCCGGAGAAATACCGGAAGATTTTTTTGTTTTGGGGGCTAATCTTCGCGGTTTTTATCGTCCGTGGCATCTTGCCTTTTATTATTGTCTGGATTGCTAATCCAGGTTTGTCTATAATTCAGGTCGCCACTGCTACTTTTTCCGGCAGTCCGGAAATTACCGAATATCTTGATCGCTCTAAGCCTCTTTTACTCTTAGGCGGCGGTACTTACCTATTCTTTGTTTTTTTGGCTTGGTTATTTTTAGAAGAAAAAAAGTATGCTTTTTTAGCCGAAGGCTTTATCCATCGTCAAGGCGTCTGGTTTTATGCCATTGCCTCACTATTAACTACTACCATCGTTTATTTTTCTTTGCAGCAAAATCCCATTTTAGCCCTCGCCGCTACTATCGGCGTCTCCGCCTTCTTTATTACGGATGGTTTCAAGAAAAACGCCGAGGAAAAGGAAAAGCAGCTGACGGACCCGCATATGAGCGCTTGGAGTAAGATTATATATTTAGAGGTCTTAGACGCTTCTTTTTCTATCGACGGCGTTATTGGCGCTTTTGCCTTTACGATTAGCGTGCCGCTGATTATCTTAGGTAACGGTTTGGGAGCGTTGGTTGTCCGAGAAATGACCATTCGCGGCATAGATTTAATTACGAAGTTCGCTTATTTAAAAAATGGCGCGATGTACGCTATTGGTTGTCTGGGCGCTTTAATGATTTTGGAAAGCTTTGGACAAGAATTTCCGTTCTGGTTGGCGCCTTTAAATATGGTAATTTTGCTCGGCCTTTTTCTCTTTTTATCGGTGCGAGCTAATAAAGAAGGAGAAGAAACAAAAGTCAAAATTTAGGTATGGTTTATTTAAAGAAACAAGACGAAATTAAAACAATAAAGGAGGGTGGCCAACGTTTGGCTGCTATTTTGACGCGGCTGATTAGCGAAGTAAAGCCGGGGGTAGGTACGGATTATCTGGAAGATTTGGCTAATAGTTTAATTAAAGAAACCGGTGGCGCCTCGGCTTTTAAAAATTATCCGATGGGTGGCGGTATTTTTTTTCCTTCGACGCTTTGTGTTTCGATCAACGATGAAGTCGTTCATGGGGCGGCTTGGCCGGTGAGGATTTTAGCCGAGGGGGATATAGTTGATTTGGATATTGGTATGGAATGGCCGGTTACACCGGAGTTACGAGCGGAATTCAATGCGCCGGTCAATACCTTTTCTAAACAGGGCGGATTTTTTACGGATACTTGCGTGACAGTTGGAGTGGGCCGAATTAGCGCTGAAGCAAAAAAATTACTACAAATAACCAAGCAATGCTTAGATTTAGGCATTAAGGCAGCTCAACCAGGTAATACCTTGAACGATATCGCGCGCGCGATCCAGAGATGCGCGGAAAAGAACGGCTATGGCGTCGTTCGTGACCTGGTCGGTCATGGCGTCGGTTATTTGGCTCATGAAAAGCCTGATGTTTTTAACTTTGAGATAGTGGAAAAATCGGCGGAGAATATAGTTTTAAAGCCGGGGATGGTCATAGCGATCGAACCGATGATTAACGCCGGTACTTGGCGGGTAACAGTTGCGGATAATGATTATACGATTTTAACTGCCGACGGCAGCCTGAGCGCTCATTTCGAGCATACGGTCGTTATTACAGATAGTAGTAATGAGGTTTTGACTAAATAATTATGGATAAGATGAAGAAATATTTAGGAATCGACTGGGGCGAAAAAAGGATTGGCTTAGCGACGGCTGACGACGAAGTCTGCTTGGCTTTGCCGCTAAAAACAGTCAGCAGCATGGCTGAGGTCTTATCGGTGGTAGCCGAAGAAGAGATCGATATTATTGTCCTGGGTTCGCCACGTAAGATGAGCGGCGAGGCAGCTAATAATCCGCTCTGGCTAAGTTTCCTTAATCAACTTAAAGAACGTAGCGGCCGCACCGTGATTTTAGTCGACGAACGCCTGACTAGCTTAGCCGCCGACTCCTTAGAAGGGAGCGCCGCGAACAAAGCAGAACGAGATGAGATTGCCGCCACCCTTATCTTACAGGATTATCTGGATCAGAATTAATATGGAAGAAAGCAAAACAACTTCCGCCTTAATCTTGAATCGACAGTCATATCGCGAAAATGATTCACTGGTCACTATCTATACGCCTGACTTGGGCAAGCTGAACCTAGTCGCGCGCGGCACCAAGAAATTACAGTCTAAATTGGCTGGTCATATCGAACCGATTACTTTAGCCGATATTATGATCATTCCGGGCAAGGGGTTCGATTATATCGGCAGCGCGGTCAGTCGGGAAGTATATACCGGTATCCGGCGAGACTTGAATAAATTGTATTATGCCGGACAAGTCATCAAACTTTTTAATCGTTTAGTTAAAGAGGGAGAGGCGGAAGCCGGCTTATTTTTTTTATTAGCCGATTGGTTAGGGGTTCTAAATTGTTTTTCGGATTTTAGTAAGGAAAAAGGGGAATTATTCCTCGGATTTTTTACTTGGCAGTTTCTAGCGGCCCTAGGCTATAAGCCGGAAATGTATAAATGTTTAGTTAGGGGAGAAGAAATAAAGCCCGGCCAAAGTTATTTTAATCTAGCAAAAGGCGGACTAGTCTGCCAAAAATGTTTTGAAGAGCAGAGAACATCACCTGATTTCATTAGTACCGAACTATTGTCAATTTCAGACAATTGTGTTAAAATAATTAGATTTATTTTAGCCAATAAAATCAGTCAAGCGGAAAAGGTCAAGATAGACAAAAAACTGATCAGAGAGCTAATGATTTTGTCGGACGGATTTGTTAAATTTTGTTTTTAATTATCGAGTTAATGTGTTATAATATATTAAGCTATAATTAAAAAAATTTCCGCAGTCTGGCGGAATTAGCCTAATAATATGACCAATAAAAATTTTTCGCCGGTGTTGGGGCAATTTGTTGATCGTTTGCTTGAAGAGAAAAAAATGAGTAATCTTGAACCGAGTATCTTACAGCAAGCCAAAGATGATATCCTAGCTAAAGTTGAGGAAAAAATTAAGGCCGTTATTTTTTCTAATATTCCCAGCGATAAATTAGAAAAGTTTAATGAATTAATGGACGCTAATGACGAAGAATCGCTACAGGCCTTTATTAAACAAGAAATTCCGGATTTAGATCAAGTAGTAGCGGCCGGACTTTTGGAGTTCCGTCATACTTATTT
>Ga0172374_1000162_pt1 | contig 55815 bp, 45 predicted proteins | sample LakKiv3m_FD_114536 | JGI IMG/M metagenome (GOLD analysis project Ga0172374, IMG submission 114536) | Freshwater microbial communities from Kabuno Bay, South-Kivu, Congo - kab_092012_10.3m | ecosystem: Environmental > Aquatic > Freshwater > Lake | place: Democratic Republic of the Congo... | reverse complement strand
GCGCTTCGATTTGGTAATGGTTCCCATGACGTCTGTTTCCTCTGTTCCTTGGCCTCAGAGCTTCTGGAGATCGACCCGCACGGCGCGGTCGGCAGGAATCGGCTGCCACGAAAACAGCCGGTAGCGGAGCTGTCCGTAGTTGCCTACCAGTCCCAGGTGCTTGATGTGGCCGGGTTCGAGATCCGACTGGCTGTACCAGTTCTCGTGCATGTACGGTTCGAAACCGTTGTACAGGATCACCTGCCCGGGGCGGCACGACGGCGTCACCTTGGCGACCATGATCGAGTCGCCGACGTCGTTCACCAACTTCACTTTCCCGCCGTTCTCGATGCCGAGATCGGCGGCGTCCTTGTCGTTGACGAACACGAACGGCTCGCCGCGGTGAGTGTTGAGCAGCACGTTGTTGGTCATGTTCATCGAGTGGATGCTCCAGCGGTTGTGCCCGCTGGTCATCTCGAAGCGGCGACCGCGCCCGCCCTGCGGAGGCGGCTCCTTGTGGGTCGGCAGTCCTTCACCGGCCTCCAGGAACCACTCGTGGTCGATGTAGAACTGCGCACGTCGCACCAAGGTATCGTAGGGAACCTTGTCTTCGGTGTGCCAGCGCAGCGGATTGTGGACCTCGTCGGGCTTGATCGTAGAAGCCTGCGAAACGCCGTGTCCGACCATGCCCCAGCCTTCGAAACGCACCGAGCCTTTCTCGCGCAGCGTTTCGAGTGTCGTGTCTTTCGGCAGCAGTACGTAGGCCACGTTGTCGCTTACGACTTCCGCGAATCGCTTGTCCTCGTCACGGATCGCGCCGCTCAGCGTGGCGCGCGTCACCAGGTCTTCGAAGCTGCGGTAGTTGCCGCCGCGGTCGGTGAAGCCCTTGAGGCCGCGCGCCGCGGCGCGCTCTTGGAGTTTCTCTACCAGCCGCAGACCGATCTCGATGTCGGCCAGCGAATCACCCGCCGGCGGAGTGGCGCGATCGCACAGCACGTAGTTCAGGTGGTGGACCGACTGCATGCTGGTGCCGAGCTTCTCGTAGTGCTGCGCGGCCGGCAGGATGTAGTCCGAATACAGCCCGGTGGTGGTGATGCGGTAGTCCACCGACACGATCATCTTGAGCTTGGGCCACAGGCCCTCGAGCAGGATCTTCTGCCCGCCCCGCTGACGGCGCAGCATGTTGCCGCCCGACTCGAACAGCACGCGCGGCTCGACGGTCTTGTAGACGCCGGTAGCGGCGGCATTCCACCACCCCTTGTCGACCGCCTCGTTCATGTACTCGCCGAAGGTCTTCTTCATCGACGGGTCGTGATTCTCGGGGTTGTCCCAACGCTCTTTGTAGCCGTACTGGTAGTACCACAAGAACGCGGGCGGAATCGTGTTGCCGAAACCGCCCATCTCACCGGCCATTTCGGCACCGCGGTTCTGCGCCATCTCCGAGGTCATCGACGGATCGCCGGCGGTGACCATGCGGCGCATCGCGATCATCTGGCCGATCAGCTTCTGCGCCTCTTCCTGTCCCGGCCCGGCCTTGCGGTGCATGAACGACCCGCCGTCCATCGCCATGATCGCCCACGAGCGCGTACCGGTGCCTTTCTTGCCCCAGTTGCCGGTGAGCCCGAGTAGCAGCGCCATCGCGCGCTCCATCAGGTCGCCGTGGTAGTACTTGCCCGAGTTCCAGCCGATGAAAATCTTGGTCCTGTGAGTCGCAACCTTGCGCGCCAGAGCGCGGATGTTGTCGGGATTGATCTGGCAGATCTCGCCGGCCTTCTCAGGCGTGTAGTCTTCGAGATGCCGCAGCAACTTCGCGAACACCGGCTCGACCTCGACGGTCGTGCCGTCGAGCAGTGTCACCTGGTAGGTGCCGTCGAGCACCGGATCGACGCCGGTGGTCGCCAGCGTGTGCCGCGGTGCCGGAGTCAGCAGATTGGTCAGGCGATCCCACCAGAAGAACTGATCCTCGCGGTCGCCTTCGTAGACCTCGTTGCCACGCAGGAAGCGCCCGGTGTCGGTACGGATCAGCAGCGGCAGGTCGGTCTGTTCCTGCACGAACTGCTTCTTGTAGATCCCCGCGTCGATGATGACCTTGCACATCGCCAGCGCCAGCGCCGCATCGGTGCCGATGCGGATCGGCTGGTGGTGATCGGCGTGGATCGACGAAGGACTGTAGTCGGGCGCGATCGTCACCACTTCGCCGCCGTTGTAACGCGCCTCGGCCACGTAGTGGTACCAGTGAATGTTGGTGTAGACCGGATTGGCGTGCCAGATCAGCGTGAGCTCGGCCAGGAACCAGTCGTCCATCGTCGAGGTCGGATTGAACAGGCCCCAGGTGATGTGCCAGCCCGGGCTGAAATCCTGGAACTCGGCGTTGCCGTCGGTCGAAGCCGTACCGAGCAGGTAGGCGAACATACGCGCCGGGATCGCGCCGACTTCGGGAGTCAGCAGCGTCAGGATCGACTCGCCGCCCTGGTCGGCGATCGCGTCGAGCATCGAGTCGGCGATGTCGGTGAGAGCATCGTCCCACGAGACCGGCTCGAATTTGCCTTCACCGCGTTCGCCGACGCGCTTCATCGGCTGGGTGATGCGGTCGGGCGAGTAGTGGCAGTGACTCCACGATGCGCCTTTCTGGCAACCCATCGGGTTCATGTCGGGGATGCCGGCTTCGATCGGCGCGAGCACCGCGGCCTGTTCCTCGCGGACGATCTTGCCGTCCTTGGTGTAGACGTGCCACGAACAACCGCCCGGGTAGCAGTCCACGGAATGGCTGCCCCAGGTCACCTTGTCCCAGGTCCACTTGCTTCGATACGCGTCGGCCCACTTGCCACTGGTCTGCGCCATTTACGCTCTCCTCCCTGTTCTCGCTGAAATAGATGCCGCTGCCGCTACGACCCGCGCATTCCCGGGCTGCCGACAAGCGCGTCAATAATCAAGGGCGCCGAGTCTACCGAACGGTCGGAAGGGAGAAAGTGGTCGCCGTCATGGCCCGACATGATAAAGGCCGGTTTTCCCGAGCCGGGCCCGCCCCGCTGCCGGGCGGCGCCGACGCGCCGGCTGGCGTCATTGAGGCGCCGGCGCCGGACTTTCGCCATAGCTTCGCCGGTGCTAGGCTGCCGGTTCGCGCTCGGGCCTCGAGCCCGGGCGCACAGGAGACGGGGCCGGCGGTGCAGTCGCGTAGCTATCTCGAAGAACTCAATCCGGCGCAGCGCGCGGCGGTCGAGCACGGGAGCGGCGCCGCGGCGCCGTCGTTGCTGATCATCGCCGGCGCAGGCTCAGGCAAGACCAAGACGCTGGCCCACCGCGTCGCGCACTTGATGGCCGGCGGAGCCGACCCCGAGCGGATCCTGTTGCTGACCTTCACCAGACGGGCGGCGCAGGAGATGACCCGCCGCGCCCAGCGCATCTGCACACAGACGCGCGCGCAGCCGCTGCGCTGGGCCGGTACCTTTCACAGTGTCGCCAACCGCCTGCTGCGCCTGCACGCCGAGTCCGTGGGACTGACGCCGTCGTTCACCGTGCTCGACCGCTCCGACTCCGAAGACCTGATCAACCTGCTGCGCGACCAACTCGGTTTCCCGCGCAAGTCCAAGCGCTTTCCCAAGAAGGCGACTTGCCTGGCGATCTATTCGCACGCGGTCAACGCGCAGGCGACGGTGGAAGAAACCCTGACCGCGAACTTCCCGTGGTGCGAGCAGTGGAACGACGAACTGCGCGCGTTGTTTCGCGCCTACGTCGAAGCCAAGCAGACGCGCAACGTACTCGACTACGACGACCTGTTGCTCTACTGGCACCAGATGATGACCGAGCCCGCACTCGCCGCACGAGTAGGTTCGCGCTTCGATCACGTGCTGGTCGACGAGTACCAGGACACCAATGCGCTGCAGGCTGCGGTACTGATCGGCCTGCGGCCCGACGGGCACGGGCTGACCGTGGTCGGTGACGACGCGCAATCGATATTCTCGTTTCGCGCCGCGACGGTCCGCAATATCCTAGACTTCCCCGCCAGCTTCGCGGCGCCGGCCACCGTCATCACTCTCGAGCAGAACTACCGCTCGTCGATCCCGATCCTCGACGCCTGCAATGCGGTGATCGGACTGTCGAGGGAACGTTTCGCCAAGAACCTGTTCTCCGACCGGCGTTCGCGGCAACGCCCGCTGCTGGTGAACGCCGAAGACGAGACCGCTCAGGTCGATTACGTGGTCGAACGGATACTCGAACACCGCGAAGCCGGCATCGCACTGAAGCGGCAGGCGGTGCTGTTCCGCACCGCGCACCACAGCGATCAACTCGAAGTGGAACTGGCGCGGCGCGAGATCCCGTTCGTCAAGTACGGCGGCCTCAAGTTCCTCGAAGCGGCGCACGTCAAGGATCTGCTGTGCACCTTGCGCTGGATCGAGAACCCGCGCGACTCGCTCGCAGCGTTCCGAGTCCTGCAGTTGTTGCCCGGCATGGGCCCCGGCAACGCGCGCCGCGCGCTCGCGCACCTGGAGGCACATCGTTTCGACTTGACCGAATTGGCGATCTTCCGCGTACCGGCGGCGGCAGCCGAAGATTGGCCGGCGCTGTGCAATCTGCTGGCCGGGTTGCAGCGGGCCGCCGCCTGGCACGGACAGGTCGGGCAGGTACGCGAGTGGTATCAGCCGCACCTCGAGCGGCTCTACGATGCGGCGCACGCGCGCGCCGGCGACCTCGATCAACTCGAGCAGATCGCCGCTGCCTATCCGTCGCGCGAGCGATTCCTTACCGAACTCACCCTCGACCCTCCCAGTGCAACCGGCGACGAAGCGGGCGCGCCGCACCTCGACGAGGACTACCTGATACTGTCGACGATCCACTCCGCCAAGGGCCAGGAATGGGACGCCGTCTATCTGATCAACGCCGCCGACGGCTGCATCCCCTCCGACATGTCGACCGGGCGCCCCGAGCAGATCGAGGAAGAGCGGCGCCTTCTCTACGTCGCGATGACGCGGGCCCGCGACCACTTGTACGTCGTCCACCCGCAGCGTTTCTTCACCCGCGAGCAGCACCGCTACGGCGACCGCCACGTCTACGCGCCGCGCACGCGCTTCATTCCCGATTCGATTCTCGACCGCTTCGAACGACGCACGCACTGCCGCAACCGCACCGCCGACCGGCCCGGTGCAGTTGCCGGTAACATAAGGGTCGACGTCGGCGCACGCTTGCGCGCGATGTGGAGCTGAATCTTCGAGCAACGAAACGCGCGGGCGAGCGGATCTGTTGCCGGCCGAACGCGAGCGATCCACCCTCGCGCCTATTGCGTTCGCGCCTGCCCTTGGCCGCCCGACTTCAGCGAGCGGGACTCGCGCTGGACTCGGTGACCGCTTCGCCATGTCAGCATTCCAGTTGTCCGCAACCTTCAGCGAGCGGGACTCGCGCTGGACTCGGTGACCGCTTCGCCATGTCAGCATTCTAGTTGTCCGCAACCTTCAGCGAGCGGGACTCGCGCTGGACTCGGTGACCGCAACGAGTTCGCTAGGCGGATAGATCACGCCGTGGCTCGGCGGCATCGAGTTGTAGACCCAGTCGATGTCGAGTGTCCCGGCTTCCATTCCGAGGTACCTGCGAGGACTCGCCCAGCGCCCGCGCACCAGCACGCTCTCCATCGAAAGGTTGAGCGCGTACACCGCGCAGGTCGTCCCGGTCGCCAGCGCGCTGATCTCGTCGTGGTGGACCGAGGTCGCCACTACCAGCCGCCGGCTGGTCGCCGGCAGGCACGGGATCAGCGGGACGATCGCCGGGAATCCGTCCGCGCCCACGTAAGCGAGGAACTTCAGGGTACCCGCGCGGCCGATGTGGCGCTCGGCCCACGGCGTCAGCACCCGCTCGCCGGCCGCCGGCGCAGCCAAGTGCCGCACCAGTGCGGTCGTTAGCAGACCGCGCACGAAAGCCGCGGTCGCGAGCCTTTCTGTCTCGCGCAGCGCGACCAGGTCGAGGTAGTGCACCGTGTGGATTCCGAAGTAGGCGTTGTAGCGAAACATCGGCTTCTGGTTGTAGAGCTCGTATTCGTCGCCGTGGCGGGCAGCGCGGGTCCAGCGCGCGCTGCCGCGCCAGATGCGGCGGTCGCGGCTCATCACCACGAAACCCGCACGCGGGTCCTCGCCGAGGTGCTGCTTGCTGAGCCCCTCGCTGAACTGACCGAACATCAGTTCGCCCGGCGTGCGCGCTTGCAGCGACGTGATCAGGCTGACGTGCGCTCTGCCCTCGGCGTCGAGGGTGGCCAGCAGCGCGATCTTGGCGTCGGTCTCGAACGCGCGCACGGCGTCGTCGCCGAGAAGCGGGCGCGGCGGCGCCGTCATCACCGAAGCTTGCCGCTCCGCTCCGGTAGTTGCTGCGCTGCTCACACACTCTCTCCCACGCGCGTGCGTCCGGTGGCCACGACGATGGCCGGATCCACTCCCGAGCATCGCGCGACGTTCTCGGCCTCGCGCAGTTGCTGCTGGGTCAGCAGGGGTACTCCCTGAAACTGCCACTCCAGGCCCAGACGCCCGTACTTATCGACCGCGAGGTTGTTGAACGCGCAAAGTTCCCAGCGCGAGACGACCCCCGCCAGGTTGCGCGCGAGAAACGCGCCGATGCCGCGCAAGTTGTCTTCGGTCGCGGTCACGCCGGGAATCAGCGGCGTGCGGATCCACAAATCGCGCGGGCGGCCCTCGCTGCGCATCAATTCGCCGAGCGCGATCGCGTTGTCGAGAATGCGTTCGTTGGGTTGTCCGGTGTCGCACACGTGTCTGGCCGAATCGATTTCCTTGAGGTCGTAGAGTACGACGTCGCTGCGGCGCGCCAGTTCGATCAAGGCGACGCGCGAGATCAGTCCGGCGGTATCCACAGCCGTACCCAGTCCCAGCGCGCGGCAGCGATCGAGGAAGTCGATGACGAAGGGGGCCTGCAGTCCCGGTTCGCCGCCCGAAACCGTCACGCCTCCTCCCGAACGTTCGAAATAACTGCGATCCTTGGCGACCTCGGCTGCCAGCGCGCCGGGTTCCCATGTGGTTCCGAGGAGCTCCAAGGCCGCCGACGGGCACTGCTCGACGCAGTCGCGACACAAGGTGCAGCGGGCCGCGTCGATCGTAACGGCGCCGTCGCGGCGCACGACGGCGTTTTCGGCGCAGACGGCGTCGCAGGCCTTGGTGCCGATGCACTTGTTGGCGTACCAGACCAGTTGCGGCCCCATGCACATCGCTTCAGGATTGTGGCACCACGAACACTGCAGGCTGCAACCTTTCAGGAATACGGTGGTGCGCAGACCGGGGCCGTCTTCGGTGGACATCCGCTGGATGTTGAGGACCGTCGCCGTCATCGCAGCTGTCTTGGCACCTGTCTCGGCAGATGCCTCGGCGCTGCTGCTGTTCGTCACGTTCGCTGCAGCCACGCTCTCGTCACATCTGCTGGTGCATCTCGCGCGCAATGATCTCGTCTTGGAGCTCGCGCCCGATGCTCGTGAAGTAGGCGTTGTAGCCGGTGACGCGCACGAGCAGGTGCCGGTAGTCCTCCGGGTGCTTTTGTGCGTCTTTTAGAGTTTCGACGTCGAGTACGTTGACCTGCAGCGCAGTGCCGCCGTTCTCGCAGTAGCCGCGCAGGAAAGCCTTGAACTTCTCACGGTGTTCGGCATCGCGCAGCAACGCCGGACTGAACGTCATCGTGTGACTAGCGCCGTTGGGCAGCATGTTGACGTAGTCCTGCCAGTCACCCGCTTCCCCACTGCCTGCGGCCGCGCCGGCGCGCGGCGCACGGCCGCCGAGGGCCTTGCCGACCGAGTTGGCATTGGCCGTGGGACCGTTGGTGTCGGCGCCGTTGGAAGGACAGATGGCGTTGGACAGGAAACGTCCCTTGGGGCGTCCGTCGGCGCTGGCCGCCATGACGTAACCGTCGCCGACCCAGTAGTTCCAACTCAGCATGCCCGGCCGGAAGCGGCGACCGGTCGAGCGCGTGCGGTGACGCCAGGTCTCCTCGGTCCACAGCGTCATCACGTCGCGCGCCATCGCGTCGGCGACGTCGTCGTCGCGCCCGTACTTGGGCGCGCGGAACTTGGCCCAGGCCTGCAAGGTCTCGTGTCCTTCCCAGTTGTCGCGCAGCGCCTGCACGAGTTCGGACAGCGTCGCCTTCCTCGCTTCGAAGACCAGGTACTTGATCGCCAGCAACGAATCGACGGTGGTCGCGAAGGTGACCGCCTCAATGGTCGTGAAGCCGAGTTCGGCGCCGCCGCGGGTGATGTCGAGCCCCTTCTCCACGCACCCGCGCACCAGACACGACAGATAAGGCGTGGGGCTGAACTCTGCGCGCGCGGCTTCGCTGCGTTCGTACAGGTCGACGCAGCGGCGCACGATGGCGCGGGTCTGTTCGGCGTAGGCCGCCCAGAACTGTTCCCAGTTTGCGAAGTCAGCCGGCTGCGGCGTGCGCGCACCGTCGCGGCGGATCGACGCGGTCTGGCCGGTGACGGGATCGACTGCCGCGACCAGATCGCGGCCGCCGGTCAGCGCCAGTTCCACCGCCTTGAGCAGGTTGAGATTGCTGTCCACGGTCCCCGAACGGTCGTTGCCGACCATCGTATTTTCGAGGCACCCCACCGAGGCGTAATCGTGTACGTTGCCTTCGTTGATCAGATCTTCGCAGCCGGCCATCTTGGCTTCACGCAGCATCCCGGCCATCGACCTTTCGTCGAAGTTGAGCAGGAACGGCGCGCCCTGACTCGAGGCGATCATCTCGACCACCTTGTCGAGCAGTGGTTCGGGAGTGCCGCGGTGCAACCGCACGTTGGGTTTCGGTTCGAGGATCGGCGACATCTCGTCGACGACTTCGAGGATCGCGTAGGTCAACTCGTTGGTCATGTCGCGCCCGTCCGGACCGACGCCGGCAAGACTGATCAGTTGACCGAAACCCGCCGTGATGCCCTGGTTGCCGCCCATCCGGATCATCGCGTCGTAGGCGGTGTTGGCGTGCACCCAGAAGCACTTCAGTATTTCCTTGCCGAACTCGCGGTCCATGCCTTCGGCCAACGACCGCTGCCAGTACGGCAGCAGGTACTGGTCCATGCGCCCGAAGCTGATGCCGGGGCCCGGATAGTTCTCGTCGCTCATGACCAGCATGTGGTTGATCCACAGTGCCTGCAGCGCCTCCCAGAAGTTGCGCGGGGGTAGCCACGGAACACGATCGAGATTGGCCGCCATCCGCGTCAGTTCTTCTTTACGCGAGGCGACCGTCTCCCGGCCGGCCAGACTCAGGCACAACTGCGCATACTTGGCAGCCAGGTCGCGCGGCATCGTTGCGGCGGTCTTCATCGCGCGCAGCTGCGCGCCCTTGGCTCCGCGCTTGTCACGCTCCGGCAGGGTTTCGTAAGCGCGTTCGATCTCGTCGTGGACCCCTTTCCAGCCGAGTTCCAGCACGCGCGCGTGGCCCGGAATCAAGTGTCCGGAGGTTGCGCCGCTGTTGCCGTAGCCGTGCTCGTGAAACCACTTGACCGCCGCGCGAATGCCGTTGCGTCCGTTGACGAGCCGGTCGCGGCGAGCGCTCTCGCGTTTGTTCCAACCGCGCGAGACCAACACGTTGAAACGCGCACCCGCGATCAGATCGCCGGGCAGCAGTTCCTGCGGCACGCAGTCGACCATCACCTTGCGGATCAACCAGGCACGGCGCTCGGGCAGACTCCACTCCCAGAAGCCGGCGTCGAGCGGCACCTGACGCGCCGCCTGCAACGCGGATGAGCGGAAGGTCTGGAAGAAAGCGTAGGTCTCGGGAACGATGTAGTAGCCGAGTTCGTCGTAGACGACGTCCCACGGAGCGCCCGTGGTCCAACACGTGAACTGGTTGTTCCAATCGCGGCCTAGACCGCGGAAGTAGTGTTCACGCAGCCAGGCGATGCGGGGCGAAAGCCCGTACGGCTCCTTGTAAGAGCGGCGCGCTTGCGGTGCGCTTTGAGTAGCCATGAATGCCCCTCCGTCTTGCCGAAGCCCAGCCTGTTGGAAATGGGCCACCTGTGCGTTGCGCGCGAAACCGCTCGCTACGGCGTACAAGAGCACACCTCCGCTCGTGGCTTTTCGCGCGCGCCTTGCATTCGGGCCATTTCGAACAGGCTCCCAGCGGTCTTCCACTAGACTGCTGGAAGCCCCGGCCTATACGGCGGCGAGTCTACGTTACGCCAAGCACCGGAGCCACAGGCGGCCTCGTGGCTCCTTTCCCGCCACCGGTGCTCCGGCAAAGGCCGAGCGGTGGGAGCCTCAGCGTCCGGCACCGCGGGGGTCCGTCTGGTGAAACCAGTGCAACCCGCCGGCAAAGGCCGAGCCGGTCGGAGTTCAGCGTCCGGAGCCGATGAAGGCGGACACCATGAACTTGTCTTCGGTGGTACCTTCGGCCTCCCCGAAGTTGAAGAACCAGCCCTCCTCACCGGGAGCGTCGCGCGCCGGCAGTTCGCAACGCGTGGCGTGGTTGAACTGCATATCGAACATGGTGAAGCCCGCGATGTAGGCCGGTTCGTAGTCGTAGACCGCCCTCACGGCCTCGGGTCGCGGCTTGTTGGCAAATTTCAATGCCTGAATCTCCGATTTCCACAGGTTGCCCTTGAGATCGTAGATCTCGTTCATCGGAATCAGGAACGACTCACGGTCCAGATAAATGATTCGGCGGCTGTACGCGTAGCCGGCCAGCCGCGAGCGTCCCTCCATCACGTACGCCTCGCGTGGTTCCCATACATCGTCGAACAGGAAATCGGCCGCCCCAGGTAGCCACTTGGTCGGCAGGTTCTGTGCGTGCATCGAGGCCATCACGGTCTTGACACCCAGGAAGCGCCACTCGCTCCACGCCGGTGAGCCCGAAAAGCCCGCGTAGCTGTCGAGGTCGATGTCCTGTCCGAACACGCCTTCGGAACGCTGCGCAGTGCTCAAACGGCGAACCCTCTTGGTCTGCGGGAAATACAACCACGAGTCGTCTGGTCGGCTGGTGTCAATGAAGCGGCTGTACGAGAACCCGGCGCCTTTGAGATCGAACGGTTCGGTAATCGGGTTGAGTACCTCGCGCGAGCGAATCCCTTCGGGATTGCGCCAGGTCGGCATCGGCGGAACGTAGAGCCGGCCGACGTAGGAGAGGCGGCGCAGGTGTCCGTTGCGGAAGTCGCGCTCGATACGCATGCTCGCCTTGGGATCGAGCGAGCCGGTCGTGCAAGCGAAGTTTCGGACGTCGATGTCGTCGAACGTCATTCGCGCCTCGTAGTTGAGCATCAGCTTGATACCGGCGTCCGGGTCCTGAGGCTCGACTACGGGGAAGGCTAATCCGGCCACCCAATTCTCGGCGTGCAACTTGTCTGCCGACAACTTGACCTGACCGCTGTAACGCTCGGTCGCCTCGGTGCGGGCGGGCTCGGTCGGAATAGGCTGGCGATCCACCACCCGCATCGTCGCCCCGCGCGACAGCGCCCACTGCTGCCCTGGCACCAGCAGGTGACGCCAGCGATCGAGATCCTTGCCGCTGATCACCGTGCCTGCGGGCGGCACATCCTCGAGCGTGGCTCTGGCGTCAACCGGCGCCGGGGCTGGCGCTTGCTGCACCTCCTGCTGCTGTTGCTCGGCACTACCCGCCGACGGCGCGATCACCGGCTGCGCGGTGGTCTTGGACTTGCTCGGTGCGGGTTGCTTGACGACTGCCGGCTTCGACGGCCGCTTGGTCTTGACGGGGGCGGGCCGCGCGGGTTGTCGGGCCGTCGTGCTCTTGGAGGACTTGCCCTTGGGCGGCTGCTCGGCCTCGACCGCGGCCGGCTCGGGTTCGGCCGGAGTTTCGATCACCGCGGGCGCCGCGACGGGCTCGGGTTGCTGTTGCTCAACGGCTGGCGCAGGCGGCGGGGGTGCTTCGACGGGCTGAGGCGCCGGCTCGGGTGCAGGCGCGGGAGCTACTCCAAGCAGTTTTCTCAGAGTTTCGATGTCGGCACCGACCGGCGCGCCGGGGGTGGCTTGCGGTGCGCCACCGCCGCCGGGTTGAGTGCTCTCCTCCGCAATTCCGGCCGCGGCGGCTAGCAGCAGCAGCGCGACGACGTGCAGGACCAAGCGGGCGCGATCCGCTGCCGATCGGTGCCGTAGCGCGACTGCATAGTTCCACATACGACTGCAAGTGCGGCCCCAGATCCTTTGGTCTTCTTCCATCGCTAGCCCCACCGAAGAACTGTAGCGGTCCCACCCGAATCACCCGGTCCGGCGCCTGCTTCTACCGCGCCGGCGGATCTCGCTTCAAACACTTCCGACGTTTTCGACGATAGGCTCTCGACCGACTCGAGGAAAGCGCCGCACTGGCACGCCGCAGGGCCACAGGCCAAGCGGGTTGTCGGCGCCCTTTGCATTACCCCTATGAAGGCAGACGATGCACGCGCTGATCGGCTCGACGCGCGGGGTAGCCGCGCCCGCCTTGCGGCACCCTGCGCAAATCCGGACGCGAGCAGCGCGAACATTCTCGGCGGGCCGTGACACGAAGGTCAGAGGGACGTGGAGGATGGCCATGACCCGCAAACCGATCGTTCGCTGCCTGTGCGCGCTCGCAACAGCCGCCGCAGTCTCGCTCGCAGTTGCCGCTTGCCGCCAGAGCCCCCCCGCGCTGCGCCTGGGCATCAATCTCTGGCCCGGCTACGAGTTCCTCTATCTCGCCCAGGAAAAAGGCTTCTACCGCGATGAAGGTCTGAATCTGCACGTCGTCGAGTTTTCCGACCTCTCCGATGCCCGACGCGCTTACGAGCGCGGCCAGATCGACGCGATCGCCACCACCGTGATCGAAGTACTGCAGATCCGCGACAAATCCTCGCGCTCACCGCAAATCGTACAGGTGGTCGACTACTCCAACGGCGCCGACGTCATCCTGGCGCGCCCCGGCATCACCAACTGCGCCCAGCTGCGCGAAGCAAGAGTCGCGATCGAACCCGCGTCGCTGGGCGGTTACGTGCTCGGACGCGGACTCGAGAAGGCCGGAATGAGGATCGCCGACGTCAAGCCGGTCTTGATGGACCAGATCTCGATGCTGGAAGCCTTTCACAAAGGCGAGATCGACGCCGTCGTCGCCTACCCACCACTTTCGATCGCGCTGCTGCGCGACGGCGCCGCCAACAAGATTTTTTCCACGCAGGAGATTCCCGGCGAAGTGCTCGATGTGATCGCGGTCGAGGCCGAGATCGCCGCGCAGCGCCCGGCGGAGGTTGCGGCGCTGCTGCGCGCTTATGACAAAGCGATCGCCTACACGCGGCAGAATCCGGCTGAAGCTGTCCGCATAATGGCCGACCGTGAAAACGTCACACCCGAGGAATTCGACGAACTGCTGACCAGCGGGGTTCAACTGCTGTCGGAAGCCGACCAGGGCGACTACCTGCGCCCCGGCGGCAAACTCGCCGCCGTGATCGACACCTCGGAGCGGCTGCTGCGCCATAGCGGACAGTTGCACAACACCGGGCGCAGCGACGACGTCTTCACCACGGCCTTCGTCGATACCCGGCCGCCACGATGAACACCCCAGCGACCCCGGCCGCGCGCTCGCTCAAACGCAAGTTCCTGCAACCGCTGATGCTGGCCGGTGCGGCGCTTTCGCTGGCCGGCGTGTGGAGCATCTACGGGGTCTCGCGCTGCCTAGTGCTCGACAGGATGAGGCTACGCGCGGAACTGCTGGCGAGTTCGGTGAGCTACGCAGCCGAAAGCGTTCCGCATCAGGGCGAACTGCAACGCATCGTCTCCGCACTCGGCGCCGAGACGGACGTCGATGTCATCGTCGTGGCCGGTGGCCATCCTGCTCGTGTCCTGGCCGCGACGCGCTCCGCCTGGGTCGGCCATCCGTTGGACACACTGCCGGCGAAGGAAATCGCAGAAGGCCTCCACGACGCCGTCCGGGTCCGAAAGAGTTCCGGCCACTACGACGCAGAGATCAGCCGCTTCGAATTCTCGTCGCCGCTGATGCTGAGCAGACCTGAAGTGGCGCCGGGCTCGCTCTCCGACGGCGCGATGGTAATTCATCTCGACTCCACGTCGAACCGGAACGCGATTCGCCAATTGACCGTCAGGGTCTCGACCGCCTTCGTGTTAGTGCTCGCGGGTATGACCGTGCTCGGCTACCGACTGGTCAACCGCCTCGTCCTGAACCCGGTCTCGAAGATCGCGACGCTCATCGAGCGCCGCCAGGAGGGTGCCTCGACGGATTTGAGTGAGGCCGAGACCGACGACGAAATCGGCGCGCTGACCCGCGCGCTCGGCAGCTCGCTGGCGCGCACCGACTCGGCCCTGCGCGAACTGAGGGATCAGAAGTTCGCGCTCGACCAACACGCGATCGTCGCAATCACCGACGCGCGCGGCAAGATAACCTACCTCAACGACAATTTCTGCGTGGTTTCCAAGTATCCCAGAGCAGAGCTGCTCGGTCAGCACTACGGCGTCCTGAATCCCGGACTGCACGCCCGAGAGTTCATATGGAACATACGCGACACAGTGACCGGGGGGAAAGTGTGGAAAGGCGAACTCGCGAGCAGCGCCCGGGACGGAAGCGTCAACTGGGGTGACACCACGATCGTTCCGTTCCTCGGCGACGACGGCAAACCGTTCCAGTACGTCGCGATCCGCACCGACATCACCGAACACAAACGAGTCGAGGAGCGCTTGCGTCTGCAAAGCTCGGCGCTCGAATCGGTCGCCAACGCCATCGTCATCACCGACCTCGACGGCAAGGTCGAGTGGGTCAATCCGGCGTTCACGAAACTCAGCGGCTACGCGACCGAAGAGGCCGTCGGCCGCAACCCGCGCGAGTTGCTCAACTCGGGTCACCACGACGGTGCTTTCTTCGAAACGATGTGGGCGACGATTCTGGCCGGAGACATCTGGGAAGGAGAAATAGTCAACCGGCGCAAAGACCGCACTACCTACACCGAACACCAGACCATCACCCCGGTGCGCGACGCGGACGGCACGATCGAGCATTTCGTCGCTATAAAAGAGGACGTCACGCAACGGCAGCACCTCGAAGAGCAGTTGCGGCAGGCCCAGAAGATGGAGGCCATCGGCCGCCTGGCGGGCGGCATCGCGCACGACTTCAACAACCAACTGTTCGTGATCGCCGGATACTGCGATCTGCTCGCCGATGCCGCCGCCGAGCAGACGTCTTTGCTCAATCCAATCGCCGAAATCCGCAACGCCGCCCGGCGTTCGGCGGCTCTGACCGCACAGCTACTGGCTTTCGGCCGCAAACAGGTGCTTATGCCGAGGGTTCTCGATCTCAACGCGGAGTTGCTCGGAATCAAGAAGACTCTGAGGAGCCTCGTCACCGAGGACGTGCGGCTAACGATCGCGACCAAAGAAGGGGTCGGAAGCGTACGAGTGGATCCCACCCAACTCCACCAGATCGTGATGAACCTGGTGCTCAACGCAATCGACGCTATGCCCGCCGGCGGCGGACTGACGCTCGAAACCGGCGACGCGGAATTGGACGAGAGCTATGCACAGTCACAAGTCGACCTGAAGCCCGGACGCTACGTCTGGTTCTCGATCGCGGATACCGGCCAGGGCATGGACGCTTCCACCCTGGCGAACGTATTCGAACCGTTCTTCACCACCAAGAAAGCCGGAAAAGGAACCGGCCTCGGGCTGGCGACGGTGCACGGCATAGTGAAACAGAGCGGTGGCCACGTCAGCGTTGCCAGCCGGCCCGGTCACGGAACCAAGTTCACGATATTCTTCCCGCGCGTCGACGACCCGCTAGACTCGGTGGATAACAATTCGGCGGCGGCCGCCGTCGAGGGAACCGAGACCATCCTGCTGGCCGAGGACGAACCGGCGGTACGCGACGTCGTACGCCGCCTGCTCGAGGCCCACGGATACCACGTGCTAGAGGCCGGCGACGGCGAGCAAGCCCTGGAAGCCGCGCGGTCATTCGACCGACACATCGACCTGTTGCTGACCGACGTGGTGATGCCGGGAATGAGCGGACCACAGCTCGCGGAGCGGTTGGCCACGCTGCGCCCAGGAACGCGGGTGCTGTACATGTCGGGATACGCCGACGAGGCTGTGATCCGACACGGCCTTAGCGGATCCGGGCACGCGTTCGTACCCAAGCCATGCCCCGCCGATCTGCTGCTGCACAAACTGCGCGAGGTGCTCGATGTACCCGAAGTCGCCGACGCGGCGCCGAGGCACGCAAAGCGAACGGGGAGAATACTTGTCGTTGACGACTCGCGCGACGAACTGACCCTCGAAGCACGCCTGCTGTCGAAAGCCGGCTACGAGGTGGTTGAGGCCGCTTCGGGAGAAGAAGCGCTCGCTGTGCTGGAAAAGGAAACGGTCGATGCGGTCCTCACCGACGTGAACATGCCGGGACTGGACGGCTTCGGGCTCACCGAGGCGATCCGTTGCTCGCCGCGCTGGCGGCACCTGCCGGTGGTGATCCTGACCGGAGCGTGCACACCCGAGGAGCAGCAACGCAGCCGGTCGGCGGGCGCGACAGCGTGCCTGGACAAAGGTGCGACGGACCAGCAGCGCCTTCTAGCGATCCTCGCCGATCTCTAGTCACCAGTCCGGAGCTGCGCGGTCGCCGGGTGCCGGCGCTTCCGTCAGCAGGGACGCAGTAATAGTCAGAGGTCCGTGAGCACTCGGCGGCGTCACAGCGGCAGTGCCGCCGGCATCGGCCCCGAGCCGGCAACTGCGGCGGACATGGATTTCGGCCTGTTCGAGATGGCCGGCTCTCTGGTCGTCGTGATCGATCGCGATCGCGAGGTCGTCTATTGGAACCGCGCCTGCGAAGAACTCTCGGGTTACACGCTCGACGAACTCCGCGACCAGAACAAGAGAGCCAACTTGTTGCGGCTCTACGACCCGCGGGTCCAAGAGGCCCACCTGACGGCGCTGTGGGCGGGACGCGGCCCGGTGGTTTTCGAAAACGCGTGGACGACCAAGGCCGGAGAGCGCCGCGAAATCCGCTGGTGGTGCACCACCCGGATCGAGGCGAGTGGAACCGCCGACCTCGCCTTCTGCACCGGCTTCGACATAACGCAGCGCAAGCTGGCAGAGGAAGGGTTGCGCGTTTCGGAAGAGAGGCTCTCGGGCATTGTCGCTCTCGCCAGCGACGCTATCGTCGCCGTCGACGCCGACCTCAACATCACCATCTTCAATCAGGCCGCGGAGATGATCTTCGGTTGGTCGATGCCGGAGATACTCGGACGGCCGCTCGACGAATTGCTGCCTCGAGGCCTCGGCAGCGTCCACCGTCAGCACTTCGAGCGTTTCACGAGACAGCAGCCCGGGCAGCGCCCCATGCTGGAACTGCGCGCGGTCACCGCACGGCGCAAGAACGGCGAGGTGTTCCCGGCCGAGGTCGCAGTTTCGTCGTTCACGGTCGGTGGACAGCGCGTGTCGACCGCGGTGTTGCGCGACGTGACGCAACGCCGCCGCCACGAAGCCAGGCAGCGCTTCCTGGTGGAGGCTGCCGCGTTGCTCGCTTCGTCACTCGACTACGAAGAAACGCTGGCCAGCATCGCCAAACTCGCAGCCGCATCGATCGCCGGCTTCTGCATCGTCGATCTGGTCGACGAGAGAGGAGAGCTCCGCCGCCTCGAGGTCGCGACTTCGGATCCGGGCAAGGCTGCGATCGCCGATGCCCTTCGTCAAGCGCTCAGACCCGGAGACCCGGCGCCGATAGTCCGGCGCGTGTTCGAAACCGCTCAGGCGGAGTTGTACGCGCAGCTGCCGGCCGACTTCGCCGATACTCTCGGGATCGACGACGAGCACTGCAGATTGCTGCAGCAACTCAGTCCGACGTGGTTGATGGCGGTGCCGCTGGCGGTACACGGCCGCATGCTCGGAGCCATCGTCTTCCTCGGCTGCCAGGCCGGAGTCCGTTTCACCGACGAAGACCTCCGACTCGCGCAGGCGCTCGGACGTCAGGCCGCACTCGCGATCGACAACGCCCGGCTGTTCGAGGCCGCCCAACGTGCCACCGTAGAGCGCGACGACGTGCTGCAGGTGGTCGCACACGATCTGCGCAATCCGCTCACGGCGATCTTGTTTTCCGCGCACACGCTCGGCGCGCGCGCCACGACCGAGGGCGAGCGCCGAGCCGCCCGCCTGATCAACGAGTCGCTCGACGAAATGAACCGGCTGATCGACGACTTGCTAGACGAGAAGCTGCTTGCCGCCGGTCAGATCGTGCACGATAGGCAACCGCACGCTTGCGCGGATCTCGTCACGGCGGCGCTCGAGGCGGCGCGCGCGTCCGCGCTCGACGTCGAACTACGCGCAGCGCTCGAAGACAATGGCGCCCGCGTCATGGTCGATCGGCGCAGAATCCTGCAGGTCTTCGCCAACCTGATCGGCAACGCCGTAAAGTTCACACCGGCCGGAGGCCCGATCGAGGTCGGCAGCAGAGTGCGCGAAGGAGAGGCTCTGTTCTGGGTAAGCGACCGTGGGGTCGGTATCGCAGCCGATCACCTCGCGCACGTTTTCGACCGCTACTGGCAGGCCACGCGCACCGATCGTCAGGGCGCAGGACTCGGGCTGCCGATCTGCAAGGGGATCGTCGAAGCCCACGACGGCAGGATCTGGGCTCGGAGCGAAGTCGGCAAGGGGAGCACATTCTTCTTCGCGCTGGCGACGGCCGTCGGCGACGATGCGGGCGAAGCGTCGGCGTTGACGCTCTGATGATCCATCCCGGACCTTCTTGCGTGACGCTCGTAACGGACCTGCGGCCCCGGCAGTACTGGTTGGAAAACCGTCTCGGACAATGCCATTGACGGCTCGCTCGCGATTTTTCGAGGCCGCTATTGGCCGCGATCACCAGCGGGGGATTCCAAGACGCCGGAGAACTCACGCGGAGTTCTCCGGGACGCAACGCCGAGAGCAGGAGACGACAATGGGATTCGTCAAGTCGAGTGCGGAAATCGACCGCTACTACAGCCACGCAGTGCGGGAATTCCCCGGTGCCGAGATGCTCGGATTCCTGTACGAAACCGAGCCGCAAGTAATCGCGAAACTGCTGCCGCCACCGCTCGAGCCGGCAGCCGAACCGTGGGCGCTGGTGTACATGTGCCGGTTCCCGCAGACCAGCCTCGGACCGGGTTATCGCGAAGGCGCGATCTTCGTGCGCTGCCAGTACAACGGAGAAGTCGGCAACTACTGCCTTTCGATGCCGCTCGACGGCAGCGACGACCGGATCTTCAACGGCAGGGAGATCTACGGCTTTCCCAAGAAGACCGGGAGCGTCCACATGACGCGCCAGGGCGACACCGCCACCGGCTGGATCGAAAGAAAGGGAATTCGGTTCGTGACGGTGACGGCCAACCTGACGATGAAGATGGACCAACCGCCGCTCAAAGTCGGCCCCAATTTCCTGTTCAAGTTCATGCCGTCGGCGCGGCTCGAGCCGGGGTTCGACGGGCCGGTGCTGCTGGTACGGCAAAAGACCGAAGTCGAGTACCACGTCTTCGAGATGGGCGCGGGCGAAATCACCTTCGAACCTTCGCGTTTCGATCCTTGGAGCGAGATCAAGTGCGTGCAGGCGCTGACCGCGTACCACTTCACCAGCACCAACCGTATGCTGCCGGGTGAGATCGTCGGCGAAGCCGACCCGTCACTCTTTCTTCCGTACTCGTTCGCACGCACCGACTGGGGATTCGAAAAATGATCGACTTCTCACCCACCCCGCAACAGATCGAGATCCAGGAAGTAGCCCGGCGATTCGCGCGCGAAGTGCTGCGCCCGGCCGAAGTCGCGCTCGACAAGATCGCCGACCCCGACCAGGTCTTCGCCAGTCCGACCTTCAAAGACGTGGTGGCCCAGGCTTTCGAACTCGGCTTCGCCAAGATGGGTATCCGCGAAGAGTTCGGTGGAATGGGGCTGGATCCGCTGACGACCGCGCTGGTGTGGGAAGAGCTTGCCGTGGGCGGAATCGGCATCACGGCCACGCTGCTGGCGGCCCCGGTGGCACCGCTGTTCGTCAGCGTGCTGGCGCCCGACCGCAAGGACATGATCGAGAGGTTCGTGCGGCCCTATTGCGAGGACCGCAGCGGTACGCACATCACCGCGTGGGGCAGTTCCGAAGGAAACATCGGCTCGGACGGCAGCAACTACCACGATCCCGCCGTGCACCACGCCACGCGCGCGATCCGCGAGGGACAGGACTGGCTGATCGACGGCGAGAAATCGAGTTTTGTCAGCAACGGCGGCATCGCCGACCTCTTTCTGGTGTTTGCGTGCGTGGACCCGTCCAAGGGCATTCCCGGTTCCGGTGTGTTCCTGGTTCCGCTGCGCGAAGGTGTGGAACGCGGCAAAGCCCTCGACAAGATCGGCATGCGTGCCCTCAATCAGGCTTCGGTCGCGTTCGACAAAGCGCGCATCGCCTCCGACTTCCAGTTGGTGCAGCCGGGTGATCACTACCCGATGATCCACAACGCGATCAAGACGGTCGGCAACGTCGGCGTCGGATATCTGGCGCTCGGCCTGATGAGGGCCGCGTACGAAGAAGCGCTGGCCTATTCCAGGCAACGGGTACAGTTCGGCAGGCCGATTGCCGAGCACCAGGCAATCGGCTTCCGCCTGTTCGAGTGTTTCCAGGCGATCGAAGCCGCGCGCGCGTTGCTGTGGAAGGCTTCGTGGACGCTCGCCAACGTCCCGCTCGGCGATCTCAAGTTATCGGCGGCGGCGCGGGTCTTCGCGACCAACATGGCGATGAAACACACCGTCGAGATGGTTCAAGTACTCGGCGGCTACGGCATTTCCAGGGAATACGCGCTGGAGAAGTATATGCGCGACGCAAAACTGCTGCAGATCATGGACGCCACCAACGAGGTGATGGCGATCAAGGCGATGGCGCTGCTGTAGCAGCCTGTTGAAAATGGCCCACGAGCGCGGAGCTGGCGACGCGCGAGGATCACGCCTGCCTACTCGAGCTCGCTCCCTCGCCAGCTCGGGGCTCGTGCGCGCGAAACCACTCGCTACGACGCGAGCCCGGAGCTGGCGACGGGTGAGATCCAAGCCGTGTCGCGGTTGATGTCCTAGCGCGCCTTGCATCTGGACCATTTTGAACAGGCTGATGGACGGTTTTTCAACAGACTCGTAGCGACGTTCAGTAACTCGACGGCACCTTGTTGACCAGGATCCAGAACATCCCGAGGCGCTGCACCGCCTGACGGAAGTCTTCGGCATTGACCGACTTCTGAACGTAGCTGTTGGCTCCGAGGCGGTAACCTTCGACGATGTCGCGGTCCATCGCCGACGACGTGAGGATCACCACCGGAAGCGCCTTTAGCCTGTCGTCGGCGCGCACGCGTTCGAGCACTTCGAGACCGCTGACTTTGGGTAACTTGAGATCGAGCAGCATGACCTGCGGCAATACCGAAACGTCGCGGCCGGCGTGGGCCCCGGTACCGAAGAGCCAGTCGAGAGCTTCCTGACCGTCGCGCACGACCACGATGTTGTTGGCGATGTTGTCCCTGCGAAGCGCGCGAATCGTCAGCAACTCGTCGTTGGGGTTGTCTTCCACCAGCAAGACGATCGGATCGTTCATGAAAGCTCCGCCGCCGAAGACCCCGGGCGCCCGACCGGCACGACCGCCGCTCGGGTGCCGGGGCCTCCGACACCGATCAGCGAAAAAACTACTTCGGCTTTACGCCGAGTCCCTGCACCGCTTGGCCGGTCTGCTTGGCGCCGTCGGCGGCCTGCTTGGCCTGATCGGCCTTCTGCTTGGCGGCGGCCGCCTTGGCTGCCGCGGGTGCGGCCGAGGTGCCCAATGCCTGGCTCGCCGCCGCGCCGGCCGCCGCGGGAGCGACCGCCCCCTTTGCCGCTGCCGCGCCGGCTGCCGCCGGAGCCACCGCCCCCTTTGCCGCTGCCGCGCCGGCTGCCGCCGGAGCCACCGCCCCCTTTGCCGCTGCCGCGCCGGCTGCCGCCGGAGCCACCGCCCCCTTTGCCGCTGCCGCGCCGGCTGCCGCCGGCGCTACGGCGCCGCCCACGGCCTGATTGGCCGCGCCGGTCGCCTTGTTGGTAGCCGCGTCCTTGGCTCCCTGCACCTGAGCCCCGGCTGCATCGGCCGCACCTTGCTTGGCGCCCCCTACAACCGCGTTCGGCGACGGAACTACCGCACCCGCCGTACCGGGCAACTGGGCCAACGCCGGTGCGGCGCCGATGGCGACGAGAGCGGCGGTGATCATCACGAGCTTCTTCATTGTGGCCTCCTTGCGTTTCGTTGACGGTCCGACGTGCACTCCGCGCCGCGTGGCTGCGGCGCTTGGTCAAAGCGCGCGTTCACGTCGAACAGTAGCGCGGGTTCCGCAGTTGCGCCACCCGCGCGTGCAACAACCCGCAGGTGCCGCCTCGGCCCGGCGTTTCTCGTTCCGCCCGTGCGCGGCGCTCACTCCTGCTGGTCGAAGACCTTCCACATGTCGTCGTCGTCGAAGATCTTCTCGGAATCGTCCGGGTGCATCGCGTCCTGCTCGAAGTCCCGGTAACGCCCGCGCTCGGCGTGGAACTCTTCGTAGAGATCGTGCTGGATCATGCCGCTCATGATCTCGTTGGTACCGGTCCAGATCTGCGCCAGGCGGGTGTCGCGCACCGCGCGCTCGATCGGATACACGTCGGTGTAGCCGATACCGCCGGTGATCTGCATCGCCAGGTTGGCGACCTCCCAGGCGGCTTCGGTGACGAACTTCTTGGTCTCCGAGACGATGCGGCGCACGGTGGGAACCTCGGTGTCGGCCGCGCGTGCCGCCTGGTAGATCATCGCGCGGCTGGCGTCGAGCATCGTCTGCGCTTTGGCGATCATGAAACTGACCGCCTGGAACTTGCGGATCGGCTTGCCGAAAGCGCGGCGCCGGTCGGCGTAGTTCATCGCCACCTCGAGCGACGCGCGCATGCCGCCGGTGGTCGGCGCGGCGCTGCACAGACGCTCGGGGATCATCATGGTGTTGAAGACCAGTGCGCCGCCGTGCAACGGGCCGACGAGATTGGCTTTGGGCACTTTGACGTCGCGGAACACCACGCGGCCGGTGCCGCCGCCGCGGGTTCCCATCAGGCCGTAGAGATACTTGACCTCCACTCCCGGACCGCGCTCGATGATCATCGCGCTGATGCGCGCGTGCGGCGGCGCATCGGCGGCCGTGTTGGTGCGCACGTACACCAGGAAGAAGTCCGCGCCTTCGGCTCCGACGATGAAGCGCTTCATGCCGCGGACCACGAAATGGTCGCCGTGGTCTTCGGCGCGGCTGCTGGCGCCGAAGAAATCCGATCCCCCACGCGGTTCGGTCAGCGCTTCCGCCGACACCAGCCTGCCCTCGAGCATCGGCTTCAGGTACTTCAGCTTCTGCTCTTCGGTGCCGAAGGTGTTCAGCGCTTCGCCGACGATCGACGGCATCACGAACGCGCAACCGGCGGCCATGCCGAGCACGCCGATCTCGCCCATCGCCGCGCACTCGGCGACCCAGTCCAGCCCCTGCCCGCCGTACTGCTTGGGGAAACGCAGCCCGAGCAGGTTGTGCCTGGCGTAGTTCTCGTAGAGCTCACGCGGGAAACGGATCTCGTCGCGGTCCATGCGCCGCAGGTACTCCGGATCGACCTGGTTCTTGACGAACTCTCGGGCCTCGTCCTGCGCCGCTCGCGCACGCTCGTCCAACATGAATCCGTTCATCTCTTCGTCTCCTGTCGGCCGCTGCACTGCGGCAGCCGGTCACGTATCCAATCGACTTCTCACCTGTCCCCACGCAGCAGCGCGACGGAGGCCTCAGCGGCTTCGGGCGGTACCCACGACTCGAGCACCGGATCGGTCCCGCGCGCGATCGTCTCTTCGATCCGCGCCAGAGCGGCCGCGCGCAACTGCCGCTTTATCTTCGCGTACCCCCGCCTCGGCATCCCCGCCATGTCGCGCGCCACCTGGATTGCCGTCGGCAGAACCCGCTCCGGTGGCTGCAGTTCGTCGAGCAAGCCGTAGGCGAGCGCGGCCTGCGGGCCGACGTTCTCGGCGCGCAGGGCCAGCACCCGCACCACGCTCGGCGCGACCTCGGCTTGCAGCAGGTGCAGCGCGACGGCCGGAAACGGAATCCCGACCCGCGCCTCGCTCAGGCCCAGCTTGCACGGCGCGCTGCTTCCCACGCGGTAGTCGCACGCCAGCATCAGTATCAGGCCGGCCGCGACCGCGTGTCCGTTGACCGCGGCCACCACCGGCAGCGGACAGCCGTACAGACGCGCCAGCATCCGGTTGGCGGCGTCGATCATCGCGCGCTGCTCTTCGGGGCTGTAGAACGGGATCCGTTTCAGGTCGAGCCCCGCCGAGAAGCAACCATCGGCGCCCGCCATCACTATCGCACCGACGTCCTCGGCGCTGGTCAGCGCGAAAAACGAACTCTCGACCTCGCGGGCGAATTCCAGGTCGAGCGCATTGACCGGCCAGCGGTCGAGCCGAAAGACGGCCACCGGACCGTCTCGTTCAATCCTAACGTAGCCCATCTAGCTTTTCTCCCCTGTGCGGTTCTAGCGAACGGCCCCGGACATACGACCCCGGCTTCGGGCGCGCGTGCCGATCAACTCACCGCAGCGCCGTAGCGCGCGACCAGCTTGCGAGCCGCCGCCAGCCCCAGGACTTCATTGGTTCCGTCTTCGATCAGCGACGCACGCGCGTCGCGGAAGATCTTCTCGATCACGTAATCCTTGCTCAGACCGTAGCCGCCGTGGACCTGCAACGCGATCGACGCCACGTCGAACGACGCCTGTGTACAGAAGACCTTCGCCGCGATCGAATACTCGAGTACCGGCGGCATCGTAACGGCGTTGTAACAGTAGGCCGCGCGCGAAAGACGCCGGCACGCCTCCACCTTCGTGAACATCTCGAACAGCATCTTCTGGATCAGCTGGTGCTCGCAAAGCGGCTTGCCGCCCTGGACGCGCGTCTTGCTGTAAGCCAGCGCCTCCTCGAAGGCCGCGCGCGCCACCCCGGTAAAAGTCGCACTCATCAGCGCGTTGGCCATCGCCAGCGTACCATCGACGTACATCTCGTACATTTCGGGTCCCACCAGCATGTGGTCCTGCGGGACGCGCGCGTCGTCGAAGAACAGCTCACCCTGATTGAGCGGGCGCTGGCCGAGCTTGTTGAGCGCCGGTCCCTTGGAAACGCCGGGCTGCTGCAGCGGGATGATGCACACGCCGTTGCCCGACATGCCCTTGCTCGGATCGACCGACAGGAAAGCCAGCGAGTGGGTGGCCACCGTGCCGAGGCTGACCCACTGGGACTTCTGGCCGCTGATGACCCACTGATCGCCGACCAGCCTGGCACGCACGTCCGCAGAGATCGCCGGCATGCTGTGTTCGGGCGTGCCGAGCGCGACGAAGTCGGAGCCGTGGTTGGGCTCGGTGCCGCCCCAGCAGCCGATCATGTTCGCTTCGGTGTCGTTGACGAACGGATCGACGTAGGCCTCGATGAGATCGGGGTTGCCCGACATCGCGGCGGCCTGTGCGGGAAACGAAGCAACGCCAATCGCGATCGCCAGACCCGAACAACCCCAGCCGAGTTCTTCGCTGACGATGTGGCGCTCGCGCGGCGAGAGCCCCTGCCCACCGAATTCTTCCGGAATCCCGATCGTGTGGTAACCGAGGCGGTAGGCCTTGCGCAACACATCGTAGAGCGGCGAGTTCTTCTCGACGACCCGGTCGGCGGGCATCTCGTCGAGGATCTTGGCGGCCGGACGCAGCACGTCGGCGGCGAACTGGTGCGCAGCCGCGCGAAGTTCGCGCTCACCATCGGTCAAGTCGAGGTCGAGGTCGAGGTATTGCATCGAGATCTCCTTGCGCGCCGACTTGGCGGCGCTGCGTATGTCAGGCCGGCCGCGACGGCGCGTTCTTTTCCCTGTCCCAGGTGCTCGCCGTCACGCCTTCCTTCTTGAGCTTGGCCTTCTGCACGCGGTGCGTCTCGGTCTTGGGCAGCGCGTCGCGGAAGTCGATGTAGCGAGGCACCATGAACTTGGCCATGCGTTGCTCGCAGAACGCGATGAGTTCCTCGGGCGTCACCTCCATGCCGGTCTTCTTGACCACCGCGAGCATGACGTCGTCTTCGCTGAGTTCGGACGGCACTCCATACGCCCCCGATTCCAGCACCGAGGGGTGCTGGTTGACGATCTTCTCGATCTCGAACGAGGAGATGTTCTCGCCGCGCCTTCGCAGCGAGTCGGTGGCGCGATCGGCGAAGAAGAACCAACCGTTCTCGTCGCGCGAAGCGAGGTCACCGGTGTGGAACCAGCCGTCGCGAATCTTGGCAGCCGAAGCCTTCTCGTTCTTGAAGTAGTCGACGCGGCGCGCCTCGGGATCGTCGACCTTGAAGATCAGTTCGCCGACCTCGCCCGGCTCCGCCTCGCTGCCGTCCTCGAGACACACCTTCGCTTCGACTCCGGGAGGCGGCACTCCCATCGAACCCTTGGGACCGGTGCCGAGGTTGAAGAGCATGAAACCGCCGCCGTCGACCGCGCCGTAACACTCCCAGATCTTGGTACCGAAGCGCTCCTCGAATTGTTCCCACGCCCACTTCGGTGCAGCGGCGCTGAACACCACGTGGACGCGATGCTCGCGGTCGTTGGGCCGCGGCGGCTGTTTGAGCAGAATCGGGATCATCGCTCCGAGAGCGTTGAAAGTGGTCGCGTCGTACTTGCGCAGATCGTCCCAGAAGCGGCTGGCACTGAAGCGGCGCCCGATCGCCACCGGCAGGCCGCAGCGAAGTCCCTGCATCACGCTGAGGAACAGCGCGTTGGCGTGGAACAGCGGCAGGCACGTGTAGAGAATATCAGCCGGACCGTACGCAGCACCGGCCAGCGCCGTCACACCCGCCCAGTTGAAGCCGCCGTGCTGTACGACCACCGCTTTGGGCAGTCCGGTAGTACCCGAAGTGTAGAGCAACACCGCCTTGCCTCCCGCTTCGAGGTCGCGGCGACGCGGCGCGGGCGAGCCTTCGGCGGCCAGCGCTGCCAGCGTCACTGGGTCGCCCGGCAAGGCCGTCGCCGCGGCCGAATCGGCCAGATAGGAAGTGTTGACGATCAGGCGTTTGAGGCCCGCGCGTTCGCCGCGAATCGGAACGACCGCATCGAGCAGGTCGGCGTCGACCACCAGCGTCTCGGCTTCCGAGTGGTCGATGATGTAGCCGAGCCCCTCGCCGCGCAGCGCGACGTTGATCGGGACCGCATAGGCACCGAGCTTCTGCGTGGCGAAGAACACGTCGAGCCAGGCCGGCGAGTTGTTCATCATGATCGCCACGCCTGCGCCGCGTACCACGCCGCGCGCCTCGAGTGCGGCGGCAACGCGATTGGCGCGGCGGTCGAGTTCGGCGTAGCTGATGCGCTCGCCCTCGAACAGCACGAAAGTTTCCTCGCCCTTGGCGGCAGCTTGCTGCTCGAGCACGCGAGCGAAGGTCTCGAAATTGGTGGTCACGTCGGGTTCCTCATTGTTGGTTCCAGGAGCACCGAGGCCGCACGCGTCGCGATCGATGCGGCGGCTCGGTTTCGATCAGATGACCGCGCCGCGCGGCGGCGCGAGCGGGTTGCTCGCACGGACGTATACGCGCCGCGTATGGCGGGACACGGCCTCCGCGTAGCGACGCGAGCGGGTTGCTCGCACGGACCGTCACTTCGCGAAAATGTGCACGCCGGCAGCGCCGCCGAATCCCTGGCAGTGCGCCAGCGCGAGGCGCGCACCTTCGACCTGGCGCTCGCCGGACTCGCCGCGAAGTTGTTCGACGGCCTCGACGGCCTGAGCCACACCGGTGGCGCCGAGCGGATGCCCCTTGGCGAGCAAGCCGCCGCTAGTGCTGACCTTGACGCGCGCACCTGCGATGCCCTGCTCGGCGAAGCGTCCGCCTTCGCCGCGCGCGCACAGGCCGAGGTTTTCGTAGTGGATGATCTCGGCGATCGAGAAGCAGTCGTGAACCTCGGCGGTGTCGAGTTGGTCGGGCCGCACGCTCGCCTGCTCGAAGGCCGCACGCATCGCACTCGTGTTGATCTCGGTTATCCCCGCCAGCGGGTCGCGCAAGTCGATCGGCGGATCCGAGCGCAGCACCGAGGCAACGATGCGAATCGGCTTGCGGGTTGCGCGCGCTACGTCGGCGCTGGCGACCACCACTGCCGCCGCGCCCGAAGTCGTCGGGCAGCACATCAGCAACCGCAGCGGCGGCGCCACTTCGCGCGAAGCCATCACTTCGTCGATCGTCACGGCCTGGTGGAACTGGGCGCGCGGGTTCTTGGCTCCGTAGGCGCGGTTCTTGACCGTGACCGCCGCGAGTTGCTCGAGCGTGGTGCCGTAGCGCTCGGAGTGGGCGCGAAAGACCGCGCAGAACAACGCGGGAAGCGGTGCCACTCCCGTCGGCGCGCCGCGCTCGAGGCGCGCGTCTCCGCCGGTTGGAATGGCGCCGCGGCCCATCACCTCGAAGCCGCATGCCAGCGCCACGTCGGCGATCCCGTGCCCGACCGCCATCGCCGCCGCGCGCAACGCCGAAGTACCGCTGGCGCACGCGTTCTCGACGTTGAAGATCGGGATGCCGGTCATCCCGACACCGTAGAGAACCCTCTGGCCGGCGGTCGTGCCCTGCAACACGTGGCCGCAGTAGGCGGTTTCCACCGCGTCGTAGCCGAGACCGGCATCTGCCAACGCCGCACGCACCGCCTCCGGCCCCAGATCCTGTATGGTCTTGCCCTCGTGCCGGCCGAACGCCGTCATGCCGGCACCGACCACGAAAACCTCGCGCGGAAACGGATCACCCATCGTCGTCTCTCCTCTCGTTGGAACTCTTGCAGCCCTCGCCGGTGCGCGTGCCGGACCGTGTTCGCGTCGCGACATACAGCCGTTACCGCCGGAATTGCGGCGGGGATCTTCCTTCCGACCCCGCGCCCCGTCAAGGCAACGCGCTCGAGCCTTCGGGCACCGCGTCCCGGATCGCGCGGCGCGTCCGCGACACGCCGGTGCCCCGGATTCGTTGCGGCACGGCTTCCCGGCGCGTACCCCCGATAGCGGAACGGGCGGGCGAATCGGATCGCCCTCCCCGGAGAGGTGCCTTCCGTTCGCAGGTTTGGAGAAGAACCTGCCGTTGCTTCACATACCTGACAAAGCCCAAGCAAGGGCCGGCAACGATTCCGCGAATCTTTCGGAGCCCCGGACGCGAAAAACCGCCGTAGTCCCATGAGGCAAGCCTCCGCTGGGCCGCTGCCCGCGCCCTTTGTCCAGGCCCTCACCAGCGCTCTTCGCAACCTCATGAGCAAGGCCTCCGCCGGACCGCTGCCCGCGCCGGCCGGGCGGCAAATACGGACTCGATGACGACGCGCGGCTGTGGCACGGGGCTTGCGTTAGCAACACTACGACATCGACTGCCGGGCTAGGTCCTCAGACGGACGCGGTCTGGCCACGGAGGTTTTCATGGGTCCGACACAGGCAGCGCCCGCCGACCGTCAGCGGCAGCGCCTCGGGATGGTCGCCGCTGTGCTGGCAGCGATCGCAACGGTGTTTGCGCTCGCCACCGGGGGAGCGAACGCCGGTACCGAGTTCCGCACGAGCCAGCACATGCCTGGCGGTTACGGGCACGAGGCGGTTGCAGTGGCACCGCGTGTCCGCTGAAGGATTGGATACCACTCTCGAAGAACGCCGGGACGGTTCGGGCTGCTAGCGCACGGATCGAAGAACACTCCAAGGTCAGTTCCAGCAGCGAGCCTTGGACAACGGCGAAAGCCGCCTAGGTAGGAGGGAACGAGAACCATGATCTCCATCGCCTCACAATCAGCATCGGGTTCGAAGATCGAGCACCGTGTGGTACTCGGCGCCGCGACCGCCGTTGCGGTCGTCGCACTGCTGGCCTTCACCAGCACGTCGGCGCGCGCAGAGGGTGTGGACGCGGCAGCGCTGTGGGCAAAAAACTGCAAGTTGTGCCACGGTGCGGACGGGAAGAAGGTCAACGAGAAAATGGGCGTCAAGGATCTGACTTCCCCCGAGAAGAAGGCGACACTCACCCGTGCCAAAGCCATCGACTCGATGAAGGTCGGGGTAAAGGTCGGTGACAAAGAAGTCATGAAGCCCTACGCCGAGAAACTGTCCGCGGCCGAAATCGAAGCCTTGGCCGACTACACCATGGCACTCAAGTAGGAACCGGATCGGATCCCGAACCGGGCTCCGTCGGCGTGCATTTGCTCCTCCCGGCACGTCGGCGGGGCGTTGCGTCTGCGGACTCGTTCACACGCGCCGGTCGCGCCTGCATTCCTCGTCCCGGCACGTCGGCGGGGCGTTGCGTCTGCATTCGCAGCGGCCAGCGCCCTTCGAGTTCGCGCTGCGCGATTTGCCTGCCCGTCACCCCCACTCCATACATACGGTGTGGGCATCTACCAAAAGTACATCGCGGCGCCGCTCCTCGACGCTACCATGCGAGTGCGACCCATCATGCGCCAACGCGCCAAGGTGGTCCCGCTCGCCTGCGGCAGGGTTCTCGAGATCGGCATCGGCTCCGGACTCAACCTTTCTTTCTACGACAAGAGCAAGGTCGACAAACTGATCGGACTCGACCCGTCGCCCGAGTTGCAGGCCATGGCGCGAAAGCGCGCCGCCGAGATCGGCCTCGACGTCGATTGGATCACGCTGTCGAGCGAGAAGATCCCGCTCGACGACGCGTCCGTCGACAGCATCGTCGTCACCTACACGTTGTGCACCATCCCTGACGTTCACGCGGCGCTGCTCGAGATGCGCCGGGTGCTCAAGAGCAACGGAACGATGTACTACTGTGAACACGGTCTGGCCCCCGACGAGTCGGTGAGCAAGTGGCAGCATCGCCTCAATCCGTACTGGAAGTGCATGAGCGGCGGCTGCAACATGAACCGCAAGATCCCCGAATTGATCGAAGCCGCGGGTTTTGGCGTCCCCGACATGCAGACGATCTACCTGCCGGGGATTCCGCTGCTGATGTTCAACTATTGGGGCGCGGCGACGCCGCTGTAGACCAGCGGCGGCACGCCCCAATCGACCGATGTAGCGGCGGCAAGGAGAGTTCCGATGAGTAATGCGAACGTCGGCGACAAAGCCCCGGACTTTCGTCTGCGCAACCAGGACGGCGCCGAGGTGTCCCTCGCCGACTTCCGCGGCAAGAAAGCGGTCGTGCTCTATTTCTATCCGAAGGACGAGACTCCCGGATGCACGAAGGAAGCGTGCAGCTTTCGCGATTCGTATCAGGACTTCGCAGCAGCCGGCGCCGAAGTGCTCGGCATCAGCGCCGACTCGGTCTCGGCCCATCAAGACTTCGCCAAGCACCACCGCCTGCCGTTCACGCTGCTCGCCGACAAAGGCAACACGGTGCGCAAGGCCTACGGAGTGCCTACGACGATGTGGATACTTCCCGGACGCGTCACCTACGTGATCGACAAGAAGGGCATCATCCGCCACATGTTCAATTCGCAGCTACAGGCCGCCAAACACGTCGACGAAGCACTGCAGATCGTGCGCAAGCTGGCCGCTGAGAAGTGAAGTGGCCGCGGGCGGCTCTTTCACTTCCTGAGCGGGAAGCACCGCCGCTTGGAAGTTGCCGGCGGCAAGCTCCGACAACCGGGCGCCGCCCGCACGCTCGCGCATCAGAAGAACCAGGATGATCGGTTGCGCTCCAGATTTTTCGCGCAGCGCTGGAGCTGTCCGCGATAGCGTTCGGCTTTCTTGGCCACGCGCTCGGCGGTAGCAAGCAGCCATTGCTTGTGACGGTAGCTACCGCGCCGGTAACCGTGAGGCCCCTCGTGGTAGGCGAGGTAGAGGCGATAGGCGTCGTCCTTGCGGATGCCGCACAGGTTGGCACTGCGGGCGTTGTACCAACCGATGAAGTCGACAGCGTCGGCGAATTCGTCGCGGTCGGCGCCGCGTTCGCCGGTCTCGCGGCGATATTCGGCCCAAGTCGAGTCGAGGGCCTGGGCGTAGCCGAACGCATTGGAAGGACGGCTTCCCGGAATGAAGCCGAGGATCTTCTTGCGCGGCGGCCGCGCGTCACTTTCGAACGAGGATTCCTGGCGGATGAAGGCCAGTTGGATCGAAATCGGCACGCCCCAGCGCTTGTTGGCGTCCAGCGCGTCTGCGTACCAGCCCTTGCGCTCGGAGAAGATCGCGCAGGCGTCGTCCACCTGATGCGGGGCCGCGGTGCTGCACGCGGCAAGACCCGCCGCCGCCGCTGCGGCCACGAAGCCGCGCGCACCCGCTCCACCCCACCACCTCATCGCAGGCCAATGGTAGCGGCGCCGACGCCGCTCTTCCAGTCCCGTCTCGGGGAAGCCGGCTCGCGAGCGTGGATCTGCACCGTCGGCACCGGCACGCGCGGCCAGTTGCCGGCCGCACTGCGCGGCCGCACTGCGCGGCAGTGCTGCGCGACCGCACTGCGCGGCCGCACTGCGCGGCAGTGCTGCGCGACCGTGCTGCGCGACCGTGCTGCGCGACCGTGCTGAGCGGCCGTGCTGAGCGGCCAGCGGCCGGCCGCTGCTCGAATCAGCCGACTGCGTCGATCTCTTCGTCGCTGAGCCCCACGGCCCTGAGTACCTCTGCGGTGTGTTGTCCGAGTCGCGGAACCGGCGCGTGCACGCGCGCCGCCGGCGGCGAGGCCGTCGCATCCGCCGCGCGGAACCCGACCGGTGAAGCCACCGAACGCACCGTTTCTTCGCCGTCGCCGCAGTTGACCTCGACGATCGCTGCGTTGGCCACAGCCTGACGATCGCGCACCGCTTCGGCAGGCGTCTGCACCGGCACCCACCACACTTCTTCGCGATCGAAGGCCTCCGCCCACTTGTGCCGCGGGCGCGTAGCGAAGATTTCGTCGAGGGTGCGGATCAAGTCGCGGCGGTTGACGCGCCTGAGCCTGGGCGTCGCGAAACGCGGGTCACTCTGCAGGTCGTGCCGCTCGATCGCCTTGCACAGCACCGGGAAGTGACGGTCGCCTTCCAGGCCGATCAACCAGAACCACGCGCCGTCGCCGGCCTGATAACTGTTGACCATCGGATTGTCGGTTTCGGTGCGCGGCAGCGTTGCGCGCAGCTTGTCGTAGACGAGTTGGATGCCCAGATCCCAGCCGATGCAGTACATGCCGGTGCGCAGCAGCGAAGTCTCGACCAGACGCCCGCGGCCGCTACGCTCGCGCTCGAACAAAGCGCCCAGAACTCCGGCCGCGGTCGCGATCGCCGTGACGTGGTCGCCGAAGCCGCCGCGAAGCGCCAGCGGCGGCTCTCCCGGCACGCGGAAGAGGTCGGCAACGCCCGAGCGGGCCCAGAAGGCACCGACGTCGTAGCCCGCGCGATCGCGCTCCTCTCCCTCGAGTCCGTAGCCGGTGATGTCGGCGTAGACCATGCGCGGAAAGCGTTCGAGCAGTTCTTCGTGGCCGAGACCGAGGCGGGAGAGCGCCCCCGGTCGCAGGTTGGTGACGAAGACATCGGCGGTCGCCAGTAGCCGCAGCGCGGCCTGCCGCCCCGCCTCGCCGCGCAGATCGAGCACGACGCTCTTCTTGCCGCGATTGTCGAGGTCGAAGGGCGGATTGTGAGGTACGTCACTACCCATCGATGCCTGGAACATCGCGCGCATCGGATCCCCGGCCGGAGGTTCGATCTTCACGACCTCGGCGCCCCAGTCGGCCAGCAGCCCGCCCACCGCCGGGCCGGCCACCCAGACTCCCAACTCGACCACTCGGACCCCTTCGAGCATGAACGACCTCCCTGTTGCGGTCCGGTGCCGCGCCCTCGCCGCCGCCGCCGGATCGGCGCATCGAGCGTCAGCGGCGCAGCAAAGCCGAGGCTCGGGAATCCGCCCGCGCCTTGACGGGCTTTCCCTTTACAAAGTGGTCACCGTTAGTGCTACTGTCCCGGGCGTTCGGAGTCGCCGTCTCGTCCGAGACGCAGCGAGCGCTTTTGCTCGGCCACTACAGACACACCTGAAGGAGAAGCTTCCCAGTGAGGGTTGACCGCACCCCTATAGTGATTCTGATCGCCGACGACGACGAAGAAGATCAGATGCTCACCCGCGAGGCCCTCGAGGAAAGGGGCCTCGACAACGAACTTCGCTTCGTGCGCGACGGGGAAGAGTTGATGGACTACCTCAAGAGGCGCGGCAAATTCGCCGAGCCGTGGCGGTCGCCGCTGCCTGGTCTGATCCTCCTCGACATCAACATGCCCAAGAAGAACGGCCACGAATGCCTGGCCGAAATCAAAACCGACCCGGAATTACGCAACATTCCGGTCTTCGTGCTGACGACTTCGAGCGCCGAGGAAGACGTCCACCAGACCTACGAACTCGGCGGCAGCTCGTTCATCTCCAAGCCCGTGACGTTCCACGACTTCCTCGAACTCGTCACGACCGTCACCGGATACAAGATCGAGATCGTGCTCGACACGTGAGGTGCTCGCGCGTACGGCGGTTATCTCGCTGCAATAGCCTCCATCCCACCAGGAGGCCGCTGAACCGCGACCAACCGCCTACGGCTCTACCTTCCCTCAAACGTAGAGTGCGGGTCCCTCACCCGCGAGGCACGACGATATCGTATAAGGGATCGCCCGTGTTGGCTCTCGGCGGTACCGTGAAACGATAGATTCAACAGTTCAGTTCACCGTACAATCCGTGGCGCAGGTACCAGCGGGGCCAGTGTCGGTGTTCTCAGTCCCCTTGTCGCAGTCTTCCTTTCCATCGGCCGCATCCGTTTCGCAGTCGGCCTTAGTGCACTGGTTCCCGTCGCCGCAGTAATTTTCCTTACAGTTGGTCACACAAGCGGCACTCTTGCTATTGTCGGAGCCGTTGTCGCACTCCTCTCCCTCCTCGATCACTCCGTTCCCGCAGACCGGAGGCGCTGGAACCGTCGAGAGCCTAAACGCCATCCGACAGTCGGTGTTCAGCACGGGGTTCGTCGTGCTCAGGCTCGTGCACTCATTGGTCGAGAGCATGAAATCCGGGTCCGCGCCGTCATCCTCGACCTGACAGATCACTACCACATCACCCGGTCCGAGCGCGTCCGCCGCCGCAACCGTCACGTCAACCGTCAATTCTCCAGTTTCCTGATCGACGGGAGTTGTGTCATTGCTGTCTGCATTCGTGGAACTCCCCCACTCACAGCCGCCGTCCGATCCAACCAGGTTTCCGCTGGTAGGAGTCGCGACGAACTTGAGATGGGTGATATCGGTCAGGACGCTGGCTGTGGTGGCAAGGTAAAACAACACCTTTCGCGTGTTGCCGCCGCCCGATGGCCCGCACCCCGCGGCGGCACCGATTGCGATGGCACAAAAACACGCGGTCCATACCTTCAGACTCGTCATGGGTTGATCCCTCTTTCCTGCGTGAGCGAGATTCTCATCTAAGCGCCCAGGGAGTTTCCCAACGGGCGCTATCAGCTACTTCGCCCTCGTATACGGAGCACGCAGCCTCGTAAAGCCGCCGCCCCGCCGAAGCTCTGACTGACCGGCACCGAGACAGGCAGCGCCGCTGCGGGCCAGCCCTCGTTTGCCGAGAGCCTCCGGGGGCACCAAGGCGAAACGCCGGCCCCGCTACCGCCAATCAGGCAGGAAGCCGCGCGGCCGAGGCGTCAGTTGCCGAAGAACACCAGCGAGCGGTCGGCGAAGTTGACGACCGGAGTCCACCACAGGCCGAACACCAGAGTGCCGGCCAGCAGCATGCCGATCAGCACGCCGTTGGAAGTGTCGACTGCGATCTCGGGATCGCCCGCAAGCGGCTGGTCCAGGAACATCGAGCGCACCACGCGGGCGTAATAGTAAAGTGCGACTACGCTGTTGGCAGCCGCGACAAAGGCGAGCAGCCACATCTTCTGCTCCACTACCGCCGCGAACAGGTAGGCCTTGCCGATGAAGCCTGCGAACGGCGGCAGGCCGGCCAGCGAGAAGAGAAAGATCAGCATCGCGATCGCCGCCGGCGCGCCGCCTCTCCACGCCAGACCGCGAAAGGCCTCAATGTCCTCGCGACCAGTCTGGTTGACCACCAGCATCAGCACCGCGAAGGCACCGAGGTTCATCAGGTAATAGACCACCGTGTAGAACAGGATCGCGCGCAGCCCGCTGTCGCTGAGCACGACGAAGCCCATCAACATGTAACCGGCGTGGGCGATCGACGAGTACGCGAGCAGACGCTTGACGTTCTGCTGACGCAGCGCCGTCAGATTGCCCACCGTCATCGTCACCATCGCCACCACGCTCATCAACGCCGGCCACGGCAGTCCGTGGAGCGCGGTCCAGGTGCCGTCGCCGGCCGCCGACGACAATGCCGGATAGAAGAAGCGGATCAGCAGCGCCATTCCCGCCGCTTTCGACGCGACGGCCAGATAGGCCGTTATCGGAAGCGGCGCGCCCTCGTAGACGTCGGGGCTCCACTGATGGAACGGTACCATCGCGATCTTGTAGCCGATGCCGGCCAGCGACAGTGCCACCGCTATGAACAGGATCGGAGCGTTGGCGTGAACCGCGGCCACCGCCGCGAGCTTGTGACCGAGTTCGACAAAATCGAGCGTGCCGGTCAGCGCATACAGCAAGCTGAAACCGTAGAGCATCGCGCCCGAGGCCACACCGCCGTAGATCAGGTACTTGAGCGCGGCTTCGGCGCCGCGCGCGCGGTGGCGCAGGAATCCGGCCAGAACGTAAGACGTCAGGCTCACGAACTCGAGCGCGAGATAGGCCATCAACAGGTTGGTGGCCGAAGCCATGTAGAACATGCCGAGAGTGCCGGCCAGCAGGATCGAGTAGTACTCGCCCGGGTGCTCGCCGTCGAGTTCGCGCGAACCGGTCGACATCCAGATCGTAGCCAACGCCGAAAAGCCCAGCAGGAACTTGAAGAACGTCGCGAACGAGTCGAGCGCCACCATCCGGTTGAAGAGGTAACCCTGTTCGACTCCGGGGCCGTAACCGGCGGCGAACACCGCGACCGCGACGATCAGCATCGCCGCTTCGCCGAGCCTCGCCTTCATCGGCGTGAACAGGTCGAGCAGTAACAGCGCAACGCTGCCGCCCGCCAACACGAGTTCGGGAACGTGGTAGGCCAGGGACTCGACGTTGGCTAGATCCATCTCGCTCAGCCTCGCCTCAGCGCAGCACAGCCTGCGCCGCCGCCGGCACGGCCGAACTCACGGTGTTTCCTAGCGTTACCAGGGTGGGGCCGAACAGATCCAGGACGGCGTGCGGATACACGCCCAGGACCACGACGATGACCGCCAGCGGCGCCAACGTGACTATCTCCCGCCAGCTGAGGTCGGGGAGCGCGGCGTACTTTTCGTTGACCGGACCGAGCCACACGCGCTGCAGCATCCACAGCATGTAGCCCGCGGTCAGCACCACCGCCGAGGCCGCGACGATCGCCACCGGCTTGGAGTACTCCCAGGTTCCCATCAGCACCAGGACCTCGGAGATGAAAGCCGAGAGGCCCGGCAATCCGAGCGCGGCGAAGAACGCGATGGTGACGAAGCCGGTGTAGACCGGCATCACCGAGGCCAGCCCGCCGAACCCGTCGATGTTGCGGTGGTGGGCACGATCGTAGATCACGCCCACCAGCAGGAACAGCATCGCGGTGACGGTGCCGTGGTTGAACATCTGCAGCACCGCGCCGTTCATGCCCTGAGGCGTCAGCGTGGCCATGCCGAGCATCACGTAGCCCATGTGCGAGATGCTCGAATAGGCGACCAGGCTCTTCATGTCCTTCTGGGCCATCGCGCACAGGGCCCCGTAGACGATGTTCCAGCAACCCAGCGCCGCCAGTGACCAGAACGCGTACTGCAGCGTGGCCAGCGGGAAGATCGGATAGCAGATGCGCAGGATGCCGTAGGTGCCCATCTTCAGCAGCACGCCCGCCAGGATGACCGAGATCGCCGTCGGCGCTTCGACGTGCGCGTCGGGCAACCAAGTGTGGAACGGGAACGCCGGGATCTTGATCGCGAAGCCGATGAAGAGCGCGATCCACGCCCAGGCCTGGAAGCCACGCGCGTAGGTCGGCGCCCTCTCCATCAGAACCAGCAGGTCGAAGGTGTGGGGCGTGTTGGCGAAATACAGCGCCAGCATCGCGACCAGCATCAGTACCGACCCGATCAGCGTGTACAGGAAGAACTTGATGGCGGCGTACTCGCGCCGCGGCCCGCCCCAGATGCCGATCAGGAAGTACATCGGCAGCAGCATCAGTTCCCAGAAAATGTAGAACAGGAAGAAGTCGAGAGCCGCGAACACCCCGAGCATGCCGGTCTCGAGCAGCAGGAACAGCGCGAAGTAACCTTTGACTCCTTTTTCGATGTTCCAAGAGGCGAGCACGCACAACGGCGACAGCAGCACCGTCAGCAGCAGCATCGACACCGACAGTCCGTCCACACCCATCAGGTACTGAACGTTGAAGGCCGGAATCCACTCGTGGCGCTCGACAAACTGCATGGTGCCAACCGAGCGGTCGAAGTTCTCGAACAGCCACACCCCCAGCAGCAGCCCCGGTATCGTGGAGGCCAGTGCCGTCCAGCGCACCAGGTTCGCGTTGTCGCGCGGCAGCGCGAGCACTACCAGTGCCCCGAGCAAGGGCAGGAAAGTCATCAGAGTCAGGAGATATTCCATGTTTCCTACCAAGCGCCCGTGAGCAGCACGGCGGTTACGCCGATCAACAGTACGTAGACGTAAGCGTTGATGTTGCCGGTCTGCACGAGTCGCAGCGCACCGCCTGCGCCGTCTAAAGCGCGCGCCGTGAAATTCACCAGCCCGTCGACGACCAACTTGTCGATGCCGCCGCTCAGGAAGGCGACGCCGCGCACCATAGCCGCGGCACCGTTGACCACACCGTCGATCACGTTCTTGTCGAACCAACCGAGCGCGCGCGACAGCGCCAACCCGCCGGCCACGACGGTGCCGTAGTAGAACTCATCGACGTAGTACTTGTTGAAGCTCAGCCGGTACGGCACGCCGCCCGCCATGCGCGAGAACGTGTCTGCGCTCAGGCTCTTGCGGATGTAGACGAGGTAGGCCAGCGTGATGCCGGCAAACGCCACCAGCACCGACACGGCCATCAACGCGTACTCGAGTTCGAGTCCCTCGTGCTCGGCGCCATGATGTTCACCGGCAGCCGCGAACACCGGCGCGAGCCACTCGGTGAACAGGTTGCTGCCGCCGAGCGCCGAGGGAATGCCGAGCCATCCTACCGTCAACGCACCGAAGGCCAGCAGCACCAGCGGAAGCGTTATCGGAGCTGCCGATTCGTGCACTTCGTGGCCGTGGTGACCGTGAGGGTCGTCGTGGGCCGCGGCCGCGCCGTGTGCGTCGTGTGCACCGTGTCCGCCGTGCGCGTCATCGAGCACGGCTCCGGCGCGGTTGTCGCCGAAGAACACCAGGAAGACCTGGCGGAACATATAGAAGGCGGTCAGGCCCGCGGTGGCCAGACCGACGCCCCACAGCAGCGGCGAGTGCTGGTAGGCCTTCCAGAGTATTTCGTCCTTCGAGAAGAAACCCGCCAGCGGCGGCAACCCGGCGATCGCCATCGTCGAGATCAGGAAAGTCCAGAAGGTCAGCGGCATCTTGGAGCGCAGCCCGCCCATCCTGCGCATGTCCTGTTCGTGGTGGCAGGCGTGGATCACGCTGCCGGCGCCGAGGAACAGACAGGCCTTGAAAAAGGCGTGGGTGACCAGGTGAAAGACGCCGGCGGCGAACGCGCCGCAACCAAGCGCCACGAACATATAACCGAGTTGGGAGACCGTCGAATAAGCCAGCACCTTCTTGATGTCGTGCTGGGTGACCGCGATCGTCGCGGCGAAGATCGCGGTGGTCGCGCCGGTCACCGCAATGACATCGAGGGTCAGCGGCGCCATCGAGAACAGCACGTGCAAGCGGCTCACCATGTAGACGCCGGCGGTAACCATGGTAGCGGCGTGGATCAGCGCCGAGACCGGAGTCGGGCCGGCCATCGCATCGGGCAGCCACACGTAGAGCGGGATCTGCGCCGACTTGCCGGTAGCCCCGACGAACAGCAGCAAGGTCGCCAGCGTCGCCACCGGTACACCCCACAGAGCCTGCCCTTCGAGCAGCGCGGCCGCGGTGTCGAGCTCGCGGAACGTCAGCGTGGCGTGGCCGAGTCCCGACAGGGTCCAGAACAGCAGCATGGTGCCGCACAGGAACGCGAAGTCGCCGACGCGGTTGAACAGGAACGCCTTGTCGGCGGCGGCGGTGTTGGCGCGGTCCTTGTACCAGAAGCCTATGAGCGCCCACGAGCACAACCCGACCCCTTCCCAGCCGACGAACATAACCAGGATGTTGTCTCCCAGAACCAGCGTCAGCATCGCGAACAGGAACAGGTTGAGCAGCCCGAAGAAACGCCACAGCGCCGGGTCTTCGTCCATGTACCCGTAAGAGTAGATGTGGATCAGGCTGCCGACGCCGGTTACGACCAGTACCATCACCGCCGACAACGGATCGAGTTGGAAGGCGATCGAAACGTCGAGAGTGCCCACGTGGAGCCACGGCAGCACGGTGTCGATAAGCAGACGGCTCTCGGGCTCGAGCGAGCGAAGCCTCAGGAATCCCGTCAGCGAGATCGCGAAGGCGGCCAGCGCTATGCCCGATCCGAGCACCGCCACCGCGGCGCGCCCGACCGAGCGCTGAATCCGCGAGCCGATCGTAAGATTGATGGCCGCCCCGATCAGCGGCAGCAGCACGATCCAACGCAGCGCTTGCATGCTCCCCTTCCCGCCTCAGCCTTGCAGCGTCGTCAGGCGCGACGTGTCGATGGCGCGCATGCGCCGGTAGATGCCGAGCACCACCGCCAGTCCGATCGCGGACTCAGCGGCGGCGAGCACGACGATGAAGACCGCTACCACCTGCCCGTCGAAACCGGCCGAGCCGTAGCGCGAGACCGCCACGAAGTTGATGCCGGCCGAGTTCAGGATCAGCTCGATGCCCATCAGCACGCCGATCGCGTTGCGGCGGGTCAGCACGCAAAACAGTCCCAGGCACAGCATCACCAGACTCACCATCAGGTAGTGAGAAAGGCCTACCGTCGTCATCGACATCCCGAGCATCGCCGTCTGCGTCCTCATCCCGCCGCGCTATTCGGCGGTTTCCTTGCGCGTGAGCACCACAGCACCGACCAGCACCGCCAGCAGCACCAGCGACGCCACCTCGAAGGGCAGCACGTACTGGCCGAGCAGCGCGTCGCCGATACCGTAGGTCGAGGTCTTGGCCGGCATTTCCACCGAAGGTTTGACCCACTGCGCCGAGACCATCGCGCGCCGCAACACCACGAAGAGTCCGGCGGTCAGCAAACCCGCCGCCGCGCTGCCTACGGCCCGGTTGGAAACCTTCACGTTCTGGATTCCCTGCGTGAGCATCACCGCGAACAGCGTGATCACCAGTACGCCGCCGACGTAGATCAGAACCTGGACGCCCGCGACGAAATCGGCCGACAGCATCACGAACAGACCGGCGACACCCAGCAGCGCCACCATCAGCGACAGCGCCGAGTAAAGGATGTGGCGCGAGAAGGCCACGCCGGCTGAGCCAACGACCGCCAACGCGGCCAGCACGTAGAACATCGCGTCGCCGGCGCTCACGCCTGTCCCTCCGCTGCCGGCGCGGCCGCAGGTTTGGCGGCAGGCGCCGCTTCCTTCTTGACCGGTTTGGGCGGAGCCTCGGGCGCCGCGAACTCGTTCACGTAGCGCATGCCACGTTCCAGGATCGGCACGATGGCAGGGTCGTCCTCACCCGACTTCTTAGGCTTGTAGGTCACGACCGGTTCCAGCACGAAGCGGCGTAGCATCGATTCGAGTGAGTAGTCGGCGCCCTCGAACTCGCGGGTGTGGTGGATCGCACCGGTCGGGCATGGCTCCGAGCACAACCCGCAGTACATGCACTTGGCCAGGTCGATGTCGAAACGCACCAGCAGGTTCTGCTTGGTCTCCTTGTCCTTGAGCACCTCGATCAAGATGCAGTCGATCGGACAGGCCCTCTGGCAGGCCAGGCAGCCGGTGCAGATTTCGAGGTCTACCTCGAGAAAACCGCGGTAGCGGTACGGCAGCGTGTCCTGCACTCTGACCGGCATCCGGTCGGGGTACTGCACGGTGTAGGGACGGCGGAAGAAGTGAGAGAACGTCACCGCCATGCCTTCGAAAATCGAGGTCACGCTGTCGACGATGTTGGCGACGTAAGCGCTCACGCGTTGCTCCCTGCCGCTGTCGCGCGCGATCCGGCACTGCGCACCATCGCGTTCATGCCGGGTCCTCGCTGATTCGTCCGAGCCGCCCGTAGTCGGCGCGCCGCAGGTGGAAGCGCACCCGCCGTGCGAACTGCACCAGAATCGCCACCGCCACCGCGGCCATCATCCAGCGCAACACCGCGCTGCCGTTTGGCAGCATCACCATCACCACCGCGGTGCCGATCACGTTGACCAGCCCGATCGGGACCATGTACTTCCAGCACAGCGTCATGAACTGGTCGACGCGTACACGCGGCAGCGTCGCCCTCACCCACATCGCGACGAAGACCCAGAAGTAGGCTTTGAGGAACATGGTCGCGAATTGCGCCACGGTGAGCAGGGTCGTGTTGTCGGTAAAGCGCGGAACCTGCCAGCCGCCCATGAAGAGAGTCGAGACCAGCACTCCGATCACGTAGAGGTTGCCCCACTCCGCCAGGAAGAACAGCAGCGAGCGCATCCCGCTGTACTCGGTGGCGAAACCCGCCACCAACTCCGAGTCGGCTTCCGGCAGGTCGAACGGCGTGCGGTTGCCCTCGGCCAAGGCACCGACGAAGAACATGACGAAAGCCACGAACAGGAACGGGCTGTGGAACATGTGCCACGAGGTCGGCGCCCAGCCCTGAGCCGCGACGATGCCCTGCATCGACAGCGTTCCCGACAGCAACACCGCGGGAAAGATCGAAAGCCCGACCGGGATCTCGTAGCAGATGATCTGAGTGGCCGAGCGGATTCCGCCCAGCATCGACCACTTGTTGTTCGACGACCAGCCCGCCATCAGAATGCCGATCACCACCAGCGAGGTGATCGCGCTGACGTACAGAATACCGATGTTGAGGTCGGCGATTATCAGCGAGCCGGCGAACGGCAGCGCTACGAACGCCGCACAGAAGCCGGCCACCACCACGTAAGGTGCCAGACGGAACAGCGGCACGTCGACCGCGGCCGGAATGACGTCTTCCTTGAGAAGGTTCTTGAGGCCGTCGGCCAGCCACTGCAGGAAGCCGCCGGGACCGACGCGGTTGGGACCTATGCGCGACTGGATGCGCGCCCACACGCGGCGCTCCACCCAGCTGGTGATACCGGCCACCGGCAGGATGAAGACGAACACCACCAGTGCGCCGAACGCCAGCATCCCGAGCAGGTAGACCACAAACGGCGGTAGCGTCGGGTAACCGGTCGCGACCGCGTCGAGATAGGCTTGCATCAGCGATCCACCTCCGGCGCGACGATGTCGAAGCTGGCGATCAGCGCGACCAGGTCGGCGACCATCAGGCCACGGCTGAGTTCTTCGATGATCGACATCGCCGCGAACGAGCCGGTGCGGATGTGGACCCGGTACGGATACTCGGTGCCGTCGGCGACCACGTACCAACTCTGATCGCCGCGCGGGGTCTCGACGTGGACGTGGATCTCGCCTGCCGCCGGTTTGTAGTTGCGCGGCACCTTGGCGATCACCGGCCCTTCGGGCAGCCCCTCCAGGGCCTGACGCAGGATCCTGGCCGACTGGCGCATCTCGTGAAGGCGCACGATGTAGCGGTCCCAGCAGTCGCCGACGCTGCCGTGGAGGCCCATGCCGATCGGAACGTCGAATTCGAACTCGGGGTAGACGCTGTAGGGTAGGTGCTTGCGGATGTCGTACTTGACGCCGCTGGCGCGCAGGTTGGGTCCCACCAGGTTGTAGGCAATGGCGCGCTCGCGCGTCACCACCGCGACGCCGGCGAGACGCTCGATGTAGATCTTGTTGTTCGACAGCAGGTCGTCGAGTTCGTCGACGTAAGGCTCGAAGTGATCGAGGAAACGCAGCACCTTGGCGCCGAACCCCGGCGGCAGATCCCAGGCCACGCCGCCGACGCGCATGTAGTTGAAAGTCAGCCGCGCACCGCACAGCTCTTCGAGCAGGTCGTTGATCAGCTCGCGCTCGCGCACCGCGTGGGTGAACGGCGTGATCGCGCCGATGTCCATGCCCATCGCGCCGGCCGCGAGCAGGTGCGAACAGATGCGGCCGAGTTCGGCGGCGATCACGCGGCAATACTCGCCGCGGCGTGGAACCGTGACGCCGCCGAGAACTTCGGCGGCCATCGCCCACGCCTGGTTGGTGGTCATCGCCGCCACGTAGTCGACGCGATCGGTGTACGGCATGAAGCCTCGCCAGCCGACCTTCTCGGCGATCTTCTCGATCGAACGGTGGAGGTAGCCGACGTCGGCCTTCGCCGAGCGCATCACCTCTCCATCGGCGCGGATGATGAAGCGCAGCACGCCGTGGGTGCTCGGGTGCTGGGGCCCCATGTTGAGGGTCATCTCTTCGGTCGCGAAGACTTCGCGGCCGTCGTCGAATTCGAGTTCTAGCGACATCGCTCGCGCCTCGCGCACGCCCCGGTGAAGAACGCTGTGTCGAGCGAAGAGTTCACTTTGGCTCCGGCAGTTTGAGCGCGCTCGGGCGTACGGTCGAGATGCCGTGGTATTCGGGTGCCTCTACGTAGTCCTTGCGAAGCGGATATCCGACCCAATCGTCGGGCAGCAGCAGACGCCGCAGGTCGCTGTGATCGACGAAAACCACGCCGAGAAGATCGTAGACCTCGCGCTCGAGCCAGTTGGCGGCCGGCCACACGTTCTCGACGGTCGCGACTTCGGGACGATCACGGCGGGCATCGACCTTCAAGATGAACGCGCGGCGGTGGACGTACGAAAACAGCTCGTAGGTAATCTGGATCTTGCCGCGGGCGGGACGGTCGGTACCCGAAAGATTGCTGAGACAGTCGAATGCGAGATCGGGATCGTCGCGCAGGAACAATGCGATTTCAGCAACCGCCGACGCATCGACCTCGACCGATTCGGACAGACGAGCACTCTCCACCGGGCCGACCGCGGCGCCGAAACGTTCGTGGAGAAGTAGCTGGATCGCCTCTGTCTTCATAGGCCTCTGGCAATCACTTCCGGCCCCACCCGCTTCAGACCCGGGCAGCTTCGGCGCGCGACCGTGGCTCGCGCACCAGCCAACGCTCCTGCATCATCTTCTTCTGCAGCAGCATCAGGCCGTCGGTCAGAGCCTCGGGGCGCGGCGGACACCCCGGAACGTAGACGTCGACCGGAATGATCTTATCGACTCCGTCGCACACCGAGTACGCGAGTTGGAACAGGCCTCCGCAGTTCGAACAACTGCCCATCGACAGCACGTACTTGGGATCGGGCATCTGCTCGTACAGAACCTTGGTGCGCAGCGCCATCTTGAGAGTGAGCGTGCCGGCGACGATCATCAGGTCGGAAACCCGCGGGGTTGCGCGCGGAGCCATTCCGAAGCGATCCAGATCGGCGCGCGGCCCTCCGGTCTGCATCATCTCGATGGCGCAGCAAGCCAGACCGAACAGCATGTACCAGAGCGAAGACTTGCGCGTCCAGTTCAGCAGCTGATCCACTTTCGTGGTGAGCACCATCTCGGGTACGGTGTTAAGCAGCGACATCGACCCTTCCTCCCGGCGTCGGCGCGGCGGCGCGTGCCGACGAAGCGGGCAGTTGCGACGGCACCTGAGCCGAAGACACCGTCTTCATCCAATCCAGATCGCCTTTGCGCCACACGTAGACGAGCCCGCAAACCAGGATCGCGATGAACAGCACGATCTCCGACAACGCGAAGAGTCCGCGGCCCTCTGCGACCCACTGCTTGAACACCGTCACCACCGGATAGACGAAGGCGACTTCGACGTCGAAGATCACGAACACCAGCGCGACTACGTAGAATCGGATGTTGAAGTTGATCCACGAGGATCCTTCGACTTCGATGCCGCACTCGTAGGTGGTCAGTTTGGCGCGCTCGGGATTCGCCGGCCGAAGCAGCGCACCCAGATACATCATCAACGCGCACAGCAGTACGCCGAGACCGAGAAATACCAGGACGTTGGCGTAGTCGAACCGCATGGAATGCACTGAACTTCAGGGGGCAGGCTCGATTAACATCCGCACTTCAGCAAGTCAATTTTCATTAGTCTGCATTCTCGTCGAATTCGGGCTCGATCGCGCTCGATCGAGCTCTCCCGATGCGCTGCTTCGCGCCTCAGCCCGGTGATCTCCAACCCAGCGGAAGCGGCAGAACGTTGAGATGGCCGGTGAGATGGTTGCGATCGACGTAGACGTCGGTCTCGTAGACCTCGCGCACGTTGGCGTAGGTGATGACCTCGGCCGCAGTGCCGCACGCGAACAGCCGTCCGCTGCGAAGCAGGGCCACCCGCTCGAAATAGAGGGCTGCGAGATTGAGATCGTGGAGCACCGACACCACCGTCAGCCCACCCGCGAGGCAGCGTCTGCGCAGCAAGTCGTAGAGCGCCACTTGGTGCTTGATATCGAGGAAGGCGGCGGGCTCGTCGAGCAGCAGCAACTCGGGCTCTTGGGTGAGCGCCCGCGCCACCGCAACGCGCTGCTTCTCGCCGCTCGAAAGACTGTCGAAGACACGCCCGGCAAGCGCGAGCACGTCCATCGCCTCCATTGCCGCCCGAGCCAATTCCAGGTCGTGCTCGGACTCGAGACGAAACCCCTCGACGTGCGGAGCTCTTCCCATCAGCACGACTTCTTCGACCGAGTAGGGAAAGCCGACCAAAGGCTGGGCGCCGACCACCGCAACGCGACGCGCGAGGTGACGGCGCAGCGCGCGCGAAGGTTCGAAGCCGCACGTCTCGACGCGCCCTTGGTCGGGCACCAACTCTCCGGCTGCCAAGCGCAGCAAGGTGGTCTTGCCCGACCCGTTGGGCCCCACGATCGCCAGGCTGGAATCGGCCGGCACCTCCAGCGAGATGCCTTGCAGGCTGTTACCGGCCGCTGCGTAGCTGCGATACGCGAAGCAGACCCCGCTCAGGCGCAGCAGCGGCCCCGCAGTGGCTCCACCGAGCGTGGCCGCCGCTCGCTGCGGCCCTCTGCTCACAGCGCCTCCTGACGCAACGGGCGCCGACGCAACAGGTAGACGAAGAACGGCGCCCCGCTCAGAGCCGTGATGGCGCCAACGGGAAGCTCGGCCGGAGCGCTCACCCAACGGGCCAGCGCGTCACAGGCGACCAGGAACGCCGCCCCTCCGAAGAAGGACGCGGGCAGCAGCAGGCGGCAGTCGCTACCCAGCAGCCGCCTCAGGACGTGGGGCACCACCAGCCCCGCGAAGGTGATGATGCCGCACAGCGAGACCACGGCGCCGACCAGCAGCGAGGAAGCGACGAACACGCGGCGGCGCACCCCGTCCGCGTCGATCCCGAGGCTGCGCGCGGTCTCGTCCCCCAGCGACAGCAGGTTGAGCGAGTGCGCGTCGCGCATCAGCACCAGGACCGCCCACACCACCAGTACAGCGACCACCGCCAACACCGAGTACGGCTCAATGGTGATGCCGCCCATCATCCAAAACACTATCGAGTGCGAACGCTGCAGATCGACGATGGCGTTGAGCAGCAGGATCAGCGCGGCCGCGAAGGTATTGAAGATAACGCCCAGCAGCACCTGGGTGTAGGGGTCCAAACGGCCGCGGACGTGAGCCAGACGGTAGACCAGGACACTCGAAGCCGCAGCGCCGCCGAACGCGAACAACGGCACCGCAGTACGCGCCGCAAGCGTCTCGGGCAACAGCGCGATGACCCAGTCGGCCAGCGGCAAGCCCTGGCTCAACACAGTGCGCGCCGCAAGCGTCTCGGGCAACAGCGCGATGGCCACCACAGCAGCCAGAGCAGCACCACCGGAAACGCCAATTATTTCAGGACTTGCCAGTGGATTTCTAAGCGTTGGTTGAAGTGCGGCACCGGACGTGGCCAGGGCCGCGCCGGCAAGCGCCGCGAGCAGCACTCGCGGCAAACGCAGGTCGAAGAAAATCGTCCGGGCACCGGCCTCGCCGGCCCACACCGCGGCGAAGTCGAGCGGCACGCTGCCGATCAGCAGCCCGACCAGCATCGCGGCCGCCATCGCCGCAGCGCACAGCGAAACCCCGGCCGCGAGCCGTGCCGGGGTCAGCCGGCGCGTGGGCCGGGCGAGCGTCACTTGCGGTCCTCCACTGGTAGTTGTGCCGCGTGGCCGCGGTGGAGCATGGCGGCCAGCAATCGCGCCGCCGCTCCGAGACGCGGGCCCGGACGCAGCAGGATCGAGTCGGAATCCTCGCCGCCCGCTGACCGGCTCGAACCGCCCGAGCCGCCATAGACCCGCCGCTCGGTCACCGCAGGAACCGAAGCGAGTCTCGACCAAGCCTGCAGCAAGCCATCGTCTCCGAAGGCTTGGTCGCGAAAATTGTCATCTACCGCTGCATGTTCCATCGAACTCGATAGGTCCAGGATTACCTGTGGGCGCTGCTCTACGAAGTACTCCAGACCGACCTGAGGCCAGCGGCCACCCACTGCCTCAGCAATGTTCACCCCGCCGGCAACAGTGACGAGTTCGCCGAGATAACTCGATGGCCCAGCCAGGATCAGCGGCTCGCGGCCGACCGCCACCGCCACCTTGGGACGTTCCAGACCCGCCACCGAGCGACGCACTTCCTCGAGTTGGGCGTCGATGCCGGCAACCAGTTCCCTGCCCGCCGCCCCCTCGCCGGCGGCCTCCGCCACGGCCAGCATCCCGCGCCTGGCCTCTTCGATCCCACCCTCGACGTTGACCACCACGACGCCAACCCCGGCCCTCTGCAGCGCTCTGACCGCGCTCTGGTTACCCGGGCTCGGCGAAGTCAGCACCAGGTCCGGCCTCGCGGCGACGATCGCCTCGGCGACCGGGGCAGTGAAGGTCCCGACGTGGGGAAGCAGTTTCACCGGCTCGGGAAAGTCACACGAGGCCGAAACCGCGACCACGCGGTCGCCGAGGCCGAGCGCGAACAGGGTCTCGGTAATCGAAGGAACCAGCGACACCAAGCGCCGCGGCGCCGCAGCCGCCTCGGCGCGGCCTTGCACTGCGGCGACCGTGGCTCGGCCGTCCGTCGCGACCGCCTCGTCACGCGCGATCGCGCGCGACGGCCCGATCGCAAGCAGCACAGCGGCCAGCGTCGCAACCGCCGCCGCCGCGGCGAAGCTCACGCCGCGCGCGCCTGCATCGATGCTAGAGGTTCTCAACAGGTTGGATGACAAGCGATTTTACCGACGTCGAAAATTTTCCAGGTTGGCCTCGAATGAAAGCGCGAAGCCGGCGTCTACGCTTCCGAAGGCAGACGTAACGGAAGTTTCTCCCCTCCTTTCTCTTCCGGACGCCTCGCCCCTGGCTGGTGTTACCCCCACCGTCCAGGAACCGGAAATACGATCGCGGCAAAGGTTCCCTCCACCGAACCGCGACCTCCGGTAAACTTGCCGGGCAGCCATTCCCCCCCGTGGCTGCCCGGTTTTTTTGCCTTCTTTCCCTTCGCTGCGCTCACCGCTCGGGAACGACGCGACAGTTGCATCAGGGCCGAATCAGACCGGCGCGCGTAAGTGCACCGTAGGTCGTGTAGCCGCCCGAGAGGTTGCGCGTGCGGTAGCCCTGCTGCGAAAGAAAGCGAGTCGCATAGTAGGCGCGCTGCCCCACTCCGCAGCACAGCCACAGTTCTCGCTCACGCGGAAGCTCGCGGTGGCGCTCGCGCACCTCCGACAGCGGCAGGTTGATCGCGCGCGGCAGGTGACCGGCCGCGTACTCTTCGGGCTCGCGGACATCGACCAGCAGCGCATCGGTAACGCCCACCTGCTCCCACGGCGCCAACGCCACGTCACCCGACAACACGTTCTGCGCGATCATCCCCGCGATGTTGACAGGATCCTTGGCGGCGCCGTATTGGGGCGCGTAGCAGAGTTCGGCATCGACGAGGTCGTGCACCGTTGCGCCGAACTGAATGGCAGTGGCAACGACGTCGATGCGCTTCTCGACACCTTCGAAGCCGACCGCTTGAGCACCCAGCACTCTGCCGTCGGGAACCGAAAACAACAGTTTCAAGTGGATCGCCCTGGCACCCGGATAGTAACCGGCGTGATGCCCCGGATGCAGGTAGATCTTGGCGAAGTTCTCGACGCCCGCACGCACGAGGCCCTTCTCGCTGGCACCAGTCGATGCCACCGTCATGCCGACCACACCGACCACCGCGGTAGCCTGCACACCGCGGAACGCGGTGGCGCGTCCCGCTATCGCTTCGGCAGCGACGCGGCCCTGACGATTGGCCGGACCTGCAAGCGGCAACACCGTCTCCTGCCCGGTAAGCACGTCGTGTACTTCGACCGCGTCGCCGACCGCGTAGACGTTCGGGTCGCCGGTGCGCATGCGCTCATCGACTACGATCCCGCCGCGAGGGCCGATCGCCAGGCCCGCCTGCCTTGCGAGCGTAGTCTCGGGCCTCACGCCGATTGCCAGGATGACGATGTCGGTCTCGATCCGCGCACCGCTCTCGGCGACCACGTCGAGCGCGCGCTCGCCGTGCGGCTCGATGCTCGCTAGACCGTCGCCGAGGCAAAGCCTCACGCCTTTCTCGCGCAGGTGGTCGGCTACCCACACCGCCATCTCGGCGTCGAGCGGAGGCATCAGTTGCGTGAGTTTCTCGAGCACCGTCACTTGGAGACCGCGGTGCAGCAGGTTCTCGACCATCTCCAATCCGATGAAGCCGCCACCGACGACAACCGCTCGCTTGGCATCGCGCTGGTCTATCCACGCACGAATGAGCCTGGTGTCGGGGATGTTGCGCACCGCGAACACGCCGGCTGCATCGATCCCGGGCAGCGCAGGACGGATCGCCGCCGCACCCGGCGCCAGCACCAAAGTGTCGTAGTGCTGCTCGGTGACTTCGCCGCTGCGCAGATCGCGCACTTGCACAATGCGCCCGGTGCGGTCGATCGACAGCGCCTCGGTCTGGGTGTGCACCGCGATGTTGAAGCGATCGCGGAACATCTCCGCGGAAGCCACCAACAGCGACCCCTCGTCGATGATGACGTTGCCGACGTAGTAGGGAAGACCGCAGTTGGCGAAAGAAACGTAGGGGCCGCGGTCGAGCACCACGATCTCGCAACTCTCGTCGAGACGGCGAAGACGTGCCGCACACGAGGCGCCGCCGGCAACGCCGCCGACGATGACGATGCGGCGCGAGCAAGACGCCGACAGCGCGGCGGAACTCGGGACGGATTCGGTGGGATTCATGGTGGTCCTCCTTCGGCGCTGGCGGCGCCGGTTGCGGTCGGCTGGGGGCGTCCCCTACGGCCCGGCACGCTGGCCAAGACTTGTATCGACTTATCGTTGCCGTTGGTACATCAACGGTCCGTGGAAAAAAGTCTCGGGAAAGACGACGCCGACAGTGCGCTGCGCGAGGCGGCGCTCGCGCTCGGCGTGCCGCGCGAAGAGGTCGAGCGCGCGGCGGCTGACGGGACCCTCGAACTGGTCGCGCTCGAACACCTGGTCGTCGACGACGAGCCGCGTTTCGATCTCGCCGAAGTGGCGGCCAAGGCTGAACTCGACGCCGATCGCATCCTGGCTTTCTGGCGAGCGCTCGGGTTTCCCGACCCGCGTCCGGGCGAGCGCATCTTCACCAGCACCGACGTCGGGATGCTCGCAGCGGTCGTGCACTTCATCGAAGACGGCGCGCTCGATCAGGCCCTGGCGTTGCAGATGGCCCGGGTGGTCGGGTCGTCGCTGAATCGGATCGCGGCTGCCGAGGTCGATGCGGTCGAGAGCCAGATCGCGGTCGGCCGCGCGGCCGGTTCGCATGTGGTCGCAGATCCGAGCGGCGCGCCCGCCGTTGGATCCACCGCCGCGCCCGGCGCGGTGCTGCGCTCGGCCCACGTGGTGCCGCTGATGCCGCGCATCCTGGAAATGGTGTGGCGCCGCCACCTCGCCGGCGCCGCGCGGCGCCGCATCGTGAGGGCGACGGCAGAGGGAGGGAACAACGTCTGCGTCGGTTTCGCCGATCTGGTCGGTTTCACGGCCAAGACTCAGGAGTTGCCGGACCACCAACTGGCCGAGGTGGTCGGACGTTTCGAAACCGTCGCCTACGATCTGGTTGCCGCCCACAGCGGCCGCGTGGTCAAGACCATCGGCGACGAAGTCCTGTTCATGAGCGACAACGTGCGCAGCGGCGCCGAACTCGCGCTCGCGATGGCCGCCGCCTACCGGCGCGACGCGCAGCTCGCCGACGTGCGCGTCGCGATCGCCAGCGGTCGCGTGCTCGAACGCGATGGCGACGTGTTCGGCGCAGTGGTGAATCTGGCGAGCCGCATCGTACACGTCGCTTTCCCCGGCACCGTGGTCGTCAGTCAAGACGTGCACGACGCGCTCGAGGACGATCCGCGCTTCGCGTTGCGCAGCCTGCGCCACCACTATCTGAAAGACATCGGCCGCGTGCCGTTGTGGTCGCTGCGCTGGACCGACCTTTCTCGCGAAGAGCAGCGCGACGGATTCCGAAGTTCGCAACGCGAGCTGGTGCCGGCGGCGGCCCTCGACGAGCGCCTACCGGCACGCCTGGGAAGCAGCAGCGAGGCCGCCCGGCGGCTGCGCGAACTAGAAGCCGAAGCGCACCGGTTGGCTGACGCGGCCGACCCCGAAGAGCAGCACAAGTTGGCCGAAGTGCTGCACGATGCCCGGCTCAGGGCCGAGGAACTCGAAGCCCAGGCCCACCAGCGGATCGAAGACGCACTGCTGCAGGCCGAGAAGGCCGCGCGCGCGGCGGGCGACCAGGCCAGGCGCAAGGTCGCGCAGGTGATGGAAGCGTTGCAGCGCAAAGCCGACGCGGCCAGAGCCGAGATCATGCGAAGAGCCGGGGTGACGCCACCCGACAGCGACTCGGAAGAAGATTGATCGAGGTGCACCGAAGCGCCGCACCGCCGACTCACAGGGTATCGCCCAAGCCCATAGAGACTCAGGGATTGATAGAGGTGCACCCGAGCACCGCACCGCCGGCGCCCGGAAATCGACGCAGCGCCGGTACGCCTTACGACTACGTCCACGCCGTCAACAAGCCGCACCGCCGGCGCCCGGAAATCGACGCAACAACCCTGGCGCGGGGCGCAGCTCGACGCGTTCGCCCCCTTCGCCGTTGCAGGATCCACTGACCTTTGTGCGCCGGGAGCGCCCGCAGCCGTTCCCTGACCCGGCACTCGTGCTACAGTGCCGCGCCGTTCATGGGAGGAACAAATGGCCTACGAGTGTTTCAGCGTCGAGATCAAAGACAAAGTCGCCCACGTCCAACTGTCGCGCCCGCAGGCGCTCAATTCGATGACCCGCGCTTTCTGGCGCGAACTGCCGCAGATCGTGCGCTCGATCGACCGGGAGGGTGCGGCGCGCGCTATCGTGCTGTCATCGACCGGCAAGCACTTCACGGCGGGCATGGATCTGTCGGTGTTCGCCTCGGGCCCCGGCCAGTCCGGCAAGGAAGCCGGCCGTGTGCGCGCCAATCTGATGCGGCTGGTGCTCAAGCTGCAGCAGACGTTCTCGTGCCTCGACGATGCGCGCGTTCCGATACTCGCGGCCGTTCACGGCGGCTGCATCGGCGGCGGCGTCGACATGGTGTCGGCCTGTGACATGCGTTACGCGACTCGTGACGCGTTCTTCTGCATCCAGGAGATCAACATCGGGATGACGGCCGACGTCGGTACCTTCCCGCGTCTCCCCTACTGCATGCCCCAAGGGCTGGCGCGCGAGCTGGCGTACACCGGCCGGCGTATGCACGCCGACGAAGCCAAGGCCTGCGGATTCGTCAACGCGCTGTTCGACGACCACGCCCAGCTCCTCGACGCGGTCAACGGTATCGCGGTCGACATCGCCAGGCGCTCACCGCTGGCGGTGTGGGGATCCAAAGAGATGCTCAACTACGGCCGCGATCACTCGATCGCCGACAGCCTGCGCCAGATCGCCGTCTGGCAGACCGGCATGTTCCAGCCGGCCGACATGACAGAGGCCTTCACCGCCAAGACCGAGGGGCGCGACCCGGCATTCGAAGACCTGCTGCCGATCGACGAGGAACTCTGAAGACGGCGGACGGCGCGTTGCGCAGAGGCGTTGCGCGGATGCGTTGCGATTGACGCGTGGGCATTGATACGGCGACCGCGCAGCGGCGGGAGGCCAGCCGCAACGACACCATGGAAAGCACCGAACACGTAAACAGGAAACTGAACCCGCGCATCGAGGGTCTGGCACAGTCGGCCATCCGCGCGATGACGGTAGAATGCGCCAAGGTCGGCGGCATCAACCTCGCGCAGGGCATCTGCGACACGCCGGTGCCCGACGCCGTAGCCAGCGCAGTGGCCGCAGCCGTCGCCGAAGGGTTCAACACCTACGCTCGCTGCGAAGGCGTCGAAGAACTGCGCCGCATTCTCGCGAAGAAGATGCACGATGGCGGCGTCGACTACGATCCGGAAAACGAAATCGTCGTCACGATCGGGGCCACCGGCGCATTCCAGATCGCTGCGACCGCGCTGCTCGAGCCCGGCGACGAGGTGATAGTCTTCGAACCGTTCTACGGCTACCACGTCAGCACACTGACCACTCTCGGCCTGGTAGCGCGCTTCGTGCCGCTGGCGCCCTCGGTGTCGGGTGAGTGGAGCGTCGACACCGATGCACTCGGGCGCGCGATCGGGCCTCGCACGCGGGCCATCGTAGTCAACACGCCGTCCAACCCGTGCGGCAAAGTATTCTCGCGCAGCGAACTCGCCGCCATCGGCGCGCTCGCCTGCGAGCACGACCTGTGGATCTTCACCGACGAGGTCTACCAACACTTCGTCTACGACGGCCTCGATCACGTGAGCCCGGCGGCTCTCGACGGGCTGCGCCAGCGCACGGTGACGATGTCGTCGTTATCCAAGACCTTGTCGATCACCGGATGGAGGCTCGGCTGGATGGCAGCCGACGCGCGCTGGGCACGCGCCTTCGCCCAGATCAACGACCTCGTCTACGTCTGCGCGCCGACGCCGCTGCAGGTGGCCGCGGCGCGAGGGCTCGCCCAACTGGGGGCCGACTACTACACGCGCCTGGCGCGTGAACATCAGCGCAAACGCGATCGCCTGTGTGCCGAGCTGGCGCAGGCCGGGCTGCCACCCCACGTGCCGCAAGGCGCCTACTACGTCCTTGCCGACGCCTCGCGACTCCCAGGAACAACGGCGATGCAGCGCGCGATGCACCTGCTCCACACCACCGGTCTGGCGACGGTGCCGGGCAGCGCGTTCCATACCGGCGACCGCGGCCACGACCTGCTGCGCTTCTGCTTCGGCAAGACCGACGCCGACATCGACGAAGCCTGCCGGCGTCTGCAACGCCTCGCGTAGCAGCCTGTTGAAAACGGCCCCCGAGCGCGGAGCTGGTGATGCGCGAGGATCACACCTGTCTGTTGGGTCTCGCCCCTCGCCAGCTCGGCGCTCGCGCCTCCGCTCGCAGCATTTCGCACGCGCCTTGCATCTGGACCAGATACAGGCTGATGGACGGTTTTTCCACAGAGGGTTAGCGGGGCCACGCGCGCGGCGGCACAAGGCCTTGCGCCGAGCACTCGGACCGGCAAGGATCGTAACATGGGATCCGGCGCTGTGCTCGGCGGCAAGGGGATCCTCGAACTGTGCGACAGCACCAAACTCGTGCACGTTCCGCTCGAGTTCGGTTCACAAAACGCTTCGCAAAGAAATGGCCGCCGCGCGGGCGGGCACGGACGAGACGGGAGTCAACAGATGCAAGATCCGACGGTACTGCCATCTCTCGCTGGCGGAATCTTGATCGGTCTGTCGGCTTCGGCGCTGCTGGCAGCCGGCGGCAAGATCGCCGG
>Ga0172374_1000161_pt1 | contig 56090 bp, 46 predicted proteins | sample LakKiv3m_FD_114536 | JGI IMG/M metagenome (GOLD analysis project Ga0172374, IMG submission 114536) | Freshwater microbial communities from Kabuno Bay, South-Kivu, Congo - kab_092012_10.3m | ecosystem: Environmental > Aquatic > Freshwater > Lake | place: Democratic Republic of the Congo... | reverse complement strand
TAGCCAACTTACAGTATGAGAACTCTTTCGAATATCTTCCATACAGTAAAGTTAGAGCTTTTATAGAAACTAAAGTAGCCGCAATAAAATTGCGGGGATTTAACCTAAACTGAAACATTAAATGGGTTGAAGAAGATAATCTTCATATTACTCTTAAATTCCTGGGTGAAACACCGGAAAGATTAATTCCAGAAATCAAGACAATTCTTGAAACCAGGGTTAAAACCTTTGTCTCATTCAATTACTCTCTAAAAGACCTGGGGATTTTCGGAAGCTGGCATTCTCCGCGTGTAATCCAGGTGGGTCTGAATCCATTTGATAATTTTGCCGTGATCATGAAAGAACTGCAACAGGATTTTGAGTTAATCGGGTATCAGAAGGACCGTCAAAACCTTGTTCCACATTTAACGCTGGGGCGAATAAAATCGATTGCTGACAGAGTGTTTTTTCAGCGAACAATCGATCAGTACAGGGAGGTTTCTTCCTTATCTCATCGGGCTGAGTTCGTAATTTTATTTGAAAGTATCCTTAAGGAGAATGGTCCGGAGTATCGGATTCTACAAAAATTTTTTTTTATGACCTTAACTTCCCCTTGAATGGGTATACATAGGGAAAGATATCTTAGTGTTATCATTGCAAAATCATCACTCAGATGTTTCCCTGATTTTCATTTTGGATGTGATAAGATGGTAAATTATCAGACCAAGCCCTCCGAATAGACAAATCATTGAAAAAAAAGCAGGTTCTTCGTCCAGGGTGGTGTAAACAGCTAATATCTTACCTATAAGGATCCCTGTTCCAATTCCGACAAGTAGAAGTCCCCATTTTAATGAGGATGCTGCTTTTTTTGTGGATTCAAAAATTGAGGCATCGGTTCCTTTTGCAATAAGGGCAAGCCGTTCTTTTTTCCTCACAAACAAGAATACAATACCGTAGACCATGGCAAAGAATGAAAGCGGGATCAAAAATTGAGTTTCCATTTCCGTGAGTTTTATTATTTTTCCGTTATTTGATCCCTTTGACGCAATAGTGTCTGCTGGGTTACATACTGTCCCAGGACTATTACTTTTTAATTAATTTACAAATGGTGAATTCGTTACTACCTTTAAAACAGATGAAATATATACCCCGGAACAATTTTGAGATGTTTATTTTTTTAACATCAAACTCGTTTATGTTGTTCCCTTCTTCAAAGTATTGAATCCTTCCGGTGATATCAGTTATTATAATTTCATAATATTGTTTGTTTCCTGGCATGAATATGTTGATTTCGTTATCGGCCGGGTTTGGGTAAATATAGAATATGTTCTGGTTTTGGTATTCAGATATTGAGGTACAAGGATTAGCAATTATCTTTTTAGTGGATTCATCACCATTCCCGCATCTGTTCACGCCGGAAACATGTATCATTCCGGAGGTAGCATCCTGACTAAAGAAAACGGTAATTATATTTGTTTCTTTACCGTCGGTAATAATTGCGCCTTCGGGTAGGTCCCACTGGTATGAAATGGCATCCGGAACAGGTGGTATAGAGTAAAAGTAATTGGCATGATTCAGGCAAACAGTGTCTCTTCCAATTATCATTCCGGCAGAGTCAGGTCCCTCTTCCAGTAAAATTGATTTGCCAACAGGCTCGCTTTGACCGCAAAGGTTTTCTGCTGTTACTACGATATCTCCAGCGCTTGCTCCCCAGGTTACATCAATAGAATCAGTACCTTGTCCGGAATTAATTAAAGCATCATCCGGAACAGTCCATATATAGTTGGTTGCCCCTGGTGACTCCGGAATATAAAATCCTGTTTTTTCATTTACACATACGCTATCAGGTCCTTCAATGGTTCCGATTATCTCAGGAATTTGTTCAATTGTCACTATTAAAACACTCGGATTGCTGTTCCCGCACTCATTGCCTGCGATCACAGAAACAGGGCCGGGTTGTCCGCTCCATTTTATTTCAACCTGGGTTGTGTTTTGTCCGTTTAAAATCGTATCTCCTTCAGGTATTGTCCAGGAATAAGAGGTGCAGTCATATACCTCTGCAATTGAATATGTTTCTGTTGAATCATGGCATACACTATTGGGTCCGGAAATTGGTCCAGGGGCCTGAGGAGGTTCCTTTACAAAAACCTCAACACTGTCAATTGCCACCTGTAAAGAAATATCAGTGGCTATTACTGTGTATGTGGTTGTTGAAACTGGAGAGGCAACGGGATTTTGACTTGTTGGATCATCCAAGCCGGTTTCCGGAGACCATAGATAGGTTATCGGCAGAATACCTCCTGTAGGACTGGCCATTAGTTGTGAGGACATGCCCGGGCAAATTGTATCAGGTATGGCGGTTGCAGAAACGTAAAAATCAGCGGATTTGCAAATATTTTTTGTGCGGCATGGGATTGTATTCTTGTATAGTGAATTAATGCCGATATTCAAAGCAATTATTGTAAATAGAGGCAATAATCTGTTAAGGTCAGACATTATTTATCTTTGGAGTTATCACAAACTTACAGAAAAATTTTGTCTTTTACAAAATTTCCCGCTATAGCATTCATAATGAGAGTATTTTTGTAACGCCTGTTGTAACCAACTATATCAATAACCGTCTAAGCCAGGGATGAAATACCAGGATGACAACTTCTATATTGAACGCGTACTGAGTGGTGATGTCTCCGCTTTTGCTGCTTTAGTTACAAAACATAAAAATCTGGTTTTTTCTGTTGTTCTTAAAATCCTGAATGACCGTGAAGATGCCGAGGAGGTTGCCCAGGATTGTTTTTTAAAAGCATACCAGTCGCTGAAATCGTTTGAGAGAAAATCAAAATTTTCAACCTGGTTATACCGGATCGCTTACAACGCTGCTATTTCCAAGACGCGGAAAAAAAAGCTTGAGTTTGTTCCTATGGATAAATATTTAATTCAAAATTATTCAGAAGAAAACACGCCAAGAACAATAATCGGTCTTGAAGAGCATGAACAGACTTTGCTGATAGATAAGGCGCTTCAGCGTCTCTCGGGAGGCGAAAACTTGTTGATAACTTTGTTTTATAAAAGCGAAAATACTATTGAGGAAATCAGCTATATAACTGGATTATCGGTATCAAATGTAAAAGTCAGGCTACATCGAATCAGGAAAAAACTTTATGAAGAGATATCCGAAATTATGCAACAAAAAGTAATTTGATAATTTTTTTACCTTCGCAGCAATATGGAAACTAATAATTTTATCAAAGATGATTTTTTAAGTGATCTTATCAAGAAGAGTTCTCCGGACAGTCCATCTGCAATATTTGTTGAGCGTGTGATGGAGGATGTTCAAAAAGCCACAGAATATTCTTCTTCAAAAAAAACTATTTATTTGTATTTATGGTCAGCTCTTCCTGTTATCTTGATTATAACAATTATTCTGCTTTTCCTTTTAACCTCCGATTTACCTTTAAGTACATATTTTCCCGGAAAAGACTACTATACCCAAACGCTTGAAATCTACCTTCATTCTCTTTCAAACAGTTTTAATTTGTTGTTCGTTTCAAGATATTTTTCTTTTGGGTTTACAGTGATGCTTGCAACCGGAACTTTAATTATAATTGAAAATATTTGGGGTCAGAAAATTAAGGAGTTCTTTCTTTCCAGAGGTCTTTGAAACTTTTTTGAGCAATCCTGGGAATAGTTCTTCTTGGTCCCCAGAATTTTGTCCCAAAATGTTTTATCAGCCTGTTTTTAAATTTCGGTCCGGGCTTGTCTAACATCCATCTCTTCAGCATTATTAATTTCCAGCCCGAAACCAGTCTTTTCCAGCGGAATGTTGTGTGATTTTTAATAATCGCTTCGTGTCTGTTGTATAACAGGAGCTCGTGAATAGGAATTTTAACAGGACAAACTTCCGAACATTTCCCGCAAAGAGATGAGGCAAAGCTCAGGTGGTTATAATCACGTAATCCCAAATAATGAGGGCTTATTACTGAACCTATCGGGCCTGAGTAGGGCGCTTTATATGTATACCCTCCAACACTGCGGTAGACCGGACAGCCGTTTAGACATGCACCACACCTTATACATGATAATGCTCGCCTTTGTTCTTTATATTTTAATAATTCAGTCCGGCGATTATCAATCAGAATAACATACATCTCATCCGGACCGTCGGGTTCGTTTTCTGTTTTTGGACCAAAAACTATATTGTTATATACAGTTATATGCTGTCCTGTGCCATAATGCGCAAGTAAAGGAAGAAACAGATCGAGATCTTCGATTGAGGGAATAAGTTTCTCAATTCCGACAATGACGATCTGAATCCGTGGAAAGGCCATACATAATAATCCATTTCCCTCATTCTCGGTCAGAGAAACGGCTCCGACGTCGGCCAAGAGGAAATTTCCACCTGTAATTCCAACATCGGCATGTACAAATACATCTCTAAGTTTTTCCCTAACAAACAGGGTTATTTCTTCCGGTTTACTATCGGAGGGTAAATTAAATTTTTCATGGAAAAGTTTTGCAACATCCTCTTTGGATTTATGCATTGCAGGAGTGAGGATATGATAAGGTTTTTCATTGGCCAGCTGCACTATAAATTCGCCAAGGTCGGTTTCAACAACTTCTCTTTTATTTTTTTCTAATAATTCATTAAGCTCAAGCTCTTCCGAGACCATGGTTTTCTGTTTGACAATTACATGAGCCTTTGATTTTTTAATAATATGCATTATCTCCCGTTGCGCATCTTTTTCAGTAGGTGCCCAAATAACTTTCCCTCCCCGTTTTTCAAAGTTGTTTTCAAATTCAACAAGGTATTTATCAAGGTTGTTGATGACCTTATGCTTCAGATTTGCTGCCCTGCGTTTCGCAAGTTCAAGGTTTTGAAATTGATCAATTCCTCTCGATACTGCGTGATCATATCTGCCAATACTGTAATCAAGGCGTTTTCTATGTTCTTTATCAAAAGATTTTATTTCAGCCTCTTCAAGAAATTTGTTATAAAGGTGATTCATCCGACAGCAGGGTTAAAGAATGTTTGAGATCTTATCTACTCGAGGAATATGTCTGCCTCCTTCAAAATCTGCAGATAAAAATATTTTTGTAATAATTACTGCATCCTCAGGACTGATAAATCGACCCGGAAGCACTAAAATATTAGCATTATTGTGTTTTCTTGCAAGATTTGTTATTTCCTCATTCCAACAAAGTGCAGCTCTTACACCAATATATTTATTTGCAACTATCGCCATCCCATTACCGCTTCCACATATCAGAATACCAAGTTTATATGAATTATTTTGAACCGCTTTTGCAAGTTTATGGGCAATATCAGGGTAATCTGCAGGAATTTCTGATGTTGCACCAAAATCCTGAAAAACAAAGCCGGATTGTTGTAAATTTAATTTCAAATGTTCTTTGATTTTAAATCCTGCATGATCCGAACCAATGGCTATAATATGTTGTGAATCAAACATTGTTAATATTTTATGACAAATGTAACGATAAAGTAATCATAATGAATTTAAAAGAAAACAGATAGTCAAATACCATACTTAAAATCAAATTTTTAACTTTTTCACAATGTAGTGTTAACAAGTGATTATTTTTGTTTCAAAAAACTGATAACTTGATATTGTTAACTAAACTATACACCCTAACATGTAATTAAACCTTCAACGTTATTTTTTATCAAATAGTCTTAACATTTTTTTTTAGTACTAAAACAACCCTTTTATTAACATGTAACTTTATTAACAATTATTATTTTATATTTAATAGCATTATATATAATAAGTTAAAGCTTCATAAGTCATAAATATTTGTTTAAAGAATGATGATAAGGACAAATAACAAAAATACTGTAAAAAGAAATTAACCGTTTTAACAGCTATTATAATAAACATATAAAAAATAAGATTTTTATTTATTAAGAAAATGAAATCAATTGATCACAATAATTTAATCAGATCTGTGCTCAATCTTAAAAATGACAAAAAAGCTGTTATACTTGCACATTATTATCAGATCCCGGAAATACAGGATATTGCTGATTTTGTTGGAGATAGTCTTGCACTCTCACAGGAAGCTTTTAAAACAGATGCAAATATTATTGTTTTTGCAGGAGTTAATTTTATGGCTGAAACTGCAAAAATTCTGAATCCTGAGAAAAAAGTACTGATACCTGATTTAAAAGCAGGTTGCTCACTCGCCGATTCCTGTCCGCCATTGGAATTTGAAAAGTTCAAAAAAAAATATCCCGGACATATTGTTGTATCTTATATAAATTGTTCTGCCGAGATTAAAGCTTTATCTGATGTGATTTGTACTTCAAGCAATGCTGTAAGAATAGTAGAGACTTTTCCAAAAGATCAGCCACTTATTTTTGCGCCGGACAGAAATCTTGGAAACTATATAAACCAACTGACAAAAAGAAAAATGATACTTTGGAACGGTACTTGTGAGGTTCATGATCTTATTAAAACCGAGGCTGTTATTAAATTAAAGATAGAAAATCCTGATGCAAAATTGATTGCCCATCCTGAATGTAAAGGTGTCATCCTTGAAATGGCAGACTTTATCGGTTCCACAACAGCATTGTTGAATTATTCTATAAAAAGCACAGCAAAAAAATTTATTGTAGCTACAGAAACAGGAATTCTGCATCAGATGAAAAAAGCTTCCCCTGATAAGGAATTTTTAATTGTTCCTTCGGATGAAACCTGTTCCTGTAATGATTGTCCTTATATGAAGCTGAATACATTAGAAAAACTATATTTGTGTTTAAAAAATGAAAGACCTGAAATACTGCTTTCACCCGCGTTAATTAAAAAAGCCAGAAAGCCAATTGTCAGGATGCTTGAGATATCCGGTTAACTGCATATTGATTTTATTATGGTTGTTAAAAATCATTTTCTTCCAGCACTTATCACAATACTACTAATGATGTTTTATTTGAGTTCATTGTATGGACAAGAGGCTACAACAGATGACGGTTATAAAAGGTTTAATTATCCAGGGGGCAACATATCAAGCGAAGGATTCATTAAAAACGGAAAACCTGACGGATATTGGAAATCCTATTATGAGAACGGAAAATTAAAATCCGAAGGAAACAGAAAAAGCTATGAACTTGACAGCTCCTGGAAATTTTATAATGAAGATGGAAAACTGATTCTTGAAGTGAACTATATAAATGGGAAAAAAAATGGAATAAAGACAAGCTACCTTGATAAAGAGACAATAAAAGAAAACTACCTCAATGATATTAAGGAGGGTCTTACAAAATATTATTATACCGGCGGAAACCTCAAAAATGAAATTCCTTTTGTCGGCGGACTGGAACAGGGTTTCGGGAAAGAATATGATACAATTGGAACAATTATAACCCTCACCGAATATAAACGAGGATTTATTGTCGACAGAATGAGGATAAACCGGAAAGACAAGAACAATCATAAACAAGGACGTTGGTTCTATTTTTACGATTCAGGGGGGATAAAATCAGAAGGGTATTATAAAGATGACAAGAAAAACGGGTATTTTAAAGAATATACGGAAAAGGGAGATCTCATCAGGATTCAAAAATTCATTGATGATATTCAACAGCCTGAAGCTGAAGAGATACAAAGATTAGATGTCAGAAACGAATATTATCCATCGGGACAGATCAAAACCACTTCGATGTTCAGAAATGGTATTCCCGAAGGCATAAAGAGGGAATATTCACAATATGGTCAGATAACAAGCTCATATATGTTCAAAAACGGCATTCTGACCGGAGAAGGAATTATCAAAGAAGATGGTAATAAAGAAGGGTTATGGAAAGAGTTTTATCCGGATGGGAAAATAAAATCAGAGGGAAAATATGACAATGGGAAACAAGTAGGAGAGTGGAAGTTCTACCATCAAAATACAAAACTTGAACAAACCGGAAAGTTCAATAAACAAGGTAAGCCTGATGGTGTGTGGAGATGGTACTATGATTCGGGACAACTTTTAAGGGAAGAAAACTTCAGGGCAGGATTAAAAGACGGAATGTCAGTAGAATATGACGAAAATGGGAATATCATTCAGGAAGGTGAATATATCAATGGTGCCGAAGAAGGACCATGGGTTGAACTTACCGGAGATGTCTATATCAAGGGGAATTACCGGGATGGTTTGAGAAATGGTTCCTGGTCTTGTTATTATATTCAGCGAAACGGCACGCTGACTGATAGTATATTATTTTTCAGAGGTAGTTTTATCGACGATAATCCTGATGGAAGGCAAACTTATTTCTGGGAAAATGGAAAAACAAAGGATGAAGGTCTTTATATAATGGGCAGAAAGGAAGGTGATTGGTTCAAATTCAATTTTGACGGAACCTTATTTATGGTTATAAGTTATAAGAATGGAGTCGAAATAAAGTATGATGGAGTTAAAATAAAACCGCCATTTGAAAAGACGGATGAATAAATGACAAACAGAATTAAAAGAAGCATTAAAGGACAGCGGCCCATTGAAAATAATCTTATCAGGCTGAATAAATATATTTCAAACTCCGGCTTATGTTCCCGCCGGGAAGCCGATAAACTCATTGAAGCAGGTGTTATTAAAGTCAACGGGAAAATTGTTACTGAGCTTGGCACGAAAATTTCATTGAATGACAAAGTTCAATACGGAGATCAGGTGATCGGCAAAGAAAAACCAAGATACATCTTATTAAACAAGCCCAAAGGATATATCACCACACTTGATGATCCTGAGAAACGAAAAACAGTGATGTCGCTAATTGAAAATGCATGCAAGGAAAGGGTATATCCGGTCGGACGTCTCGACCGTAATACAACCGGGTTATTACTTTTTACAAATGATGGAACCGTTACGAAAAAACTAACACATCCCCGGTACGGAGTTAAAAAAATTTACCATGTTATACTTGATAAACAATTGAATAAAAAAGACCTTCAAAATATTCTTAACGGATTTAGATTGGAAAATGAATTCGTAAGAGCCGACAGCCTTGAATATGTGGGAGATGGCAAGGACAGGAAGCAGATCGGTATTACATTGCATTCGGGGCAGAACAGAATTGTGAGAAGAATTTTCGAGCATTTTGATTATAAAGTGGTCAAACTTGATCGAGTTTATTACGCAGGCCTGACAAAAAAAAATCTTCCAAGAGGCCACTGGCGCTTTTTAGAAGAGAATGAAATAAATTCATTAAAGATGATCAGTTCAGCACCAGATGTATGAAACCCATAAGCATTTATATCGTAGAAGACGAACTTTTAATTTCTGCCAGTCTACGGGCGCAATTGCAACATTTTGGATATGAAATTTTAGGAGCTTCCACACGAGGAGAATCATGCCTTGAGGATATTGAGAAATTATCTGTTCAGGGCCGGGAGCCGGAAATCATATTAATGGATATTCATCTGAGAGGTGAACTAGATGGAATTGAGACAGCTAAAAGAATAAATGAAAAATACAATTGTGGAATTATTTTTCTCACCGGACAAAGCTCAAAGGAAGTCTATGAACGGTCGTTCAAGATAAAGCCATTCGGTTATTTGCTGAAGCCTATTGATATGGAGCAAACTAAAATGACAATTGAAATTGCGTCATATCAGAGAAATCTGGAGTTGAAGAATAATGAATATCAAAAAAACCTGGAAACCCTTCTTAATCTGAGGACCCAGGAAAAAAATGAAATCCAGCAAATGTATCATGCTGTTCTTGATAATTCTATGATGGGGATTATAATTGCTTCAAATGAGAAAATAATTTATGCCAATAAAAAATGTACAGATATATTTGACCATGATATTGATGATCTTCTTTCCAGATCCCCGTGGGAAATACTCAGTAAATTTAATCAGGAGGATCAACAAAAAATGATTAATCCGGCTAAAGAATACTTTTCGAATCAGATAAAATCCCATAATATTCAACTACGAACAAAGCTCAACAATAACAGGACAAAATTGCTGGAGGTAAAAATCGACACTATTGAATATCAGGAAAAACCAGCTCTCTGCATATCTCTCCTTGATATAAGTAATTTTCAAAACACCCATTTCTTTAGAAAATCCTGATCCACAATTCTCCTTTCAAAACATATCGCTGATAAACATTCAAAAACACATATCTATGATAAAAGGTATTTTATTATTCTTTTTCTTAAATACAACACTTTCCTTATTAGCACAGGATGCAGTACAAATGATATTAAAGCAAACCGGAGACGTTTTTAAATATCCCGGTGAAAATCTGTTAACGGTTTTCGACAGTACAATTGTTGATGTTCAGGAAACAGGGCTTACTTACGTTGTAAATCATACCCTTACAAAAATATTAACCCCCAAAGGAGCACTCGAGCAAAATGTTATCAAATACGGCTATGATCCTATGTCAGCGTTTGTTGAAATCAGAGTTGGCCGGATCTATCGGAAAAACGGAACAATTGAAACCCTCGATGTAAAGAACACCCTGGATTATCCTGCTCCGGCAAGGGCTATTTATTGGGGAGCGCGTGAAAAAATGCTAAACGTCGGACGTCTTGAACCGGGCGACGCCATTGAAGTTGTTGTTTTCCGGAAAGGATTTACTTATGCGCTTTTGGGAAGTGATGAAGATGAAAGATACATACCGCCTATGAGGGGACATTTTTATGATATAGTAGAATTCTATAGCCAATATCCGTATAAGGTTAAAGTTTATCAGGTTTCTGTGCCTGCAGATAAAATACTACAATTTGAATTTTATAATGGCGAAGCTCAAACATCCAGCTGGTTTAAAAACGGAAAAAACACATATAGTTTTACCAAAAAAGAAGTTACCCCGATTAAAGGTGAACCAAAGATGGTGGCACTTTCCGATGTAGGCCCAAAACTTTTGTTATCGACAAGCCCTGACTGGTTCACAAAATCGAAATGGTTTTTTAAGGTAAACGAAGATTATGGAAGTTTCGAATCAACACCAGAGATCAAAATAAAAGTCGATCAGATATTATCGGGGGCTAAAAACGAGATGGACTCGGTTTCCAGGCTTACCCACTGGTGTGCCGACGAAATACGGTATTCAGGTATTTCGATGGGGGAGGGGGAAGGATTTACACTTCATAAGGGCGTGATGACTTTCACTGATCGATGCGGGGTTTGCAAAGATAAAGCCGGAATGCTGATCACCATGCTCAGAGCGGCGGGCTTTAAATCGTTTCCGGCGATGACCATGGCGGGTTCACGTATCGACTATATACCTGCCGACCAGTTCAACCATTGTGTTACTGTAATTAAACTTCATGACGGAAAATATCATTTACTTGACCCAACCTGGGTACCGTTTGTACGTGAGCTGTGGTCAAGTGCTGAACAACAACAACAAGTTCTGATGGGTATTCCCGAAGGTGCCGACCTGCTAACAACACCAATCTCAGATGCTGCAAACCATTATATAAGGATCAATGGAAATGCCGTTCTGGAAACTGACGGAACATTGAACGGACAAATTACAATCACTGCCGAAGGACAATCTGATGCAAGCCTGAGAAGTCTTTTCAAATATTCGCCTAAAACCAGTTGGTTTCAAAATGTAGAACGTGAATTATTAAAGATTTGGCCTCAGGCCCGTATTATAAATATTGACTATTCAAATCCCTCCGATTATATTTTGGAACCCATGAAAATTACAATTTCCTATTCGATCGCTGAGTTTGCAGATATCTGCACTAACACTGCATTATTTACTCCGCTTACAGCGGCGGGAATTTTTAAAATATTTCAGGGTCAACTTTCATTTGATACACAGTTAAAAGAACGCAAATATCCTTTCCGTGACCGGTGTTCACGCCTTGTCGAAATGTCAGAAACAATTACGCTTCCTCCGTTTAAAAAAATATTCAGAATTCCGCAAAGCATTTCAAGACAAGGATCGGTAGCCTCCTTTGAAGGAGGATATGAGGTAAACAAGAATGTTGTTTCTTTTACCAGCAAGATAATAACGGCTAAAAGGATTTATGATCCTCAGGACTGGCAGGAGTTCAAAAGTGTAATAGACGCACAAAATCTTTTCGCAGAAAAACCTGTTATCATTGAATTATAAAACAAGGCAAAACTAAAAACAGATGAAAAAAATATTCCTGCTTACAACCATTTTAACAGAAGTGTTTTTATTCCAAAGTGGACTTTTTTCTCAGGAAGACAATTACGATGCGGTTTATCTTTCATTGGTAAAAGAGTATCAGTTAAATACGGACGGAACGGTTGATTTCAGATATTATAAAGCCCAGAAGGTACTAAGTTATAGAGCAATCAATAATCTTTATGGTGAGACTTTTGTGGTTTACTCGCCTGTAAATCAAGAATTGAAGATCAATAAAGCCTATACTATTATGGCCGACGGGAAAAAAATAGAAACTCCCCCAAATGCTTTCAATCCGGTACTGCCTGGTTTTGCAGCCAACGCCCCGGCATACAACTCCTTAAGAGAAATGGTTATAACTCATACGGGTCTTGAACGAGGAGCAACAATTTATCTTGATTACCAGCTTCACAGCCAGAAACTTTTTTATCCGGCACTCATGGGTAATGAATTATTGGCGGAGCCTGAACCAGTGAGGGAGATGATTATAATCGTTAAAATACCCATCGGAGAAAATCTCTATTATAGAACATTAAATACTAATATTCTGCCGGTAAAGAATCTTGATAATGGTTTTCAGGTTTACACCTGGAAATTAACTATGGTACCAGCAATTTCAGCCGAAGAGTCACAACAGGGGGGCAATGAACTTTACCCCCGCCTTCTCTTTTCAACATCCGATGACCGTAATAAAATTTATAAATCAGTAACTAAGCAAGAAGCATTTAATTATAGCATTTCGGACAAACTTAAAAGTGAATTGGATAAAATTCTTGCCGGAAATACCAACAAATTTACCAATGCCCTCGAATTACAGGAAAAAATTGTAACAGAGATTCGTCTTTACCCAATACCACCACGAATAACCGGTTTCAAATGCCGTACACCGGATCAAATCTGGAATGATAACGGAGGAACCGGTTTAGAAAAAACAGTTCTTCTGGTTGCTTTGTTGAAAGCTGCCGGCATAACGGCAGAGCCGGTTGCAATCATACGCACATCCCTGTATAATGAAAAATTAGGAACTTTAGCCGATATTGAAGATTTTGCCGTTAAAGTTGATTTTAAGGAAGAAGGAACCATATATCTATCTGCGACGAATCTTATTAATCAAAATCTGACACTATCACTGCCGGGACGGACGCTGGTTCCTTTAAATCCCGATGTACTAACAAGTAATTTAAATACGGGAAATCCGAAACAAACCATATCGGTACAGGGCCGTTTTATCTGTTCTTCGGATCCCAAAATCACAGGAGAGATTTCAGTCAGGCTAAACGGCTTATGTAATCCTTTTTTGGGATTACAAAGGGATAGAAATAAAATTAAGAAAATGATCTCAGGCGGGATTTCTTCAGACGATATCAAAGATGTAAAGATTACTGATTTTAATTCCAACAGTTCATTTCAAACGTTTGTGGTTCTGGATGACAAACCATTTAAAAAAGACACCTCCTTCTATTTTTTCAACATTCCGTTTCTGAGTGGCGGTATCGATAGCTGGAATATTAAAACATTATCCTCCAAACGTGAAACTGTTTATGAATTGCCAAGCCAGGCTGAAGAGAAATATACATTTGAAATCTCATTACCCGTAGGGCTTGAAGTAATTTCTCCCGAAACAAGTATAAATATTTTAAACAAAGCCGGAAATTTTAAATTTGAAGTTAAAGTATCAAAAGGAAATCTTGAAATTAAAAGGGAAATAAAACTAACGGAAAGGATTATCAATCCGGGTTCCTATCAGGATTTTAAAATGATCATTGATGCCTGGAATAATCCGAGAAACAAGGAGATCATTTTCAAAACCATTGATTAAACACAGGAAATCGGATTTGCAGAAAAGCTGAAAGACACCAGTGAACCGGCATTTGGGGGAATGCGCTATAAGAACACTTGTCAGTGGGTAATTATCCGGCCCAGTTTTTTATAAACGTCGGTACTGGTTCTCTTTAGTTTTTGCCATTGCTTCAACAGTTCTTTTTCTTCTTCGGGAGTGTTTTTCTTATGGAGCCGTTTCCGGTCGTTCTCTTCGATCATTTTTTTAATTTTCCTGGCCTTAAAAGAGAGAAGACTGTGTTCAATATGCAACCTAAGACGCATTTCTTCGGTTTCGACCAAGATATTATTTTTAGCCCAATTCAGGCTTAATTCATATGGGGTGAAAATAAGATCGACCGTTACGCGGGAAATATCCTTATCCTGGTTTGAAAGAAAAAAATTCCGGTCGGGTACGGTATCCTCCTTCAGGTTGGTAATGTAAATCTCGAAAATTTGTTTGTAGATGGGATTTTCAAAAGTCAGCTCATCCCGCATAATATCATGAACTACAAAATCTGCAACAATAACCGGTACTTCTTCTTTGTCTTTAGGATGTTGATTAATATGGATTATTTCCCGGCCGTATAAAAGCAAAATTCTAATGATCTCCTGTTCCTGGAATTCAGGAGTGTCAACATCGCTTCCTGAATCTTTCTGAGAAACCGGAAGTTCCGCTATTAAATCTTTTGTGATAGTTTCAGTATCAGCAAAATTCTTCAGCACTTTTGTTCGTAATAGCTTATTGAGTTCATTCATTAAAACATTTTCAGAAACCAACATCAACGCAGAACACTCCTTTATATACAGCGAACGTGAAATTCCATCCGGGATAAGGGAAATAGAATGAACTATCTCTTTTATAAGAGAGGCTTTTTTAATAGGATCAGATTGAGCCTCTCCAAGCAACAATTCTGTTTTGAATAAAATAAAATTAACGGCATTGTTCCGGATAAAATCCTGAACCTCTTCAGGTCTGTGCTTTTGTGAATATGAGTCCGGATCTTCTCCGCCGGGAAACAAAACGATCTTTACATTCATTCCCTGTTCCAGAATCATATCGATACCACGGAAAGAAGCTTTAATTCCTGCAGGATCACCGTCATAAAGAATAGTGATGTTATATGTATACCGCTGAATGATGCGCACCTGGTCTGCTGTGAGCGATGTTCCGGAGGAGGCAACTACATTCTCAATCCCGGACTGATAAAGCGAAAGAACGTCGGTATAACCCTCAACCAGGTAACAGTTTTCTTTTGAAATAATTGAATTTTTCGCGAAGAAAATTCCATAAAGGGTTTTACTTTTATTATAAATATCGGATTCAGGTGAGTTTACATATTTTGGACGATTTTTATCTGGACCGAGAATACGTCCTCCGAAACCAATTATACGGCCGGAAGCGGTGTGCACAGGAAAAATAATCCTGGAATGAAACCGGTCATACAGGCGTAAATCCTTTTCAACGGAAAGCCCGGTTTTAATCAAAAATTCTTTTTTATATCCATTCTGGAGTGCAAAGTCAGTAAACGAATCCCATTTATCAGGATTATAGCCAAGTTGGAATTTCTTTATAATATCTTCACGGATGTTTCGCTCACGCAAATAGGTGAGACCGATAGCCCGCCCCTCTTCTGTTTCAAAAAGGGTACGGGAAAAATATTGCTGAGCGAATAAACTAAGACTGAACTGACTTTCCTTTTCACTTGTTTCCTGAATCTGTTCAGGTGTCTGAATCTCCTCCTCTATTTCAATATTATATTTCCTGGCAAGATAGCGCAGAGCCTCAGGATAAGAATAATGTTCGTATTCCATTAAAAAATTAACCGAATTCCCTGCCTTTCCACAGCCGAAACATTTATAAATTCCTTTCGCAGGTGAAACTGTAAAAGAAGGTGTTTTTTCGTTATGGAAGGGACAGAGACCTATCAGATTGACACCACGTCTGCGCAGGGTTACAAAATCTCCAACAACCTCATCAATCTTGGTAGTAGTGATAATATTATCGATGGTTTCGCGTGAAATCACAGCTATATTTTACCAATAAGCTAAAGTACTAAATTCGGTTGATGGAAAGTTGTAATTTTATCACTGGTTTTCTTCTTTATTTTCCTCTTTGTTTTTATTGATTCCTGGCTAACTTTTTCAGCGAAAATCACTCATCTGACGAATATATTGCTCATCCATTTGCCCGCTTGGCACCATTCAGGATTTAATAATAGGGATAAGGAAAAGAATTCACAAGAACAAATACAAGTATCAAAAACCAGCCCGAATACCGGCATATACAATTCTTGCCGTCACAATTGCAACTCTTGTTGCCCGTGAATGTATTTGTCCGTCAAAACCCGCAAAAGCCATATATGTTGAAAGTAACCGATATCATCAGTTGATTAACCTACCGGGAAAAAACAAAGCCGGGCAGTCATAAAAATTATCAGGAACGGGATACAGGAACCTCTTTCCATCCTGCTGTAGTAATATTGGTCAGATATCCGAATCCGAGTTCCTTCAGCACCTTTATTGTTTCGGGGAAAAGAAGGGAAAACTCGTGTGGCTTATGTGCATCTGAGCAAAGAGTTATCGGTATCTTGTTGCTGCATATTTTTTTCAGCACAGTAATGCCGGGAAACAAACTATCGGACCTATGTTTATAGAGTCCCCGTGTATTAACCTCCAACACACAGCCTGTTTCTTTAATCACTTCAAGGGTTTCATCAATAAGAGCTTCATACCAGTTATCCTTTTCAGAAAAATAACGACCGCGGTTATACATTTTTACCTTATCCAGATGCCCAACAATATCCGGCTTGTGAAGAGCGACCATTTCTTGTATCTGACGGTAGTATGCAGTTACTGCCTTACGGATATCTCCGTTAAAAACATTACTAAGGCCTTCTTCATAAATAGATATTTCAGGACCATCGATGAACCAGAAATCAGAAGTACTCGTATTTTTAACAAGATGAACCGAACCAATTACATAATCAAAAAAATTATTTTTACGGAAATCCCCTATTGAAGTTGTGATACCGGGTATAAAATCTATTTCCAGTCCCAGCAAAATATCAATCTCAGATCCGGATGAATATTTCATTTTAAGATCAGAAATTTCATTGCAATAGTCATTCAATTTTTCCTCACGAAGCGCAAAGGAATTTGTAAAAGGAACAGGTGAATGATCCGTAAAGCCCAGGGTTGATAAATTCTGGCTGACAGCTTCTTTTATATATCTCTCAGGTTTATCTGAACCATCGCTGAAAGAGGTATGTGTATGAAGGTTAAAATATCGCATCAGGGTCCCTGTTCACCGGAGATTTCAAAATCTTGTAAACGCGGTCGGCGCGTCTTAGAAAAACATCAACGGGTACCGAACAATTCTCACCTTTATTGGTTATTTCCACAGCTTTGAGGTTGACGCGTATTTCTTGTATCAGTTGTTCAACTACGCCTGTTGTTGGGCCAGTGATATATATCCGGTCGCCTGGTTCCAGGCATCCGGATTCAATTTTTATCTCAGCAACTTTAAGTTTGGTAAAATAATTTGTGATCTTTCCTATATATTCCTTGAATTCAGAGGCAACCGATCCATGTTTACCGGTCCATTCTCCCATGGTTTGTCCAAGGTAATAGCCATCCCAGAATCCACGGTTATAAACTGTTTTCAACTGTTCCATCCATTCAGTGACCTTTTCCTTTGTATAGGTTCTGTTTAATACAGCATCAACAGCTTGCCGGTAGCATGAAACAACCTTCATCACATACTCGGGACTTCGGCCACGTCCTTCGATTTTTAATACAGATACGCCCGATTGTATAATTTTGTCAAGAAAACCGATAGTACACAAATCTTTTGATGACATAATATATTGATTGTCGACTGCTAATTCAACTTCACCATCCAAATCCGTTACCCGGTAAGGTCTGCGACATAGCTGAAAACAAGATCCCCTGTTAGCAGAGGAATTATAGTGATCGAGGCTCAAATAACATTTCCCGGAAACAGCCATACATAATGCCCCATGTACAAAAACTTCAATACGAACCAGTTTTCCGGAGGGACCGGTAATTCTTTCGCGCCTGATTGCACGTATGATTGCTGCAACCTGTCCAAGGCTCAATTCGCGGGCGGTGACCATCACATCCGCAAATTGTGACCAATACCTGACAGCCGCAGTATTTGTAATGTTGGTCTGAGTGCTCATATGAACGGCCATTCCAACTGAATGTGCATATTGAATCACCGATTGGTCGGAAGCAATCACAGCCGTTATCCGGTTTTTTTTCGCCGAATCAACAATTCGTCTCATTTCCCTTACTTCACTGTCATAAATTACAGTATTCAAGGTAAGGTAAGTTTTAACATTATTTTTTTTACAAATCCGGCTGATTTTAACAAGATCCTTAAGAGAAAAGTTTATTGAGGAGCGTGCACGCATGTTAAGGGCCCCGACGCCAAAATAAATTGAATCTGCTCCGGCATTAACAGCAGCAGTCAGTGATTCAAATGAACCTACAGGTGCTGTGATTTCAATGGTTTTCAGAGTAAGTAAATTTGTGCAAAGTTACGGAAAAGCTTTGTAGGTGGAATAGTCATGGTGCCCGTAGCTACCGTTCAATCCAGTTTTGCATTATCCTCGTTCCGAGTGGTGTCATTATTGATTCGGGATGAAATTGTACACCACATATGTCGGCTGTGGTATGAGACAGGGCCATCAAAACACCCTCATTCGATTGGGCCAGGGCTATTAATGAAGACCCGAGAGATTTTTTGTCCACAGACCAGGAATGATACAGGCCTACAGGAATAAGATCAGGAATTCCGTTAAACAAATAATGACCAGGTTCAAGAATTTGCAGTTCCCGGGATTGACCATGGACGACTTCAGGCAGATTCAAAAGCCGGCTTCCAAAATAAACCGCAATTGCCTGGAATCCAAGACATATACCCAAGACAGGCTTTTGCATTCCAAAATGTTTCAATATATCGAACATTACTGGTTGTTCGTGAGGAAGTCCGGGTCCCGGTGAAAAAAGGATCTTATTATAATGATCAACATCCTCCAAAACAAGTGATCCGGGAGTTATGATATTAAAAGTAACTTTGTCCAGGCGTCGTATTAATTCAGCCAGGTTGTAAGTAAATGAATCATGATTATCAAGAATAAGAATATTCATTAAAGGAAAAAAATAAAATTAAGAATCAAACCGACTAAAATGTATCTTGACAGCCTTGAAATGATAAACAAAATTAATGAATTCACTTCGAAGGGGATACCATTTTTATTTATAGTCGATTTTGACGCAAAAAAAGGGGTGGTTTACACCCCTGAGGAAGCTGCATCAATTAACATTTTCTTTTCCATTGACGGTTTTACAAATACTCGGGAAATTACCGGGATTCCGGGATCATTTTTATTTGAACCCAAACCTGTTTCAGCCGGACAATATCAAATATGCTTCGACCAGGTGATGTATTTTTTAAAACGCGGTGATACTTATCTTCTGAACCTGACCTTTCCGACAGAAGTTAAAACGGATCTTTCGCTGGAACAGTTTTTTTTCAAAAGTGATGCCCGGTACAAACTCCTTTTTAATAACAGTTTTGTTGTATTTTCTCCTGAATCATTCATTGAAATAAAAGATGATACAATTTATTCTTTTCCAATGAAAGGTACAATTGACGCCACCCTGGCGGATGCAGAGCGAATTATTCTTGAGGACGAGAAAGAGCTTTTTGAGCACACAACAATTGTTGATCTTATCAGAAACGATCTTTCAATGGTTTCAACAGAAGTAGTCGTAAACCGGTTCAGATTTATAGATCATATCCGGACGAACCGAATGGATTTACTGCAGGTTAGCTCGGAAATATGCGGGAAACTGGAAAAAGGATATATGAAAAATCTTGGGGAGATAATATTCAAATTGCTGCCTGCGGGTTCTGTTACGGGGGCTCCGAAAGAAAAGACGGTTCAAATAATAAGGGATGTTGAGATTTACAAGCGGGATTTTTATACTGGAATTTTTGGATTCTGGAATGGCCATAGTCTGAAATCCGCTGTTATGATAAGGTTCATTGAAAAAAAAGATAATAAAATGATCTTCAAGAGCGGTGGGGGGATCACAGCCAGGAGTAATGCTAAATTCGAATATGAAGAACTGATACAAAAAGTTTATGTGCCGGTTTTTTGAGACAATACGGATTACCGATGGTGCTCCACAATTTCTAAGTTATCATGAAACAAGAATAAATCGTACACGAAAAAAGTTCTGGTCTGCCATACCAGTACTATCGCTGCAACCGGTTCTAAAAATTCCTTCATCTTTCTTAAAAGGCGTTGTACGATGTAAATTGATTTACAGTAAAGAGATTGAATCAATCAGCTATTCCATTTATGAGAGAAAAAAAATCAGATCATTGATGCTGGTTTCATGTGACACGGTTGATTATCAATTTAAATATTCCGTCAGGTCACAACTGGATGATCTTATAAAGCTGAAAGAAGATTGTGATGAGATTATAATTATTAAAAACGGCTTACTGACCGATTCGTCGATGGCGAACCTGATTTTTTTTAGTGGAAAAACCTGGTACACTCCCAAAACGCCCTTACTTCACGGAACCTGCAGGGAACGACTGATTGACAAAGGTTATATTGTCACAAAAAAAATCCTGTCTGAGGATTTGAAAGACTTTGTGGGAGTTAAACTAATCAATGCGATGAGGTATCCGGAAGAGACTGAAATCATTCCAGTATCGCAGATTCGAAAAAAGACTACTTTTGCCGGAAAAAAAAGATGAAAAAAAGCAAACTTTTAATCCTGGTGACTTCAGGAATTTTTCTTTTCGCGGGTTGCGGAGGAGCAAGCAAAGAGTTGAAACAGGATGCCAAAAACATTGCCGAAGCGATGTGTAAAAACATTGAAGCAATGAATAAACTCAAAGCTGCCGATCCGGGAGATACGGCAATTATTCAGGAACTTCAGGAGGAATCGAAACAAGTACAAATTGAAATGACTATTCTTTACCAGGAGTTTAAGAATAAATATAAAGAAAAAGTCAATGAAGGGAAGTTTAATAAAGAGTTTGCCGAAGAGTTGCGAAAATGCATGATAGACTGCCCTCATCTTTCCGCTAAAGAAAAGGAGCAATTTAAAAGAGAGGTGGAAAATTAGGTTTCTTTTCCTTTTAAACAGATATTCAATTCATTTAACTGTTCCGGGCTGATCTCCGACGGAGAGTCAATCATTACATCCCGGCCAGAATTGTTTTTCGGGAAAGCAATAAAATCACGAATAGAATCTCCAAGCCCAAACAAAGTTGTAAGTCTGTCAAACCCGAATGCAATACCGCCATGCGGAGGAGCTCCGTATCCAAATGCATTCATAAGAAATCCAAACTGTTCCTGAGCTTGTTCTTCAGTAAAACCAAGTACCCTGAACATTTTTTTCTGCAACTCCTTATTATGAATCCGTATGGAACCACCTCCGATCTCAACTCCGTTGATCACAAGGTCATAGGCATTGGCCCTGGCAGAGCCAGGATTAGATTCAAGCAATAAAATATCTTCCGGCACAGGAGAAGTAAAAGGATGGTGTTTTGCATAGTACCGACCAGTCTCTTCATGCCATTCAAACAATGGAAAATCGACTACCCATATAGGTTTGAAATCGTCATTGTTTCTCAGACCAAGCCTGCTTCCCATTTCCAGTCTTAGATCGCACAGGGCTGATCTTGTCTTATCTTTTTTCCCTGCAAGGATAAGAATAAGATCCCCGGCCACTGCCTTGAATTTGGAAAGGATTCTTTCCAATTCCTTTTGCGTATAAAATTTATCTACAGACGATTTTACAGTTCCGTCGTGTTCATATTTAATATAAACCAATCCTGATGCTCCGGTTTGTGGTCGTTTGACGAATTCAGTAAGTTCGTCCAGTTGTTTGCGTGAATATCCAGCGCATCCCCGTGCATTTATACCAACAACCAATTCGGCTTCATCAAAGATTTTAAATCCTTTTCCCCCAACTACAGTATTTAGCTCAATGAAAGTCATTCCAAACCTTATATCAGGCTTATCCGAACCATAACCCGACATGGCCTCTTCAAAGGAAATCCGCGGGAAAGGATCAATTTTTACACCCAATACCGATCTGAACAAGTGCCTGATCATACCTTCGAATGTGGTTAAAATATCATTCTTGCTGACAAATGCCATTTCGCAATCAATCTGTGTGAATTCAGGCTGGCGATCCGCTCTTAAATCTTCATCACGGAAACAGCGGACTATTTGGAAATAACGGTCAAAACCAGCGATCATCAGCAATTGCTTAAAGGTCTGAGGAGATTGGGGCAATGCATAGAACTGGCCGGGATTCATCCGGGAGGGTACAACAAAATCCCTGGCTCCTTCGGGTGTAGATTTTATAAGGTAAGGGGTTTCGATCTCGATAAAGCTATGATTGTCAAGATAATTTCGGGTTTCAATTGCTATTTTGTGCCGAAGTTCAAGATTTTTCTTGTTCACTGAGCGGCGCAAATCAAGGTAACGGTACTTCATCCGTAACTCCTCGCCACCGTCGGTGTTATCTTCGAGGGTAAACGGTGGAGTGATTGACGGATTTAATATGGTTAGTGATTCGACAAGAATTTCGATATCTCCGGTTGGAATTTTTTTATTTTTATTGCTTCTTTCGGCTACTATTCCGGTTGCCGAAAGTACATACTCCCTTCCCACTTCACGAGCTTTTTCGCAGAGAGAGGCATTTTTCTCCATGTTAAAAACAAGCTGGGTTATCCCATATCGGTCACGAAGGTCGATAAAAGTCAAACCACCCATTTCCCGGGAACGATGTACCCAGCCGCATAGTGTGACTTTTTGTCCTTTGTGGGACATATTAAGTTCCCCGCAATTATGAGTTCGCATCATGGTAATAAAAATCAGATGAAAAGCCAAAGTTAGGAAATACAGCCGGAAGAAAACAGCTATAAAGTAAGTATATTACAAGTTTATTGTTCAATATTTACCCTTATCCCTTCCGAGTGTGCTGAGAATTCGGGTGCATACATGCACTGGACAGTGGTTATTCCGTTCGAGTATTCTCCTGAGGCATTGACCTTCAATGAATATTCAAACACATAGGTCCCTTTGGGTAAATTGTCGAAAAAGAAATTCACAGCCTGATCTGTCGTACTTTGATAATAACCAAGTCCCTCCAGATAACGGTAACCGGAAATCTCTTTTGATCCGCCTTCCCCGTATGTGACAGGTTCCAATACTGGTTCAAATGCTGCAGCACGAAGATCTTTCATATGTACAAATTCAAGGTCCCGGTCAACTGTTAAAACAATCCTGACTTTTATTTTATCCCCAACATGCAGGAGCCGATCACTGGAAACAGGGTTTATTACCGGACCTGAAGGTGTGTTATTTTCTACAAACAATTTCTTATCAATTTTCACAGGAGTTTGGGCTTTTGTTATCCTGTCAAGGTTTTCAAAATACTGCCAATAGACAGCACCCCAGGCAACACCGGCAGATGTTTTATTGATAGTGATCTTACCCATTTCCGGTTTTATCTCCTTACCAGACCATGAAAGCTGGAAATATCCTGTGCCTGCCTCTTTTTTTGTATCTGTAAACTTTGCCGGATCAATTTTTTCATTGCCAATATTGATTGTTATCCCCGGATCCTCCGACAAAAAATTTGTGCCGCGAAGAATCAGGGCGTATATTGCATCGACCGTAGCACGTGATGTTTCCCACATCCGGATTTGCTTTTGTTTCAATAACCAGATCTTCATTTCATCCACAGATTTCTTATCATTGGAGATCTCATCAAATGCTTCTATTAACATCGCCTGTGATTCAACCGGTGCCTGATACCAGAACCAACCCTGCTGACGGGCCCAGTACATTCCCATTTCGTCAGAGTGAAGAGCTTTTTCCGTTAAGGACTTAATGATTAATGAAGGAACCGAATCGCTTTCGAGTCGTTTCAATGAAAGCGCAATCATCCCCTGTAAATAAAAATCATATTGAAGCCAATATTTTTTCGCTTGTCTTAAATAATAGTCAAATGCTTCTTTCGTCCCAGCCGGCACAGGTTTGTAGTTCATGAAAAAACTTCTGGAATAGAAGTATTGAATTTGAAGGCTTCCCAGATGATTTCCTTCAAGTTTCCCGCCGGTATTTTTTTTAAGGTTTTCAAAATCATTGCGAATCTCCAGATCAAGAAAATCTATTGACTTTAAAATCATATTCCAGATCTTCTTGTCTTTCCGAAAATCACGAATGCCTAAATGATAAAGACGGCCAAAACCGGTCAGGATGTTCTGTGAGACGTAACGACTTTCGGGCATTCCTTCAAACCATGGCCAACCTCCGCCCGGCGCTTGAAGTTTTACCAGTTTGTTCAAGTTTAACTCCAATGACGACCGAAGTAAATTCCGGTCAAAATAAAGCCCCAGCTTCTGTTTACGTGCTGTTTCATTCTGAGCCTCCAACACCCAGGGAGTTTCCTGAAGTAAAGCCGATTTCAGTTGCTGATTTTTTTCAAGGTTTGATTGCAATGCATCCGGAGTAAATGTCTTCCAGCTTTCGAAGACGGCCCGGACAGAAGGATTTGATTCTATCAGAAAAGAAGCAACCTCATTAGAATAATAACTGGCAAAAACAAAATCCGCATTATCATATTTTCTTTCATTCAGTGAGGGTAAGGCCTGAATTGCATACCAAACCGGATTCGAAGCGAATTCGAGCGTCAGACGATAATTTTTTGCTGTTTTGGATTTATTATTTATATCTCCCGAAGAAAGAAGCTTGTCAAAATGAAATCCGAACACCCCGTTACCCCGCACCGGCAGAGGCAATGATTCGGTAACAAGCATCCTGTTCGGAAATACCGGAATGACCTTCTCTTCGGCATCACTGAAACCACTTGCTTTTGCATAGATCCGGTAATTTAAAACAGACAACCCGGGATCGTAAGGGATGATAATTTTCCAGCTGACGGAACTACTCCCGTCTTTCGAAGTTGTAAATGATTGCTGCAAATCACTGTGCACTAAACTATCAAGTGATTCCCCGCTCAGTCCGTCGGAAAGTCCAAGCAATACATTACCAGATAGTGCATGTTCCGAAAGGTTGACTATCCTGGTACTGAATACAATTGTATCACCCTGTCTCAGAAAACGCGGCACATTGGGAAACACCATCAAATCCTTTCGTGTAACAATATCTTTGGTAATCAGGCCGTAGTCAAGGTTTTTTGTGTATGCCAGTCCCTGAAGCTTCCATCGTGTAAGCGATTCCGGGATTGTGAATTTAATAATCAGATTTCCCGACGAATCACTCAACAATGATGGATAGAAAAAGGCTGTTTCCCGGAAATCTCTCCTCACCTGAATCCCGGATTGTTTACTGACCAAAGATGTTCCAGGTAATAAAGCTGGTACACTATCCAAAGATATATTCCCAGCAGAAGCCTCCGGCGGAAGTAAAGCTTCCCCTTTTCCCGGTACTGACTGTTCCAGGCCTGATACAAAGACCATCTCCCTGTCGAATCGTCCCCTCTTAAATCCGGATACCCCGAAATAGTGTAAGCCGAACCAATTCAATGAGGGATATTGTTTTAAAAGATCGCCTTCACCTATACTTACAGGTGCAGATAAAGAACCGGTTATTGTCCGGAATGCATCTGTGATATTCCAAGGTGAAAATGAAAAATATTGTTTGTAAAGATTAAACGACCAGTTATTTGGGTGGAAAACATCAAGCGAAGCGTCATACATCGACATAAGCAGCTCTGCCTCAGCGGCCTTTTTATCAGCAGATGTAATCCTGAGTTTCCATTCTTCTTCTTTTCCCGGATCAAGTTTATCACGGAAAGTTTCAAATGTAATTTCCAGATTTTTGTCGGAATATGGAACATTGACAATCTGACTATTCTGAAATATCCGGTTATGTTTAGTGAAAAGGAAATTCACATTAAAGTTACCCCGGTACTGTTCTTTAATCGGGATTCTGACAAGACGCTGCTCATCATCCAATTCAATCCACCGACGTGATATTATGCTGTCATGCATTCTGATCTCGACAAGCATATGAACATTCTTTTCTTTTGATCCAATCAGAAACTCAGCATTTTCACCTGGTTGACCCGAAGTTTGTACCGGAACGAACCAATTAAGATTATTAACAGCCAGTGCCTCAGACCGGGGATCAAACACAGTGAAATATTTTGAACCGGTAACGGTCTGACCAAACGGATCAACTGATCGGGTTGTTATGAGATAATACCCGGGAACGAAAATTGCCGGATCTAGTGTTTTAAGATTAAATATTGAATCCGAAAAAATATTAAAGGATTTTTCCATAACAGGTTGTTCTTTCCTCCAATTTTCCGGGTTATTCTCATCATCGTAAATATCGTTGGGAAACAATTCATGAAATTTTTCCTTCCGGATAAAGTCAATATCCGGACGAGTCCATATTCTTGACTTAAAGATCCGGTCAGGTTGGTGAAGCCGTTGTAATGTGACTGTAACGGTTGCAGGTGTTCGCCGGCCATTCAGATTTAAAGTCGATATTTTTAAAATACTATCCCGTGAGCAATTAAACTTTTCCGGGATTTCCACATTCACGAAAAGAGATATATACCCGACAGAAATATTTTGTTCTGCAGATTGTGTTTCACCATTGATATCTGTTACTTCGACCGAAACAGTATAATCAAAAACCGGATTATTTATTTTATCAACGGAATAGTCGGGAATTGCGGTGAATGAAATCATAAAACTCCCGTCAGCAGAGGTTTTTGCAACTCCGTTAACAATTTCCATCTCAGGCGAGTTTGGAAAAGGACAATACCATTCACGGCCCCACCATGGGAAACGGGCTGTTCTGGCAACACGGTATTTCATCGTTGCATTATCAATATTATTTCCGGCATACCCTTTTGCTTTTCCCCCTATCTGAACGGTTTCACCAAGTTTGTAATTGCCTTCAACAGGATTAAAAAGAACTTCAAATGACGGTCGCTTATATTCTTCAACACTTATTTGTATGGAACCTGAACCATTGGAAATTGTCATATCTCCGGATAAGACACCCTGAGGAGCAATAAAAACTCCATTAAAGGAACCGTATTCATTAGTAGTCATTGTTTGTTCGGCGACTTTTTGTCCATTGACGTCTGTAAAAACCACCTTTGTCGGACTGTCAGGTAAAATTTTATAAGTATCACCATATTTTGACAGTAGAATTCCTTTAAAATAGATTGTTTGTCCGGGACGGTATATCCCGCGGTCAGTGAAGAACCATGTGACCGGTACAGGAATTATTTTGGGTTCACTTACAGGATATTGGTAAAAGTTATTTGAAATTAAAAAATCATTCTTATAGCGAATCTTTAAAGATACATTCGAATATCGTTCCTTTGCTTCAACAGGCGGAATTAAAAAATACCCGGACTCATCAGCTACAAAGTTCCCCAGCTTCCTTTTTTCATAATTACGGGACTTATAGCTGTAATTCTCGGTCCATGCTTCTATCAAGGATCTACCCAATGGTTTTCCTGTCTCCCGGTCAAGGATGTAGTAACCAATACTTCCGTCTTCGTTTCGAAGACTTATATAACTGATGTCAGAGGACCAAAAAGTTATATGGGTAAATAGTAATTTAGGGTCCTTAAAGGTTGAATCAAGAGAACTCAATAAAACATAAAATCCGGAATTGAAATCCGGGATCTCCGTTTCAAGGCTGTGAAACTGGAAATCACCATCGGAAGGTAGTCTTACATTCCACGATTTAACAACAGGAAGGGAATTTATAAATGTAAAAAGCTGTTCTTCTTTCAGACGGCTGATTTGTTCATTAAATGATTCAGGATCTGCACGGAAGATCCGGAATGAAAGGTTGATAACATTTTTAAACTTTATCAGGGCAGGAGAAGGTTTTCCAACGGGAACCGCATATTCTTTTGTTATCTCAACTGAAGGCCGGGTAAGGAGCGAGACAAGATTCTTACATTTTGCAGCGCCGGCGGCATCAGGAAAAGCATGAATTGCTTTCTCACAGAATTCATATGCATCTTTTATATCGAATTTAAATTTGTCTGAGATTAGCGGGTCATATTGTTGTCCCCGGTCAAAAAGAAAATTAGCAAGGCTATATAAGATCTCAGTATAACCGGGGGTAGTAGAAAATTGCTTTGAAAATAACTCCATCGCATCACGGTAAAGGCTGTCTTTCCCGGGTATTATAGAATTATTTTTAATAAACTCAAACCGTTCAATTTCCAGATCAATCAAAGCGGCGGGATTTTTATCTTGATAATGGAAATCTGCGAGGTTTTGAAATATTCTGAGTGCATTAAATTTCAATGAGGCGGAGTCGGCAGTAATGATTTTAAGGTTGAAAAAATCACGGGTTTGATTAAAGAAACCAGGATTAGTGATCTGAAAAGCAGTTACAGGATGTATTTTCAATTCTTCTCCGGATGAAAAAAAATCGAGTACACGGTGTGCAAGGAAGTCAAACAGTGTAGGTCGTAAATCAATAACATAGTTTTGATGATTTTTATCAAACGCCGGTTTATCAAGGATTGCTGAGTAATCTTTTATACTCACGGTTTTAAGAAGGCTATCACTGGTCAGGGAGGCAAGATAATTCGATGATATTGCATTCAGAACAGCATTGAGATCCCAGGTTTCAATACTGTCGGGGATCATGTTTCCCAGGTTTGAGCGACTTTTGAATCTGTATTGGTTGTTTTGATAATATTTCCAGTATACTTCAGCTAAGATTGAATATAACACCTGTTTTACTGGGGCTTGAGAGGTGTGAATTTCTTTTTCTAAAAATTTAATTGTATTGATTAGGAAGTTTTCCTGGTAATCAGAAATAAGGCGGATTTTGTAGATAATTGCCTTTAAGACCTGGGGGTTGTTCCTGTTTTTTTGTGCGGTTGCATAAATATTGTCAACAATCTCAAGAGCCGATTTTGGTTGACCAATTTCTGCAATGGAGTCGACCAGTTTCCAGGAAGATACAAAACTATCAGATGTTTGTGACTCTGCTATAAAAGCGATTAGGGAAAATAAAAACGAAAAAAAAATATTAAAACGAAACAACTTTGTTTTCAGATCACTACGTTTATAATCTTTTGATGAACGATAATGACCTTTTTCGGAGATTTTCCCTGTAGCCATTTTTCTGATTCTTTTGCATTGAAAACTGCGTTTTCTATATCTGAGTTTGAAAAAGCAACAGGCAACTCTAATTTAAAACGCACCTTTCCATTAAACGAAACGGGATATTGAAAAGTATGTTCAACCAGGTAATCAGGATTAAACACCGGGAAGGAAGCATGTGAAACACTATCATTGTTTCCGAGTTTTTGCCAAAGTTCTTCCGCAAGATGGGGCGTGTACGAAGAGATCAGAACAACAAGGGGTTCAAGGATATCTCTTTTATGGCAATCGATGTCAGTAAGGTCATTAACACAGATCATAAAAGTACTAACAACGGTATTAAAAGAAAACCGTTCGATATCCTCCTGCACTTTTCTAATAGTTTTATGTAGGATTCTCAGTTCCACAGAAGAAGGGATTTCGGAAGAGACAATAAAATCGTTATTTTCATCGTGGAACAGACGCCATAGTTTTCTGATAAAGCGATAAACACCTTCTATTCCATTTGTATCCCAGGGTTTGGATTGTTCAAGAGGACCAAGAAACATTTCGTAAAGTCTGAATGTATCGGCGCCATATTTTTCAATCAGACTGTCGGGATTTATAACATTATACAGCGATTTTGACATTTTTTCAATCACATGTCCGCAGATGTACTTACCATCTTCAAGAATAAACTGCGCATCAGCCAGGTCGGGGCGCCACGACCGGAAAGCGTCAATATCAAGAATGTTATTATCAACAAAGTTAATATCAACATGAACAGGCAGGGTTTCATAGTTATCTTTCAGGCCATATGAAACAAAATTATTAGTGCCTTTGATCCGGTAAACAATATTTGAATGTCCCAGGATTTTTCCCTGGTTTATAAGTTTTTTGAAGGGTTCTTCGGTAACAGAAAGGCCAATGTCATAGAGGAATTTATTCCAAAACCGTGCATAGATAAGATGTCCGGTTGCATGTTCATCACCGCCGATATAGAGGTCTACATTCTGCCAGTATCCGGCGGCTTTTTTGGAAAAATATTCTTTTTCATTTCCCGGATCCATATAACGGAGATAATAGCCGCTTGAACCGGCAAATCCGGGCATTGTACTTGTTTCAAGAGGCCAGCCCTCTTTTGTTTTCCAATTTTTAGCACGTGCAAGAGGAGGCTCCCCTGACTCGGTAGGAAGATATTTATCTACTTCGGGAAGGACAAGTGGAAGTTCACTCTCGTCGAGAGTACAGGTAATTCCATCTTTAAAAAAAACCGGAAATGGTTCACCCCAATAGCGTTGGCGACTGAAAATGGCATCACGCAAGCGAAAGTTTACCATGCCTTTCCCAAGACCTTCTTTCTCAATTCTCCGTATGACGGTATTTATAGCATCTTTTACCTGCATACCGGTTATAAAATCTGAATTAACCAGAACTCCATCTTTCGCATCATAGGAGCTAACCGAAATATCTCCGCCGGAAACGACTTCAATAACCGGAAGATCAAAATGTCTGGCAAAATCATAATCCCGGCTGTCATGAGCAGGCACAGCCATAATTGCTCCGGTACCATAACCTGCAAGCACATAATCAGCCACCCAAACAGGAATGGGTTTACCATTCAGCGGATTCAGACAGTATGCCCCTGTGAATTCACCGCTGATCTTTTTGACCTCTGCCATACGTTCGCGCTCGGAACGGTTAATGGCATAATTAACGTAATTCATGACCGCCTCACGACGATCTGAGGGGGTAATCTTGTCTATCAGTTCATGTTCCGGTGAAAGAACCATAAAGGTGGATCCAAAAATCGTATCGGGACGCGTAGTGAAGATGTTAAGTTTATAAACAGAACTTTGAACAGGAAAAAGAATTTCAGCCCCTTCCGAACGCCCGATCCAGTTACGCTGCATTTCTTTCAGTGATTCGGAAAAATCAACCAGATCAAGTCCGTCGAGCAGGCGCTGGGCATAAGCAGTAATCCGTAAAAACCACTGGCGCATAAGTTTCCGTTCAACCGGATGACCTCCCCTGACAGAAAATCCGTTTGATACCTCATCATTTGCAAGGACAGTCCCCAGATCAGGACACCAGTTCACCATAGCATCTGAAAGAAAAGCCAACCGGTAATTCATCAAAATCTCTCTCTGCTGTTTTTCGGAAAATTCAGACCATTGTGATGCGGAAAAAATACCTGACCAGTTCTTGCTAAAAGAAGAATCTTTTTTTACCAGCTCTTTAAACCAATTTTGCGATACGGCAGCATCAATGTCAGAATTACCATGGATTTTAAAATGATTAATCAAAGTCTCAATCGGAACAGCTTTACCGGTTGTATTATCATACCAGTGATTAAAAAGCTTGATAAAAGTCCATTGAGTCCATTTGTAATACTTCGGATCACATGTTTTAACTTCCCTGGTCCAATCGTAAGAAAAACCGATTTTATCCATTTGCTTACGATAATGGTCGATATTTTTCCGTGTAGTCACTGCGGGGTGTGTACCGGTTTGTATGGCATACTGTTCGGCAGGCAATCCGAAGGCATCAAAACCCATAGGATGAAGTACATTAAAACCTTTCAGCCGTTTATATCGTGCAAAAATATCAGAGGCAATATACCCTAACGGATGTCCTACATGCAAACCGGCGCCGGATGGATATGGGAACATATCCAGAACATAGAATTTTGGTTTTGAATAATCTATACCGGTTTTAAAAGTTCCATTGTCTATCCAGTATTTTTGCCACTTCTTCTCGATTTCCTGTGGATTATATTCCATGATAATGTCGCCGTATTTATTTCCTGATAATCGGAAGATCCCGTTCAGGGAATCAGCAAAATCAGGCAAGACCGCAAAAATAAGAAAAACGCCCGACATGAAGGAATTTTTATACATTTGAATCACCATCACTACCGACTTCTATGAACGACGCCGAAATCCCTCAGGATAAAAAAAGAAGATTGCCGGTTCTTTTCCGGATCATTATTTTAATTTTTGGATTTCTTCTGCTTACATATATTGCTGTCTTTTTCGGACTCAATTATTTCGGAGAGAAACTTCTCAGAAACTATTTAAAAGAGCGGATCGCCAAAACCAGCAAAGGATTATATGATGTTGATTTCGGTGAGTTGAACCTGAACCTTCTGACCGGGAAAGTAACCATTCATGATTTTAAAATGGTACCCGACACCCTGCTATACAATGAAATGAAAAAAACGGGATTAATCAGAAAAGCCCTGTACAGGTTTTCATTTCAATCGGTTTCTGTTGACCGGCTCCATTTTATCCAGATATATTCACAGCACAGAATAAAACTCCGGCAGATAGATTTTCAGGCACCTGTAATCAGCATTGTCGGATTTCCCGATACTGTAACTGCCCGTAAAAGTCGCTGGCGGGTTATTTATGAAGATATATATCCAATGATTTCACAGGTTTTCAGTGATTTTCACGTAGATTCGGTTACAATCAACAGGGGGCTTTTACTTACCTCCTTCCGGCAGAAAACAGGTAAGTTAGCGGTTGGCGAATATGAATTCTCATCCATACTTCGCGATGTATCAATTAATCCATTCAGCTATTACAATCACGACAGGGTATTCTATTCAAGGGATATAGATTGGATTATACATAATCTCGAACTGTCAATTGGCGATAGTTTATATTTTTTGAAAGCGGATCAGATAGGATTTTCATTGAACAGATCTGAACTTTGGGGCAAACGGTTGTCACTCATTCCCAATTTCCCTTCCCCCAGGCTAAAAAAGGCTACCACAGGAGATTTTTTTCAGGTAGATATTCCGGAATTTTTAATAAAAGGAGTTGATCTTTATAACGCACTGGTAGAAAAAAAGGTAGAAATTAAAAACGTTCAACTGAATGACATCAGATTTAAGATGTTCCGGAACATTCAGCCATTTCAAACCAATACTGTGAAAAAGGAAAAGAAAAAATTCCGTACTGCGGGGATTTATACGATTATTGCAGGAGCTCTGAAATCAGTGAGTATTGATTCGTTTTCCATTCAAAAAGCCTCCTTCGAATATTTCAGAAGCTTAAATGATCCGAATCCGGAATTAAGAATAGCTGAAGTTAACCTGGATCTTTCGAATTTTTTTCTGGACTCACTGGCATACAGAGAAAAACATAAAATATACTTTTCAGATAATATCGAACTTCAGGTACGTAATATAAGTCTGAAACTCAGGGACGAAGTTCATTTTCTGAATGCCGAAGAGATCAGATTCTCAACAGAAAGATCTCTGATAGACGTCAGTTATGTTATTCTTTTTCCTGATAAAAAAGTCAATCAACAATCGAAAACCGGCCGGAAAAACCTCATATCATGTCTTCTTCCAAGCCTTATTTTCAAAGATGTTGATCTATATAAAGTATTTAACGACAGGATACTGGAATTCGATCTTCTGAAAATTATGGAGCCCGAGGTAGAGTATGCGGAATATCATAAGTCTAAAAATCCGGATCCAAGATTTAAATTGCCTGAAGATTTTTTTCAGGAAGAAAACGAAGAGATCATTTACGATCTCCTGAAAAAATATCTTAGAATTATCAAAGGAAATTCCATAGAAATTTCTTCAGGACAAATTCAGCTCAAACAACACCGGGAAGAGAGAGAAAGAAAAACAGCATCAGGTAGTTTTGACCTGGTTATGAAATATTTTCTGATGGATTCAATTCATGGAATGAACAGGCAAGGCTATTTCTACAGTCGTGATTTCACACTTGACGTCAAGACTTTATTTTATGAATCTCCCGATAGCTCCAAACATCTGGAGATAGAAAAGCTGCATGTCAACACGATCGACTCTCTAATTGAAGCCCATAACGGTTCTTTTAAAACAACAACCGGATCAACTTCGGGAGAAAACCTGAAAAATAAAAAACCGGCATCAGAATATGATTTTACTTTCAAGGATCTCAAGATCTTGGGATTGAATCATAAAAAACTATTCCTGAAAAAAGTTCTCAGAGCAAATACGATTATTCTGGAACAGCCAAACCTTCATATTGAAGCAGGCAAAAGATCCCGACATGAATTACAATCCGCCAAACTGACTGCTTCAAGGTCGTTGAATTTTCCCAGGACATTTGAAATCGGAAAGTTACTGGTCAGAAACGGGGCTCTCTCTTTTGACGGTCATGAACAACAAAAAGTAACATATTTTTCGCTCAAGGATGTGGATTTCGGAGTCACCGGGGCTATGGTACATATTCCCGAAAAAGGGCAGACAGACGGATTAATCAGATTTGACTCATTACGGTTATCGGTTTTCCCTATAAATATTATCCTTTCCGACAGCTCTTATTCTCTTCAGAGCAACAGCCTCAGAGTGTACTCTTATCCGGCCGATTTAATCGCAACCGGAGTAAAAATAATTCCGCTTAAACAAACCGGAAGTAGTAACAAACCTGACAGCCATATCACATTGACCATTCCGATCCTCAGTATTAAAGACTTCTATTTCGACAAAGCTATCTTTAACAAACAATGGTATATGGATGAGGTTACAATTTATGAACCCGACCTACTTATCGAAGAACGGAACCTTGAGAAGAGCAACATTACATCAGGAAAAACCAGTTTGGCTCAACATGTTAAACTTCCTCCCTTCATAAACTCCCTGAATGTCGGAAAGTTTATAATAAATAACGGATCGGTCTGTTTGAAGACCGCCGGGAAGGATAAAATGAATTCCTATTCTCTCTCAGATATTCATCTTACTGCCGACCGTCTTCTGATTGATTCACTGACCCTGTCATATCCTGAAAAATACCCGATCTTCTTTTGTGAAGATTTAACTTTTATGGCGGGAGGATATAAATGGATTCCTAACGACAGCATGTATACCTTTTCATTCGATGGTATTGGTTTTTCAACACATGAACAACAGGCTTATGTCGATTCGTTTAAAATGACTCCTAATTTTTCGAAATTTGACTTTTGCCGCAAAGTCGGACATCAGATCGACAGGTTCGACTTGAAAGTACCCAGGATAACTTTTGACTTACTTGATTTTAGAAAATTAGTTGAAAACCGGGAGGTTGATTTGGGACGGATTGCAATTGAAAGAATGACATTAGAATCATACCGCGACAAAAGGATTCCATTCCCTCAGGACAATCATCCTCTGTTGCCTGCCGCAATGGTCAAAACAATTAAAACCCCGGTTAATGTTGATTCTGTTGTCCTTATCGATGGAAAAATAATTTATCAGGAGCAAACAGGTGAAAAACCCGGCATGATCTTTTTTGACAGGACAAATGTAACGCTTATCAATCTCAGCACGGATACCCTTAAATGGGACAGGCCGATGATAATAAACGGCACCTCTTATCTTATGGGCAAGGCATTTATGGGAGCAACATTTCAGATCCCAATGAATTACGGAATAGATACCTTTTCGATAACTGCCAGCATAGGGGAGGTGGACCTTAAGGATATCAATCCAATGCTTTCAAACCTGTTGCCGGTTAAGATCAGGAAAGGTATGATCAACAAAACGGAAATAAAACAAATTAATGCCAATGACGATTTTTCAAAAGGATACATGGTTATGCATTTCCAGGATCTTAATATTGAGCTTCAGAATACAAAGCCCGGAACCTTGAATGAATGGGAAACGGCTTTAAAAACACTTGTTGTGAACTGGATCCTTCCCGACAGCAATCCCAAAGACGACGGAAAAATACGGCAAGGATTCATTTACTATGAACGGAATAAAAGCAAAGGTTTTTTTAACTTTGTCTGGAAAAGCACACTTAGCGGGATCAAGTCGAGTGTCGGACTTAATTCAAAAGAACAAAAGGAACTGAAAAAGATAAACAGGAAGAATCCTCAATGAATTTTCTTTATTTTTAACACTCATTCGTGGTCAATGCTTAAACAGGAAGAACGATATTACCAACGCCGGATTGCAACATCCTATTTTACGACGATTATCAGCATTACACTGGTGTTGTTTTTATTAGGACTTTTAGGCATGATAATTTTACATGCAAAAAAACTATCGGATTATGTTAAAGAAAATATAGGCTTTTCGATCATGATCAGGGAAGGAGTAAAGGAATCGGGGATCATGGAATTAAAAAAGAAACTTGATAAGGCATATTATGTGAAATCAACTGAATATATCCCGCGGGAACAGGCGGCTGAAAGACTTGAAGATGAATTGGGAGAAGACTTTATCAGTTTCCTTGGTTACAATCCTCTTCTTCCTGCGATCGAGTTGCGTCTGAAGGCAGCCTATGCAAATAATGACAGTATAAGCAGGATTGAACACCGGTTACTGAATAATCCGGAAGTCAAAGAAGTATTTTATCAAAAATCGTTGGTAGAAATGATTAACCGCAATCTCGAAAAGATCAGCTTTATTTTACTGGGATTAAGCGGAATCCTTTTATTCATTGCCATAGTCCTGATCAACAATACCATCAGGCTTTCGGTATATTCCAAAAGATTCCTGATCAGGAGTATGCAACTTGTAGGCGCTACGGAAAGATTCATCAGGAAGCCGTTCCTTCACCGGAGTGTTTTCAATGGTTGCCTCAGCGCTTTTGTTGCTGTTGGTTTGTTGACTATAATCACTTATTTTAGTATTGAACAACTCCCCGAACTCCTGGAACTACAGGATCTCACGATGCTTTTTATCCTTGTGGCAATAATATTTATGCTCGGGATTTTCCTCTCTTATCTTTCAACCTATTTTGCCGTCAGAAAATATCTCAGGATCAAAACCGACCTTCTCTACACCTGATGTCTTGAAAATATGGTTATTTTTGCACTGTTTAACGGATAATTTACATGGAAAAGAAATCAAACCCCGGGCCGAAGAAACAAAAACAGCCTGTGACAAAAGGCTCAGGTCCTGCCGACGCAGGTGTTAAATCGGGTGAATTTGCCTTTGGAAAAGAAAACTACCGTCTTATGCTCATCGGACTTGTGTTCATAATTATCGGTTTTATTTTAATGATTGGCGGCGGATCCGACGATCCGAATGTTTTTAATCCCGAGATCTTCAACTTCAGGCGGTTGACACTGGCTCCTGTACTCATCCTAGCCGGATATGCCGTAGAGATTTTTGCAATAATGAAAAAACCGAAAGTTTAATGTCCCTTGTTCAGGCCGTTATTATTGCCATTGTGGAAGGAATAACGGAATTTCTACCTATCTCTTCCACGGGACATATGATCATTACCCAGCACCTTCTTGGCATTCAAAGTACCGACTTTATCAAAGCATTCACCGTCAACATTCAGTTCGGCTCAATTTTATCGGTTATAGTATTGTATTGGAAAAGATTTTTCCAGTCGTGGAATTTTTATTACAAACTGGCTGTGGCCTGTTTGCCTCTGATCCTTGCTTTTTTATTGGAGAAACAGATCGACAAAATGCTTGAAAGCGTTCCGGTTGTGGCCGGTGCTATGCTGATAGGTGGTATTTTTCTCATATTTGTTGACAAATGGTTTGAAAAGTCTGAAAATGAAAAAAATGAGCTTTCCTTAAAAAAAGCATTTATTATCGGACTTATTCAGATCATTTCGGTGATTCCGGGGGTTTCAAGATCAGCAGCCACAATAGTCGGGGGAATGTCGCAAAAATTGAACCGTAAGAATGCTGCTGAATTTTCATTTTTCCTTGCCGTTCCGACGATGTTTGCCGCCTCTGCTCTGAAATTGTTTGAAAACTATAAAACCATCACCCCCGACAATATTACCATTTTGATAGTCGGTAATCTTGTATCCTTTATTATAGCCATGATTGCAATTAAAACCTTTATTACTTTTCTGACAAGGCACGGTTTTAAAATATTCGGATATTATCGCATAATTGTAGGACTGGTGATTATAATACTCCTTCTTTCCGGAAAAAGTTTAACAATGTTGTAATGCCATACAATTTTGAACAGGGAGAGGTGTTTCTTATTGACAAGCCTTACCGGTGGACATCCTTTGATGTTGTAGGAAGTTTGCGGGGATTTCTGAAAGCCAGGCTGGGTATAAAAAAAATCAAGATCGGTCATGCCGGAACACTTGATCCGCTTGCAAGCGGACTGTTGATTGTTTGTACCGGGAAAATGACCAAGCAAATCGACGCTTACCAGGTACTCGAAAAAGAGTATACAGGAACTATTACCCTTGGCGCAACAACACCCTCTTTTGATCTTGAAACGGAAATTGATCAAAAATTTTCATTTGAACATATTACGGATAAAATAATTCATGAAATCGCCGGAACTTTGACCGGTAAACTTGTGCAAACTCCCCCGGTTTACTCGGCAAAGAAAGTCGAAGGAAAAAGAGCATACAAATACGCACGAAAAGATATTGACGTATTAATCAAACCCAGGGAAATTTCAGTTTCAGCTTTTGAAATAACCAAAACAGAGATTCCGGATGTTCATTTCCGGATTATTTGCGGTAAAGGGACTTATATAAGAGCATTGGCCAGTGATTTTGGAAAGCTGGCAGGATGCGGTGCACATCTGAGTTCTCTGTGCCGCACACGTATCGGCCCGTATCATCTCAGAGATGCCTTTGGGCTTGAGGATCTGAAAAATAAGATCATTGAATCCGCGGCCAATACAGTAACGTCATGAAAGAACACATCTCATATCAACTTCACTCTGACGAATATTTCATGAATGAGGCCTTAAAGGAAGCCAGGAAGGCATGGATCAGGGAAGAGATCCCGGTCGGTGCTGTTGTGGTTTGCGACCGGACGGTAATTGCAAGGGCATTTAATATGACTGAAACACTTAATGATGTAACAGCACATGCGGAAATGCAGGCTTTTACTGCTGCTGCCGCTTTTCTGGGAGGGAAATACCTTTCAGAATGCATCCTGTTTGTAACGCTTGAACCATGTATCATGTGTGCAGGAGCGGCCGCGTTGGCACAAATCGGAAAGATTGTATTCGGTGCGGAGGATGAAAAACGGGGATTCCGGCTCATTAAGCAACCCTTATTACATCCGAAAACGAAAGTTGAATCAGGGATTCTGGCGAGTGAGTGCAGCAACATTCTCAAAGAGTTTTTCAGAGAGCGAAGAAATTTACGCGGATGAATATTCAGACATCTGCAACAGGCTGATACATCAGTTTAAATGAATAAATATGATAATGGAAAATAAAGAAATTCAGAACGTTCTCAGTGAGATGGCTGAAGTTGCCGGATATTTGTGGCATCGGGGATGGGCAGAGCGTAATGCAGGAAATATTTCCGTTAACATTACCGGACTCATAGCAAAACATGAAATAACAAAACCGAAACCAATAAGATATCCTCAGACCTTTGAATCATTCAATCGACTTCACAATGAGGTGTTTTTAATGACAGGAACAGGGACGAGAATGCGTGACCTTGCAAAGAATCCTGCCGGGAATACATGTATCGTTACCTTTGATGAAAAATCAGGGGTATCATTTTCCGCATGTCGGGATAATAACGAGAACAACCTTAAACCAACATCAGAGCTATACACTCACCTTGCAATACATAAGATGCTGCTTGAGAAAAAGAAAACACATAAAATAGTTCTTCATACACATGTTACAGAATTTATAAGGCTTACCCAAATCAAGAAGTTTAAACAAACAAGGACAATCAACCGGCTCTTATGGGGAATGCATCCGGAAGTTGTTATGTTTTGTCCCAAAGGTGCAGGATTCATTCCATTCATCCTTCCCGGGACAAAAAAAATTGCAGAAAGAACTGTTAAAGAACTGGAAAAACATGATATTATCATCTGGGAAAAACATGGATGTATTGCAATAGGATCAACATTAAATGAAACCTTTGACAATATCGACCTGCTTGCCAAATCGGCAGGAATATTCTTTGCATGCAGGAATGCAGGCTTTGTCCCGGAAAGTCTCTCAGACATGCAGATAAACCGGATTCGCAGGGCCGGCCATGGTCTGTAATTTTTTTGTTGATAGGTTAATTATACGCTAATTTTTCTTATCTTCGAAGTCAAAATATCATTGGCTCTTTCATGAGGTTAATTATTTTTGAAGACGAATTGCTTATTGCAGAAGATTTAAAGCGCCAGTTAAGCAGATTCGGGTATGAAGTTGCTGCTATGTTCAGTAAGGCAGAAGCTGGGATCAAATACCTGGAATCACTTAGCGATCAGGGATCAATTCCTGAAGTTGTGTTGATGGATATTTCTCTTGCAGGGAATATGAGCGGAACAGATGCAGCCATTATAATCTCTGAAAAATTTCCATGTGCAATTGTTTTCCTGACAGGTATGAGCCAGTTTGAATTTTTCGAAGAGGCATTTAAGACAAAACCATTTGCATTCCTGATTAAACCATTTGAAGTAAATCAGGCCATTGTAAGTATAAAACTGGCTGTTTATCAGAAAAATATTGAACTTCAGTTAAAAAAATGCAAAATAACGCTGGAAGACAAAATCCGGGAACGAGATCATGATATGACCCTCACCAAACGAACTGCACATGAAGCTGTAAACGCACGAAACAAATTACTCATGAATCTTGAAAAAACTCATGATGCAACGTTTGCTATAGAGGGATTGTCAGTAATGATGAAAGAAACAATCAAAGATAAAGCCGAATTGATCCGATATGCGGAATACCTTGAGGACAATTCCCATCAATTATTTGCCTTGTTGAATAATATGCTTGATCCTGGAGAAAATGAAACAATACAAAACTGATCTTCCTGACATTTTAATGCTTGAAGATGATCCGGCTACTGCCACCATAATAAAGATATGGCTCAAAGGCATCTGCAATACCATCATTGTGCAGGATGGAAAAGAAACTCTTGATAAAATAGCCGACATGTTTGAAAATGGACAATTATTCAAACTTATGTTGTTTGATATCAATATTCCTTATCCCTGGAATGGTATTACTCTTATGAAGGAGATACAAAAACGGTGGGAGGATTACAAACAGATCCCGTTTGTCGCTGAAACAGCATACGCTTTGCCCGAAGACCGTGTAAGGATACTGGATTCAGGATTTTGCGATTACATGAGCAAACCACTGTCACGGCAATTATTGGTGGAAGCGGTAAGGAGCAGACTATAACCAAACTCAAATCCATTCCTTCTTCTCATTTTTCTTCGCACAATAAAGTTTTATTCCGCCGTATCCGGCGCTTATGGCGAGAATAATTAAAATTCCCAATTCCCCGTCGATCGGAGCGCCGACCGGTGCGGGCACCTGATTCCCGCTTTCACCATGACCCGCAGGAGGCTCTGGGGGATCGGCCATAACAGGAAGGAAATTAAATACTAAAAAAACGGTAACTGTTAAACAGATCAGGGATTTTATAAATTTTTTCATAAAGAAAGCTTTTAAGATGTGAAACATAAAGTTTTTATTGCAGCAATACTTTTCCGGTATAAACCTGCTCGCTTGTAATAACCTTTACCACGAAGTATCCATAGGTGTTTGGTTTAAGGTGTAAAACAGTTAACTTCCCGTCCGAAAGAAGGGAATGCAACAATAATTCACCTGCGGTATTGTAGACAAATACATCCCCCCTGATAATGCCATCTGTTTTATTGGAAACATAAATGGATCCGTTGTGCGGATAAATAGCAACCGTATTGGCTTTATATGGTTCATCCGTACCAAAAGGATTAATGAAACGGAGCTGAAAACGTGCAGGATCAGCGCCCTCATCTGAGTCAAAAAAATAAACCGGATTTTCCACAAGATCCTGTACCATATTTTTCTTTTTATCAGTCATGTAAACTCCGATTCCCGGAATAAGGTCTGTTGTGTCCAGTTCAATTGAATAGTAAGAGGCATCGTTTTTTATAAAACCAAGTTGAATGATCCTGTTGTTCGACAAATCAGGAAGGGTATTTGTAGATAAATGTTCGTTACCTGCGATTGAAAAAAATTGGGGAGCATATCCCGCAAGGAATCTGGAATCAAAGGCAGCATCGTAGCCATCAGTAGAAGCTTGGTTAATCCTGATTTCGGTCTCCTGTGAAGTCCCGAATTCAGTTTCACGGACTGTTAACCGGATAGATTCCATACTGTTTTTGTACCATGATGTTCCGTCATGAGTTCTTGCGGAAGCCGGGATCATTAAAGATCCGGGAGCAGTTGTTACCTGTACCATAAAACCGTTCATAGCCGGAATGATGTCATGATCCGCCTCATGAATGTCAACGTAGCTGGCCGAGGATTCCACCCATATCTTTGCAGTGGAAGCAATATTTGTCAGATTCCAGTCTGTGCCGTTCCATTCAACAGCGGAGGGGAATGGATTTCCAAGAAGATGCCAGCCATTATTTGTACCGCTGCTTAAAGTCAGGCCGCTTATTGCAACATTTGAAGTGGCCGGTATACCGGTAAATTCTCTGGTTGCTGCATTCTGGTAAGCGACCAGATATCCCCGGCCATCACTGAAGTTATTCTCAAAACCGGTATTCCAGGTACCGGGCGAGCTTTTTGAATTAATCCATAAATTGGTTGTTTCATCCCATTTGTAAAAATCTTCAGACGAAGTTGGCGGATCAGGAACGAACTCCGGTTGAATGGCTTGCGATAGCACCGGAGAAGAAAGAAAATGCCATCCGTAATATGCCGACCAGCTATTGAAAAACCGTTCAACAGTTACATTTCCCGAAACACTTCCATTCGCAATAAAAGATCCTGCCGGACCATTATTCACCGGCGATTTTAGCACAAGCCCGCCGTTTGTTGTGGTAGTCCCGTTTACAGTCAACTGCAATCCGGCAGGGATTCGAAAGATGTTTCCCGGAGCCACAGTGAGATTTCCTGATAAGATGCGGTTTGCGTGCAGACTGATGCCTGCTGCATTACATAGGTTGATATTCAGATTTGCCGGGCCGTTTGTTAAAGGAAATTCAGAGCCGGATGTGATTGTATAAGAAGCACCGTCATATGACAATGAGGCATCTGAGCCATAAGATAAAATGTTATCACCGGAAGAAACTGATCCGTCTATCATTGACAGACAGCCATTTACCGTAATATCCCGGCCTAAGATAACACCGCTTGAATTGTTTATTGTGAGATTCTCAAATGAAATTTCGCTTGTTCCGTCAATTGTCTGACCGGCTGATGATCCATTTAAAACTATTGAAAAAATACCGGTCGAAGATCCGTCATCCAGTTGCCAGGTTCCGTTATTTGTAATATCACCTGTAATGTTAAATATGGCATTCCCGGCGCTGTTCGTTCCCCTTAGGGTGCCCTCGCTCACAAGCAGATTACCGCCAACTGAAATGTTTGCCGATGCGGTTGTTCCATTATTGCCGACAACGATACCACTCCCTCCGACGACCAGGTTTCCGGTAATACTATGTGACCGGCTTGTGGAACCGGTTGCAAAACGTATTTCCTGAACTGTACCAAGATTTATAGTAAGATTACCCGCAACATTCAAATTACCGGCAAATGTCCCCGGTCCAGTGGGTGACGGTTGAAATATCAGATTGCCATAATTGGGGAAGGTACCGCTTAAACCGGCCTGGGTGCCGTAAAAAATATATGTGCTGTTACTTGCCAGACTCTTTGTTGCCCCGGGCACAGAAACCTCGCTTCCGCCCTGTTTAAAAGTACCTCCGTTTTCGACAGTAAATACTGAACCAACGATCAGTTTATAAGAGGCAGCATCAAGAGTGCTTCCGCTTTTAATCGTGACATTTGAAGTTGTTGCGGCTGCATTCATTGTAACTGTAAAGCCGCCTTCAATAAATACATTATCTGATGCGCCGGGAACACTTGCTCCCGGTGATCCTCCTGAAGTTTCCGACCAGGTTGAAACCTGACCCCAGTTTCCGTTTGCCACAGAGTACCGGTCGGCCCCCGCTGACTGCATGGTCAGCGCAGTTAGGAAGATTAAAAATAAGCCAATCCTTTGCATAGCTCTTTCTTTTTTATCTCCTTAATCGGGAAAGCATGTAAAAGGTAATAACCTTGTTGAAAAATTTTTTCATGACCGAATCTAAATCCGCGAATAACAGACCAGTGATATCACCTTTTGACGTAAGGAAAATTACCATCCGGTCGAACCGTGAATCTTAATACTTTTGTGGATTAAAATCCGAAGCATGAGAAGAAAATTATATATCCCTGTTATAATTGTTGGTTGCCTTATAATTCCCGGGATACTGCCTTCACAGAATATAGATTCCCTGACGATACGCCGGTTTTATACCGAAGCATTGTCAAATCCGGTTGCTTACCGGAACCTCGGCACCTTATGCAGGCAGTTTCCTGGACGGCTTTGCGGTTCGGTCAAAGCCGCCGAATCAATTACATGGGCGAAACAGTTACTGGAAGGGATGAACCTTGATACTGTATTTCTTCAGCCTGTGATGGTGAAGCACTGGGTACGTGGTGAGAAAGAAATCGCAAAGGTTTTTTCCTTGAAAACCGGAAATCATTCTCTGAATATTTGTGCACTTGGAAGTTCAACGGGAACCGGACAGGAGGGAATAAAGGCTGAAGTGGTTGAGGTGAAAAATTTTGATGACCTGAAAAAATTGGGACGTAAGAACATTGAAGGTAAAATAGTATTTTTCAACCGGGCCGCCGACCCTTCATTATTTAATACATTTCAGGCATATGGAGGAGCGGTTGATCAGAGAGCGCGTGGCGCCATGCAGGCATCACGGTACGGAGCCATAGCTGTTGTTGTACGTTCAGCAACTCCGGCTCACAGCGATTTTCCTCATACCGGAATTCAGCACTATGCCGACACCGTCAGGGCAATTCCTGCAGTGGCCATCAGTACGAACGATGCCGACAAACTTTCAGAGTGGATGAAGAGAGATCCTGACCTGAAACTATATCTGAGAACGACATGTAAAGAATTACCTGAAGTTCAGAATTACAATATCATTGCAGAGATAAAAGGAAATGAATTTCCCGGTCAGATAATCACGTTCGGAGGGCATATTGATTCGTGGGATATTACCCAGGGAGCCCATGACGATGGAGCCGGAGTGGTACAGACCATTGAAGTGCTGCGGCTTTACCGGGCACTTCATATGAAGCCCAGGCATACTATCCGGGTTGTAGTCTTTATTGACGAGGAATATGATCAGCGCGGGGCGAAAGCTTATGCGGAGTTTGCAAAATCTGATGGAGGTCATATCGCTGCCATTGAGAGTGACCGGGGAGGATTTACTCCTCAGGGATTTTCAGTTGATGCAACGGGTGAAATATTAAAAAAAATCCAGAGCTGGAAACCGTTGCTGTTGCCCTATGGTTTGTGGTCAATTGAAAACGGAGGAGGTGGTGTGGACATACGGGATCTCAAACCCTTTAAAATCCCTCTGATTGGCCTGGTCACCGATTCACAACGCTATTTCGATTATCACCATGCGGCCAGCGATACCTTCGACAAAGTTAATCAAAGGGAATTGGAGTTAGGTTCTGCTGCCATCGCATCCCTGGTATACCTGATCGATAAATACGGTCTTTAATAAAGACAGAGATTATGGAATTGACACGCGAAAAAGCGCTGGAACTACTTCACACGTATGTGAAGAACGAAAAAATGATATTTCATTGCCTTGCATCAGAGGCCGTTTTGAAAGGTATAGCTCGCAGACTGGGTCGGAATGAGGAGAAATGGGGTCTGGCAGGACTCTTACATGATCTGGATGTTGAGGTAACCAATGCCGATCCGTTGGTTCATGGCACTCAGACAGGGCAGTTGTTAAAGGATTATGAAGTCGATCCTGAAATACTCGACGTGATCAGTATGCACAACGAAGTCTCGGCGGGAAGGGAAAGAATGACTGAATTTCAGCATGCACTTGCGGCCGGAGAGACCATCACAGGATTGATATTCGCCACCACATATGTTTATCCCGATAAAAAACTATCCAGTGTAAAACCTAAATCTGTTACCAAGCGGATGAAGGAAAAAATATTTGCGGCATCAGTAAGGCGTGAGAATATCATGGAATGTGAAAAAATCGGCATTCCGATTGATGAATTTGCAGCACTGAGTATCCAGGCTATGTTACCTATTGCCGGACTGATTGGTCTTTGAAGGAAGCGGGACACGTTCCCCGTTGATATATTTTACAACAAAGGCGCCCTTTATTCCGCGTGCACGCATCTGTCTCATAAGGCCTTCGGCTTCTGCCCTGTTCGTGAACAATCCAACCGTAAACCGCTGCCAGCCGTCAGAAATTTCTTTTGTTACCTCCAGTGGAAGCTTTAACCTTGCCTTCATATCCTCACCGGTATAGGTTTCGTTGTGAGTTGCAAAGACTTGTACCCTGTAAGATATTCCCTGAATTACCGGCATGGAAGTTTGACTCACAGCGGTATCCTGATCAACGACGGCAGGTTCTTCTGTTTTTTGTCCGGCAGGTTCGGGAGAGATAGTCAACGGAGGGGGAGGCGGTAATTTTTCATATTCTTCTTTTTCCTTTTCCTGCGTTTTTTGAATGTTGACCGGCGGGGGCGGCAATGTTATTCCGCGGGGTGTTGAATATTTCGCCGGCTGAAGCTTCCCGGTATTTGGTTTATTGAAATTATATGTCAGGTTCAATGAAAAGAAGGTGTACATATCGTAAGGATAACCTCCGACTGTTCCATCCAGCTTATCGGAATTAAGTGCACGAAGTGTCCACTCCAGTCCGAGATTTACCTTATCGCCTATGTTGTAATAAGCCCCTAACCCGGCAGGAATAACTATTTCCGTTGTCCAGTTGGAAGGAGATCCGCTGCCGCCGGTCTGTTGGTGCGTATTCAGGTCGTACACACGGGTTAACCAGTTTGATAATCCTGCGCCCACGGTTCCATATATGAAAAACCTTCTTTCGGGCTTATAGCGGAAGAAAAGATTACTGAAATTCACCGTGGCGTTCAGGTTATATTCGAGGATATTACCTTCAAAATACTTATTGGCGGGACTGCCGTCTTTATAATTTCTTTTTGTTCCGGAGATCCCTCCATAGAGCACCTGTCCCCGGAGGGCGAAGACATGACTCAGTTGGCGGGTCAGCATAAAACTTCCGGCAAACCGCCATTCATTCATGTTTGTACTGGCAGGCCAGAAACGATGCACTTTCAGATCGCCAAAGAATATATTTGGGCCGCCACTAAGGCTTATCGACCAGTTTGAGAAAAAACGGCGCCCCAGGGCACCCTGGGTTTGAGCGAAGACGCCTACGGGTAGCAGCAAAAGCAGCAAAAAGAAGACAACAAAATAAAAATTCCTCATGAACCGTCCGGTAAGGATGATCTGATCCCAAAGTTAAAACGCAAGTAAACAGTTACTGAGGTGCGAATAATATCTTTATCAACAACAGATTGTTCATCAATTTTATGTTAATTTTGAAGAAAGATGGCTGGTTTAGATGCAGTCGGAGTTTACACAAAATTTTTCATAACCTCTAAATTATTGAAATATGAGATCAGGAATTATACCACTTTTATTAGGTTGTGTTGCATTTTTTAATACGCATGCAACAATTCTGAACGTTCCGGCATCCTTTTCAACGATACAGTCGGCTATCAATGCCTCCTCAAATGGGGATACAGTTGCTGTTTCTCCCGGAACTTATTATGAGAATTTAAACTTCCGGGGGAAAAATATTTTACTCACAAGCCTGTACTATCTCTCATCCGATACTTCTTATCTTGTTTCAACAATAATCAACGGAAGCATCCCTGCTGATCCCGACAGTGCAAGCTGTGTGATATTCAATTCAGGAGAAGATTCCACTGCTATCCTTCAGGGCTTTACAATCACAGGCGGCAGTGGTACAAAATGGCTTGATATTCATGGCGCAGGAACCTACCGTGAGGGAGGTGGGATCCTTGTAGAACTTTCATCACCAACAATCAGGCATAACATCATCACAAATAATTCTGCAACAAACATTACGGGAGTTGTTGGGGCAGGCGGCGGGGGACTACGTGTTGGCGACGGCAATCCCGGCATCTACAACAATGTTATAAGTTTTAATCAGGGCAGATATGGAGCCGGTATCGTTCTGAATTACACAGGCTGTAAGATCAGTAACAATATAATTTTTTCCAATACCGGCGGGGAAAACTTTAACGGGGGATCAGGTATATGGATATATAACAATCTTGGAACAACGCCGAAGATTATTGAAAACAATACGATCATTTATAATAATTCATCACTTCCGGGTGGCACAGGCGGTGTTTCCGTATGGGCAGCAAACAGTGTTTTGATCAGGAATAATATCATCTGGGGTAATCTGCCCGGTCCTCAGGTTAAAACCATTTCAAGCACACCGCTTGTAGAATACTGTGATGTGGAAGGCGGTTATTCAGGTACGGGCAATATTGACCTGTATCCTGATTTCATCCCTGAGAACTATTATCTCAGCGACAATTCCATCTGTGTTGATTCAGGTGATCCTGCAACTGCTTATAATGACCCGGAAGATCCGCAAGATCCCGGACATGCATTATTCCCCTCAAAGGGATTGCTCAGAAACGATATCGGCGCATACGGAGGACCGAATGCATCATTATTCCCGATATTTCAAATTGTAACGGCAATTCCTGAAAACGAACCCGAAACAACGGTACATGCCTTTCCAAATCCGTTTTCTTCTGAAACAACCATCAAAAACAGGTACAATCTTAAAAATGTAACCATAAAATTGTATAATGTATTTGGGATTGAGGTGAAAAAAGTAAATAATATTTCAGGACAGGAAGTTAAAATTCAACGGGATAATCTCCCTGCCGGAATTTACCTTGTTACCTTGATCCGGGACAATCAGATTGTTGCAAAGGGTAAATTAATTATCAGTGACTGATCCTCCGCCTCCTCCTTATTGGTGTGATTGCCAGCCATAAGGTTGGATCAGAATAACAGTTCAGACAACTTCTGCCCTGTTCAATTTTTTCGCCGGTAATTGTAATTTCAGAGACTTTTAGTATTTTTGCAATCCCAAAATTCCTCCTTAGCTCAGTTGGTTAGAGCATCTGACTGTTAATCAGAGGGTCGCTGGTTCAAGTCCAGCAGGGGGAGCAAGTTCAAGTGCCAGGTGTCAAGTGTCAGGTCCCAAAGATTTGTCACATGGCACTTGGCACTTGTCATTTGAGACTTGGCACTTTGACACATTTAGCTTCGCTTCACCTTTTCCTTCATTTTCTTCCTGATTGAAGAAAAGATACGGATCAGGTAAGGGGAGCAAAATGATCAGCCAATTACAGACATTGTTCGGTAAGTGGTTTTTTCTTTGAACACACAATGGGACACACAAAACCATTCCGTTTTACAATAAAAATCCTTAATCATGTGCAATGTTGAAAAAAAGTTCATAAAATTTAATAAAAATCTTTGATAATCTAAAAAACACATTAACTTTGCCTCATCTTTATTAAAAATCATACAAAGTATAACATGATAACTTATAATAATAGATGGTAGTAGATAGTCAATATTATTCAATAAAAGAAGTATCTGATTTTTTAAAAGTCGGTGAAGCGGCCGTCGGGAGTTATTTGAGGAACGGTACTATGAAAGGGAAAAAAGTTGGCCCTAAGAAGAAATGGCAAATTCTAGGGTCTGAAGTAAAAAGAATCATGAAGGACTGGAATATGATATAGTAATTTATTTTACTTTTACACAAAAATAGCTAATTTGCTTGTGATAGAGTTAAAGTATTTAAGAATCAAACCTCTATATTGATGAGTGAGCTTCATGTTGAACTGGAAAGAACTATTGAGAAGCTTGAATCCGCTAATGGTAGCGAACCTACTCACCTTGATTTGACAGCGTTAAAAGAATTCAGAAAGTTTTGCGATTTACAGGTTTTTGGAACAAATAATTCATTAGAAAGAACTGTGTCCTTCTTTCTGACAAAGTATCTCGACGAAATATTCAATAATCTTTTTATCGACACGACATATACAATCGACTTACATAAATCAAGGATTATTATTTTTCAAAGAATAATTGAACAATTAAAAGATTTAAAGGATGCTCTCAAGCAAGAAAATATTCAAAATGTAGTTGAAATATTAAACCTAATTTTACAAACATACGTACAACAAATAGTAAACTTAAACAGTTTATATTAAAATCAAAGTAGTCATGTATTATCGTACAGAGGCATACAACTTGAAAAAACCAGATAATGCTGAGTTTTTTCTAAATTTAGCGCAGACTTGCACTAAAAGAAGTGAATGGACCCTTACAAGTGGCATTCCAAGTAATGTCTTTATTGATATTGATGAGATTATTTTAAAGCCCAAAGAATCGAAAGGTTTAGTTGAGAAAATGATTGAAACAGTTCGTAATATTACAATCCAGGGGTACGAATTTAATAAACTTGGATTTATTGATAAGACTGACGGAACTGTGGGCTTGATTTCGTTAATGGCTTCAATACTTAATGAAACAAGCTTACCTGGAATTATAATTAGGCCCAGAAAGAGATTAATTCAAGACAAAGTCAAAGGTGAGATAAATAAAGGAGATAGGGTTTTACTAATTAGCGACCTTGCGACTTCCGGAATTACTATTTTTAGCGCTGCTGAAATAATTTACCTTTATGAAGCCACAGTACCTTATTCATTAGTTGTTATAGATAGGGTTCAAGGAGCAACTGAAAACCTGGCACGAAAAGGAATAAAGTTGTTTTCCTTGGTGTCTTTAGAGTCATTGAATGAAATAAAGATAGATGACAAATATGAAATAAACACACCGGTTTTCCAGGATTTTGGTGGCGTCTCAGTTACATATGCTAGATAAAGACCACTTTATTTCATATTCCGAGCGACCTCATTCCTTTTTTTATGACAGATTTCGTTACAAAAAAAACTAACGGCATACCTGAATGTTCTATAACTGATGAGTTTTTTTTAAGTTTAAAAGATGCTGACCTACATAGAACAATTCAATATAAGAATAATTCACAGAGCGATATCCCCATTTCAATTAATCTTAAGGAATTTCAATTTCCTTATCACTGTGAAGGTTATAAAGTGTTTAAAGATAACGAGCAAGTTGATAACACAAAAATTATCGAAAAGAGAGAATTCAATGTAAAGATTAAAATTGAACATAAAGAAATAATACTTCCTGGTAATGGAGGTATATTAGTTCTTAAAATATCTTGTAAATGGCGAAACTTTTTTTCTTATTTATCTGATTTGTATTTTACGTTTGATTATTCTGATGAAGCAAGTTATCAACTGATCTTAAGAAATTACTCTTTAAAAAACATCTTACATTTTATCACAATTAACGGACAACTTGGAAGTCCGGAAAGCGATTATTTTATTCAAGAAAACAACGTAAATTTCAAAGAAAAGAAAATTATTCCAAGGCAGCAAAGTTTTAAATTAACATTATTTTCTTTAGCAACACTTCCTGATAATGCGATTCTAAATACTATTAAAGATAAAAATAAAAAGATATTTTCAAAATATGCAATTATACTAGTGCAACACCTTCTAAGTGATGTTGTTCACTTAGTTAATGCCTTTTATTCTTCAGGAGTGGGTAGAGAAGGAATTTTTATTGTCGGGATTCCTTATTCAACAAAAAGTACAACGGTAAAATATTTGAAACGACAAGGATTCGAAAATATATGGGATCCAGTGGATTATCCATTCCTTGACTATCTAAGACAAGCAATTGAGCATTCTATAAAGTATGCCCGAGAAAATGCAAAGAAAATAATAATCGTTGAAGATGGGGGATATATTGTACCATTAATTCACGATAAATTTTCCGAATCAATAGATTTATTTGTAGGTGCTGTTGAACAAACCACAAATGGAATTAATCTAGATAAGAAAATAATTGAGAATAGTCAACGTGAAATCCTAATTCCTATAATTAGTGTTGCAGAATCAAAAATTAAAAGTGATATAGAAGGACCGTTGATAGGGAGGGCTGTTACAAAGAATATTGAATTAATTTATGAGAAGACATATAGAGGTATCGCTGGAGTTAATGTTGGTCTTATAGGTTATGGAACGGTTGGACGTGCAATTGCTAAATCATTGAAAGGGAGAGAAGCAATTGTAAATATATTTGATAAGGATCCTTTGGTCAGGGAGGAAATTAAAAAACATGGTTTTCAGAGTTATCTGTCAATAAAAAGAGTGATAAAAAAATGTAAAATTATTATCGAATCGACTGGAAAATTTTGGACGGAGAAAAGATTTGAAATGAGAGAAATTATATTCAGTTTCACTAATGAAAGTTATTTTGTTAGTGCTTCTTCGAAAAAAATGGGAATAAACCACGATGAATTTCAAAACCTGATTCATGTTGATGAAAAAATCAATTTTCCTGGAATAGGTGTAAAATATAAATTGAGAAATCCAAATAGCAGTTCAATTACATTAATTGCAGACGGTTATCCAGTTAATTTTTTCCTTGGAGAGAGTGTTCCTGACAAAGAAATTGCGTTTATAATAGCATGGTTATACAAATGTGCTGAAATATTAGCGCTCAACCCAGGAAAAATACCAAGTGGGATATATAATACAAATAAAAAAGATAGTTTTGGTTTTTATCAAGCTCAGAAAGACATACGCGAGTTACTCAAATTAAAAATTAATTAAAAAAATCTGTTTTAATGGGACAATTTGCTGATAATTGTATCGAAAAAATCAGGCAGAAAAAATCAAGTGTAATTGTAGGGTTGGATCCCCACTTGCTGCTTTTCCCTAAACAGTTAACAGATAGAATCAAGTCATTTGAAGATATAGCAGATGCTATCCTAATATTTAATAAAGAAATAATTGATGCCGTTTACGATATAGTTCCATTTATTAAACCTCAGATAGCATTTTATGAGCAATTTGGATTGCATGGACTAAAGGCATATATTGAAACGATTAAGTATGGACAGAAGAAAGGATTATTAGTGATTGGAGATATTAAGCGAGGTGATATAGGATCCACCGCCCAAGCTTATTCAAAGGGTCATATCGGTAAAGTGGAGCTTTTAGGCAAACAACATGATGTATTTGGAGTAGATGCAATAACTATAAATCCTTACCTAGGTTCAGATAGTATCAAACCCTTTATTAATGATGCAGAAAATTTTAATAGGGGATTATTTATCCTTGTAAAAACTTCTAATCCGTCTTCAATTGAGCTTCAGGATCTTATTGTAGAGAATAAAACTGGTGAAAGATCGAAATTATTTATAGAAGTTGCCAAGTATGTACAAATATGGGGACAAGATTTCATTGGCAAAAACGGTTATTCCTCCATCGGGGCGGTAATTGGTGCAACATACCCTGAAGAATTAGCTGAAATTCGGGAAATTATACCAAACTCATTTTTATTGATTCCAGGTTATGGTGCCCAGGGAGGAAGTGCTGAGGATATTAAATATGGTTTTAATAAAGATGGTTTTGGGGCTTTAATCAACGCTTCGAGAAGTATTCTATTTGCCTATCGTAAATCTGATAAATATATCGATAAGGATTTTCAAAAAGCTGCTAGAGATGAAACTATTCGAATGAATGATGAGATTAATATGATTATTCATTAGAAATCATCATTTGACCTCAAATGTATCCTTGGGACTATAAATAGGTGAATCAACAGAAATAAATCTTAGAACAGTCTTTCCCGTATTCGTTATTTTGTGTCTCGAAAATAATGGTATAATGACCATCACATAGAGCATTATACAGGTTGATTATTATCAAATTACACTTGCCGGCTTAAGAAAGACATAGTTTCTTCAACTTGGTCAAGGTATTTTCTTATTGGTGTTGGTGATTTTAGAGATGTCTTGGTAACTATACTCCTTTTTCAGCATCTTGATTTCTTCGGCGTACTCTGTCTTCATCCCTTTTTCCGGTTTACGATACTCATTTTTACGACTCACCCTTCCGTTCTTTGAAAGGATTTAGATTTTTTTTAAATCTGAAATAATATTGACAAAGGCAAAAGGATCTTGAAATTCATATCTTTCAGAATTATATTTATCTTGTAAATATAATAATCCAGCATTTGCATATTCCTCTATAGCATTTAAAAGTACTTTGACTTTTTGATCTATTTGTTCTTCTTTAAAGTCCTCCATCTCATTCCAATCGCCGAATTCCTTTAAATTAGTAAAAAGTAGCATTAGCATAAAATCTACCATGGATTTTGGCTGCCAAAGTCCAATCGCAAAAAAATTATCAGTTTTCCCAGTCACTGTTAACCTTTCACCTAGCTTATATCCCAGGAAAAAAGCATACATATAAGACTGATAAAATGGACCAAATTGAGCAAATTCGCTCTTAGAGCTGCCCTTATTTGATATAATTTCAAGTAATTGCTTTCTTTCTGAAAGATAACTCGGACGTACATTGTTAATCTTTTGGCGAAATTCTGAACTATTCATAAAATAAATATCAGTTTTTATAACATTTAATAACCGTAGAAAGTTCGGATGGAACTGATGGATTGTCTATGCAATTAAGATAAAAGGTGCCTTGCAGTTCACCAGAATTCATTTTAGCCAAAATATCTTCACCGGTCTTAGAAATTTTGCTTTCACTTTCAGGTTCATAGAGATCTTTTACCAAAATTATACTCTGGCCAAAGACTTCAGGCACTTCACAAAAAAAGTTGGATATAAAATTTTTTCCATATGTTCCAAGTGGAGCATCCGCTATTAAAGGATAATCAAAGACCATATTCTCTCTTTTTGCCGTAATAATGGCCATGACGATTGCCAATTTTTTCATTCTCTGAAACCCCTCGGATTGGCCAGTAATAGTATTGCCGTATGAATCAACAACTTCAAGAGAGATTGTGTCATTTGGTGTTTTCTTAAATTTTAAAATACCTCCCTTTACATTATTACCATAGGTTAATCGTTGGAAATGATTGTTTGAATTAACCTCTAATCTCAATGGGGTTAGTTCCCCGCCCCTTGGGGCGAATAGAAAAAATTCCCGTGATACCCCGCTGCTCTGCGGCGGGGTCATTCATTTTACTCAACACTTTATCAAAGACTCTCACCTGTGCCTGATAGAAGATTTCTTCTATATCAGTCAAATATACTGTATTCGTTTCATAGCCTTCGGGAATTATTCCGGTATTGCTATTTTTGATAGCCTCACCAACCTTTTTTATCTCTACTTTGCAGTTTGCAATTGCTTTCTTTGTCTCATTTATTGCGGATTGTGAATCGCGCTTCTTTTCTTTAGCGGCATCAAACTCGACTATATCATTCTGATCAGAAACTTTTTGATCTTCTCCAACAACTCCACCATTCTCCATCAGTTTTGTTGTCGCATCTTTTTCTTCAAGATCTTTAGCTTGAATTTCCTCTTCTATTTGTCTTACACGAAGTCGTTTTTGCTTAATATCTTCAAATATCTCATCCATAGTATTATAGAAACCGCTAACCCCCATCTGGATTTCTCCAAAGAATGATGAAAAATCATTTTTGTTCTGTTCAATTTTCTCTTTTGGACGTTCCTTTACATTCTTAATATGTTGCCATTCCTTTGACATTTTTTTTGCTGGTCTACCACATACATAACACTTTTCATCCTCTAACATTCTTTTCAAGGAAACAGTATCAGGAGACCCGTCTGGTAATACTGTAGAAAAATTATTCGGCTGATTATCAAGTTTCTTTTTTAGTTTGTTTTCAGCCTTGTGTTCTATAAACAACTCCATTTTTGAAGAAAATGCATCAATTGAGTCATTAAAGCCAAGGATAAGCCAGGGTTTATCTTTTTTAAAAAATTCTTCATTTATTGAAGATAATATTTTCTCTTTTCTTGAAACTAAAATACCCTTGTCCCGCTCAATAGCTTCAATTCTTTCCCTATATCGTGCCCTTTCAGTGGCGTTAGAGATCCTATTCAATAACTCCTGTTCTTTTTCTTTTGAACACTCCCAAGTGTGTCAAAGGGAAAAGCTATAAACGATAGTACCTTTGACATATGGAAAAAAAGAAAAAAGCCAATCGACAACGACTGGAAGATCTGATTCCAGACGAAACCAAACGAGCAGAAGTGATG
>Ga0172374_1000160_pt1 | contig 56617 bp, 56 predicted proteins | sample LakKiv3m_FD_114536 | JGI IMG/M metagenome (GOLD analysis project Ga0172374, IMG submission 114536) | Freshwater microbial communities from Kabuno Bay, South-Kivu, Congo - kab_092012_10.3m | ecosystem: Environmental > Aquatic > Freshwater > Lake | place: Democratic Republic of the Congo... | reverse complement strand
GCGCAAGATCCACATCGGGATTGACGAGAAAACCTTGGAAATCCGTGCGGCCGAGTTCACCACCAGTGAGGTCGGCGATGCGCCCATGCTGCCCGAACTGCTGGACCAGATCCCGCCCGAGCAGGAGATCGCCAGCGTCACCGCCGACGGCGCGTTCGACACCCGCAAATGCCACGACGCCATAGCTGCTCGCGGAGCCGCAGCGATCATACCGCCCCGCAAGAACGCCAAACCCTGGAAGCCCGACACCGCCGGTGCTGTCGCGCGCAACGAAATCCTGCGCACATCGAAGCGTGTCGGGCGGACCATCTGGCGACGATGGAGTGGATATCACCGCCGAAGTCGGGCAGAAACCAAGATGAACTGCGTCAAGCTGCTGGGTCAGCGCCTGTCCGCGCGGGACTTCGACCGTCAGGTTGCCGAGTTCCAGGTCCGGGTCGCCGTTCTCAACGGCTTCACCGCACTCGGAACGCCCGTCACAGAGGTCGCGGGACAAGTCTGCCCGCGGGAAGGGAAACTCCGTCCGTCAGCCGAATTGTGCAACAGAGCGACTGCACTGGCGTGCTCTGGCCGATCCATAGGTCGGAGAATCGGCTCAAAGGAGAACACCGATGCGCGTTTGTTCTTCACGCCATCGTCGAGGAGCGCTTTACCGCCTGCGCTTGTTGGGAAGCGCGCGAGCGGGCGCGGGGCCTCGCCTCCCCCACTTTCACCCGGTGCCACGCCGGGCAGCGCTCGACCCGCCCCCACGGGCAGGCGCGGCGCATCGGACTTTACCCCCCTCACAACCCCTCGAGATATTCCATCAACTGCACCAGCCGCAGCGGGGTCGGGGTGGCGATTCCGTCGCCGCTATCGAACAGCACCAGATCGCCTTCCAGCAGCGGTGCGAAAGCGGGCATCACCTGGCCATTCTGGCGGGCATAGCCCCAGATCTTGCTCATCACCTGCGCCTGCGGAAAGGTGCCGCCATTGCGGGCCCTGATCCCGCTCAGATCGGCCGGCGCCTTGGGCAAATCCGACGCCAGAGGGCCATCGCCGACCCCGCCCGGCCCATGACACGACACGCAAAAGGTCGCGAAATCCTCGGCCCCGGTCGGCACGGGTGCAGCGGGAGGGGCCAGATCGCACCCCGCCACCGCACCGATCAGGCCGAGGCTGGCGATCACCTTCATCGAAACGCCGGGCTGCATTGCGGCCTCCTATCTCACGGCCAGAAAACCACGCGTTCCTGCCGGTTGCAAGCAATGATCCCGACCAATCGGGCGTTCACCCCAAGCGAACCGGCCACCCCGCCACTTGACGCAAGTCAAGCCAAAGCCTGCCATGATCGGCTAAAGCAGCTCGATATTTGCCAAGGAGAGCACAGTGACCACGACCATGAGCCGCGCCCGCGCCTTTCGCGGCCCTGCCGTGCTGAGCTTCGGCTTTCGCCCGTTCTTTCTGCTGGCCGGGCTGTGGGGGCTGGCCGCGATGGCGCTGTGGCTGGCGCAGCTTGTGGGTGCGCTGACCCTGCCTACCGTCTTTGCGCCGCGCGACTGGCATGTGCACGAGCTGCTGTTCGGGCTGTTGCCCTGCGTCGCCGCCGGGTTTCTGCTGACGGCGGTGCCGAACTGGACCGGGCGGTTGCCGGTGGTGGGCTGGTCGCTGGGCGGGTTGGCGGCGCTGTGGATCGTCGGGCGGCTGGCCGTGGCGACGTCGGGCCTGATCGGGGCGGGGCTGGCGGCGACGCTGGATCTGGCGTTCCTTTTGACCTTTGCCGCCCTGATCGCGCGCGAGATCATCGCCGGGCGCAACTGGCGCAATTTGCTGGTGTTGGTCCCGGTCTTGGTGCTGGCCACCGCCAACGCCCTGTTTCACGCCGAAGACGGCGGCGGCGCGGATGGCGTGGGCACCCGGCTGGGGGTAGCGGCGCTGGTATTTCTGATCTCGCTGATCGGCGGGCGGGTGGTGCCCAGCTTTACCCGCAACTGGCTGGCGCGGCGCCCCGGAGGCCCCCTGCCCGCCCCGATCGGGCGCTTTGACGGCGCAAACCTGGTGGCCACGATCGCCGCGCTGGTGCTGTGGGTCGCCCTGCCCGACAGCCGCGCCAGCGGCGCCCTCGCCGCCCTCGCCGGAACCCTTGGTCTGGTGCGGCTGGCGCGCTGGTGTGGCTGGCGCACCCTGGCCGAGCCACTGGTGCTGATCCTGCACCTCGGTTTCATCTGGATGCCGATCGGATTTCTGGCACTGGCGGGCTCGATACTGGCCCCCGAGGCGGTGCCGCGGCTGGCGGCGCTGCATCTGTGGCTGGCGGGTGGCCTTGGGCCGATGGTGCTGGCGATGATGACCCGTGTCTCGCTGGGTCACAGCGGGCGCGCCCTGACCGCGGGCGCGGGCACCTCCGCCCTCTACGCGGCCGCGCTGCTGGCCGTGATGGCGCGTGCGGCTGCGGCGTTCTGGCCCGGGCCGGGGCTGCTCTACCTTTCCGCCACCCTCTGGCTACTGGCCTATGGCGGGTTCGTCCTGCTTTACGCCCCGCTGCTGGTGCGCCCGCGCCGCCAAGCGGCGGGCTGAGCGCATCGGCAACGGCGCGCGCCCCGGCAAGGGGGCGCGCCAGCGCCAGCCCCGTGCCGTCAGTTCTGGCCGACGGTCTTGATCCGGCCTTCGACCGCGGCCGTCACCTTGCCCGCCTTCTCGATATAGGCCATCACGTCGTTGGCCATCAGCGCCCCGGCCCCGGTGTTGGTCAGCACCCGGCCACCGCCCAGTGCGGCAAACCCGTCACCGCCGCCCAGCATGTAGTCGTTGGTCGCGACCTTGTAGAGCGCGTTGACATCGAGATCAGCCCCGTTGATCCTGACCGAGGCCACCCGTTTGCCCGCTTCGGCGCTCGGGTCATAGACCACTTCGATGCCGGATACCTGGACGAACCGCCCGGCCCCTTTCTCGACCTGACTGAAGCCGTTTTCCAGCGCCGCCAGAACCTGGCTGCCGGGGATTTCGGTCACCACCGTGACGTTGCCGAACGGCAGCTCGGTCACGATGTCACGGCGGGTCAGCTCGGTGCCTGCATCATAGGTGCGGTCACCCCGGATGCCGCCGCCATTGGTGATCGCCACATCGGCGCCGGTCGCCGCCCTGATCGCGTCGGCAATCAGGTTGCCCATCGCCGATTCCTCGCCCCGCACCACGTTCCGGCGCGAATCGAGCGGCCCTTCGGTGGTGCCAATGACCACGTTCAGGGTATCGTCGAGCTGCTTCTGAAAGCCGTCCACCATCGCCTGGCTGGCCGGATCCGGGGTCACGGCGGCGGTGTCGATGAAGCGGAAACTGGGCACCCACTTCACCGTGCGCTTGCCGTCCTTCTCGCCGATCTCGACCATCAGATCGACCGGCGAAAGAAAGCGCGCGTCGATCGAGGTTTCGACATAGGCGGTGATGCCGTCATACGAGGTGCCGTAAGAGTGGTCGTCGCCCGACAGGATCACGTCGAACGCCTTGCTCTTGATCAGGGCGCGGTCGTTCTCGTTATTGGTCTGCACCACGCCGACCACGATGTCGGCCCCGGCCTCGCGCGCGGCCTTGGCGGCGGCCACCGCGCTCTCGACCGTCGGCCCGAACTTGAGATCGCCCGAGCTTGCCACTTCCGGCGTGGTGTCCTGCGCCACCGGCACCAGCGCCACCTGCACCCCGCCCACGTCCTTGACCATCACGCCGCCCAAGCCCGCAATCGGGCTGCCATCGGCGTTGGTGATGTTGATAGCGGCCCAGGGGTAGGCCGACGCCGCCAGCTTCTCGGCAAAGTTGGCCGGGCCGAAATCGAATTCGTGGTTGCCTGGCACCGCGATGTCGAACGGCACCAGATTGGTCAGATCAATGGTGTTCTGGCCCTTGTCGAACCCCGACAGGATCGAGGGCGACAGCATGTCGCCATCGAAGGCGTAAATCGTATTGGGGTTGGCCGCGCGCTCGGCCAGCGCCACCGCATTCAGCCGCGCAAACCCGCCTCGCCCCCCGGCACCGGCAAAGTTGTAAACGTCACCGGCGCCGAGGATGGTCAGCTTGACGGTTTCGCCATAGCCGGGGGCTGCGGCCAGCGCGATCAGGCTGCATGCGCCCAGCAGCGGGGAAGCGAATCGACGCGAAAAGGTTTTCATCCGGATTCTCCCATTGTGATTGGTGCTGTCACATTGCGGTCGCAGGCCCGCGCTGTCAAAGCCTGACTACACTGCTCTGGCAGGCCAATGCGAAACCCGCGTGACACCCGGCGACCTCGGCCATTGACCCCCCGCCCGCCAGAGTGCATGAAACCACATGCTGATCTTCAAGATCTTCCGCCGCCCCGAATGGGATGCCTTTCGCGCCGCTGGCATCACCGCCGGGGCACCGATTGATCTGGCCGATGGCTTCATCCACTTCTCGACCGCCGCCCAGGTGGCCGAAACCGCGGCCAAGCACTTCGGCGCGGAAAGTGATCTGCTGCTGGCCGCGCTGCACAGCGACCGCCTCGGGCCGGCGCTGAAATGGGAGCTCTCGCGCGGCAACCAGTTGTTCCCGCACCTCTACCGCCCGCTGCGGCTCGACGAGGTGCTGTGGGACAAGTCGCTGCCGCTCGGAGCCAGCGAGCACATCTTTCCCGAGGGTCTGTGGTGAAGCTGGTCGAGCGCGCCGCCCTCGCCGCCCTGCACCGACTCGACCCCGAGCACGCGCACGGTCTGTCGCTGGCGGCGCTGCGGCTGGGGCTGGTGCCGCTGCCGGGGGTGATCACGTCGCCGCGCCTCGCGACCACGCTGGCCGGGCTGACGTTGCCCAACCCGGTCGGGATGGCGGCGGGGTTCGACAAGAATGCCGTCGCACTCGATCCGCTGCAGCGCGCAGGCTTCGGCTGGCTCGAGGCCGGCGCCGCCACACCGCAGGCGCAGCCCGGCAACCCGCGCCCCCGCCTCTACCGCCTGACCGAGGACCGCGCCGCGATCAACCGCTTCGGCTTCAACAACGAGGGCGCCGCCGTGATCTCGGCCCGCCTCGCGCTGCGCCGCAGGTCCCTGGTGCCGGTTGGCCTGAATCTTGGCGCGAACAAGGCAAGCTCTGATCGCGCCGCCGATTTCGCCGCCGTGCTGGCCGCCTGCGGCCCGCATGTCGATTTTGCCACCGTCAACGTCTCGTCTCCAAACACCGAGCAGTTGCGCGCGCTTCAGGGCCGCGCCGCCCTGACCGCCCTGCTGACCGGCGTGCTGGCCACCCGCGACAGCCTGCCCCGCCCGATCCCGGTCTTTCTCAAGATCGCACCCGACCTGAGCGAAGCCGAGCTGGCCGACATCGCTGAAGTGGCGCTAACCACCGGCCTTGACGGCATCATTGCCACCAACACCACGATTTCGCGCGAAGGTTTGAAAAGTGCAGATCGCAGTCAATCCGGCGGGCTTTCCGGTGCGCCATTGTTCGAAAAATCTACCCGCATTCTGGCGCAGCTTTCGTATCTGACGGCCGGAAAATTGCCGCTGATCGGGGTCGGCGGCATCGGCAGCGCCGAACAGGCCTATGCCAAGATCCGCGCCGGGGCCTCGGCGGTGCAGCTTTACACCGCGCTGGTCTATCACGGCTTCGGCCTGGTCGCCGAAATCGCCCTCGGCCTTGACGCCTTGCTGGCGCACGACGGCTTTGCCACTATTGCCGCAGCCACCGGCAGCGACCGTGCCGCCTGGCTCTGACCCCCCCCCCCCCCCCGCTGCCGCCTCATACCAACGGCCCGAAAGATCGACCGCCCGTTGATCGTCCCCGCCGGTCCGCTTGCGGACCGGCATGCGCCCGCCCGCCCCACGGCGGGCGCATGCCTGGTCAAGGACCCATCTCTTTCAGAGGCCGTCTGTATCAGAACGCCTTGAAGGTCATCGTGGTCAGAGTGCGGTTGATCCCCGGAATGTCGAACAGGTGAGACGACAGGTAATGCCCGACCTCCTCGCCGTCGGGGATATAGACCTTGGCGATCAGGTCATAGTCGCCCGAGGTCGAGTAAAGCTCGGACACCACTTCGCGGTCATAGATTGCGCCCGCCACCTCGTAGGTCTTTCCGGGGGTGCAGCGGAACTGGACAAAGACGCAGGTCATGGGAACTCCCTTCGGTTTGCCCCAGCCTAACCCACGCATTCCGGGGGCGAAAGGGTCAGTCTTGCCCGGCCACCGCCAGCGTCAGCGGCGCGGCGCCGGCGCGCAGATCATCCACCCCCAGCGCCTGCGTTGGCCGTCCCAGCCGGTTGCGCACCACCCACATCAGCCGCAGCTGCGCCCGGGTGATGGCGACGTAGGCCAGCCGCTTCCACAGCGGCACTCCCGCCTCGATCCGCCTCGACTGCGACGCTGCCCAGAGATCAGGCGCGAACACCTGCACCGTCTCCCACTGCGACCCTTGCGCCTTGTGGATCGTCACCGCCGACCCATGCAGAAACGCCGCCCCCATCCGTGCCGCCGAGGGAATGAAAGGCTCGGCTTCGTCGGGTTTTTCGATCTTGATGATCGCGGCGGCCGAGATCGGCGGCTCGTCCGCCCCAACAACATGCAGGCGGGCGTAACCATCCTTGGCACCGGGGCCAAGGTAGATCACCTGCGCCCCCTTGATCAGCCCGCGCGCCTCAAGGTCGATCCGCTTCTTGCGGTGCTTGACCGGCAACTCGATCCCGTCGCAGATCAGCGGCTCGCCCGGCACCAGGGCAAATTCGGGCGCGCCATGGGCAGCGCGAAAGGCGGTGATCAGCCGGATGCGGGTGGTATTGCGCCACACCAGCACCGGGCTGCGGGCCATCAGATCGCTGTCCACCCGGGGCGCGATCTGCACCCGGTCATCGTCGGCTGCCACCCGCTCGACAATCCGCTCGAACGCCTCGAAGCCTAGGTCGGGGTCGGCCAGCGCGTGCGCCAGATCAAGGATCGGGTTGCCCTGCGCCTGACGGTGGATGAGGGTAAGGTTCAGCTTCTGCGTCGGTTGCAACCGGTCGAACACCATCTCGCCCGACTGCCCGACCGGGGCCAGTTGGGCCGGATCGCCAAACAGCACCAGCGTCGGAAAGGTTTGCCGCAGATCGTCGAACTGGCGCTGATCGAGCATCGAGGATTCGTCCACGAACCCCACATCAAGCGGCTCTTCGCGCCGCTTCCAACCTTTGATGAAATCGCTGCCGCGCAAGCCCGCCGCCGCCAGCGCACCCGGAATCGAGGCCACCTGCGCGTAGAACGCCTGCGCGCGGTCCAGCGCCAGCTCGGTCAGTCCCTCGACCGCCGGGCGCTTGCCGCCGCCCGCCAGCCATTCGGCAATCCGTTCATATTGCGGGTCGTAAAGTGGGGTGTAGAGAATGCGGTGAATCGTGGTCGCGGGCACCCCTTGCAGCCGCAGCACCGAAGCGGCCTTGTTGGTGGGGGCAAGGATCGCCAGGGTCCGCCGCTCGCGCCGCCGCTTGCCCTCGTATTCGCCCGAAACGACCTCGACCCCCGCCGCCACCATCGCGCTATAAAGGGCGGCCAGCAGCAGGGTCTTGCCCGATCCGGCCCGGCCCACCACCGCCAGCACCGTGCCCTTGCCGGGGCCGGCCGGGGTCACGCTGGCTTCGACCAGATCGATGCCGATGCGGCGCAGCGCCTCGGCCACCCGGTCATGGGCTTCGGCCTGATCTTCGGAAAACGGCGGGGCGGGAACATCCATCCCGCGACCATAGGCCAGCCCGCCGTCCGAGGCGAGAGGGTGCGCGCCTGGAGTGCGTTTCAGCCATTTACGTTTACCCAGCCGGGGACGCTTCGCGGCCCGGGCATTTGCCCGCCCGCCCCACGGCGGGCGCATGCCCTCAGGTCAGGACCAAACGCAACCGTTCATGTGCATCACTCTCTAGTTCGGGCGCCCGCCGGGCGGAATACGGCCTTGACCGCTGCCTGGTTCGGGGGTCGCGTCGGCTGCGCGCTCGGCGGCAATCTCGGCGCGAGCGACGTTCAGGGCCTGCTCGGCCTGCGCCGCCAGCCGCGGCAGACCGTTCTTCAGGGCGTAGGACTGCAAGTCCGTCAGCACATCAAAAATCCAGTCATGGCGCATGGCAAACCGGCCCCGCAAATGGTCAACACCACGGCAACCATACCATTCCACCTCGGCGCGACGTTACCCCCTGATCGGGCAACAAACTGTCCCCCAACCTTCTACAAACAAAAAACAATCGCCATCGCGCGGCTCAGCGCTCGCGGCTGGCCTCCAGCGCGTCCTCGAAGGTGCGCAGGCCGGTGCGCGGGGCCTGCACCAGCACCGCCATGTTGCCCGGCTTGTGCTGGTTGTGGTGCATCTTGACATGCGCCGCCGGGATTTCCGGCCAGGGAAAGACCTCCGACATGCCGGGGTCGATCCGGCGTTCCAGCATCAGCTTGTTGGCCGCCGCCGCCTGCTTGAGGTTGGCAAAGTGGCTGCCCTGCACCCGCTTCTGGTGCATCCACAGATAGCGCACGTCGAACGTCAGGTTGTAGCCGGTTGTGCCCGCACAGATCACCACCATGCCGCCGCGTTTGACCACGAACACCGAGACGGGAAAGGTGGCCTCGCCGGGGTGCTCGAACACCATATCCACGTTCACACCCTTGCCGGTAATCGCCCAGATCGCCGCGCCAAACTTGCGCGCCTCCTTGAACCAGGCGGCATATTCGGGGGTGTTGACGGTGGGCATCTGGCCCCAGCAGGCAAAATCCTTGCGGTTGATCACGCCTTTCGCGCCCAGCGCCATCACGAAATCGCGTTTCGATTCGTCGGAAATCACCCCGATCGCGTTCGCCCCGGCGGCGTTGATCAACTGGATCGCGAACGACCCCAGCCCGCCGCTTGCGCCCCAGACCAGCACGTTATCGCCAGGTTTCAGGATATGCGGGCGGTGGCCGAACAGCATCCGGTAGGCGGTGGCGAGCGTCAGGGTATAGCAGCCCGATTCCTCCCAGGTCAGGTGACGTGGCCGCGGCATCAACTGCTGCGCCTGCACCCGGGTGAACTGGGCAAACGAGCCGTCCGGGGTCTCGTAGCCCCAAATTCGCTGCGACGGGCTGAACATCGGGTCGCCACCGTTGCATTCCTCGTCGTCGCCGTCGTCCTGGTTGCAATGCACCACCACCTCGTCGCCGACCTTCCAGCGCTTGACCGCTGATCCCACCGCCCAGATGATCCCCGCCGCATCGGATCCGGCAATGTGATAGGGTTGCTTGTGGCCGTCGAACGGGCTGACCGGAATGCCAAGGCAGGCCCAGACGCCGTTGTAGTTGACCCCCGCCGCCATCACCATCACCAGCACCTCATGGCTGTCGATGCTCGGGGTATCGACCACCTCGACCTGCATCGCGGTGTCGGGTTCGCCGTGGCGCTCGCGCCGGATGCACCAGGCATACATCGACTTCGGCACAAACCCCAGCGGCGGCATCTCGCCGATTTCGTAAAGGGCTTTCTTGGCCGCGTCGTAACCGGCAATGTCGCGATCGGTATCAAGCGCCATAGCGTTCCCCTGCGCAAATGCCGCGCCGCAGAATCGGCACGACGTGTCGCATGAAATACGCATCTGACGCAACATTGCAATAGTTGAGGCGTAAATTTTGAAATTTTGTGTCTGCCGCGTTGCGGCGTCAGCGTTTCTTGACAAACTCGGTCAGGATAACGATGCGCTGGCCTTCGACCCGGCCTTCGATCTGCGCGCCGTTGCCTTCGACCAGCACGATGCCGCGCACCACGGTGCCGCGCTTGGCAGTAAAGCCAGCCCCCTTGACCGCCAGATCCTTGATCAGCACCACGCTGTCGCCCTGCGCCAGCACGGTGCCGTTGCTGTCGCGGTGCTCGACCGCTGCCACCGCCGCCGCGTCGGCCAGGCGCGCGACTTCGGGCGCCAGCACCATTCCGTTGCGCGCCTCGATGGCCCAGGGCTCGTCGATCCGGCCCAGCTTGCGCCACACCGCCAGTTGCACGGCCGCCTCGCCCGACCACGCCGCCCCTTCAAGGCAGCGCCAATGCCCGGCCGAGGCGGGGGTTTCCTCGCGGCAAGTGGCACAGAGCAAGACCGCGCCAAGCGGTGCCACCGCCACCGCCTCCAGCCCGTCGCCCGACCCGCAGAATTCGCAAACCCCGCAGGCGCGCGCCGTAAGATCATCCTCGCCCATGTCATGCCCCTTTGCCCGATCGGCCCCGCCTTAGCCCGCACCCGGGCCGCTTGCCAAGCCCGAAATGCCACCGTTGCAATTTAGCTTGCTTTACCTGCGATTTATGGCATTATTCCCGCCGCGACGTTATCACTATCGACCACTGTCTCCCGCTGGGGGCAACAGGCCATCGATCTTGCCCTGACTGAGCCACGCCGCCGCACTCCCGCGGGCGGCACACTAGAGGAGACATCACGATGGCCAAAGGCACCGTGAAATGGTTTAACGCCACCAAGGGTTTCGGCTTTATTGCCCCGGAAGGCGGCAAGAAGGACGTGTTCGTTCACATCACCGCGCTTGAGCGTGCCGGCATCCGCTCGCTGGCCGATGGCCAAGCCGTGACCTTCGACATCGAAGCGGGTCGTGACGGTCGCGAATCGGCAACCAATCTGGCTCTGGCCTGATTGACGGGGCGGCAGGCCCCAATGGAATTGCAGCGGGGCGGATCGGATGATCCGCCCCGTTTGCGTTGAGCGGCAGGCGATCAGGTTGCGAAACCGCGCGGCGTGGCGCACCCTAGGCCATCGCCACCCCGGATGCCAGATCATGACCAGACCCGATTACCAAAGTCTTATCGATGCCCCGACCTGGGAATTCATCCGCCGCACCGATGAATACTACCCGCCCGATGCGGCGAAGATGACCATCGCCGACCAGCGCGCGGTTTATGATCGGCTATGCCGCGCCTTCCATAACGGCACCCCTCCGGGAGTCGCGGCGCACGACCAGCAGCTTGGCGGGGTGCCGGTGCGCTGTTACCAGGCAAGCGCGATGCCCGCAACCGTGGTCTATTTTCATGGCGGCGGCTTTGTCGTGGGTGGCCTCGACAGCCACGATGATGTCTGCGCCGAGATCTGCGCCGCCACCGGCTTTCGGGTGATCAGCGTCGATTACCGGCTGGCCCCCGAACACCCGCACCCCGCTGCCTATGACGATTGCCTGGCGGCCACCCGCGAGGCGGCGACCCGCCATCCCGGCCCGCTGGTGCTGGCCGGCGACAGCGCCGGGGCGGCGCTGGCGGCCTCGGTCTGCCACACGGCGCGCGCGGGCGGCCCCGCCATCGCCGGGCAGGTGCTGATCTACCCCGGCCTTGGCGGCGACCCCGATCAGGGCAGCTACCTCACCCACGCCAATGCCCCGATGCTGACCCGTGCCGACGTCCTCTACTACGCCGCAATCCGCCATGTCGGGCCAGAACCCCGCGCGGACCCCACCGCTTGCGCGCTGCAAGATACCGATTTCTCGCACCTGCCCCCGACCGCGATCTTTAGTGCCGAGTGCGACCCGCTGGCCGACGATGGCCGAACCTACCGCGACCGCATCCTCGCCGCAGGCGGCCGCGCCCACTGGCAGCTTGAACCCGGTCTGGTGCATGGCTATCTGCGCGCCCGCACCACCGTACCGCGCGCGAGCGCCAGTTTTACCCGCATCACCGCCGCGATCGAGGCCCTCGGGCGTGGCACCTGGCCCGCGCTTGCCTGACCGCGCCCCGCCATTCTTCTTTTCCCAAGTATCCTCGGGGAAGGGGTCCGGGGAGGGGGCGGAAAGCCCTCTCCCCGGCGCTTGCCACCGGGCCGCGGCTCGGGCCGACAGCGTCAAGCCGACAGAAACGGTGCCGCGCGCATGGTATCGGGCACTTCGGCCCCCAGCCTGCGCAGAATGCTTGGCGCCAGCGCCAGCTGATCGAGCAGAGTGTCCGCGCTCGGCCCCGCGCCCGCGCCGAAATAGTAGAGCGCGAAATCCTGCTGGTCCTCGCCGCTGCCGCCATGATGGCCGCGCGCCGACTGGCCGTGGTCGGCGGTAACGATCACCTCGTATCCCGCCGCCCGCCAGCGCGCCACATAAGGTGCCAGCGTCGCATCCAACGCGTAGCAGGCGTGATCCATCTCCCTGCATTCATGGCCGAACCGGTGCCCCATGCTATCAAGCGTGCAGGTATGCAACATGCCGTAGGCGATACCAAAGCGCTCGGTCAGCCGGGTCAGGGTCGCAAACAGATCGGCGTCCGCGGGCGTCATCTGGTTGATCAGATTGTAGCCAGCCATGGTGTGAAACCGGCCATGGTTGATGCTGGCACTGTCGGGCTCGTCATACTCGATATCGCGCACCGGATCGAACGGGGCGCGGTTGAAAAACTCCGACCAGAACGAATGCGCCACCGCCCCGGTCAGGCCGCCGATCTGACGCACCTGCGAAAAGATGTCGGGCTGGGCCAGTCGAAACACCGCCTCGTTGCCCCAGGACCCATGCACCTGCGGCGGCACCCCGGTGTGGATCGAGGCATAGCATGAGGCCGAGGTCGAAGGCAGCTCCGCCCGCATCCGCCACACCCGCGCCTCGCCCGAGCGCACCCAGCCTTCGAGATTGCCGAACATCCGCCGCCAGTTGGCATAGGGCACCCCATCGAGGATGATCAGCAATAGCTTGCGTGGTTGGGTCATGTCGGCCTCCCTTCGCCGCGCAGCTCATCGGCCATGACCGGCCTCTTCGCGGCCCTGCCGCCAGCGAAGAAAGCCGCAAGGCCTGATGAGCGCGCCCTCAATTGCCGCCACTTTCCATGCGGCGGCTGGCGATCACCTGTTCCAGCCACCCCAGCCGCAATTCCGGCACCGACGACAGCAGCAGATCGGTGTAGGCGTCGAACGGGGGGGCCAGCACCTCGGATTTCGCGCCGTAGCGCACCACTTCGCCGCGATACATCACCGCAATCCGGTCGGCGATGGCGCGCACCGTGGCGATATCATGGGTGATGAACAGATAAGCCACCCCTTCGCGCGCCTGCAGGTTTGCCAGCAGCTTCAGAATCCCCGCCGCCACCAGCGGATCGAGCGCCGACGTCACCTCGTCGCAGATGATCAGCCGGGGCTTGGCGGCCAAGGCGCGGGCGATGCAGACCCGCTGCTTCTGCCCGCCCGACAGCTCGGCCGGATAGCGATCAACGTAGCCCTCGCCCATCTCGATCTGCTCAAGCAGATCCTGAACCCGCTCGCGCCGCGCCGCACCGGTGATCCCGAAGTAGAATTCGAGCGGGCGGCCGATGATGGTGCCGACGGTCTGGCGCGGGTTCATCGCGACATCGGCCATCTGATAGATCAACTGCAATTCACGCAGATCGTCCTTGCTGCGCCGGGCCAGCGCCGGGGCCAGCACCCGCCCGGCAAAGCTGATATGGCCTTTGGTGGCTGGCAGCAGCCCGGTGATCACCCGCGCCAAGGTCGATTTGCCCGATCCGCTTTCGCCCACCACCGCCAGGGTCTGGCCCGCCAGCAGATCGACGGTGATATTTTTCAGAGCATCAAGCTTGGTTCCGGGGTAGCGCGCCGTCACCCCCGCCACCGACAGCACCGGGCCGGCATCGGCGGGGCGCTCGGGGTGATCGACCTTGCGCACCGAGACCAGCGCGCGGGTGTAGTCCATCTGCGGCGCTTCGATGATTTGCCGCACCGGGCCGTATTCCACCATCTGCCCGGACTTGAGCACCAGAATGTGATCGCTGACCTGCGCCACCACCGCGAGGTCATGGGTGATGTAGAGCGCAGCCACCCCGGTCTTGCGGATCGCCTCCTTGATCGCCGCCAGCACTTCGATCTGGGTGGTCACATCCAGCGCGGTGGTGGGTTCGTCGAAGATCACGAGGTCGGGGTGAGGGCACAGCGCCATCGCCGTCATCACCCGCTGCAACTGCCCGCCCGACACCTGATGCGGATAGCGCCGCCCGATGTGTTCGGGGTCGGGCAGGCTGAGGGCGCGGAACAGATCGATCGCGCGCGCCTCGGCCTCGGCTCGGCTGGCCAGACCGTGGCGAAGGGTGGTCTCGATCACCTGCTCCATCAGCCGCTTGGCGGGGTTGAAGGCGGCCGCCGCCGATTGCGCCACATAGGTGACTTCGCGGCCGCGCAAGGCGCGCAGGGCGCGCGCGTCGCCCTGCCGGATGTCGCGCCCGTTGAGCCGGATCTCGCCGCCGGTGATGCGCACCCCGCCGCGCCCGTAGGCCATCGCCGCCAAGCCGATGGTGGATTTGCCCGCGCCCGACTCGCCGATCAGCCCCAGCACCTCGCCCTTCTTCAGGCTGAACGACACCCCCTCGACCAGCGTCAACTCGCGCGCGGGCTCGCCCGGCGGATAGGCGGTGGCCTCGACCCTGAGGTCGTTGATCTCCAGCATGATGTCGGCGCTTACCTCAGCCACCGCGCCCGCCTTTCAGGCTGCTGGTGCGGTTCAGCACCCAGTCGGCCACCAGATTGACCGAGATCGCCAGCGTCGCGATGGCCACCGCCGGGATCAGGGCGGCCGGAATGCCGTAAACGATGCCCTCCTTGTTTTCCTTCACGATGCCACCCCAGTCGGCCATCGGCGGCTGCACTCCGAGGCCAAGGAACGACAGGGTCGAGATGAACAGCACCATGAAGATGAAGCGCAGCCCCATTTCCGCCACCAGCGGCGACAGCGCATTGGGCAAAATCTCGCGAAATATGATCCATGACTGACGCTCGCCGCGCAGCCGTGCGGCCTCGACGTAATCCATCACCGCAATGTCGGCCGCCACGGCGCGGCTCAGCCGGAATACCCGGCTCGAATCCAGCACCCCCATCACCACGATCAGCACCGGCAGCGTGACCGGCATCACCGACAGGATCACCAGCGCCGAGATCAGCGCCGGGATCGACATCATCAGATCGATCGTGCGCGACAGAAGCTGATCCACCCAGCCGCCACGCACCGCCGCCACAAACCCGAGCGTCGCCCCCAGCGAGAACGACAGCACGGTGCCCGCGGAGGCGACAAAAATCGTGGTCTGCCCGCCCCAGATCATCCGGCTCAGCAGGTCGCGCCCGATGGTGTCGGTGCCGAGCAGATGGGTGGCCGACCATGGCTCCCAACTGTCGCCCACCACTTCCGCCATGCCATAAGGCGCGATCACGCCCGCGAAGATCGCCGACAGGAAATAGGCGGCGGTGAACATGAGCCCGATCATGGCGGCCAGCGGCATGCGGCTCATTTCGGGTGCCTTAGGCGCGGGTTGGCAAGAATCGAGATCACGTCGGCCAGCATGTTGAGCCCGATATAGACCGCGGCAAACACCAGCCCGCAGGCCTGCACTACCGGCACGTCGCGCTTGGCCACGTGATCGACCAGATACTGGCCCATGCCGGGATAGACGAACACCACTTCGACAACCACCACGCCCACCACCAGATAGGCGAGGTTCAGCATCACCACATTGATCACCGGCGAAATCGCATTGGGAAACGCGTGGCGGGCAATTACCGTGAAGGGGGTGAGGCCCTTGAGCTCGGCGGTCTCGACATAAGCCGACTGCATCACATTCAGGATCGCGGCGCGGGTCATCCGCATCATGTGGCCAAGCACCACCAGCACCAGCACCAGCGCCGGCAATGAGACGGCATAAAGCTTGTCGCCAAAACTCATGCCGTCGTAAATCGCGGCCAGCGATGGAAACAGCCGGAACTTCACCGACAACAGATAAACCAGAATGTAGCCCAGCAGAAATTCGGGCACCGATACCGTGGCCAGGGTGACGGTCGAGATCACCTTGTCCGGCCAGCGGTTGCGGTAGCGCACCGCAATCACCCCCAGCGTGATCGCCAGCGGCACCGCAATCACCGCCGCTGCCGCCGCCAGAAACAGGGTGTTGCCCAGCCGCTTCGCCATCGCCTGCGCGATATCCTGACCGTTGGTCAGGGCGTGGCCCAGATCGCCGTGCAGCACCCCTGCCAGCCAGCCCAGATAACGCGTCAGCGGCGGCTGGTTCAGCCCCAGCTCCTCGCGCAGGTTGGCCAGCGTCACCGGGGTGGCCGACTGGCCCAGAATCGACTGCGCCACATCACCGGGCAGAATCTGGGTGCCGACAAAGATCAGCACCGACGCCGCCCACAGCAAAAGCAGGCCCAGCGCGACGCGCTGGACCAGCAGTTTCACGATCGGGCTGATCGCCGGGTTCACGCGAACCAGGTCTTGGCAAGGGCGTAGCCGCCCATCAATTCGTAGTTCGGGTCTTTCTCGTAGCCCATGACGTTATCGGCGGTGGCGTCGATGAAGTCATTGAACATCGGGCAGATCACCCCGCCGTCGTCGTTCACGATGCGGCCGATCTTGCCGTAAAGTTCCTTGCGCTTGGCCGTATCGGTTTCCGAGCGCGCCTCGAGGATCAGCGCATCGAGTTCGGGGTTGAAGTATTTGGTGTCGTTCCAGTCGGCGGTCGAAAGGTAGGCGGTTGACCACATCTGGTCCTGCACCGGCCGTCCGCCCCAGTAGCTGGCGCAGAACGGCTTCACGTTCCACACGTCCGACCAGTAGCCGTCGTCCGGCACGCGCTGGATTTCCAGCGGAATCCCGGCCTTGTTGGCCGTCTGCTGGAACAGCGCCGCGGCATCGACCGCGCCGGGGAAGGCGGTATCGGCGACCAGCAGCACGATCGGGCTGCCGTCGTGGCCCGAGGCCTTGTAGTGCTCGGCCGCCTTGGCCAAGTCGAACGGGCGCTGCGGGATGGTCTCGTCGAACAGCGGGTAGGCGGCGTTGATCGGGCTGTCGTTGCCGATTCCGCCGAAGCCGTCGAGGATCTTGTCCACCATCTCTTGCCGGTCGATCGCGTATTTCAGCGCCAGCCGCAGATCCTTGTTGTCGAACGGTGCGGTGTTGCAGTGCATGATGAACACGTAGTGGCCGCGCCCCGAGACGTTGTGCACCACCACGCCGGGGGTCTGGCCCAGCAGCTTGGCCACCTTGGGGTCGATCCGGTTGATCATCTGGACCTGACCCGATTGCAGCGCCGAGGTGCGGGCGGTGGCGTCGTTAATCACCAGAATTTCCAGCCCGTCGTAGTGGCCGCGGCTGGTATCCCAGTCGGCGGCATTCTTCTCGAAGGCATAGCGCACGCCGGGCTCGACCGAGGTCAGCTTGTAGGGGCCGGTGCCGATCCCGGCGTTCGGGTCATCGAGCCCGCCATTGGGCTGCACGATCAGGTGATAGTCGGACAGCAGATATGGCAGGTCGGCGTTGCCTGCCGCCAGCGTGACCACGATGTCGTTGCCGTCCACCTTCATGTCGGCAATCGACTGCATGATGCCTTGGGCGCCGGATTTCGACTCCTTGTCGGAGTGGCGCTTGAAGGTGGCCAGCACGTCGGCGGCGGTCATGTCGGCACCGTTGTGGAACTTCACCCCCTGCCGGATGGTGAAGGTCCAGACCGTGCCATCGGCGTTGCCTGCGAAGGATTCGGCCAGCCGGGGCACCACTTCGCCGGTGGCCGCGACATCAAGAATGGTATCGCCCCACGCCCGGCCCACCGAGAACGGCACGGGGCTGTCCGAGAGGCCGGGATCGAGCGCATCTGTGGTCTCGCCACCGCCCAGACCCATTTTCAGGATACCGCCCTGCTTGGGCTCATCCGCGCGCGCCCGCCCCGGCAGCGCCGAGACCCCAAGCGCCGCCGTCGCCGCGAAAGCCGCGGAACGGTTCAGAAACGACCGGCGGCTAAGGCACGCCCGGTCAATCTGGTCAAGCAGTTTCGCAAGGTCGTCTTTCATTCACGTTCTCCCCGTTGGTTTATTGATTGCTCAGTCAAGCATGGCGCAGTTCGGCAGATTCGGTAAATCATTTTCTTCATTCCAGCGGGTCGATTATGACTCATACAAAGTCGCGAACAACCCTTTCGGCGGTCTCGCGGGCAAACACCTGCACCTCGCCCTCCCACGCCTCCAGCCGCGCCTGCATCACCAGCTCATTGCCCTCGACCCACATCCGAGTGCTGGCACGGGTGCGAACCCGCCACGCGCCCCGGCGCAGGCTCTGGTGCCATTCGCAAGTGGCTTCCGCGCGCGCGGGATCGGCGGGATGGACACTCCAGCGCTCGTTCATCGACTCGGCGGTGATCAGCCCGTGGCTCAGGTTCTCGACCTCGCCCGCATCATTCTCGACCACCAGCGCAACCATGCCAGTCAGCAAATCCTGCTCGATCCGCCTCGCGGCATGGCCGGGGCGCAGGGTCCGTCGCTGCCATTCCGGTGCCGCCTCGGGCGCGGGCGGCGACCATTCGTCGCCCGCGCTGCCCGCATGCAGCGGCAGATCGAGGGTGCCTTGCAGCAGGGTCAGGGTGGCGGCGCGCGGGCTGGGCCAGACAAAAGGCCAGTAGGTGTTGGACAGCGCCAGCCGCAAGCGGTGGCCGGGGGCCAGGCGGTAGGCCGCGAGATCGAACGTCAGTTCGACGTCAAACGACGCGCCGACCGGCACCGGGCCGGGTTGTGCCATAGTGTCGCGGTGGCCCAGGTTCAGCATGCCGTGGCAGATCCGCACCGAGGCCCCATCGGGCGCGACATCGCACAGCCGCGCCACGACAAAGGCAAAGGGCTGATCACTGGTCAGCCGCAGGTCGAGCTTGGCAGTCCCCAGAAGGTCGAGTGCATCGGCAAGCGGGGCGGTCTCGAAGCAGACCGACATGGCATCGTCGCTGGCCTGATCGCCGGGCATTTCGGCCGCCAGCCCCATCGGAAAGAACTCGCCCGCATGCAGGCCAAGGTGCTGGGGCGTGCATACTTCCACCCCGAGCGGCCCCCCTTCCCCGCCAAGGGCACCACCGCGCGACAGCGCCAGCGTGCGGCGGCTGACACGGGCCGAAGGCCAGACCGCTTCGGCCAGCCAGTGCCCGGCCCGCGCGGGCGCGCAGGGGTCAGGGGCCTGCGCGTGCAGCATGAAGGCGCGCAACGCCGGGTCGGACTCGGCCCCGTTCGGGACCCCCTTCAGCCAGCGGTCCCACCAGCGCACCGCCTCGGCCAGAAAGCCAATGGCGGGCCCCGGCACGGCGGTGTGAGGATACTGGTGCACCCAGGGGCCGATGATGCCCTTGACCGGGGCCTTCAGGTGTTCCAGCAGATGGCCCACGGTATTCATGTAATTGTCGGCCCAGCCGCCGATGGTCAGCACCGGCACCGTGATCGCTGCCCAGTCCTCGCCCACCGAACCATGGCGCCAGTAGCCGTCGCGGGTCTGATGCCCGGCCCAGCGCGGCGCCAGAAAAGTGTCGGCCTCAAGCCGCGCCAGCCAGTCCTCGCGCCAGTCGCCCCGCAGCATCGGGTCGGCCGGGCGCGACGAATAGGACAGCATCACCGCTCCCCAGCCGAAGTTTTCGCCCAGCAGGCAGCCACCCTTGAAATGGATGTCATCGGCAAAGCGGTCGGTGGTCGAGCACACGGTGATGATCGCCTTCAGCGCGGGTGGGCGCAAGGCTGCGGTTTGCAGGCAGTTGAAGCCGCCCCAGCTTTTGCCCATCATCCCCACCGCGCCCGAGCACCACGGCTGGGCTGCCAGCCAGGCAATCACTTCGCAGGCGTCGGCCAGTTCCTGCGGCGTGTATTCATCGGTCAGCAGACCCTCGCTGTCGCCGCTGCCGCGCAGATCGACCCGCACACAGGCATAGCCGTGCCCGGCGACATAGGGGTGCATCATCTCGTCGCGCGGCAAGGTGCCGTCGCGCTTGCGGTAGGGGATATACTCCAGCACCGCGGGCACCGGGTTCCTGCCCGCGTCGGTCGGCATCCAGACCCGCGCCGACAGCCGACACCCGTCGGCCAGAACGATCCCGAGGTCGGGGGTCTCGGTGATCGGGTGGGGAAAATCGGTCACCGTGCGCATCGCACTCTCCGGCTGGCGGGGTTGGACATGAGGGGTCGCGGCTGGGACAGACGTTAGGGCAGTGGCGGCGAAACTCTGGCCTAAAGCCGACACATGATGCGAGGAATTCCCCATGACGACCCGCCCGAACATCCTGATCGTGATGGTGGATCAACTGACCGGCACACTGTTTCCCGATGGTCCCGCCGAATGGCTGCACACCCCCAACCTGCGCGCCATGGCCGACCGGTCGGTGCGCTTTGCCAACGCCTATACCGCCAGCCCGTTGTGCGCGCCGGGGCGGGCCAGCTTCATGTCGGGGCAACTGCCGTCGCGCACCCGGGTCTATGACAACGCCGCCGAGTTCGCCTCCGACATCCCGACCTATGCCCACCATCTGCGCCGCGCCGGCTATCAGACCTGCCTCTCGGGCAAGATGCACTTTGTCGGCCCCGACCAGTTGCACGGGTTTGAGTCGCGCCTGACCACCGACATCTATCCCGCCGATTTCGGCTGGACCCCGGATTACCGCAAACCCGGCGAGCGCATCGACTGGTGGTATCACAATCTTGGCTCGGTCACCGGCGCGGGTGTGGCCGAGATCACCAACCAGCTGGAATATGACGATGACGTGGCCCACCTCGCGATCCAGAAACTTTACGATCTGGCGCGCGGCGGCGATCCGCGCCCGTGGTGCCTGACTGTCAGCTTCACCCACCCGCACGATCCCTTCGTGGCGCGGCGCAAATACTGGGACCTGTATGAAGGCTCGCCGCACCTGAACCCTCCCGCCGCGATTTCCTACGGCGATCAGGATGCCCATTCGCAGCGCCTGATGGACGCCTGCGACGCCCGCGGCGCCACCGTCACCGACGACCACATCCGCCGCGCGCGGCAGGGCTATTTCGCCAATATCTCGTATATCGACGACCAGATCGGCCAGTTGCTGGCCACCCTGACCGCAACCCGGCAAGAGGCGATCGTGGTGTTCGTCTCGGACCATGGCGAGATGCTGGGCGAGCGCGGGCTGTGGTTCAAGATGAACTTCTTCGAGCCCTCGGCGCGGGTGCCGCTGATGATCGCCGCCCCCGGACTTGCGCCAGCCTGCATCACCACCCCGGTCTCGACCATCGACGTCGTGCCGACGCTGTGCGATCTGGCGGGGGTATCGCTGGCCGAGGTCCTGCCCTGGACCGATGGCGAAAGCCTGCGGCCACTGGCGCAGGGCGCGCCCCGCACCAGCCCGGTCGCGCTGGAATATGCCGCCGAAGGCTCGATCACGCCGCTGGTGGCGCTGCGCGACGGGCGCTGGAAATACATCCGCTGTCAGGCCGACCCCGACCAGCTTTTCGATCTCGAGACCGACCCCGATGAGCGCCGGAACCTTGCCGCCGACCCGGCCCACTCCGCCACTGTGGCGCGGTTGTGCTCCCTTTCCCAGGCCCGCTGGGATCTGGCACGGTTTGACGCCGATGTGCGCGCCAGCCAGGCCCGGCGCTGGGTGGTCTATGAGGCCTTGCGCGGCGGCCACTACTACCCGTGGGATTTCCAGCCGCTGCAACAGGCCTCCGAGCGCTACATGCGCAACCACATGGACCTCAACGTGCTCGAGGAATCGAAGCGCTTTCCGCGCGGCGAATGAGCGGCAGGCGCGCGGCCCGGCCGGTTGGCCAGAGCCTTCGGCGAGGATACTTCGGCCAGTGAGAACGGGTCAGCGCTGGTCGGCCAGCACCAGTTCGGCCCCTTTCCAGCCCATCAGGATCGAGGGCGCGTTGGTGTTGCCAGCAATCAGGTTCGGAAAGGCCGAGGCGTCGATCACCCGCAGGCCCGCCACGCCATGCACCCTGAGCCGCGCGTCCACCACCGAACTCGCCGGATCAGGCCCCATGCGGCAGGTGCAGGACGGGTGATAGACGGTGCCTGAACGGTGGCGGAAATCGTCGATCAGAGCCTCGTCCGTGCGGCAATCGGGGCCGGGGCGCAGCTCTTCGGCAATCAGCCGGGCCAGCGGCGGTTGCGCCGCGAGGTGGCGCAGGAACTTCACCGCCGCCAGCATCTCGCTCACATCCTTGGCGGTCGAAAACGCGTTGGCGGTGATGGCGGGGGGGGCCAGCGGATCGGCGCTTCGGATGCGGATATGGCCGCGGCTGGAGGGACGGAGGTTGGAAAGCCCCAGCGACATGCCGGAAAACGGGTCGGGCGTCAGGATCGGGCGCTCGCCAGTGCGTGGCAGCAGGGTGGAAAACGCCTGGAAGTAAAGCTGCATGTTGGGACGGCCAAGATCGGGCGAGGTGCAAAAGAAGCCACCGCCATGGTTGATCGACTTGGCCAGCGGCCCTGCCCCGGTCAGGAAATACTGCATCCCGGCCCGCAGCTTGCCCCACCATGGCCGCAACTCGTCGTTGTAGGTCGGGACCGTCATGCGGAAGGTATAGTTGATGCCCTGGTGATCGCTGAGGTGATCGCCGACATTGGGGTTATCGCACCGCACCTCGATCCCCAGCCCTTGCAACAGCGCCCCCGGCCCGATCCCCGACAGTTGCAAAAGCTGGGGCGAGTTGATCGCCCCCCCGGCCAGGATGACTTCGGCGCGGGCGCGCAGGCTGTGGGTCTGCCCGCCGCGCCGGTATTCCACCCCGACCGCACGGCCATGCTCGATCAGGACCCTCGTCACCTGCGCGCGGGTGATCAGCCGCAGGTTTGCCCGCCGCATCGCCGGGCGCAGAAAGGCGCGGGCAGCGGAATTGCGCCGGGCATTCCTGATCGTCATCTGATAGTTGCCCGCCCCCTCCTGCCGCGCACCGTTGAAATCGGGGTTGAAGGACAGCCCGGCACTTTCGCAGGCGGCGACGTAATCCTTGACCAGCGGGTGCAGGCCCGAGGTGTTGGCCGATATGAACAGCGGCCCACCCGTGCCGCGCCAGGCGTCCGCCCCGGCCTCGTTATCCTCGATCGCCTTGTAGGCGGGCAGCACGTCGTCCCAGCCCCAGAGGGGATTGCCCGCCGCCGCCCATTCGTCATAATCGTCGCGGTGGCCCCTAATCCAGACCATTGCGTTGATCGAGCTTGATCCCCCGAGCAGCTTGCCGCGCGGCCAGTGGTCGCGCTGGCCCGCGAGGCCCGGATCAGGCTCGGTCTGATACATCCAGTTGACGGCGGGGTCGTAGAACAGCTTGCCATAGCCAAGCGGCAGCGCCACGTAGAACCGCCGATCGCTGCCCCCGGCCTCAAGCAGCGTCACCCGATGCCTGCCGCTGGCGGTCAGCCGTTCCGCCAGCACGCACCCCGCCGAGCCAGCGCCGACGATGATGAAATCCGAATCGTTCATGGCTTCTTCCCACGGCACCGGACGGCACCGTTTCACCTTGGCCCAAATATCCGAGTCAGGCCGCGCCGCCATCATGACCGCGCCACGCCGGGCGCGACCTTGCAATGCCGACATCCCGGCGTCGCAAATGTCAACGCCCCCGCCACACCGGGTCGCGTTTCTCGGCAAACGCCCGCGCCCCTTCGAGCTGATCCTCGCTGGAATAAAGCCGGTCCACCGTCGCCAACTGGCGCTTGGTGACGCGGTTCAGCGCATCCTGAAAGCGTAGCGCCTCGGCCTCGCGCACCACTTCCTTGATCGCGGCGTAAACCAGTGGCGGCCCATCGGCCAGCAGGCGCGCCAACGCCCAGGCCTTCGGCAGCAGATCGGCCGGGGTGGTGATTTCCCTGAGCAACCCCCACTGCCGCGCCTCGACCGCATCGAACCAGCGCCCGGTCAGCAGCAGATCCATCGCCACATGGTAGGGAATGCGTTTTGGCAGCTTGATGCTGGCCGCATCGGCCACCGTGCCCGACCTGATCTCGGGCAGCGCAAAGGTGGCGTTGTCGGACGCAAGGATCAGATCGCACGATAGCGCCAGCTCCAGTCCGCCGCCGCAGCAGATGCCATTCACCGCCGCAATCACCGGCTTGTTGAGGTTGGGTAGTTCCTGCAAGCCGCCAAAACCGCCCACCCCGTAGTCGCCATCGACCGCATCGCCCGCAGCCGCCGCCTTCAAGTCCCAGCCGGGGCAGAAGAACTTCTCGCCTTCGGCACGCAGGATCGCGACCCGCAGACTGTCGTCATCGCGAAAGGCGCGAAAGGCCAGCCCCATGATCCGGCTGGTGGCGAGATCAATCGCATTGGCGCGTGGCCGATCGAGCGTGACCTCGAGGATTACCCCTTCGCGCCGGGTCCGGACCGGCCCGCTTGTCAACATCTCCATCACTCAGCCTTTCTGACCAGGGCATCCACCGCCACCGCGCCGCTTTCACAGAGCAGGATCGGGTTGATCTCGATTTCTTCCAAGTCCGGGCCGGTGGCCATCAACTCACCCAGCCGCACCGCAATCGCGGCCAGCGCCGCTACGTCGGCGCGCGCCCGCCCGCGATAGCCGTCGAGCAGCGGCCACAGTCGCAGCCGCCGCAGCGCGGCCTGAACCTCGGGCGCACTGACCGGCGGGATCAGCGTCACCGTATCGGCCAGTAACTCGGCACTGACCCCGCCGATCCCGATCGTCAGCGTGACCCCGTAAACCGGATCGCGCCGCAGTCCCACCAGCATCTCGGCCACCGCGCCCGTGACCATCTCCTCGACCAGATAGCCGGTTGCGCCGGCGATCTCGGCCTGACCCTCCAGGTTTGCCAAACCCAGCCGCACCGCGCCCGCTTCGGTCTTGTGCGCGAACCCCAAGCCCTTGAGCACCAGCGGCGCGCGCAAGGCCGCCGCCTTGGCCTGCACCTCGGCCAGACTGGCCCCCTGCACCCCGTTCGGCACGGCAACTCCGGCCCCTGCCAACAGCACCTTCGCCGCCGCCTCGGACATAAGCGCCGCGGCGCGCGGGCCAACCGGCGGCAGCGGTCGCCAGTCCGCGGCACCCCTAGGGGTTTGCGCCGCCGCCACGGCCGCCAGCGCGGTCTCGAGCCCCATCAACACCGCAACCCCCTGATCCATCAGCCGAGCCGCCCCGGATTCGTCGAAATTCTCGGGCAACGAGGCCACGGCAAAGGCTGGCACCCCCGTCGCCTTCGCCGCCGCGACGATGGCATCCAGCGCCGGGCGGTAGCCCGCCGGGTCGCAGCGGTCGGGGCGCGGCGGGTCGATGATGAACAGGCCCGCGTCATAACCCGCCAGCATGGTGGTGAACACGTCGGTGGTGCGCGGCCCGTCGCCCCAGATGAAGGTGTGGTAGTCGAGCGGGTTGGCAATGGTCACGATCGGCCCCAGAATCGCGCCCAGCCTTGCCCGGGTGACCTCCGACGGCGGCGGAAAATCAAGGCCATGCGGCGCGGCCAGATCGGCCACCAACCCGGCCTCGCCACCCGAGCACGACAACGAACATAGCCGCGCCCCCAGCCCGGGCCCGTGCAGGTGCAGGATCTTCAGCGCCTCGATCAGCTCAGCCGGCGTGGCCACCTCGGCCACACCAATCTTGCGCAAAAAGGCGGACGACGCCACCCCGCCCCCCGCCAGCGCGGCGGTATGCGAGGCCGCCGCCGTGCACGCGAGCGCGGTCTTGCCTGACTTGATGCAGACGATGCCCTTGCCAGCCGCGCGGGCACTCTGCGTCAGCGCGGCAAAAGCCGCCGCGTCGTCGATGCCTTCGACATACATTCCAAGCGCGGTGACCCGGTCGTCGGCCAGCAACGCGCCCGCCAGTTCGGCCAGCCCCACCACCGCCGCATTCCCGAGACAGGCCACATAAGCCACCGGCAGTCCACGCCGCTGCATGGACAGGTTGATCACGATGTTCGAGGACTGAGACAGCAAGGCCACCCCGCGCTCGACCCGCACCCCGCCGTGCTGGTCGGGCCACAACAACGCCCCGTCGAGATAGTTGATCACGCCGTAGCAGTTCGGCCCCAGGATCGGCATTGCGCCCGCCGCCGCCACCAGGCGGCGCTGCAACTCGGGCTCGCCCGCCTCGGCCCAGCCGCTGGCAAAACAGATAGCCCCCCCCGCCCCCATCGCCGCCAACTCGGCCACCACCTCGATCGTGGCGTGGCGATTGACCCCGATGAAGGTCGCATCCGGCACCCCCGGCAAATCGGCCAGCGAGCGATAGGCCTGCAACCCGCCGATCGTGGCCTTGGTCGGATGAACCGGCCAGATCGGCCCGCCATACCCCATCTTGCGGCACTGCTCGATCACATTGCGCGCCCAGCCCGCCCCCATCACGGCGATCGAGCGCGGGCGCAGCAGGCGGTCAAGCCGACTCATGCCTGCTCTCCGGGCCGTCGGGCCGGGCCGGGGGCTCTGCCCCCGGACCCCCGGGATATTTGGGAAAAGAAGAAGCAATAAGAAACGCCCTGCCCCGGATTGCGAAGCAGAGCGCCTTCTTCCTTTACGGTCATCGGCGTCCCCGCCTGTACCGCGGATCGAGAATCGCGCTTTATCCTTAACATTTCGTTTCTTCTTTTCCCAAATATCCCGGGGGTCCGGGGGCAGAGCCCCCGGCCGACCGCTTACGCCCCAAGCGGGCGCAGCAGGTCGCGCGCAACGATATGGCGCTGAATTTCCGAGGTGCCGTCCCAGATCCGTTCCACCCTTGCATCGCGCCAGAACCGCTCGAGCGGCAAATCGTCCATCAGCCCCATGCCGCCGTGCACCTGGATCGCGCGGTCGGTGACGCGGGCCAGCATTTCGGTGGCAAACACCTTGGCCGAGGCGATCTCGCGGTTGGCGGGCAGACCCTGATCCAGCCGCCAGGCGGCGGCCAGCGTGAGGTAATCAGCGGCGTCGATTTCGGTGACGCTGTCGGCCAGCTGGAAGCCCACGCCCTGGAACCGGCCGATCGGTTGGCCGAACTGTTTGCGCGAGGCCGCGTAATCCAGCATGATGTCGAACACCCTTCGCGCCCGGCCCACCGCCATGGTGGCCACCGTGATGCGGGTGGCGTAGAGCCATTCGTTCATCACCGCGAATCCGCCGTCCACCGCACCCAGCACCTGCCCGTCGGGCAGGCGGCAGTCGTCGAATTCGAGGATCATGTTCTTGTAGCCGTGGTGGCTGACCGAGCGGTAGCCGTCACGGATCGTGAAGCCCGGGGTGCCGCGATCGACCAGAAAGGCCGTGAGCTTTTTCTTCGGCCCGGCTGCGGTCGCCTCTTCGCCGGTGGCCACGAATACGATCACGAAATCGGCGTGATTGGCACCCGAGATGAAATGCTTGGTGCCGTTCACCACCCAGTCGCCGCCCACCCGGCGGGCGCTGGTCTTCATGCCGCGGATGTCGGACCCCGCCTCGGGTTCGGTCATCGCCAGCGCATCCATGCGCTCGCCGCGCACCGCGGGCAGCAGATAGCGCTCGATCTGGTCGCCGACGCAGGCCATCAGGATGTTCTGTGGTCGCCCGAAGAAGTGGTTGAGCGCCATCGACCCACGCCCCAGCTCACGCTCGACCAGCGCGAATTCGAGATGCGAGAGCCCGGCCCCGCCCACCGATTGCGGGAAGTTGCAGGCGTAGAACCCGAGCCCGATGGTCTTGGCCTTGATCGCGGCCGCCACCTCGGGCGGCACCTCGCCGGTCGCTTCGACCAGCCGCTCGTGCGGGTAGATCTCGCGCTCGACAAAGCTGCGCACGGTCGAGACGATCATCGCCTGTTCGTCGGTCAGTCCGAAATCCATGTCACACCTGCGGGTCGGGGTTGATCGTGAAGGCATCGACCGCCAGCGCCTGCCCCGAGACCATGCGGGCACCGGGCGAGGCCAGAAACAGCGCCATGTCGGCTACATCCTGCGCGCCGACAAAGGTGCGCAAGGCCGTGCCCTGCTCATAGCCTGCGCGCAACGCCGCCACGCTCATGATCTTGGTGCGGGCCTCGGCGGCCAGCACCGCGTCCATTCGCGGGCCATCGACATTGCCGGGAACGATGGCGTTGGCCCGGATGCCGAACGGCCCGAGTTCCATTGCCACCGTCTTCATCAGCCCGATCACCGCCCATTTCGCGGCAGCATAGGGCGCGCGAAACGGAAAGCCGTAGATCCCGGCGGTGGACGAGGTGAACAGCATCACCCCCGCTCGCGCCTGCTTCATCATCGGGGCGGCGTGCTTGGCGGCGAGAAACGCGCCATCAAGCCCGACTGCAAGGCAGCCGCGCCAGTCGGCCAGCGCAACATCCTCGATCGCGGCGGTCGGCCCCTTAATCCCAGCGTTGGCGCAGAGCACATCGAGCCCGCCCCACTCGGACCTGAGTGCAGCAAACAGCGCCACCATCGCGCCTTCGTCGGCTACATCGACCCGGCTGCCGCGAATGTTCACGGGCAGCGCTGCCAACGCTGCCGCATCGACATCGCTGACCCAGACCCGCGCCCCGCTGGCGGCAAAACTGCGCGCCATCACGAGGCCGATGCCGCTGGCTCCGGCGGTGATCAGAACCCGCCGCGTCATCGTGACCGCCCTACGCGGCCTGCCGCGGCAGGGCGATCAAGCACCTGATGCGCCAACGCGATCGACCGCAGCCGATCCAGAATCGCCGCCGGGGCCGGGCAGGTTTTCCCTGCCGCCATATCGACATGCAGCAGCATCTGCTCCACGCTCGCCACCTCGACCCCGCCCTTCAGGATGCGGATGAAGATTTGCAAGCGCTTGTCGTCCACCGCCAGCACCTGCAAGGTGCCGGTCAGGGCATCGCCCAGCTTGGCCTCGCCACGGTGCAGGATGTGGCTTTCGGCAGTGTAATAGCTGTGCCCGCCCGCGACGTAATCGAGGTCAGCCCCGATCAGCCGCAGGAAGGCGTCGCAGGTTTCCGAGGCGGCAAACAGATACCGGCTTTCGGTCATGTGGCCGTTGTAGTCGATCCAGCCCGGCAGCACCTGCATCTGCGCCAGCACCAGCGGTGCGCCGGTTGGCGGGGCGGAATGACAGGCCTTGCTTCTGAGCGCGTCATGGTCGCGCAGCACCCGGCCCGCGCCCCAGTTGCGCTCTTTCAGGGCACGAAGGAAGCCGATCAGATTGCTGTCCCTGATCCGCTCCAGCTCGCGGATGGTGTGCGCCCCCGATTGCGCATCCGACTGCCCGGCGATCAGATCGACCAGCTCGTCGTTGAACTCGGGCACATCCATCAGCCTGGTCCAGGGCCAGGTCAGGCACGGCCCGAACTGCGCCAGGAAATGCTTCATCCCGGCCTCGCCGCCCGCCACGCGGTAGGTCTCGAACAGGCCCATCTGACCCCAGCGCAGGCCGAACCCCATCCGGATCGCCTCGTCGATTTCTTCGGTGGTGGCCACACCATCCTTGACCAGCCACAGCGCCTCGCGCCAAACCGCTTCGAGCAAGCGATCGGCAATATGGGCGTCGATTTCCTTGCGCACATGCAGGGGGAACATGCCTAGGCCGCGCAGCACCTGCTTGGCGTGTTCGACCAGCTTGGGGTCGCAGGCGGCCGAGGGCACCACTTCGACCAGCGGCAGCAAATAGACCGGGTTGAACGGATGCGCGACCACGATCACCGCCGGGTTGATCGCGCCTTCCTGCAACTGCGACGGCTTGAACCCCGAAGTCGATGAGGCAATTAGCACGTCGGGTGCCGATTGCTGGATTTGTGCAAACACCCGGTGCTTGAGGTCCAGCCGCTCGGACACTGATTCCTGAATGTAGGCAGCCCCTTCCACCGCGTCCTTGACGCTTTGCGCAAAGCTGAGGGTGCCCTCGGATTGCATGGGAATGTCAGATAACGCAGGCAGCGAGGTGCGCGCGTTGGCCAGCACTTCGGCAATCTTGCGCGCCGCTTCGGGGTCGGGATCGAACACCGCCACATCCCAGCCGTTCAGCAGAAACCGCGCCGCCCAGCCGCCGCCGATCACCCCGCCGCCAATGATTGCCGCTTTCATCTTGGGGCCCTTTTCACAAGCTTCAACCGGCTGCGCACTTCGGCGGGGGTGATCACCCGCGCCCCCATGCCCTCGACGATCCGCACCGCGCCCTCGACCATCTGCGCATTGGTTGCCAGAACCCCTTTGCTGAGCCAGAGGTTGTCTTCAAGCCCCACCCGCACATTACCCCCCGCCAGCACCGCCGCAGCAACATAAGCCATCTGGTTGCGCCCGATGCTGAACGCCGACCACACCCAGTCCGGCGGCACCGCGTTGACCATCGCGAGAAAGGTGTTGAGATCGTCGGGCGCGCCCCACGGTACCCCCATGCACAGTTGCACCAGCACCGGCGCGGGGATCACCCCTTCGCGCGCCAACTCCTTGGCAAACCACAGATGGCCGGTATCGAACGCCTCGATCTCGATCCGCGCTCCGGCGTCGCGCATCCGCGCGCCCATGTCGCGCAACATGCCGGGGGTGTTGACCATCACATAATCGGACTCGTTGAAATTCATCGTGCCGCAGTCGAGCGTGCAGATCTCGGGGCGGCAGTCCACCACATGCGCCACCCGCTCGGCCGCCCCCACCATGTCCGAGGTCTGCCCGATCCGGCCCATTGCCTCGGTGTCGTCAAAGCGCAGATCGCCTCCCATCCCGGCGGTCAGGTTCAGCACCATATCGACGCTTGAATCGCGGATCCGCTCGGTGACTTCGCGGTAGAGTCGCCCGTCGCGGGACGGTGCCCCGGTGTCGGGGTCGCGCACGTGGCAATGCACCACCGCCGCCCCGGCCTTGGCCGCCGCAATCGCGCTTGCGGCAATCTGGGCCGGACTGCGCGGCACATGCGGGCTGCGATCCTGGCTGGCACCCGAGCCGGTCACGGCGCAGGTGATGAAAACCTCTCGGTTCATGGCAAGCGGCATGGAATCCTCCCTGACTCTGGCCACACCTTAGCCGACTTGCGCGCGCTCGCTTTGCGATTTACGAAGGCAACATGGCACAAACCGAAACGATCTTCGCCCTCTCACCACAACCCCTGACCATCGCGGTGCTGGTGCTGCCGCAGGCGTCGATCCTCGAAGTGGCCTCGACCCTTGATCCACTGCGCGCCGCCAACCGCCACCTCGGCCAGCAAACCTACCGCTGGCGGGTGGTCTCGCCCGATGGTCAGGCGGTGCCGCTGACGTGTGGAATCGAGCTGCCGTCCAGCGGCCCGCTGGCCGCCGCGCGCGGGGCCGATGCGCTGATCGTGATCGCAGGCTTTCGCCAAGCCGAAGTCGCCACCCGCCCGCTGATCCGCGATCTGCGCCGCATGGCGGGCAGTTTTGCCGCGATCGGGGGCATCGACGCGGGCACCTGGGTGCTGGCGCGCGCCGGGCTGCTCGACGGCCACCGCGCCACCGTGCATTGGGAAGACCTTGAGGATTTGGCAAGCGCCCATCCCGAGGTCGAGGTGCTGCCCGACCGCTATGTGATCTCCGGCCCGCGCTTCACCGCCGGCGGGGCCGCCCCCGCCGCCGACCTGATGCTGCACCTGATCCGCGCCCGCCACGGTGCGGCGCTGGCGTTGCAGGTTGCGGCCTCGTTCATCACCACCGCCATTGACGGGGCCGAACCCCAGATCGCCCCGCGCGCGTCCCCGGCACGGCTTGACCCGCGGGTAGCCCAGACCATCGCCCGGATGGAGCGGCAGCTCGATGCGCCGCAAACCGCCGCCACCCATGCCGCCACCGTCCACCTTTCGCCCCGCCGCCTCGAGACCCTGTTCCGCCAGGGTCTCGGCCTTACCCCCGGGGCCTACGCCCTCGGCTTGCGCCTGGCGGCCGCCCGCCGCATGCTTGCCGACACCCGCCACCCTCTGGCCGAAATTGCGCTGCGCACCGGCTTTTCCTCGCCCTCGACCCTGTCGCGCGCCTTCCGCCGGGCCTTTGGCAACGCGCCCGGGGCGCTACGGGTCCAGCAGACCACGCCCCTTGAGCAACGCCTCGATCCCCGGCATCCGTCCGCGAAAGCCCCGATATAGCGCCTCGGCATCGTCCACGCCACCTGCCGCCAGAATGCAGCTCTCAAGCCGCACCGCCACGCTTGGGTCGAACGGGTCGCCCGCCTCCTCGAACGCAGCAAAGGCATCGGCGTCCATCACCTCGGACCACATGTAGCTGTAGTAGCCGCAGGCATAACCATCGCTGGAAAACACATGCGCAAAATGCGGTGTGGCGTGGCGCATCCCGATCGCCCGCGGCATCCCGAGACCGGCCAGCACCTCGGCCTGCATCGCCATCGGATCGCCGGGGGCCTCCCCTTCGTGAAACGCCAGATCGACCAGCGCCGAAGCCAGGAACTCGACGGTTGCAAAGCCCTGATCGTAGGTCGCCGCCGCCAGCAGCCGCTGGCGCATCTTGGTGGGCATTGGCGCGCCGGTCTGCCAGTTCCTGGCATGGCGCTCCAGCACCTGCGGCACCTCAAGCCAGTGCTCGAACAACTGGCTTGGCAGTTCGACGAAATCGCGCGCCACGCTGGTGCCCGAAATGAAACCGTACGTCACATCCGACAGCATCTGGTGCAGGGCATGGCCGAACTCGTGAAACAGGGTGCGGGCATCGTCATAGGACAACAGCGTGGGCTCGCCCTTGGCAAAGTTGCAGACATTGATCACGACGGGCCGCACCTCGCCGCCAAGCTTGCACTGGCGGCGCAGGGCCGAACACCACGCGCCCGAGCGTTTCGATCCGCGCGCGAAATAGTCGCCGATGAACACAGCCAGATGTGCGCCGCCACGCGTCACCTCCCAGGCACGCGCGTCGGCATGGTAAAGCGGCATATCCAGCGCCCGGAACTCCAGCCCGAACAGGCGGTTGGCACAGTCGAACGCGGCTGTGATCATGGCATCAAGCGCAAAATACGGCGTCAGCGCCGCCTCGTCGAAATCACGCTCGACCCGGCGTCGGCGCTCGGAATAATAGCGCCAATCCCAAGGCTCAAGCGCGCCATTGCCGCCATCGGCCTGCATCAGCGCGGCCAGAACGCCCGCATCCGCTTCCGCCTGCCGCCGCGCCGGTGCCCAGACCCGCACCAGCAGATCGCGCACCGCAGCGGGGGTTTTCGCCATCTCGGGCTCCAGCTTGTAGTCGGCAAAACTGGCGTAACCCAGCAGCCTGGCGCGCTCGGCCCGCAGCGCCAGAATCTCGGCGGCAATGGCGCGGTTATCAAACTCGTTGCCATTGGCCCCGCGCGCCACCCACGCCCGCCAGGCCCGCTCGCGCAGCTCGCGTCGGGGCGAGAATTGCAGAAACGGCATGATAAGCGAGCGCGCCAGTGTCACCACCGGCCCGCCCGCGCCGCGCTCGGCCCCCGCCGCCCGCGCCGCCGCAACCACGAAATCCGGCAGGCCCGCCAGATCGACCTCGGCCAGCGCCATGAACCAGCCCCGTTCTTCGGCCAGCAGGTTTTGGCTGAAGCTGGTGCCGAGCACCGCCAGCCGCCCCTTGACCTCGGTCAGCCGCGCCGCCGCCGCCCCTTCAAGCTCGGCCCCGGCGCGCACGAACATGCGCCGATAAAGCATCAGCACCCGCCCCTGCTCGGGTGTCAGCCCCAGGCTCTCGCGTCCCTGCCACAGCGCCTCGATCCGCCGCCACAGCGCGCGGTTGTTGATGATCTCGGCCGAAAACGCCGCCATCTTCGGGGCCAGATCGCGGCTCAGCGCCTCGCGCGCGGGCGTGCTGTCGGCCGCGGCCAGGTTGTGAAACACCCCCGCCACCCGGTCCAGCAGCGGTTGCGCCAGTTCCATCGCCGCAATCGTGTTGGCAAAGGTCGCCGCCTCGCCCAGCCCGGCAATCGAGGCAATGTTGGCGCGCGCCTCGGCCAGTGCCGCATCGAAAGCCGGAGCAAAGTGCTCATCCCGGATCGCCGCGAACGGCGGCAGAGCGAACGCCCCGTCCCAGGGTGCCAACAGCGGATTGGTCATCGCCTTCTCCCTTGCCGTTGCCCTGCACGGCACCCGGCTTCACCTTTTCCCAAATATCCCACGGGGGCCCGGGGGGTGTGAGCCCCCCGGCCTGCGCCCCTCACCTCTTGCCCTTCGCGCGCAACCTTGCCTCCAGCCGCCGCAACCCCAACGAAAGGGTGATGGTCATCGTGAGGTAAATCAGCGCCACCACGTTGTAGGTCTCGAAATAGCGGAAATTCCCTGCCGCTGTCACCTTGCCCAACTGGGTGATGTCCGCCACGCCGAGCACCGAGACCAGCGACGAATCCTTGACCATCGCCACGAAATCGTTGCCCAGCGGCGGCAGGATGGTGCGGAAGGCCTGCGGAAACACGATATGGCGAAAGCGCTGCCAGCCGTTCAGCCCCAGCGCCTCGGCGGCCTCGATCTGGCCCGCATCGACCGACACCAGACCGGCCCGGAACACCTCGGCCAGAAAGGCCGAATAGGCGATGGTCAGGGCGATGATCGCGCGCACCAGCAGGCTGAAATCGCGCCCTCGCATCGGCTCGAGCCCGAAGGGGCCGGTCAGCCAGTTCCACGCCTCCACCAGCGCCGGGGTGGCGGCAAAGGCCACGTAGAGCAAGAGCACGATGATCGGCACCCCGCGCACCACCTCGACATAAAACCGGGCCATCTGCCGCACCACCAGCAGCCGGGACTGTGACGCCAGCGCCAGCCCCAGCCCCAACCCGCAGGCCAGCGCAAAAGCCAGCACGGTGACAAGCAGGGTGATCCATATGCCCTTGGCCAGCGTCGCCATCACCTGCGCGTAGATCGCGCTCGCCCAGACCTGGTAGAACAGCCAGACCCCAAGTGCGGCCAGCAGGCCGAGCCACCAGGGAAAATCGCTGCCGGGGGGATGTGCTCTGGTCATGCCGAAAGGCCCCGGTTCATTGCCGGGGCCCGCCATCGGTCGGGATCACTGACCCATCTTGTAGTCGAGGAACCACTTCTGGTTCAGCGCCTCGATCGTGCCATCGGCCTTGAGCGCCGCAATCGCCGCATTGATCGGGGCCACCAGATCGGATCCCTTGGGGAAGATGAAGCCGAAATCCTCGGCCCCCAGCTTGTCGCCGACGATCTTGAGGCCGCCATTCGACGCCGCGACATAGCCCGCACCCGCCGTGCCGTCGGTCAGCACCAGATCGACATCGCCGGCCTTAAGCGCCTCGACCCCGGCACCGAAGGTCTCGAACATCTTGATGCGCGGGTTGGCCTCGTTGCCATCGAGCACCTCATAGACGCCAACATAGAACGGCGTGGTGCCCGGCTGCGCCGCCATCAGCAGATCGGCATTGGCGGCGAACGACGCCGCATCGCTGAAGCGGGATTCGTCGCCACGCACCAGCATCACCATTTCCGAGCGCATGTAGGGATCGGAAAAATCGACCTGCTCCTTGCGATCGTCGCGGATCGTGATCCCGGTCATCCCCATATCGTACTGCCCACCCGACACGGCCGGGATCATCGCGTCCCAACTGCTGTTCTGGTAGCTCACCACCAGGTTCAGCCGCTTGGCAATCTCGGCCACGGCATCATATTCCCAGCCCACCGCCGCGCCCGACGCGTCGAGGAACTGGAGCGGCGGATAAGCGTTCTCGGTCACCACCACCACCTCGCGCCCGGCAAGATCGGGCAGCCCCTCGGCGGTGGCAAGGGTTGCACTCAGGGCGAACGTCAGCCCGGCTAAAGCAGCAGTCAGTTTCATCGCTAAACTCCCTGTCATGGCGATACCCGACTATGGCCGCGCCGCCGCAACGATGCAAGCCACGCCTGGCGGGGTTTCCCGCCAAAGGTTTCCAGCCCGCGCCGGTGCCGATGGCTTGCGTTCCGTTCCGCCGCAGTGGCTGGCCGCCGAGAGATAAGTGCCCTATCTGTGCTCCAGATCACAACGGAGGGCACAATGGTGTCTGCCAATTTCCACAAGACCCGGATGGTAGCACCGGCCGATGCCCTGCCTGGGCGGGACGCGCCGATCGCCACGGCCGAGCGCCATTTTGTCTCGGGCCTGCCGCTGGCCGCGCCGGTGCCTGACGGCATGGCGGTCGCCATGTTCGGGATGGGCTGTTTCTGGGGGGTCGAGCGCAAGTTCTGGAATTTGCCGGGGGTGTGGCTGACGATGGTCGGTTACAGCGGCGGCTTCACCCCCAACCCGACCTATCCCGAGACCTGCACCGGCCTGACTGGCCATGCCGAAGTGGTGCGGCTGATCTTCGATCCGGCGCGTGTGCGCTTTGCGGATTTGCTGCAAACCTTCTGGGAGGGGCACGATCCGACCCAAGGCATGCGGCAGGGCAATGACCTCGGCACCACCTATCGCTCGTGCATCTTCACCCATAACAGCGCGCAGCACACCGCGGCCGAGGCCAGCCGCACCACCTATCAGGCGGCACTGACCGCGGAGGGGCTGGGGGCGATCACCACCGAAATTGCGGCCGCGAAAGTATTTTACTTTGCCGAGGACTACCACCAGCAGTATTTGGCCAAGAACCCACAGGGCTATTGCGGGCTTGGCGGCACCGGGGTGACCTGCCCGCTCGGGGTCGGGGTGGCGGCGCGCCGACCGGATGGACGCAGGCCGACTTGACCTAAGACCGGGCCGGGGCTATCGGGCGCCGCAAGCCCCGCCGCAAGGATGACCCCATGCCGACCTATTCCGCTCTGACCACCCTGCCGGGCAGCGACGCCGCCGACGCGCTGGCCGCCGCGCTCGAGCGCATGACGCCCGCGCCGACCGGGGTCGGGGTGTTCGAGATCGAGGACGGCTCGGGGCTGTGGGAGGTGGGGGCCTATTTCCTGACCGCGCCCGACGCCGCGACGCTTGCCCTGATCGCCCTGGCCTTTGGCGCAAAGCCTTTCGCGGTCTCGGAAATTCCCGAGATCGACTGGGTGGCCAAGGTGCGGCGCGAGCTTGCCCCGGTCGAGGCCGGACGGTTCTTCGTTTACGGCAGCCACGACGCGGACAAGGTTCCCGCCGGGCGGGTGGCGTTGCAGATCGAGGCCACGGTGGCGTTTGGCACCGGCCACCATGGCACCACGCTGGGCTGCCTGCGCGCCTTTGACCGGCTGCTGGATCAGGGTTTTGCGCCCGCCCGGGTGGCCGACATCGGCTGCGGCACGGCGGTGCTGGCGATGGCGGCGGCCAAGGTGCTGCCCGGTGCCGCGGTGATCGCCTCGGATATTGACCAGGTGGCGGTCGATGTCGCGCTGGCCAATGTCGCGATCAACGCGCTGAACGGGCGGCTGGAGTGCGTCGAGGCCGCCGGGTTTGCGCATCCGCGCCTCGCGGCCGCCGCCCCCTTCGATCTGGTCTTTGCCAATATCCTGAAAGGCCCGCTGGTCGAGTTGGCCCCGGCGATGGCCGCGCATCTCGCCCCCGGCGGGATCGCGATTCTGTCGGGGCTGCTGGTGGAGCAGGCCGAGTCGATCCTGGCCGCCTATGCCGCGGCGGGCTTTGCTGCGCTTGCGCGCGAGGACATCGGCGAGTGGAGCACGCTGGTGCTGAAGCGCACCTGAGCGCCCAACTTCTGCCTCAGTTTTGGCCCATTCTCGGCCCGTGGCACCAGTTTGCGGTCGGAGTGGTGGTAATGGGTGACCCGAATTTGGGGGATTTTCAAAGCCGTATCGCGCGGATCGTAAAGACGCACGCGACCGGCGGCGGGTTTGAGGCCAAGGGCACGCTGGGGCGCGCCGGGTTACAGCGCCGCCCGCGCAGGCGTTTTGGCTTCGTCGTCCCGTTGGTGGTCCTGCTGCTCTGTGGCATCGCCGTCAAGGCCGTGATCCATCACCAGCTCGGGACCGAAGTCTATCAGGCGCGGGTCGAGCGGCTGTTGTCGGGCCAGGGCCTCAGCCGCCTCGGCGGGGCGGCTATGCAGGCCGACCTGCTGTCGCGCTTCATCGCGGATCAGCTTGCCCGCCTGCCGGGCTGACAAGAAAAAGGCCGCGGCCCCGGAGGGTGCGGCCTTGATCAGCGTCAACGCGGATGCGGTCAGATGCGACCACTGGCGTCGATCAGGTCGATGTCGCCACGGCTCAGACCGATGTCGTCAAGTTCGCGATCCGAGAGCTTGCCCAGCGCATTGCGGGTCATGCGCGCGTCATTCCAGGCGGCAATATCGGCCAGCAGGGTGCTCACGAATTGAATCACGCGGTAAGTGGCAATTGCCCCAAACGGCGCAGTGCGGGTGGTTTCAAAAGCGGCCATGATCATCTTCCTTCTCAAACGGCGCGTCTGGCAGGCGTTCCTGCCTTCGAGGCATCAGATAGTCTTGCTGCAGGTGCGAAGCAAGCGACCCGCCAGCATGCCCGTTCTGCGCGCCGTGCATGGCTCGCCGCCGCAATTCTGCCATGTTCTTAAGGATTTTCTGGCAGTGCTGCCCGAGTGTGTCGCAATCCCCGGCCAGCCTGTCGCTTTTCTGCATGTGCACAATCGGATACCGGATCGAAGCGCCCGGCGGAAATTCATTTGGCAGATGTTCTTCTTTCGTGCTAGGCCTTGGCAAAAGACCGAAAAACAGGGGCAGGCATGCGGGTGTTGGGAATCGATCCTGGGTTGCGCAACCTTGGCTGGGGGGTGATCGACGTCGATGGCGCGCGCCTGACCCATGTCGCCAACGGCATCTGCCATTCCGAACCGGGGCCGGAGCTTGCGGGTGATCTGGCGCAACGCCTGCTGTCGCTGCATCGCCAGTTGACCGAAGTCGTCCGCACGTTCGCCCCCGATGCGGCGGCGGTGGAAAACACTTTCGTCAACAAGGATGCGGTGGCCACCCTGAAACTTGGCCAGGCGCGCGGCATTGCGCTGATGGTGCCGGCCGAGTTCGGGCTGGTGGTGGGCGAATATGCCCCCAATGCGATCAAGAAAACGGTAGTGGGGGTGGGCCACGCCGCCAAGGTGCAGGTCGATGCCATGGTGCGGGTGCATCTGCCGGGGGTGCATATTTCCGGCCCCGACGCCGCCGATGCGCTGGCCATTGCGATCTGCCACGCGCATCATCTGCAATCGGCGGGGCGACTTCAGGCGGCGATGCAAAGGGCGGCGGGATGATCGGCAAGATTTCCGGGCGGATCGCCGATCGCGGGCCGGATCACGTGCTGATCGACGTGCGCGGGGTGGGCTATATCATCCATGTCTCCGAGCGCACCCTGGCCGGCCTGCCCGCTTCGGGCGAGGCGGTGGCCCTTTATACCGAACTCTTGGTGCGCGAGGATCTGTTGCAACTGTTCGGCTTTCCGACCCTGCTGGAAAAGGAATGGCACCACCTGCTGACCACGGTGCAGGGGGTGGGAGCGAAAGCGGCGATGGCGATTCTGGGCACGCTGGGGGTGGAAGGGGTGGCGCGGGCGATCACCCTTGGCGATGCGCGCTCGATCCAGGCCGCCCCCGGCGTCGGCCCCAAGATTGCCCAGCGCGTGGTGCTGGAACTGAAAGCCAAGGCCCCCGCCGTGATGGCGCGCGGGGTGGCGCTGTCGGCCACGGCCGAGGCGTCGTGGGGCGACGACGTGCTGCAGCCCCGGCCCGCGCCGCGCGCGACCAAAGCCCCCGGCCCGGCCCAACACCGCGCCGCCCATACCGCCGACGCGCTGTCGGCGCTGAGCAACCTTGGCTACGCCCCCGCCGACGCCGCCCAGGCGGTGGCCCAGGCCGCAGGCGAGACCCCCGAGGCCGACACCGCCGCCCTGATCCGCGCCGCGCTGAAACTGCTGGCACCGAGGTAAGCGATGCAACTGCGGTCACTTTTTCAGTTGGAAGGGATCAGTGCCGCCGAGGTGGCGGTGCTGTTCCACGTCTCGGACAAGCCCGCGCTGCACCGCGCCCTGCCGATGCTGGCCGAGGAAGAACCCGCACTGTTCGACGCCTTCCAGAACCAGCATGGATCGCGGATCGAGGCCACGATCAGCAAGCGCAGGTTTCTGGCGTCCTTCGTCAATACTGGCTCCCGTGACTATGGCTTTGCCGGGCTGTTCGAGGTCATCGGCCACAAGTTTTGCACCATGCAGGAACTGGACGCCGACCCGCGGCGGGTGGAAATGCGCCGCCGGTTCGACGACAACAGCTTTGTCAGCCTTGGCCAAAACACCGGGGCCAAGGGGCGGATGGTGTTCGATCTGGCGCTGCGCCCTGAAATGGCAGCGCTGGTCGGCCGGCTGTTCGTCGCCAAACCTGCGGGCAGGGCCTATGCAAGGCGGGCGGAAAACCTCAATTGCCCGGTGGTCGAGATTACCCGTTCCCGGCAACTGGTTCCACCAGCCCCGGACTGGCGGGATTTTGTGCTGACTGCCGCCGAGGTGCGTTCCCTGCCGCACGGCTGGCAGTCACGACTGCGGGAATGGCGGGGCATCTACCTGATCGTCGATCAGTCGGATGGTGCCCGGTATGTCGGGTCCGCCTATGGCGAATCCAATCTGCTCGGTCGCTGGCAGGCCCATGTTGCGGGCGACAAGGGGATCACGGTGGAATTGTCCGGTCGCGATCCCGCCGGGTTCCGATTCTCAATTATGGAGCTGGTTGCGCCCACGGCAACCCCGGAAATGGTGATCGGACTGGAGACAGGCTGGAAATACCGGCTGGCCACCAACGCATGGGGGTTGAACCGCAATTGACCGCATCCGACCCCACCCTGCGCCCGGCGCCGCTGCCCGAAGATGCGCCCGATCTTGACCGCGCGCTCAGGCCGCAGACCCTCGCCGACTTCGTGGGGCAAGCCGAGGCACGGTCCAACCTGCGGGTGTTCATCGACAGCGCGAAAATGCGCGGCGAGGCGATGGATCACACCCTGTTCCACGGCCCCCCCGGCCTTGGCAAGACCACGCTGGCCCAGATTATCGCGCGCGAGCTCGGGGTCGGGTTTCGCATGACCTCGGGCCCGGTGCTGGCGCGGGCGGGCGATCTTGCGGCGATCCTGACCAATCTCGAGCCGCGCGACGTGCTGTTCATCGACGAGATTCACCGGCTTTCCCCGGTGGTCGAAGAGGTGCTCTATCCGGCGCTCGAAGATTTCGCGCTCGATCTGGTGATCGGCGAGGGTCCGGCGGCGCGCACCGTGCGGATTGATCTGCAACCCTTCACCCTGGTCGGGGCCACCACGCGGCTCGGGCTGCTGACCACGCCGTTGCGCGACCGCTTCGGGATACCTACCCGGCTGCAGTTCTACACCGAGGACGAGCTTGACCTGATCGTGACCCGTGGCGCGCGGCTCCTGGGCGTCGCCGCCGACCCCGACGGCACCCGCGAGATTGCGCGGCGCGCCCGCGGCACCCCGCGCATTGCCGGGCGGCTGCTGCGCCGGGTGGTCGATTTCGTGCTGGTCGAAGGCGACGGGCGGCTGACGCAGGCGATTGCCGACGGCGCTCTGACCCGGCTGGGGGTCGATCATCTGGGGCTTGACGGCAACGACCGGCGCTATCTGTCGCTGCTGGCCGAAAACTACGGCGGCGGACCGGTCGGGGTGGAAACCATCGCGGCGGCGCTGTCGGAAAGCCGCGACGCGATCGAAGAGGTGATCGAGCCCTATCTGTTGCAGCAGGGCCTGATCCAGCGCACCCCGCGCGGACGGCTGCTGGCCGCCAAGGCGTGGCGCCACCTCGGACTCGAGGCCCCGCGACTGCCCGAGTCGGTGCGCGGCGGGCAAGACGATCTATTCGAAGACTGACGCCGGGGGCGCTGCCCCCGGACCCCTGGGGTATTTGAGCCAATGAGAAACTGCGAGCCGACGCTCATGGGTTGAACACCCGGCTCGGGTGCAACTCGCCCGCCTTGTAGATGCCCACGGCCACGGCATGGCCCTGATAGCTGGCCCAAGCCTCATCGCCATACTCGACATCGGCGCTCATCACCATGCCGGGGTTGCCCAGCCGAAGGCGCGCCGCCCCCTCGGCGGTGGCAGGCAGTTCGGGCAGATCGGCGAGACCGGTTTCCAGCGGCAGCAGCCAGGCCTCCAGCGCCTCGGTCCGTGCCAGCGATTCGATCTGCGCCAGCGTGATGCCCTGTTCGGCATCGAACGGCCCCGCCCAGATTCGGCGCAGCGCGGCCACATGGCCAAGACAGCCCAGCGCCGCACCCAGATCGCGCGCGATCGAGCGTACGTAACCGCCCTTGCCGCAGACCATTTCGAGTTCGGCATGATCCGGGTCGGGACGCGCGATCAGGGCGAGGCTTTCCACCCACAAGGGGCGGGCGGCAAGGTCAAGCACCGCGCCCTCGCGCGCCAGATCATAGGCCCGCGCACCCGCAACCTTGACCGCCGAATACTGCGGCGGCACCTGAAGGATATCGCCGCGAAAGGCGGCCAGCGCCGTTTCGATCTGCGCATCGGTCGGACGCTGGCTCGCGGTCGCGATCACCGCGCCTTCGGCGTCGTCGGTCGTGGTGGCAGTCCCGAAACGCATGGTGAAGCGATAGCATTTCAGCGCATCGGTGACATAGGGCACGGTCTTGGTGGCCTCGCCCAGTGCCACCGCCAATACCCCGGTCGCCGCCGGATCGAGAGTGCCCGCGTGGCCGACCTTGGCCGCATCGAACGCCCATTTCACCTTGCCCACCACCGCGCTCGAACTCAGACCCGCGGGCTTGTCCACCACCAGCCAGCCCGATACCGCGCGACCCTTGCGTTTGCGTGCCATGATCCGACCCTTTGGCTGCGAAAGCCTGCCTGCTAGCGAAGCGCAACCCGGCCGTCAACCGCCCGGCCGCTCCATTCACACTGGCCCAAATATCCGCGCCGCAGGCAATCCCGGCGGGGGCGGCTCAGGCGGCCGTATCAGTACCGGGAAAATGCCATTTTCGGCCTTTTCTTTCGCGCGACACGCCGTATAGTCCCCGCCCATGACACGGGAACCCAACCACCATGCCAACCGGGCCGCAAGGCCCAAGCACTCCCGTGCGGCGCTTCTCCTTAGCTGCCTCTGAGCGTGTCCTTGGGTGCGACCGCTCGGAGGTGACGCGCACCCAAAGGATGAAGCCAGACAACATGAAGTGAGATCACCATGACAGACACGCCTACGCAAACCCGCGTCCTGATTTTCGATACCACTTTGCGCGACGGCGAACAATCGCCGGGCGCCACAATGACCCATGACGAAAAGCTCGAGATCGCGAGCCTCCTGGACGAGATGGGGGTCGATATCATCGAGGCCGGGTTCCCGATCGCCTCGGTGGGCGATTTCGAGGCGGTCAAAGCAATTGCCACAATGGGGCTCAACGCGGTGATCTGCGGCCTGGCGCGGGCCAGCACCAAGGATATCGACCGCTGCTGGGAAGCGGTGCGTCCCGCCCGCCAGCCGCGCATCCATACCTTCATCGGCACCTCGCCCACCCACCGCGCGATTCCGAACCTGACGATGGCCGAAATGGAGCAGCGCATCCACGACACCGTCAGCCACGCCCGCAACCTGTGCGACAACGTGCAGTGGTCGGCGATGGACGCCACCCGCACCGAGCATGATTTTCTCTGCCGCACGGTGGAAATCGCGATCAAGGCCGGGGCCACCACCATCAACATTCCCGATACCGTGGGCTATACCGCGCCGCGCGAAAGTGCGGCGATCATCGCCATGCTGCTCAACCGGGTGCCGGGGGCGGACAAGGTGATCTTCGCCACCCACTGCCACAACGATCTGGGCATGGCCACCGCCAACGCGCTGGCCGCGATGGAGGCGGGCGCGCGCCAGATCGAATGCACCATCAACGGTCTGGGCGAGCGCGCCGGCAATACCGCGCTGGAAGAGGTGGTGATGGCGCTCAAGGTGCGGGGCGACATCATGCCCTACCGCACCGGCGTGGATGCCACCCGGATCATGAACCTGTCGCGCAAGGTCGCCACGGTTTCCGGCTTTCCGGTGCAGTTCAACAAGGCCATCGTCGGCAAGAACGCTTTCGCCCACGAGAGCGGCATCCATCAGGATGGCATCCTCAAGAACGCGGAGACCTTCGAGATCATGCGGCCGCAGGATGTCGGGTTGGCCGACACCGCGCTGGTGATGGGCAAACACTCGGGGCGGGCGGCACTGCGGCTCAAGCTGCGTGAGCTGGGCTATGATCTGGCCGACAATCAGCTCAACGACGTGTTCGTGCGCTTCAAGGCGTTGGCCGACCGCAAGAAGGAGGTATTCGACGATGATCTGGTGGCCTTGATGCAGGATCAGGGCACCAGTACCGCGCATGACACGCTGCAACTCAAACGCCTGCGGGTGGTGTGCGGCACTGATGGGCCACAGGAAGCCGAGCTGACGCTGGCCATCGAAGGCGTCGATCACAACATCGACGCCACCGGCGACGGGCCGGTGGATGCAGCCTTCAATGCGGTCAAGATGCTTTATCCGCATCAGGCGCGGCTGCAACTGTTCCAGGTGCATGCCGTGACCGAAGGCACCGATGCGCAGGCCACGGTTTCGGTGCGGCTGGAAGAGGACGGGCGGATCGGCACCGGCCAGTCCGCCGATACCGACACCGTGGTGGCGTCGGTGAAAGCCTATCTCAACGCCCTGAACCGGCTGATCGTGCGGCGCACCAAGACCGCACCGGGCGAGAACGTGAAGTCGGTCAACTACCGGGATGCGTCCTGAAACGGGCCTGACCACCAAGATTTTTTCCGGGGGCGGTGGCCTCCGGAAAAAATGCTGGCGCTTGACCATTTCAAACAATTGCGACCGGAGATGGTTTCTTCAGATCCCAGGATTTGCCTTTTTGCCACATTGACCACCAACCGCGTCGGCTGAAAACTCGCCTGTTGGGGCCCGCGCCACGGGCTTGCGGGCGCTTATCCGCCCATCCGACGGGGCAAGGGCCTTTCCCTTCAGGGGCCATATCCCTATAAGAAACCGCCCGCCGTGAGACAGAGTCGGGTCATTTCGCGTTTCCGAAAGCACAGGATCATCCAAGCCATGTCGATACTCTCGGGTCTCTTCTCGTCGGATATGGCGATCGACCTCGGCACCGCCAACACGCTGGTTTACATCCGCGGCAAGGGCATCGTGCTCAACGAGCCTTCGGTGGTGGCCTACCACGTCAAGGACGGAAAGAAGGTGGTGCTGGCGGTGGGTGAAGACGCCAAGCTGATGCTGGGCCGCACTCCGGGCAGCATCGAGGCGATCCGCCCGATGCGCGACGGGGTGATTGCCGATTTCGACTCCGCCGAAGAGATGATCAAGTATTTCATCCGCAAGGTGCACAAGCGCACCACCTTCAGCAAGCCCAAGATCATCGTCTGCGTGCCGCATGGCGCAACCCCGGTGGAAAAGCGCGCGATCCGTCAGTCGGTGCTGTCCGCGGGCGCGCGCCGCGCCGGGCTGATTGCCGAGCCGATTGCGGCCGCGATCGGCGCGGGCATGCCGATCACCGACCCGACCGGCAACATGGTGGTCGATATTGGCGGCGGCACCACCGAAGTGGCGGTGCTAAGCCTCGGCGACATCGTTTACGCCCGCTCGGTGCGGGTCGGCGGCGACCGGATGGACGAGGCGGTGATCAGTTATCTGCGCCGCCACCACAACCTGCTGGTCGGCGAATCGACCGCCGAGCGCATCAAGACCAGTATCGGCACCGCGCGGATGCCCGACGACGGTCGCGGCGCCAGCATGACGATCCGCGGGCGCGACCTCCTGAACGGCGTGCCCAAGGAGACCGAGGTCAATCAGGCCCAGATCGCCGAGGCGCTGGCCGAACCGGTGCAGCAGATCTGCGACGCGGTGATGCAGGCTTTGGAAACCACCCCGCCCGATCTGGCTGCCGACATCGTTGACCGCGGCGTGATGCTGACTGGGGGCGGCGCGTTGCTGGGCGATCTTGATCTGGCGCTACGCGAGCAGACCGGGCTGTCGATTTCGGTAGCCAACGAGCCGCTTAATTGCGTGGCGCTCGGCACCGGCAAGGCGCTGGAATATGAAAAGCAACTACGCCATGTGATCGACTACGATAGCTGATCGGGGATAGCTGATCGGGGATAGCTGATCGGGCCGCCCTGCGGTCGGCGCGACAAAGAGGCAGCCGTGGCACGAGGCCGGACATTGCCGGAAGACTATGCCCGTCCGATCCGCCGGATTCTGGTGGGCGGGCTGGTGCTGGTGCTGGTGGCGCTGTTCCTGCTGTGGCGCATCGACAGCCCGCGGGTCGAGCGGTTCCGCGCCGTCCTGATTGATCGTCTGGTGCCGAATTTCGACTGGGCCCTGCTGCCGGTGACCAAGGCGGTCGGGATGATCGGCAGTTTCCAAAGCTATGCCAGTCTCTACGAGCAGAACCAGCGCCTGCGCGAGGAATTGCAGCAGATGAAGGCTTGGAAAGAGGCGGCGCTGCAACTGGAACAGCAGAATGCCCGGCTGCTTGACCTCAATCAAGTGCGCATCGACCCCAAGCTGATGCATGTCACCGGGGTGGTGCTGGCCGATAGCGGCTCGCCGTTTCGCCAGTCGGTGCTGCTGAATGTTGGCGCGAGGGACGGCATCCGCGACGGCTGGGCGGCAATGGATGGTATCGGCCTGGTGGGGCGGATTGCCGGCCTCGGGCAACGCTCGAGCCGGGTGATCCTGCTGACCGATGCCAACAGCCGGATCCCGGTGATGGTGCAGCCGTCGGGGCAGAGGGCGCTGCTTTCGGGCGACAACCTGCCAGCCCCGCCGCTGGACTTCGTGGAAAACGCCGACCTCGTTCGCCCCGGCGATCAGGTGGTGACCTCGGGCGATGGTGGCGTGCTGCCCGCCGGGCTGCTGGTTGGGCAGGTGGTGATGGGGCCGGACCGGCGGTTGCGAGTCAGGCTGGCCGCCGATTACGGGCGGCTTGAGTTTCTGCGGGTGCTGCGCAGCCACGATCTCGAGCCGATTGCCGATCCCGCCGGGCTGGTGGCACCGCCGCTGCCCGGCCCCGGCCTGATCGGCCCGCTGCCGCTTGCCCCCGCCGCCGGGATGGCAGGTTCGGGGGCCAGCGATGGTTGATCTGCTGCACAGCACGATCTGGCGGCATCGCGCCGTCTTTGTCGCCTTCGCCCTGGCGCTGTTCTTCTTGCGCCTTTTGCCGCTCGGGACCGTGGCAGGCACCTGGCCCGGCCCTGATCTGATGCTGTGCCTGATCCTGGCGTGGGTGCAGCGCCGCCCCGACTACCTGCCGACCCCGCTGATTGCGCTGGTGGTTCTGACCGAGGATTTCCTGATGCTGCGTCCGCCGGGGCTGTGGACGGCACTGGTGGTGCTGGCGGCCGAATTCCTGCGCGGCCGCGCCGCCCTGACGCGCGAGCTCAGTTTTGCCATGGAATGGCTGATGATTGCGGTGCTGATGGTAGTCCTGGCTCTGGCCTACCGGCTGGCCTTTGCCCTCGCCCTGGTGCCGCAACCGGGATTCGGCTTTGCCATGGTGCAGGTGCTGGGATCAATTTTCAGCTATCCGCTGGTGGTTGCCCTGTCACGGGTTGCCCTCGGGGTGCATAAACCGGCCATGGGCGAAGTGGATGAGCGGGGCAGGCGGCTATGAGACGCAGCGCTAGGGACAGCGACGACAGTGCCCGCCAGATCAACCGTCGTGCCCTGATGCTGGGCGGGGCGATGGCCGCGATGGTGGCCGTGCTCGCAGGCCGGATGCGCTATCTGCAAGTCGATCAGGCCGATCAGTTTCGCCTGCTGGCCGAAGAAAACCGCATCAACATCCGGCTGATTCCACCGGATCGCGGGCTGATCCAGGACCGCGAGGGGCGGCTGATCGCGGGCAACGAGCAGAACTACCGCGTCGTGATCACGCGCGAGGATGCCGGCGATGTCGCCGCCGTATTGCAGCGTCTGGCCAGCCTGATTCCGCTCACCGCCGCCGAGATCGACAAGATCTCGATGGACGTGAAGCGCCACAGCCCGTTCGTGCCGGTGATCGTCGCCGATCGGCTGGCGTGGGATGATCTGGCCAAGATCGCCCTCAACTCGCCAGTCTTGCCGGGGGTCTCGCCCGAGGTCGGGTTGAGCCGGATCTACCCGAATGACACCGATTTCGCGCACGTCGTGGGTTATGTCGGCCCGGTTTCCGAGCGCGACCTTGAAACGCAGACCGATCCCGACCCGCTGTTGCAGCTTCCGGAATTCCAGATCGGCAAGATCGGAGTCGAGCGGTGGGCTGATGCCACCCTCAGGGGACGCGCCGGGGAACGGCGGATCGAGGTCAACGCGGTGGGCCGGGTGATGCGCGAGCTTGAACACCGCAACGGCGTCGCCGGTGCCGATATCCGCCTGACGATCGACGCCGCCATCCAGAATTTCGCCCAAGTCCGGCTGGGCGATGAAAGTGCGGCGGCGGTGGCGCTGGACGTGGCCAGCGGTGACGTGCTGGCGATCGCCTCGGCCCCGTCGTTCGACCCCAACCTGTTCGTGCGCGGTATTTCGCAAAAGGATTATGCCAGGCTGACTGAAGACGATCACCGCCCGCTGGCCAACAAGGCGGTGCAGGGGGCGTATCCGCCAGGTTCGACCTTCAAGATGGTCACCGCGCTGGCGGCACTGGGAGCAGGCGTTATCGATGCCAAGACCACCGTTCGCTGCCCCGGCTATTACGAGCTCGGCGGACGCAAGTATTACTGCTGGAAGCGTTCGGGTCATGGCACCGTGTCGCTCGAGCGCGCCCTGGCGGAAAGCTGTGATGTCTATTTCTATGAGGTCGGGCAGAAGGCCTGCATCGACCAGATCGCAACCATCGGTCGCGCCCTGGGTCTGGGCCAGCGTCACGATCTGCCGATGTCGGCGATCACCGACGGGCTGATGCCCGACAAGGCCTGGAAGCAGAAGCGTTATGGCCAGGAGTGGCGGATCGGCGATACCGTCAACGCCGCCATTGGCCAGGGCTATGTGCTGACCTCGCCGCTGCAACTGGCGGTGATGACGGCGCGGATCGCGACCGGGCGGGCGGTGGCGCCGCGGCTGATCCACATGATCGACGGCAAGCTGGTCGAGCCCCCCCCGCCCGCGGCGCTTGGCTTTGCCGCCGGCAATCTGGCGGCGGTGCAGCGCGGCATGTTCGCGGTGATGAACGGCGCGCGCGGCACTGCGCGCGGCGCCCGAAGCGAGGATCCGGCGCTGCAAATGGCGGGCAAGACCGGCACCGCGCAGGTGCGCAACATCTCGGCTGCCGAGCGTGCCAGCGGGGTTATCTCGAACGACCAGTTGCCGTGGGGGGCCCGCGATCATGCTCTGTTCGTGTGCTATGCGCCGTTTGACGCGCCGCGGGTGGCGGTTTCGGTGGTGGTTGAACATGGCGGCGGCGGCTCGGCTGTGGCCGCGCCAATCGCGCGCGACATTCTGCTGCGCTGCCTGTCGGACGGGTTGCCGGCGCTTTCGGCCTACCCTGCCAGCCAGCGCAGCCGGATTGATTCGCAGTTCAAGGCGATGAAGCTGCGCGACATTGCCCCGGCGAACCCGGACGAGCAGCAGGCATAGAGGCGGGGCGGCGATGAGTTTTCTTGAATACCGCATCAAGATGGTGCCGACCGGGTTGCAGAAGCTGCTGCACCTCAACTGGGCCCTGATCCTGCTCTTGACGGCGGTGGCCGCCATCGGCTGGCTGATGCTTTATTCGGTGGCGGGCGGCAATCTGGCCACCTGGGCCGAGCCGCAGATCAAGCGTTTCGGGGTCGGGCTGGGGCTGATGATCGCCATCGCCTTGGTGCCGATCTGGTTCTGGCGCAACCTGTCGGCGCTGGCCTACCTTGGCGCGCTGGCTCTGCTGCTGGTGGTTGCGTTCTTTGGCCACACCGGGATGGGGGCGACGCGCTGGATCAACCTTGGCTTCATCGTTCTGCAACCCTCCGAGCTGATGAAGGTCGCCCTGATCATGCTGCTGGCGGCCTATTATGACTGGCTCGACATCGACAAGACGTCACGTCCGTTATGGGTGCTGATTCCGGTGGCGCTGATCCTGCTGCCCGCGGCGATGGTGCTGACCCAGCCTGACCTTGGCACCGCGCTGATGCTGGTGCTGGGCGGGGCGGTGGTGATGTTCTGTGCCGGGGTGAGCTGGCTCTATTTCGCCGCGGTGATCGCAACCGGGGCCGGGCTGGTGGCGATGGTGCTGACCTCGCGCGGCACCAGCTGGCAGTTGCTGCACGACTATCAGTTCCGCCGGATTGACACCTTTCTCGATCCCGGCTCGGACCCGCTGGGGGCAGGCTATCACATCACCCAGGCGCAGATCGCGCTGGGATCGGGTGGCTGGGCGGGCAAGGGCTTCATGCAGGGCACCCAGAGCCGGTTGAACTTTCTGCCGGAAAAGCACACCGACTTCATCTTCACCACTCTGGCCGAGCAGTTCGGCTTTGTCGGCAGCCTGTCGCTGCTGGTGCTTTATGCGCTGATCGTGGGGTTCTGCGTGACCTCGGCGGTGCAGAACAAGGATCGCTTTTCGTCGCTGCTGATCCTTGGGGTGGTGGCCAACTTCTTTTTCTATTTCGCGGTCAACATGGCGATGGTGATGGGCCTCGCACCGGTGGTCGGGGTGCCGCTGCCGCTGGTCTCATATGGCGGCTCGGCGATGCTGGTGCTGCTGGCCTCGTTCGGGCTGGTGCAAAGCGCCCATGTCCACCGCCCGCGCTGAGGGTGAGGCAGGATGGATATTTGGGCCAGTAAGGAAGCGGGGAGCAGGCCAAGATGGTGAACGTCTTCTTCGCCGCGGGGGCGGTGCTCTGGGCCGAGTATCGCGTGCCGCTGGAGCAGGCTTTCGCGTCGGCCGGGCTGGAGGTGGCGCTGAGCGACAAGGCGGGGCCACCAGAGCTGGTCGATTACATCGTGTTCGCGCCGGGCGGGGTGATCAGCGATTTCGCGCCCTATGTGCGGGCCAAGGCGGTGCTTAACCTGTGGGCCGGGGTCGAGCGGATCGTGACCAACCCCACGCTGGTGCAGCCGCTGTGCCGGATGGTCGATCCGGCGCTGACCGCTGGCATGGTCGAGTATGTGGTGGGGCATGTGCTGCGTCACCATCTCGGGATGGACCGGTATATCCTGCGGCAGGCTGGCTGGAGCCAGGTTTCGGTGCCGCTGGCGCGCGAGCGGCCGGTCGCGATGCTGGGGGTTGGCGCGCTGGGGCAGGCTTGTGCCGCGGCGTTGCAGGGGCTGGGATTTGCGGTGACGGGGTGGAGCCGGACGGCCCGGGAGGTGCCGGACATCGCCTGCCTGCACGGCGAGGCCGGGCTGGAGGAGGCCCTGCGCGCGGCGCAGATCGTGGTGATGCTGCTGCCGCTGACCGCGGCAACCGACGCGCTGCTCGATGCGCGGCGGCTGGCGTGGTTGCCGGAAGGGGCAGTGATCATCAATCCCGGGCGGGGCGGGCTGATCGACGACGCGGCGTTGCTGGCAGCGCTGGATGCGGGACGGCTGGGGCACGCCACGCTCGATGTCTTCCACACCGAACCGCTGCCGCCCGAGCACCGGTTCTGGACCCATCCGCGCGTGACCGTAACCCCGCATGTGGCGGCGGCAACGCGGGCAAACAGTGCCGCCGAGGTGGTGGCGGAGAATGTCCGGCGCTCGGAGTCCGGCTTGCCGCTGCTGCATCTGGTGGACCGCGCCCGGGGTTACTGATCCACCGGCGACATTTGCGGCATCTCGCGTCGAGAATGGGCCAGACGGGCCGAACCGGGCCACCGACAGTCGGGCCGGGCGGCAGGGGTCGGCAATGAGTTACGGCAAGGGTGTGGCGCTGGTGGTGCTGGCAGGGGTGCTGTGGTCGGCGATGGGGCTGGCGCTGCGCTACATCGAGGTGGCCGACACCTGGGCCGTGCTGTTCTGGCGCTCGGCCGGGATGGTGCCGGTGCTGTTCGTGACGATCGCCCGGGCCTCGGGTGGTCATCCGCTGGCGCGGATGCGCCAGGTCGGGGTGGCGGGAGTGATCGGCGGGCTGGGGCTGGTCTTCGCCTTTGCCGGGGCGATCTACGCGATTCAGAGCACCACCGTTGCCAATGCGGTTTTTCTGTTTGCGGCCTCGCCCTTTATGACCGCCATTCTGGGCTGGCTGATCCTGCACGAGTCGGTGCGCCGGACGACCATGGTGGCGATCGCCGTCGCCGCGTTGGGGATGTTCATCATGGTGCGCGAGGGGCTGGCCGCCGGGGCGCTGGCAGGCAACGTCGCAGCCCTGCTGTCGGCGCTGGGCTTTGCCGCCTTCACCATCACCCTGCGCTGGGGGCGGCTGAGCGACATGATGCCTGCCGTGGTGCTGGGCGGGGTGTTCTCAATGGTGGTGGCGGTGCTGGTGCTGACGGTGAGCGGCGCGCCCCTGCTGGTGCCGCCGCGCGACATCGCGATCGCGGTGGGGATGGGGGCGTTGCAACTGGCGGTCGGCATGGCGCTTTACACCTTGGGCAGCCGGGTCATTCCGGCGGCCGAACTGGCCCTGCTGTCGCTGGTCGAAGTGCTGCTGGCGCCGCTCTGGGTCTGGCTTAGGCTGGGCGAGACCGCGAGCTTCGGCACCTTTGCCGGCGGCGGGATTCTGCTTGCGGCGGTGGTGGGAAACGCCCTTTCCGGAATGCGCCGCAAACCGCTGGCCCCGCCGATGACCTGAGCGGGGTAGTGGCCTGCTCCCCGGCTTGGATGTTGTGACCGCCCCCCTGACGGCGTCAACGACGCCCCTGCGCTGGCCTTGGCCGATGTGGGCGCCGCGATCGCCTTTGGCACCTACGTCGCGCTCAAGACCGCCGACGCCGCGATTCTGTGCAACCGGGTGACGGACATGGCGGGAGCAATACGACTTGCCCGCGTGACCATGGCGAACATCCGGCAGAACGCGGTAATCGCCCTCGGTCCCAAGGCGGCACTTCTGGTCACGGCCATTCTTGGCATCACCGGGCTTTGGATCGTCAGCCTCGCCAACACGGGCACGACCGTTCTGGTCACGCTGAATGCTTTGCGCCAGCTGCATTCAAATCCGGGGCGGATGAACCAAGACCGTGGTGAAAAATGGTGACTTTCGTCAGCCGATCCTCGCCAATGCGGGGAACGCATCCAGCAGCCAACAGGACATCGCGCTCAGTTGCCCCGTGATCATGGCAAGCCCCATCACCATCATCACCGCGCCCGCACCCTGATGCCGTCGTCGCCCGAGGCGGCCCGCGCCGCGGAGACGACCCGCAACGCGGTCGGCGAAGGCGGTGACGATCACGAACGGCACGCCGAGCCCCGCGGAGTAGATCGAAAGCAGTGCCACGCCCTGTCCGACCGTAGCGCTGGCGGCGCTGGCGGTCAGGATCGCGCCAAGGATCGGTCCGATGCAGGGGGTCCAGCCAAAGCCGAAGGCGAGGCCGAGCCCATAGGAAGCCACGGGCTGCCCGCACGGCAGATCGAGGTGAAAGCGTAGATCATTTTCCATTATCTGGATGCGCGCGGTGCCCAGCATGAACAGCCCGAACAGGATGACGATGCCGCCACCCACGATGTCGAGCTCAAAGCGCCAGCGCAGCAGTGCTTGCCCGAGCGCGGTGGCCGAGGCACCGAGCACCCTGAAAATCGTCGAGAACCCCAGCACGAAGCAGAGACTGTGCCAGACGACCTGCCCCCGGCCCGGCTGCACCTCGCCGCCGACAGAGCGTCCGGCGATGTAGGAGACCTAGCCCGGCACCAGCGGCAGCACGCAAGGCGAGACGAAGGAGATCGAGCCGGCCAGCAGCGCGGCCGCCACGCCGATGGGCGAGAGATCAGTCATGCGCGGTCTTCCCTGCCTCCCGCCGCCACGGCCGCCAGCCGATCGCGTGAGCTTGAGCATCGGGCGGGATGTCAGCGTCGCAGGCCTTGCTTTTGCCCATGACGCAATATCCGGTGGCGCACAACACGACACAGGGGGCCAGCGCCAGGATCAGCGGCGCAGCCCCGATCGCCGCAACCCAGCCCCAGTTCAGCCAGAGGCCCGCGCCGATGAGCGCCGCCACGGCGATTACCAATCCCCTGCGGCCAAGCGGTCGGCGCAGCCCGGCGGGGCGGGCCCCGGGTGACAGATCGGATGACTTGGTCATGGGTCAGTTTCTTTCGTTTGCAATGATGGTTTCGATTTGCGCCTCGTTCTCGGTGCTGTCCCACGCGGACGGCCCGACAAGGCGGCCCAGTTCACGGCCTTGGCCATCGATCAGGATCGTTGTCGGCAGGCCGATCACACCCAAGGACAGCATCGCGCGGACGTCCTCGGCCAGATACAGGCCGAGGTGCCGGATCCCGATCGCCAGGTAGAACCGCCGCACGGGTTCGAACCCTGCCCGATCGATGGCAAGCGGCAGCACAAGGAAGTCGTCGCCGCCAAGGCGCGCCTGCAACGCGTCGAGCGTCGGCATCTCGTTGCGGCACCGCACGCACCAGGTGGCCCAGATGTTCAGCAGCAACGCCCGCGTGCCAGACACGCGGCGGGGTCAGATTCGCGGCGGTCGTTTCAGTCCGTGGAGTGAAATCCCCCTGGGCGGGTTTTGATCATCCGGGAACAGTGTCGTGACTGTGGGCGCGTCCATGGTCTTTGGTTCGGAAGCCTGAGGCAAAGCAGACATCCCGGTGCCGCACCGCTGCATCATGCTGCAAGTCGCGCCACAGACCGGGTCTTGCGGACAATCGCCGTCACAGCATGGATCAGCCGCTGCCGCAATCTCGGCAGACAGGTTGGCTTGCGCCCCGAAAGCCGTGGCACCAAACAATGTCACAGCCAGCAAAAGCGCGAAAAAGGGGCGGAACAGTGCAGCCATTCCAGCCCTATGACACAGGCCAGGATTTCCGGCAACACACGTCCGGTTGATGCGACTATCCCGCACAGCATGACAGCTTTGCCACATCCTTGTCGAAGGTCTGCGCGGCCAGCTTCAACCCCTCGACTGTGGTCAGATAAGGGAAGATGCTCTCACCTAGGGCCGATGCGGTCATGCCGAACTTCAGCGCCAGCGCGAGGGTCTGGATGCTGTCCGAACCTTCAGGGGCCATGATCACCCCGCCCAGCAGGCGGTCGGTCGCAGCGTCCGCCACCAGCTTGATCAGCCCGCGCGTATCGCGGGCGGCCAGCGCGCGCGGCACGTTGTCGAGCGTCAGAAGGCTGGTTTTCACGTCATACCCGGCGGCAACGGCCTGTTCCTCGGTCAGACCGACCCCGGCCACCTGTGGATCGGTGAACACCACCCAGGGCATCGCGGCATTGTCGTAGCGTTCCGCGCCGCCCATGGCGTTCCTGGCCGCCAGCTTCGCGCCATAAGCGGCCATATAGACGAACTGGTCGCGATTGGTCACGTCGCCCACAGCATAGGTGCCGGGACGGGTGGTCTGCATGTCGTCGCCCACCTTTATCGCACCGCGACTGTCTGTCTCGATCCCAATGTCGGTCAAACCCAGCCCTTCGGTGTTCGGGCTGCGCCCGGCGGCGACCACCAGATGCTCAGCAGCCAATTCCAGCCGCTTGCCGCCTTCCTCAATGCAAAGTACCGCGCGCACGCCAGCAAGGTGACAGGCGTCATAGCTCACGCCGCAGTGCATCGCGATGCCTTCTTCCCGGAACACCTTTGTCAGAGCCTCGGACACTTCGGGTTCGGCCTGCGGCAGCAGGCGCGAGCGGCAGACCATGGTGACCTTCACCCCCATCCGCGACATCATCTGCGCCAACTCCGCGCCAATATAGCCGCCGCCGAGGAAGATCAGGCTTTCCGGCAGAGTTTCCAGCGCCAGAAGCGAGGTGCTGTCCAGCGTCGGCACCTCGTCGATGCCCGGAATGGGCGGCAAGGCCGGGCGGCCGCCAGTGGCGATGATGATCTTGGGCGCACGGATCAGGCGCGCGCCGACCTGCACGCCACCGGGGACAAGCCGGGCCGGCCCTTCGTCGATATAGGTGATCCCCTCATAGCCGGGCAAAAGATCGGCGTATTTCTTCTGCCGCAGGCCAGAAACCAAAGCGTCCTTGTCCGCCATCAGCGCCGCCCAGTCATCGACCTGCGCCGCCCCAGACAATCCCGGAAACCGCCCTGCGGCTTTCGCGCCATGAATCGACTCTGCCGCACGGATCATAGCCTTTGACGGCACGCAGCCCACGTTGACGCAGGTGCCGCCGATCAGCCCGTGACCGATCAGCGCCACCCGCTTGCCCGCTTCGACTGCCGTGATGGAAGCGGAAAACCCCGCCGACCCGGCCCCGATCACGGCGATGTCAAAAACGCCCGGTCCGGGAATGGCGCAGCAATCGTGCATGCCTCAGCCCTTCACATTCGCCGGATAGCCCGCTTGTGCCGAGGCTTGCGCAATCGCCGCCGCATCGGTCAGGGCCGGATCATAGGTCACGGTCGCGCTGCGGGCGTCAAAGTCCACCTCGACCGATTGCACCCCTTCGACCCCGCTCATCGCGGCCTTGACCGTCACCGGGCACAGCGCGCAGGTCATGTCGGGAACATCGAAACTGACCTGCACCAGCGTGGCAGCGGCAGTCGTCGCCGACTGGGCAAAAACCATCGGCGCGGTGACGGGAAAACCCGTCATCAGAGTGCCAAGCGCAAGAATTGCAAAACGTTTCATCGGGTTACTCCTTTGGGTTTTCATCGGGTTACTCCTTTGGGTTTCAGTAAAGCAGCGGGGCCCACCAGTTGAGCGTCACGGACAGCAGAACCAGAACGGTTGCCAGCCAAAGCACCGTCTTGGTGATGCGCGACGATTGCGGGCGGGCGCAGTACGACCCCTCGACGCAGACGGGCTTGGTGCGGAAATAGACGTGCCAGAACCCCAGCGCGATAAAGACGATGGCGATGCCCGAGGTCACCGGCTTGTAGGGTTCAAGGGCGGTCAGATTGCCGATCCAGGCCCCCGATATGCCCAGCGTCACCAGCACCAGTGGCACGATGCAGCAGGCCGAAGCCAGAAACGCCCCCGCCAGCCCGAGCGTGGCAAACAGGCCCTTGTGATCGGCGCTGTCAGGCGGAGTTATGCGCGAAAGTTGGTGACGATTGATCAGGCGGCGGTTTGAAGTTGGCGGATCCCGTCTCGGAACTCAATCCCCTGGATGATCTCTGGCAGTCGGTTTTGGCCGTCCAGTTTGCG
>Ga0172374_1000159_pt1 | contig 56723 bp, 57 predicted proteins | sample LakKiv3m_FD_114536 | JGI IMG/M metagenome (GOLD analysis project Ga0172374, IMG submission 114536) | Freshwater microbial communities from Kabuno Bay, South-Kivu, Congo - kab_092012_10.3m | ecosystem: Environmental > Aquatic > Freshwater > Lake | place: Democratic Republic of the Congo... | reverse complement strand
GCCCCCGGCTCTGTCGATGGCGTTGATGCCCCCTCCTGACGGCATTGCACTGTGCCAATGTGATGATTGTTGAAGCCATCACAGAAGGAGAGGACATCCATGTCGGAAGGTGGCGCCACAGCTTTGCCCGCCGAGGTCCGAGAGCTGGGCCAGATGTATTTGGCGCCGATTGAGGGTGTGAATGCCAGGGTCGCGGAGCTTGACCAGAAGATGAGATGTGCGGCCAAGGCGGCCGACATGGCCCGACGGGCGCAAACCATGCCGGGCGTGGGCCCCATCACCGCGCTCGCGCTCGAGAGATTAGCACCTGATCTGGCGACCTTCCGGCGCGGGCGCGGATGACGACGATCTGATCCGAGAGACGGCGCTCGATCTCGGCCATCGCTGCTTTGAATGTCGGCGCACCGCGAACGTCGGCTTCCGTGATGCGGTGGATCGACATGTTGATGCCGTCGAAATAGTCCTTCGGGTCGATCAGCGAGTACCACTCGTCCACAAGCTGACCATCTTAAAAGACCGCCGCTCCGATTGAGCAGATCGACGCCATGTCAGCGTTCGCGGTTTCAACGTCAATGGCAACAAAGCGCATAGGTCAACCTCCCGTTCTGGTTGAAGGATAGCGGGAAGGTGTCGCTCGTGGCAAGGAGCGTCCTTGTGTAGCGGCAGGAGCCGGCAGGACGCCCTCGTTTAAACGTGCCGACCGAAATGTTGTGAAATTGTTGCAAAAACGGAAAAGGCGTCCCGTAGGACGCCCTCTAACCCGTTGTTTTGATTGGTGGAGCCAGGCGGGATCGAACCGCCGACCTCTTGAATGCCATTCAAGCGCTCTCCCAACTGAGCTATGACCCCACCGGAGGCGCGGACCGAGGCCGGACCGCTTGGGCTATGTAGTGAAGCCGGGCAGGGCGCGCAAGCGCAAAACGCAGCCGCCAGGCTGGAAATTCAGAGCTCTTCCTCGCCTCCCGGAACGTCGGGCAGATCGTCGAGCGACACCGTGTCGTCGGCGTCGTCTTCCAGCAGTTCGTCATCGACCTCGGTGTCCTCGACCGGGCCTGCATCCAGCAGATCGTCATCGCCATCGACCTCGTCCACCAGGACTTCGTCATGCTTGGCGGCGGCGGCCCGGGCGATCCCGGTCGTGGCCATCTTGCGGCGCATGCTTTCGATATCGACTACCTCGCCGGTGTAGGGGCTGGTGATCGGGGTCTTGTTGAGGTCGTAGAAGCGCTTTCCGGTGGTCGGGCAAATGCGCTTGGTGCCCCATTCGGCTTTGGCCATGGTGGTTCCCTTGCAAGGCTGGCGAATCAATAGAATGGGTCGCTTGCCACAGCGGCGGGCCGCTGTCAAAGCCTTTTGCGCCAATCATGGCGGTGGTCGGTCGGGGCTGTTCTCTGGCGCGGTGGCGGCTATGCTGGCGCGGTCGCAAAGGAGCCCTGATGCCCATCCTGCCCGGCCCGCCACGGGTCGAGATCACCCTGCACCGCTCTGCCCGCGCCCGGCGGTTTTCCCTGCGGGTGTCGCCACTTGACGGGCGGGTGACGCTGTTGCTGCCGCTCCGGGCGCGGGAGACCGAGGCGATTGCCTTCGTGCGCGGGCACGAGGGTTGGATCCGGGCGGCGCTGGCCGGGGTGCCGCAGCGCGCTCGGGTGGCGCTGGGGGCGGCGCTGCCGCTCGAGGGGCGGCTGGTGACACTGGCCCCGGGCAGCGGGCGGGTGCCGCAGCGGATCGGTGATTCGCTGCAGGTGCCGGGGCCCGAGGCGCAGGTCGCGGTGCGGGTGGCGGGCTACCTGCGCGCACTGGCGCGCGACCGGCTGGCGGCGGCGAGCGATCGCCATGCGGCTGCGGTCGGGCGCGCCTACCACAGCCTGACCTTGCGCGATACCCGCTCGCGCTGGGGCTCGTGCACCGCTGCGGGGGGGCTCATGTATTCGTGGCGGTTGATCATGGCGCCGCCCGAGGTGCTTGACTACGTCGCCGCCCACGAGGTGGCGCATCTGGTGCTGATGAACCATTCGGCGGCGTTCTGGGCGGTGGTGGCGCATTTGTGCCCCGACTACCTGCCGCATCGACGCTGGCTGAAGCGCGAGGGCCAGGCGCTGCATGGCTTTCACTTCGCGCCCTGAGGTCGGGCTTGACCGCAACCCGGCCGAGGTGCTTGGTTGTGCCCCATGCTGACAGCCACGCCTCGCCCGGCCGATCCACCCAACCTAGCCGCGCACGAGCGGCTTTACCGCAGCCTGCGCACCCAGGTGATGCATGGCGAACTGGCACCGGGGCAGGCACTGACGCTGCGCGGGCTGGCGCGCAGCTTTGGTGTGTCAATGACCCCCGCGCGTGAGGCGGTGCGCCGGTTGGTGGCCGAAGGGGCGTTGTCGCTGTCCTCCTCGGGCCGGGTGGCAACCCCCGCGTTGACTCCGGACCGGATCGAGGAACTGGCCGCGATCCGCGCCCTGCTCGAGCCCGAACTGGCCAGCCGTGCCCTGCCGCGGGCGCATTTCGCGCTGATCGACCGATTGGCTGCGATCAACGCCGCCAACGCCGAGGCGGTGGTGAAACGGGATGCGGTCGGCTACGTCCGCACCAACCTCGAATTTCACCGCACCCTTTATCTGCGCGCCCAGGCGCCGGCGATGCTGGCCATGACCGAAACCGTGTGGTTACAGCTTGGCCCCACCATGCGCGCGCTTTACGCCCGGCTGCACCGCACCGCCCTGCCGCAGCACCACCGCCAAATCCTGGCGGCGCTGCGCGCGGGTGACGAACCGGGGCTGCGGCTGGCGGTACGCACCGATGTGACTCAGGGCCTGCGTTATCTGGCGGGCTAGAGGGGTTTGCGAAAGCGCTGAACCAGCCCTCATCACTCCCTTGCGGTCGTTCCTCGCTGGCGCAAGCCAAGACGACCGCAAGGAAGGGATGAGCGGGCACGGTCGGATTGAAGCCATGACGAACCGCAATCGGGCCGAATATCATAGACCTCTTATGATACCAGCGGCTCGAAAGATCGACCTCTCGCGGGTCGTCCGCGCTGGTCCTCCTCACGACGGGCGCATGCCTGCTTGGGGAAGAGCCTCCTAGGAGGGCCACTGCCATGTGTCGATCATTGCCCGGCCTTGGCGGCCCGCCGCCGAAGATACCGGCCATAGTCGTTGTTTGCCAGCAGCCGTCCGCACCGCATCAGCTTGCCTTGCGCACGTGGTGGCGATGGGCAGTGCAGCCCGCGCACGGTGCCGGTCTGGTGCGACAACGAATGGTTGTCGGGCACGAATACCGACAGATCCACTCCGGCCTCATGCAAGGTCTTTCGGTTCCGGTTTTGGAAAAAGAAACCCGGCACATCGCCAAACCGGCGCGGCGTCAGGATCAGCAGACCGGCAAGGTCAGCGTGCTCCACGACCAATCCTGACTCCGGAATGGCAACATGGGGCCGGTGCGGTCCGGCCCTAGCGGCGCCGGTCGCGGCGCGCACTCATCGGCTGAAAGGCCACGCTGACATGGGCCTCGCAATAGGGCTTGCCCGGCACCGACGGCAGGCCGCAGAACCAGAACGCCTCGGTCGCGGGATCGCCGATCGGCCATTTGCAGGTGCGTTCGGTCAGTTCCATCAAGGTCAGCTTGCGCGCCCGCTTTTCGACCTCGCGCACCGAGGCCAGGGTTTCGGGGCTGATCTCGTTGGCCGAGGGTTGCGGCGGCAGCGGTTGACCGGCCGGGATGATCGCCTTGCGCGGCGGGATCGGCAGGCTCGCCGGGGCCGAAGGTGTCGGGGCGATAGCAGCGGCGGGTGGCTCGACCGGGCGCAGGGGTTCGGCGCTGTGCGGCACTGTTGTGGCCGGCGCGGCTGGCTTGCCGGTTGTGACGCCGCTCACCTCGGGCGCATCCGCCGCAGCCTCGTCCTGACCGGTCGGGATCGCCGCGCGATTGGATAGGCCCAGCCGATGCACCTTCCCGATCACTGCGTTGCGGGTCACCGAGCCCAGTTCCTTGGCGATCTGGCTGGCGCTCTGGCCTTCGGCCCACATCTTCGTGAGCGTCTCGACGCGCTCGTCGGTCCAGGACATGCATGATCTCCGGTCTGGCTGAACAGGGCGGGCGGGGTTCCCCGTCCGGTTGCCGCCATTCTATTCGGCGCACCCGACAGACACAAGCGCGGCCGCAACCAGCGGAATGGCAAGCCAGTTTACATCGCGGCCGGCTTGCGCTAAGTCCCGCCCATGATCGTTCGGATCGCGCATAGCCCCCGGCCCCGACGCCGACGCAGCCGCGTCTAGGCGACAGGTCTGGCGCGGTGCGCTGTCCCGCGCCCCCCCCCGCCACCGATTTTCCCCGATCCAGCGTTGACTATGGCCGGCGCCTTTGGCACCCCTTGGTCGATCCGCGCAAGGATCCCGCGCAAGGATATTGCCATGATTGCCGCCGTTCTGCCCACCTACAACCGCGCTCCGCTGGCCTTTGTCAGCGGTCAGGGCTCCTGGCTCACCGCCGAGGATGGCAGCCGCTACCTCGACCTGGGCGCGGGCATCGCCGTCAACGCGCTGGGCCACGCTGCCCCCGCGCTGGTCGCCACCCTGACCGAACAGGCGGGCCAGCTCTGGCACGTCTCGAACCTCTACCGCATCCCCGAGCAGGAACGGCTGGCCGCCCTGCTGGTCGAGCACAGCTTCGCCGACACCGTGTTCTTCACCAATTCCGGCACCGAGGCGGCCGAACTCGCGATCAAGATGGCGCGCAAATACTGGTTTGACAAGGGTGATCCCGAGCGCATCGAGATCCTGACCTTCGCGGGCGCGTTTCACGGCCGCTCGACCGGAGCGATCGCCGCCGCAGGCGCTGACAAGCTCACGCACGGCTTCGGCCCCCTGATGCCGGGCTTTCGCAGCCTGCCGTTCGGCGATCACGACGCCCTGCGCGCCACCCTGAGCGCGCGCACCGCAGCCGTGCTGGTCGAGCCGATCCAGGGCGAGGGCGGTATCCGGGTGCTGCCTGACGCCTGCCTCAAGGGCCTGCGCGATCTGTGCGACACCACCGGCGCGCTCCTGATCCTCGACGAGGTGCAATGCGGCATGGGCCGCACCGGGCGGCTGTTCGCGCATGAATGGGCAGGCATTACCCCCGACATCATGATGGTAGCCAAGGGCATCGGCGGCGGCTTTCCGCTGGGCGCGGTGCTGGCCACCGAGGCCGCCGCCATCGGCATGACCGCAGGCACCCACGGCTCGACCTATGGCGGCAATCCGCTAGGCTGCGCGGTTGGGGCCAAGGTGATGCAGATCGTGGCCGATCCGGCATTTCTGGCTGAAGTCAACCGCAAGGCCGCGCTGTTTCGCCAGGGCCTCGAAGGCCTTGTGGCCAACCACTCTGCGGTGTTCGAGGCGGTGCGCGGCCAGGGCCTGATGCTGGGCCTCAAATGCCGCGCTGCCAACACCGACGTGGTGAAAGCGGGCTACCATGAGCATCTTCTCACCGTCCCCGCCGCCGACAACATCCTGCGCCTGCTGCCCGCGCTCAACATCCCCGACGCCGACATCGCCGAGGCCCTGAAACGCCTCGACCGCAGCGCATGTCGGCTCGACTCCCCCCCGCAACCCTGAACCCGCGATTTCTTCTTTTTCCAAATATCCTCGGGGGGTCCGGGGGGCCGACAGCCCCCCGGCAAGCCCGCCAGAAAGCCCCACGCCATGAAGCATTTCCTCGACATCCACAAAACCCCCGCCGCCGCGTTGCGGGCGATGATCAATTCGGCCCACGCCATGAAACTGGCCCGTGCCGGCCGCCCCAGGGGCACCCCCGACGATGACCAGCCGCTGGCCGGCCGGATGGTGGCGCTGATCTTCGAGAAACCCTCGACCCGCACCCGCGTCTCGTTCGATGTGGGCGTGCGCCAGATGGGCGGCCAGACCATGGTGCTGTCGGGCAAGGAGATGCAGCTCGGCCATGGCGAGACCATCGCCGACACCGCCCGGGTGCTGTCGCGCTATGTCGATCTGATCATGATCCGCACCTTCGAGGAGGCCACCCTGCTCGAGATGGCCGAGCACGCCAGCGTGCCGGTGATCAACGGCCTGACCAACCGCACCCACCCCTGCCAGATCATGGCCGACGTGATGACCTACGAGGAACATCGCGGCCCGATTGCCGGCAAGCAGGTGGTCTGGGCCGGCGACGGCAACAACGTCTGCGCCAGCTTCCTGCACGCGGCGGGTCAGTTCGGCTTCGATTTCACCTTCACCGGCCCCGAAACGCTCGAGCCCGAAGCGGAATTCGTGGCCTTTGCCCGCAAGCTCGGCAGCCAGGTCAGGCTCGAGCGCAACCCCGACATCGCGGTCGCCGGGGCCGATCTGGTGGTGACCGACACCTGGGTCAGCATGCACGACCCCGAATCGGCCAAGGAGCGCCGCCACAACCAGTTGCGCGGCTATCAGGTCAACGACGCGCTGATGGCGCGGGCCAAGCCCGACGCCCTGTTCATGCACTGCCTGCCCGCGCACCGCAACGACGAGGCCACCTCGGCGGTGATGGACGGCCCGCATTCGGTGGTGTTCGACGAGGCCGAAAACCGCCTGCACGCGCAAAAGGCGGTGCTGCGCTGGTGCCTCGGGGTCTAGTGCCGGGGCGCCGCGTCGCTTCCTGCGGGCGCTCATCGGTGCTTGCACTTGCGCTGCGAGACGGTGCCCGCCAGCCGACCGCGCCCCTCGCCCGGGCGCGGTCAGGCACAAATCGGCGTGAGCGCGCCGAACGCCCCTTGTATCGGGCGGCGATTGACGGAATTGCTGGCGCGTCGCAACCATGAGGATCAAATGCAAAACCCCGTCCCGTTCTTCACCCATTCCCTGACCGCCCTCGCGAACATCCTCGCCAAGGCCGAGGCCCATGCCGAGGCGAAAAAGATCAAGCCAGAGGTCATGGCGCAACTGCGCCTGATCGCCGACATGCTGCCACTCTGGCGTCAGGTCACCATCGCCTGCGATCACGCCAAGGGCGCGTCGGCTCGGCTGGCGGGGCTCGAGGTCCCGGCCTTCGCTGACACCGAAACCACCCTGGCCGAGTTGCGCGACCGCATTGCCCGCACCATCGCCTATCTCGGCACCATCCCGGCCAACGCTTTCGATGCCGCGGACGCGCGCACCATGACCATCAAGACCGGTTCGTACGAGCGCAGCTTCGGGGCGGTGCAATATTACTTCGGCTACGCGCTGCCCAATTTCTACTTCCACATGACCACCGCCCACGACATCCTGCGCGCCAATGGCGTCGATATCGGCAAGGCCGACTTCCTCGGGGCCTGAGCCCGGCGCGGATGCGACGCTAAACGACCGGCCGGTGGCGGTGATCCGCCGCCGCCACCCGCGCCGCCAGTGCCGCCACCCCGGCCAGCACCAGCGCCAGCACCGCGTAGGTCAGGCGAAAACCGATGTGGTCGGCGACCAGGCCGATGCTGGCAGGGGCCACCAGAATGCCCGAATAGCCCATCATCGTCACCACCGAGATTCCCACCCCGGCCCCCAGGCCGGGGTGATTGCCCGCCGCCGACAGGATGATCGGCACCATGTTGGCAATCCCTAGCCCCGCCAGTGCGAACCCGGCGATCGCGAGCGCTGCGCTCGGGGCAAGGCTTGCCGCCAGCAACCCAGCAGTCGCCACCGCGCCCGACAGCCGCAGCGTCGCCACCGCGCCATGACGGTTGCGCAGGTGATCACCGGCAAACCGCATTACCGCCATGGCGGCGGCGAAACCGGCGAAGGCCAGACCCGAGACCGCCACTGCGCTGCCCAACTCGCGTTTGAGATAAAGCGCCGACCAGTCCAGCACCGCGCCCTCGGGCACCATCGCACCCAGCGCCATCAGGCCCAGCAGCCAGATCGCCCCGCCGCTCGGCCAATGCGACCCCACACCACCAGTGGCGGCGAGGTGCCGCGGCACCGGCGGCGCGCCGCGCAGGGCGGGTGCCGCCCCCAGCACCAGCCCCAGCGCCACTGCCGATACCACCAGCGCGTGCCCCGCCGCCCCGAGCGCCACAATCAGCACCCCGCCCAGACTGCCGCCCAGCATGCCGCCCAAGCTCCAGAACCCGTGCGACGACGACATGATGGCGCGCCCGAGTCGGCGCTCGACCTCGACGGCGTTGGCATTCATCGCCACATCCATGCAGCCGATCATCCCGCCCATCCCCACCATCGCCAGCGCCACTAACGGCAGAGTCGGCGCCAGCACCACCGCCGCAAGCGAACCGCTGGCCGCCACCCCAAACCCGCGCAGCACTGCGCGCGAGCCGAGGCGCGCGATCAGCCGCCCCGACAGCGCCATGGCCCCCACCGCCCCCGCCCCCAGCCCCAGGATCAGCAACCCCAGGCCGAAGGCGCTCAGGCCGTGGCGCGGCAGCATCAACGGAATCTGCGGCGCCCACGACCCCATGATGAAACCGTTGACCAGAAACATCGAAGCCACCGCCCACCGGGCGCGCGCCGGCTTCGCGTCATCTTCCCGCATCGTTCGTCCTCATCGCGTAGGGCCGCATGAACGCCTTCAAATTCACCTTTTCCCAAATATCCTGGGGGTCCGGGGGCAAGCCCCCGGCCTTCCCCCCCCCCCCCCCGCCGCCTCAGGTGCCGCGCGGCTTGGTGCGGGTGGTGGGCGGGGCGGCCTGCGGGTCTTCGGGCCAGGGGTGACGCGGGTAGCGCCCGCGCAGGTCGCGCCGCACCTCGGCGTAGCCGCTGGCCCAGAAGCCTGGCAGGTCGGTGGTCACCTGCACCGGCTTGCCGCCCGGTGACAGCAGGGTCAGGCGCAACGGCAGGGCGTGCGGGCCGATCGTCGGCTGGACCCGGACCCCGAACATCTCTTGCAGCCGCACCTCGATGCCGGGGGCCTTGCCCTCGTAGTCGATCGCGATGCGCCGCCCCAGCGGGGTCGCGAAATGCGAGGGCATCAGGCGGTCCAGCAGGTGCAGGCCGTCCCACCCCAGCACCTGCCTGAGCGGCTCGGTCAGATCAAAGCCGCGCAGATCGGCCTTGCTGCGCAGCTTGCCCAGATGGGGCAGCAACCAGTCCTCGGCCGCCGCCAGAATCCCGGCCTCGCTGAAATCCGGCAGATCGGCCCGACCCTTGCGGCAAAGCTGCACCCGCGCCGCCAGTTGCCGGGCACCGGCGCTCCACGGCAGGCCGATCAGGCGCAGACCTTGCAGCGCCGCCGCCGCCAGCGCCGCGGGCGGGGCCTCGGGCCAGGGGCGGTCATCGAGCACCAGTGCCCCGAGACACTCTTGCCGGCGCGCCAGCACCCGCCCGTCGCGGCGCGACCAGATGCAAAGCTCGCGCCAGCGGATGTCGGGGCCGGCCACTTCGCGCAGCTCAGCCTCGCCGATCTCAACCGCCTGCCGGATGGTGGCCTCGCGCGGATCGCCGTCAAGATCGGTGGCGACGATCAGTCGCGCCCCCGACAGCGGCAGCCCCGCCGCCATCACCGCCCCCTTGCCGCCCGCCAGCAACCAGCGCGGCGCCTCGCCCGCGCGCCGCAGCCCGATCCGGTCGGGGTAGGCCAGCGCCGCCATCTGCGCCAGCGACAGCCGGGTTGCAGATTGGCGCGCCGGGCCGGGCGCGACCACGCGCCCCAGTCGCAGTGCCTCGAGCCGGATGCGCGCGACCACGGCGCGATTGACGGGGTAGGGGTGATCGGCCTCGAACCGCCCGGGGTCGCGGATGGCCGCGAGGCGCAGCGCGAGGTCCGGTGGCGCACCGCGCAGCGGGTCGCGCTCGGCCAGCAGCGCGGCCAGTGTTGCGGCCTCGCCCGCCCTCCCGACGCACAGCAGCATGTGCCCGAGCCGCGGGTGCAGCGGCAGCGCCGCCAAGGCGCGCCCGTGCGCGGTGATCCGGCCCGCCGCATCAAGCGCGCCGAGGGCGGCCAGCAACGCCCGCGCCTTGGCCATGGCACCGGGATTGGGCGTGGTCAGGAACGCGAGCCCGGCCAGCCCGTCGCCGCTGCCGCCCCAGAGGGCGAGCTCGAGCGCCAGCCCGGTCAGATCGGCGGTCTCGATTTCGGCCGGGGCATAGGCCGCAAGCCCCCCCTCTTCGCCGCGCGTCCACAGCCGGTAGCACAGCCCCGCCGCGACCCGACCGGCCCGACCCCGGCGCTGCTCGGCCTCAGCACGGCTGACGCGCTCGGTCACCAGCCGCGACATGCCGGAACCGGGATCGAAGCGGGCGCGCCGGGCGCGGCCTGCGTCCACCACCACCCGCACGTCGGGAATGGTCAGCGAGGTTTCGGCAATCGCCGTTGCCAGCACGATGCGCCGCCGCCCGGCCGGAGCCGGGGCCAGGGCTTCGCGCTGCGCGGCAAAATCCATCGCCCCGAACAGCGCGTGCAGATCGCAATCCGCGGGCAGGTGGCCGCGCAGCGCCGCCTCGACCCGCCGGATTTCGCCCTCGCCCGGCAGGAACACCAGCACCCCGCCGCCAAGGGCCGCGCTTTCTTCCAGCGCCTGCAACACCAACGCCGCTGCGGCGCCCTCGTCCCGGGAGGTTGCGGGCAGCGGGCGGGGCCGCCAGCGGGTCTCGACCGCAAAGGCGCGGCCCTGCGCCGTGATCACCGGGGCATCCCCCATCAGCGCCGCCACGGGTGCTGCATCAAGGGTGGCCGACATCACCAGCAGCACCAGATCGGGCCGAAGCGCGCCGCGCACCTCAAGCGCCAGCGCCAACCCGAGATCGGCGTTCAGGCTGCGTTCGTGAAATTCGTCGAAGATCAGTGCCCCCACCCCCGGCAGCGCGGCATCGGCCTGAATCATCCGGGTCAGAATCCCTTCGGTCACCACCTCGATGCGGGTGGCGGGGCCCACCCGGGCCTCGCCGCGGATGCGGTAGCCCACGCTCTGCCCTACCGCCTCGCCCAGGGTCTCGGCCATGCGCTCGGCACTGGCGCGGGTGGCCAGACGGCGCGGCTCGAGCATCACGATCCGGCCCTGACCAATTCCCGCCGCCTGCAGCGCCAGCGGCACCCGGGTGGTCTTGCCCGCGCCTGGCGGGGCCTGCAGCACCGCCATGCCACGCACCTTGAGGGCTGCGATCAGGTCGGGCAGGGCGGCGTCGATTGGCAGGGCATCGGGCGGCAAGGAAGCAACCAGCGGGGGCGTCATGGCGCCCTTATCGCCGTTGCAGCCGCGCTTGGCCATAGAGCGTATCCATCGCCACCTCGACCACCCGCATCCGGCCATCGGCCGTGGGCGCGTAGGTCAGGGTAAAAGGGAAACGCTGCTTGTCGGCCATCTCGCGCGCAGAAAATCCGGCGAGGCGGCGGTATTCACCGGCGCAGACCACCCGCTCGCCTGCGGCCCTGGGCTCGAAGGTCGCAATCTGGCTGTAGCGCCGCCCGTCGAACATCTTGAGATCGACCCGGCACTCGCCCCCCTTGTCAATGTCGCGCAGCGTCGCGTAAAGCGCCGTCAGCGGATCGACCGTGCCGCCCATGGTGGCGGGATCGACATCGCCCTGACGCGGCGGGCGGGGCGGGTTGTAGGTCTTGACCTGTGGCACCCCCTTGACGTAGGCCATCACCGCTTGCGACTGGCGCGTGCCGGTATCGGCAACCTCGGAATAGCCGGTCGGGGTATAGCGCCCGTCGCTCACACTCCCTTGCGCCGTGGCCTCATAATGCACCTTGCGGATCATCGCAACCAGCCCGCCGCTTTTCAGCCGCCCGGAAACCGAATAGCCCATGCCATCCTGCACCGCGGTAAAATGCAGCGCCCCCGCCTTCAGCCCCATCATCACCAGATCATAGGTGCCCTGATCGGTCTGGGCCCGCGCCCCGCCGCTGAGCCCCAGAACCAGCCCCAGCGCCACCAGCCCACTATTGATAGTGCCAATCACGCGCATCATGCCAACCTCACAAATTGATCTCAAGCGGCATCACGACCGCAGGACCTCTGGCATATCCCGGCGCAAGCGGGCACAAAAGCCTGAAGGGGCAAAACGCCGGTGACGATCGCGCGACCCCGTCCGCGATAGGCGAAACCCCGCCGGAGCTTGGCCATGGATGTTGCAGAACTTGCCCGCCTTGTAACCCAGGCCGACCGCCGCGCCCTGGCGCGCGCCATCACCCTGGTCGAAAGCGCGCGCGCCGATCACCGCGCCGCCGCGCTGACGCTGGTGGCATTGGCGCAGGCCGCCGAGCGGCAGGCGCTGCGGATCGGGCTGTCGGGCACGCCGGGGGTGGGCAAATCGACCTTCATCGAAAGCTTCGGGCTGATGCTGACGGGGCAGGGGCTGCGGGTGGCGGTGCTGGCGGTCGATCCCAGCTCGCAGCACTCGGGCGGCTCGATCCTGGGCGACAAGACCCGGATGGAGCGGCTGTCGCGCGACCCCCATGCCTTCATCCGGCCCTCGCCCAGCCAGACCCAGCTGGGCGGCGTGGCGCGCCGCACCCGCGAGGCGGTGGCCCTGTGCGAAGCCGCCGGGTTCGACGTGGTGCTGATCGAGACCGTGGGCGTCGGTCAGTCGGAAACCATGGTGGCCGAGCTCTGTGACATCTTTGTGCTGCTGCTGGCCCCGGCGGGTGGCGACGAATTGCAGGGAGTCAAACGCGGCATCATGGAGATCGCCGACCTGATCGTGGTCAACAAGGCCGATGGCGATCTGAAATCCGCCGCCCTGCGCACCGCCGCCGACTATGGCGGGGCGCTGCGCCTGCTGCGGCATCGCGAGCCCGATCCGCCCGGCTTTCCCAAGGCGCTGACGGCTTCGGCGGTGACCGGCGACGGCCTTGCCACCACCTGGTCCGAGATCGGCGCCCTTGCCGGGTGGCGGCGCGCGCATGGCCACTATGCCCGCCGCCGCGCCGCCCAGGCCCGGCACTGGTTCATCGAGGAGGTGCAGCGCGGCTTGCTTGCCACGTTGCAAACCGCCGACACCCGCGCCCTAATGACACGCCTTGGCGAGCGCGTGGCCGCGGGCAGCCTGACCCCCGAAGTCGCCGCCACGGAAGTGCTGGCCCGACTGCGAGGGTAGCCTTCGCGTTCCAGCGGGCGCGGGCAGCCATGGTGCCGACGCGTGTTCCGCGCTTGACGCCGCCGCCGATTGCCCCTAAACGACCGCGATGGAATTCGGAACACGGCACCGCGCGGTGTTCTCTCACGTCTTATGACAAGGATCACGACCATGTCGCGCGTCTGCGAACTCAGTGGCAAAAGCCCGATGTCTGGCAACACTGTCAGCCACGCCAACAACAAATCCCGGCGGCGCTTTCTGCCGAACCTGAACGACGTCACCCTGATCTCGGATATCCTCGGCCAGTCGTTCAAGCTGCGGATCTCGGCGGCGACGCTGCGCACGGTTGACCATCGTGGCGGGCTCGATGCCTTCCTCGCCAAGGCCAAGGATCACGAGCTGTCAGTCGATGCGCTGAAGATCAAGCAAGAGATCGCCAAGGTTCAGGCCGCCTGAACCCGCGCTCCGGTCTGGCCCGAAAGCCCCGCCGCCTGCGGGGCTTTTTCATGTCCGTGCGATAAAACTCACCGGTCACCCCGGCGCTCTTCAAGCCCTGCCGGGCTTTCATCGCCAGGCGCCGGACCAGCAACGACGCCTGAAGAGGCGGATGAGCGGCGCCTCAGCCCGCGCAGGACGCCTCGGCGGTGGTGCCGAAGGCCTTGTAGCGGGCCCAGAATTCATTGTCCGAAGTGCGCTTCGACATCCGCACTTCCTGCGCCCGGTCGGGGTTGGCGAAAAACTTTGCCGCCCGGGCTTGATCGGCCCCGCGCAGGGTCTGATCGGCCACCGCCTGAATGCAGCCGCAAAGCGCGCGGCTGGCGGTCTGACGGCTGGCGGCGAGACAGGCGCGCTCGATCGGCCCCGCCTCGACCACACTTGCACCCAAGGGAATCGCCACCACAACCAGGCCCAATGCCAGGATCGATTTTCTCATCTGCGCTGCCTCATCGCCGGTAACAGGACAACCCACGGGAATCGTCTCTGGCCCGGTCATTTTCTGCCACGGATCATCGCAATTTGAACCAGATTTTTCAATGGCTTTGCGCCCCCGGCAAAGAATGGCCGATGCGGGCCACCTGATGTGGCGGCTCGAGGCAGCGCTACCAGATCGGGTGAGCCCCGGCGGTTCCGACCCTCGCGCCCCGCACCGACATCGGCCCGGCCCGATTCGCGCCGTCGTCGCGCCGCGGCCCCGACAGGCCATTGACCCCCTGCCGAATCCTGATCATATGCCGCCCATGACCCAGCTTGATCTCATCCGCAATTTCTCGATCGTGGCTCACATCGATCACGGAAAATCCACCCTTGCCGACCGGCTGATCCAGTCCACCGGCACGGTGGCCACGCGCGACATGAAGGAGCAGTTGCTGGATTCGATGGATATCGAGCGCGAGCGCGGCATCACCATCAAGGCCAACACGGTGCGGATCGAATACCTCGCACGCGATGGCAAGACCTATGTCCTCAATCTGATCGACACCCCCGGCCACGTCGATTTCGGCTACGAGGTTTCGCGCTCGATGCGCGCCGTCGAAGGCAGCCTGCTGGTGGTTGATGCCTCGCAGGGGGTGGAAGCGCAGACCCTGGCCAACGTCTATCAGGCGCTGGGCGCGGGTCACGAGATCGTGCCGGTGCTCAACAAGATCGACCTGCCCGCCGCCGAGCCCGAGCGCATCAAGAGCCAGATCGAGGATGTGATAGGGCTCGACGCCCATGACGCCATCCTGATCTCGGCCAAATCCGGCCTTGGCATTCCTGAGGTGCTCGAGGCCATCGTCACCCGCTTGCCCGCCCCCAAAGGCGACCGCGATGCGCCCCTGAAAGCGATGCTGGTTGATAGCTGGTATGACGCCTATCTCGGCGTGGTAGTCATGGTTCGGGTCATGGACGGGGTGATGCGCAAGGGCGACCGCATCCGCATGATGCAGACCAATGCGGTATACGGCATCGACACGCTGTCGGTCCTCAAGCCGCAGATGGTCGATATTGCCGAACTGGGGCCGGGCGAGATCGGGGTGTTCACGGCGGCGATCAAGCAGGTGCGCGACACCCGGGTGGGTGACACCATCACCCATGAACGACGCCCCTGCGATCACGCCCTGCCGGGGTTCAAGCCGGCCCAGCCGGTTGTGTTCTGCGGCCTGTTCCCGGTCGATGCCGCCGAATTCGAGGCGCTGCGCGAGGCGATCGAGAAACTGGCGCTGAATGATGCGAGCTTTACCTACGAGGTCGAGACCTCAGCCGCGCTCGGCTTTGGCTTCCGCTGCGGCTTTCTGGGCCTCCTGCACCTTGAAGTGGTGCGTGACCGGCTGGAGCGAGAATACGACATCGACCTGATCACCACCGCGCCGTCGGTGGTTTACCGCATCTTCATGAAAGACGGCACCATGCGGGAATTGCACAACCCCGCCGACCTGCCCGACCTGACCTTCGTCGATCACATCGAAGAGCCGCGGATCAAGGCCACCATTCTGGTGCCCGACGCCTATCTGGGCGATATCCTGAAGCTGTGCCAGGACCGCCGCGGCAACCAGCTTGACCTCAGCTACGCCGGCGCGCGGGCGATGGTGGTCTATGACCTGCCGCTTAACGAGGTGGTGTTCGATTTCTACGACCGCCTGAAGTCGGTCTCGAAAGGCTACGCCAGTTTTGATTACGTGCTGGCGGAATACCGCGAGGATTTTCTGGTCAAGATGTCGATCCTGGTCAACGACGAGCCGGTGGACGCGCTCTCGATGATGGTGCACCGCGACCGCGCCGATGCGCGCGGCCGGGCGATGGTCGAGAAGCTGAAAGAGCTGATCCCGCGCCACATGTTCAAGATCCCGATCCAGGCCGCGATCGGTTCGCGCGTCATCGCGCGCGAGACCCTGAGTGCCATGCGCAAGGACGTGACCGCCAAGTGCTACGGCGGCGACGCCACCCGCAAGCGCAAGTTGTTGGACAAGCAGAAAGCCGGCAAGAAGAAGATGCGCCAGTTCGGCAAGGTCGAGATTCCACAGTCGGCGTTCATCAGCGCGTTGAAGATGGATGGGTGAGCGGGGGACTCTGTTGATGGCGTCGATGCCCCCTGCTGACGGCATCGCAATGTGCCAATGTGATGATTGTTGACGCCATCACAGAAGGCGAGGACATCCACGTCGGAAATTACCATCATCGGCATTGACGTGGCAAAGGTGAAATGGGGTGCAGGTTTCCGGCCGCTTTCGCGGCGGTGGTCGATGGCGGCGCGGAAACGGGTTCGAACTTTGGCTGTTGTTTGCAAGACGCAAAGAATATGGCAAATAATTGCATTGTGCAATGCAATATGGTAAACGCCTTTTGCGCGAGTGCAAGACGGTCAGCGCGCGTGAAGGGTGCAGGAAAGATGGCGCCGTCGATTACTTCTTCACCTGTATAAATGGACATATCCAAAAGGACAGGTTTTTGCGATTGTTCGGGTCGGGCAGGAAATCCCGGCGAAAGATCGGAAACCGGCGATTTTGGGCACGGTTCTTGCTTATATGGTTGCAGGAACCTGGTAACCTGGTGGAGATTTCAATGAAGCACCCTGTTGACGCCCATGTTGGCAAACGTATCCGTCACCGCCGGTGGATGGTGGGAATGACCCAGCAACAGCTCGCCGATCGGGTCGGAATCAAGTTTCAGCAGATTCAGAAGTATGAAACCGGGATGAACCGGGTCAGCGCCTCGCGGCTTTGGGATATTGCCGCCGCGCTCGGGGTGACCATCGGCTTTTTCTTCGAAGGCCTCGCTTCCGGCGGCGAAGCGGCGGGGGTGGTTGACGGCGATTTTCTGGCCGACAAGGAAGCGCTCGATCTGGTGCGTTCCTACTATGCCATTCCCGAAGCGCAACGCCGCCGCCTGTTCGAACTGGCGCGGGTGCTGAGCGAGGCGGCCTGAAACGCCGTCGCTTGACCGCGGCCCGGCAAACCGCTAGCCCGAAGCGGCAAGCGGAGGCAGGCGATGACAGATCTGACGGCGGCGGAACGCAGCGAACTGGTCGCGGTGGCGGCAGAGCTGGCCGAGGTGGCGCGCGCGGCCACGCTCTTGCATTTCCGCGCGGCGGGGCTGTCAGCTGATAACAAGGAAGTCGATCACTTCGATCCGGTGACGGTGGCCGACAAGCTGTCCGAGGCGCAGATGCGCGCGGTTTTGGCCCGGCGCAGGCCGCAGGATGGCATTCTGGGCGAGGAAATGGGCACGACCACCGGCTCCAGCGGCCTGACATGGGTGCTGGACCCGATCGACGGCACCAGATCCTATCTGGCGGGCACCCCGACCTGGGGAGTGCTGATCGCGGTCGCCGACGAGAGCGGGCCGATCTACGGCCTGATCGACCAGCCCTATATCGGCGAGCGCTTCGAGGGCGGCTTCGGGCGAGCCGAAATGGCGGGGCCGCACTGGCGCAGGCCGCTGCAGTGCCGCGCGCCGCGCCCGCTGGGTCAGGCCATCGTGATGACGACCTATCCCGAAGTCGGCACCCCCGAGGAAGGCGCGGCGTTCCAGCGGTTGGTCAAGCGCTGCCGCCTGACCCGCTACGGCATCGATTGCTACGCCTACGCCTTGATTGCGGCCGGGCACATCGACCTGGTGGTCGAGGCCGGGTTGCAGCCCTACGACGTGCAGGCCCCGATCGCGGTGATCGAGGCGGCGGGCGGCATCGTCACCGACTGGCAAGGGCGGCCAGCCCCGATGGGCGGGCGCATCCTGGCCGCCGCCAATCGCGAGATCCACGCCGCCGCCATCGAAGTGCTGAACGGCGCCTGAACTTTCACCTTGCCAAGATATCCCCGCCGGAGGCGTGCCGCCCCAAGGAGCAGCCATGGCCCACGATTATGCGGCGCAGCGCGCCGAAACCTTCGCGACCTTTGCCGCGTTCGGTGTTGATGCCGGGCTGCCCGCAACGGCGGTGGTCGATTTCCAGTTCTACGCCGAAGACATCGACCCCGACTGGCACGGCGTCGAACAGGCGTTGCGCGCGGCGGGCTTCACGACCATGCGCGACGAGGCCGATGGCTCGCTCGACGCCAGTATCGGCCCGATTGCGATCTCGCCGGAAAACATCTGGCACTATGAACATATCGCCACCGAGATTGCGCTGCGATCCGACTTTCAACCCGACGGCTGGGGGCTGGTGGACGCCTGATCCGTGGCGTCAGCGCCGCAGTTTGCCGCCGATCCAGACCGCCCGCACCGCCCGGTCGTCACCCATCATGATGGTCGGGAACAGCGCCTGCCACAGGTCAGCCGCGCGCGCTGTGGCTTGGGCGATGGCGGGGGTCGAGGCAAGGTCGATCACCACCAGATCGGCCTCCAGCCCGGGGGCGATGTTGCCGATCAGGTGATCCGCGTGCAGGGCGCGGGCCGAGCCGGCGGTGGCCAGCCACCACAGGCAGGCCGGGTGCAGGGCTTGGCCGCGCAGTTGCGCCACCTCGTAGGCCGCCGCCATGGTGCGCAGCATCGAAAACGACGACCCGCCGCCGGTGTCGGTGGCCAGCCCGATGCGCTGATGCCCCGCCGCCTTCAGCCCGGTCAGATCGAACAGGCCCGAGCCGATGAAGGTATTCGAGGTCGGGCAATGGATCAGGCTGGCATCCACTTCGCGCAACCGGTCGCGCTCGCGCGGCGCAAGGTGAATGGCGTGGCCATAAACCCCGCCCGCCCGCAACAGGCCGGCCGCCTCGTAGGTATCAAGATAGTCGCGCGCATCCGGGTAGAGCGTCTTGACCCAGGCGATCTCATCATGCTGTTCCGCGAGGTGGGTCTGCATCAGGCACTCGGGATGCGCCGCCCACAGCGCCCCGAGGGCGGCCATTTGCCCGGGGCTGGAGGTCGGGGCAAAGCGCGGCGTGATGACATAGGACAGCCGGTCCACCCCGTGCCAGCGCGCCAGCAGCCGCGCCGAATCGTCGTAGGCCGATTGCGCGGTATCACAGAGGCTGGCGGGTGCGTTGCGGTCCATGCAGGTCTTGCCCGCCCAGACCCGCACCCCGCGTGCCTTCGCCGCGGCAAAGAACGCCTCGACCGATTCGGGGTGGATGGTGCCGTAGGAGACGACCGAGGTCGTGCCGTTGGCTGCCGTCAGATCCAGATACCGCGCCGCCACCGCCGCCGCGTAAGCAGGATCGTCAAAGCGCATCTCTTCGGGGAAGGTATAGGTGTTCAGCCAGTCGATCAGCCGCTTGCCCCAGCTCGCAATGATCGCGGTCTGCGGGTAATGGGCGTGGGCGTCGATGAAGCCGGCCGAAATCAGCGCGGCACCATAGTCGGTCACCCGCGCTTGCGGGTGGGCCGCGCGCAGGCTGGTGCCATCACCAAGCGCGACAACCCGCCCGCCCTCGATTACCACGCCGCCGTGGCTGTCAAGCCGCGCCGCCTCTGGCCCCGCGACGAACGGATCGGCGCTGAACGACAGCACTTGTCCCAGGATCAGATCGGCCACGCCCGCCCTCCATCATGCCCAAGCGGACAACCTAGAACCTTTTGCGTCATCGGTAAATTTGCCTCTCGCCCCTGTTGCTTTGAAACAGCTTGTCCTAAGGTCCGGGTAATGATCCGAGGAGAGTTCATGCCCGACTTTCAGGCCCAGACCGAGGTGCGCGAGGACGACCCGCTTGAGGCCCGCCGGGTGGCGGCGGTTCTTGCCGCGGTCGAGGCGGGGGATGCCGCGCGCCTGACGGATCTGCTGGCGCCGCTGCACGCCGCCGATATCGCAGACCTGCTGGAACAGATGGGGTCCGGTGACCGGCACGCGCTGCTCCACCTCTGGTCGGGCGAGATCGACGGCGAGATCCTGTCCGAGATCGACGAGTCGATCCGCGAAGAGGTGATCGACCATCTGCCGCGCGACGTGCTGCACCAGGCGGTGCGCGAGCTTGATACCGACGATGTGGTCGATATCCTTGAAGACCTCGAAGCGCCGCAACAGCGGCAGATCCTCACCGCGCTGGAAGATGTCGATCGGGTGGCGGTCGAACAGGCGCTGGCCTTTCCCGAAGGCTCGGCCGGGCGGCTAATGCAGCGCGAGGTGGTGGTCGCCCCCGAGCACTGGACGGTGGGCGAGGCCACCGATTTCCTGCGCCGCGCCAAGCGCCTGCCCGATCAATTCTACCACGTCATCCTGGTCGATCCGCGGATGAAACCGATCGGCTACGTCACCCTTGGTCGCCTCTTGTCGGCCCGGCGCGACGTGGCGCTGCGCGATCTCGCCGAAGACAGCTTTCGCACCGTAAAGGCAACCGAGGAAGAGGCCGACGTGGCCTATATCTTCAACCAGTATCACCTGATCTCCTGCCCGGTGGTCGATGCCTCGGGCCGCCTGGTGGGGGTGATCACAATCGACGACGCGATGAACGTGCTCGACGAGGAACACGAAGAAGACATGCTGCTGCTGGCCGGGGTGGCCGAGGAAAGCGCCATCTCGGATCAGGTGATCGAGACCGCCCGCAAACGCCTGCCCTGGCTCTTCGCCAACCTGCTGACCGCAATTCTGGCCAGTGCGGTGATTGCGCAGTTCGAAGCCACCATCGCACAACTGGTGGCCCTGGCGGTGCTGATGCCGATCGTGGCCTCGATGGGTGGCAACGCGGGCACCCAGTCGCTGACGGTGGCCGTGCGGGCGCTGGCCACGCGCGATCTGACCGGCTCGAACGTGTGGCGGGTGATCCGGCGCGAAACCATCGTCGGGCTGGTCAACGGGCTGTTCTTCGCGGTGGTGATGGGCGCGGTCGGCTGGGTCTGGTTCGGGGACGGCAAGCTGGGGGCGGTGCTGGCCTCGGCGATGGTCGTCAATCTGCTGGTGGCCGGGATGGCGGGCATTCTGGTGCCGGTGCTGCTTGACAAGGGCGGGTTCGACCCGGCGCTGGCCTCGGGCACGTTTGTGACTACCGTCACCGATGTGGTTGGATTCTTTGCCTTTCTCGGGCTGGCAACGGTAGTCCTGCTGTGACCATGACCGAACAAAAGTCCCTGGCGCGCACGGCGGCATTCGTGGCCCGCAAGGCGGCCTTCGCGGCCGGGCAAGGCCAGGCGGCAGAGCTGCTGGCCGACTGGCTGGCGCCGCACGCGGGCCGGGTGCTGGCGGGTTACAGCGCAATGCGCACCGAGATCGACCCCGCCGCCGCCATGGCCGCCCACCAGGGCCCGGTCTGCGTGCCGGTGATCCTCGGCCCCGGCCAGCCCTTGCGGTTTCGCGAATGGACCCCGGGCTGCAAGATGATCCCCGGCGATTTCGGCGCGCTGATCCCGACCGAGGGTGCCTGGCTTGACCCTGACGTGCTGATCGTGCCGCTGGTGGCGTTTGACGGGCGCGGCTTTCGCCTCGGCTACGGCGGCGGCTTCTACGACCGCACCCTTGCCGCGCTGCGCGTCCGCCACCCCACCCTGGCGGTCGGCTTTGCCTTTGCCGCTCAGCAGGTGGCGCAAGTGCCGACCGACGCCACCGATCAGCGCCTTGACGCCATCCTCACCGAGAACGGCCCGGTTACCCTGATCTGATTCTCACTGGCGGAAATATCCTGCGGGGGTGCGGGGGTGCAAAACCCCCGCTCGCGGCGCAGCCGCACCTCCGCGCCGCTTCAGTGCGCCACCACCTCGTCGCGCACGAACAGGTTGGCCCAGGCACGGTCGATCAATTCGGGCGTCATCTGGTAGGGCATACCCTCGAAGTCGCAGATCGCGCAGATCTGGTCGATCAGGAACCCCGGTTGGTAGTTGGCATAGCGGTTGTCGATGTCCGGGAATCTGACCTGCATCAGATGCAGCATCGCGGCCTCGTCGAGCGGCATCGCCTTCTTGCGCGCCACCATGGCGAAGATTTTCAGGAAATCCGCCTGATTTGGTCCGTCGATCCTGATCTTGAAGAAGATTCGCCGCAGCGCCGCGCCGTCGAAGATTTCGTTGGGGTGGAAGTTGGTCGAAAAGATCACCAGCGTATCAAACGGCACGGTAAATTTCTCGCCCGATTGCAGCGTCAGCACATCGTGGCCGGTCTCCAGCGGCACCACCCAGCGATTGACCAGCGCCTGCGGCGATTCCTTCTGCCGCCCAAGGTCATCGACGATGAAGATTCCGCCGTTCGCCTTGAGCTGTAACGAGGCCTGATAGGTGCGGGCGGCGGGGTTGTAGGCTATGTCCAGCATGTCGAGGCCCAGCTCGCCGCCGGTACTCACGGCCGGCCGGTCGCACCAGACATAGCGGTTGTCGAAGCGGTTGGCGCTGCGGCGCAAGCTGGTCGGGTCATCCACCGCTTCCACGGCGCGCGAGTGCACGATGGGATCATAGACCGTGATCACCTGGCCGCCGAATTCCAGCGCGCGCGGCACATAGATGCGATCCTGGATCGCCGCCCGGATCCCGTTCGCGATGGCCGATTTGCCATTGCCCGGCGGGCCATACATCAGGATCGAGCGTCCCGCCGTCACCGCTGGCCCAAGGGTGTCGATCAGGCCGTCGGCCAGAACCATGTCCCCCATCGCCGCCACCAGCTGCGCCCGCGTCAGACGCATGGCGCGCACCGACTGGCGCTTGACCTGCGCCTTGTAGGCGTCCAGCGGCACCGGCATTGCGCCATAATATTCTGACTGGCTCAGGGCATCGAGCGCGCGCGTCTTGCCTGCCCCGGTCAACAGGTAGCCCATCTCGTGGCCCGCCGAGGCGTGCAGCGTGCCGGTGGCTTCAAGCAGTTTCTGGCCGCGCGCCAGATCGACCAGTTCCTGCGTCAGCGGCACCGGCAGGCAGATCACGCGGGCGAGATCCGAGACCTGATCGAGGTTCATTCGGAACATGGACTTCAACAGGATGTCGCGCATCAGCACCACCGTGAGGCCGGTCTCGGCCAGGGTTCGCGGTGCGCTCGGTGCCGCGACACCGCTGGCGAAGGCATCGGCTGGCGTCGGCATGTTCATCGGCTTCACCTTGGGCGGTTGCGTGGCAGCGCCCAGTCAAACAGATCAGTGCAGCAAAATTACGGCAACAAGATAGAAAACCAGCGTCGCCGCCAGCGCCAGCCCCATCGGGAATTCCTTGCGCGTCCAGCTTTCCCAGTCGGGGGTGGCACCGCGAAAGGCCGGGATGTGTTTCAGGCCGCGGTGGCTGGCAAAGCCCGCAAGCAGACAGGCCGAGAACAACACCAGCACAAAGCGGATGTCACTGCCGACAAAGAACGGTGCCATCGCGGCGGTGAATTTGGCATCGCCCGCTCCTACCAGGTTGAGCCCGCTGGCCACGAACCCGATCGCCAGCGCCAGCGCCAGCAGCGCCCAGCCCCAAAGCCACAGCGGGATCGGCAGCGCAATCGGCCCGACCAGCAGATAGACCACGGCCAGCGCCAGCACCGCCTTGTTGGGGATGCGCATGAACTTCATGTCGGACCACGCCACCCAGATCGCGATGGGTGCGGCAAAGGGCAGAAACCACCAGGCCATCGCCACCGGCACCATCATTGGCCGCCATCCGCATCAAGCGCCGCCAGACTGCGCGCGGCGGCTTCGAAATACTGCGGGTGGGTGTCGATCGCGTCTTGCAGCAGCCCTTTGCCAACCGTGATGTCGCCCTGCTTGATCGCGGTCAGTGCCAGTGTGTAGGTCAGCTCGGCGCGCTCGGTCTGGGTCATGGGAATTACCGGCATGTCGTATTTGCGCTGCGCCCCGCGCGCCAGAATCAGGTTGTTCTTGGCGGTGAACAGGCCTGGCTCGAAGCTCAGGGCCTCGAGAAAGAGCTTTTCGGCACCGGGGAAATCGGCCCGCGTCAGCTTGGAGAAGCCCCAGTTGTTCAGGACATTGGCCGGGGTCGTGGTCAGGCCTGCGGCAATTTCGTAAAAGCTGTCGGCCTTGTTCCAGTTCTTGTTGCTGTCGGCCACCATCGCCTCAAGCCGGTAGCGCTCATAGGTCTCGAAGGTGGGCGGAATCTGGTTCAGCACGGCTTCGGCGCGCTTCCACTCGTTGGTGCGGATCAGGGCATCGGCCAGCGCCACGCGATCGTCGTTGCTGGCCTCGGGCGCGGCCACGATCTGCTGCCAGACCGTCACCGCTTCGGTGGGGCGGTTGGCGCGCACCAGCGATTTGGCCAGCCCGCGCTTGAGGTCGATGCGGTCGGGCTTTTGCACCAGCGCGCCCTGAAAGTAAGTCACGGCCTCGTCCGGGTCGCCCACCGTCAGCATGATGTCGTTGAGGTTCGATTCGTCGATCACGTTCACGCTTTGCAGCGCCTGGTTGATGCGCGCGTCCGACCCGTTCTGACAGCCAGCCAGCAGACCCGTGCCGCCCAGGCACAGCGCAAGAAACACGAGGTGGCGCATCTGGTTTCCTGATACCGCTCGAATCGTCGCTTCATTTACAACGCGGACAGCAGCACGTATTCGCCCTGACCCCGCCGCACGAGCGAGAAGTTGTTGGTTGCCTCGGGCTGATTATAACCGGCATCTTCGCCAAGCGCGATAGCGAGGCGCAGATTTTCCCGAATCGAGTCTGTTGCGCCACTGTCGAGCGCGAAGGCTTGCTGGAACACCACCCGCGCCTCGCTGACCTTGCCGCGCTCGATCAGCACCACCCCGAGATTGTTGAGGGCAGGCACAAAGCCGGGGTCAAGCTCGACCGCCCGGCGCAACAGCTGCTCGGCCTGGCCCAGCCGCCCGAGGCGCAGGTTGGCCGAACCCAGGGCCGAGAGAATATCGACATTCATGCCGTGCTCGCCGGCGGCGCGCAGATAAGCCTTGAGCGCGAGCTCGTATTCGCCCGCCGCCATCAGCCGGTGCCCGACCAAGAGGCCGTCAACACCACTACCGCGCGCATCGACCCCCGGCGGCGCATTGCGCGCGGCATCCGCCGCCGAAAGGCCGCCAGTCGGTTGACAGGCGGCCAGCAGGCCAAGCCACGCGAGGGCAATCAGGAATGCGCGTCGGTTCAGCTCTCAGCCTCCGATCCCGCCGCCAAGCGTCTTGGCAATGCCGAAGATTGCCGGCCCGATCAGGATGATCAACAGCGGCGGCAGGGTGAACAGCATTGTGCCCAAGGTCAGCTTGGTCGGCAAGGTATTTGCCTTTTCCTCGGCCCGCATGACGCGCTTGTCACGCATTTCGGCGGAATACACCCGCAACGCGTCGGCCATCGAGGTGCCGAAGGTGGCCGATTGCACCAGGGTGGTAACAAACGAGGAAATATCGGCGATGCCCACCCGCTCGGACATGTCCTTGAGCACCACCACCCGTTCCTTGCCGGCCTTGATTTCCAGCGCGATGGTCTCGAATTCATCGGCCAGCGCGGGGTAACCGGCCCGACTTTCCTTGGCGATGCGGTTGATCGACTGATCCAGCGATTGCCCGGCCTCGACACAGACCAGCATCATGTCGAGCGCATCGGCGAAACCATCGACAATTTCGGCCTGACGCTGCTTGATGCGCTTGTTGACCCAGTAGGGAGGCAGGTAGTAGCCGACCGCACCCGGCCCGATGATCGACAGGATCATCTGCTGCGGGGACGGCGCGCCCTGCATCGAGGTGATCAGGGTATAGATCACGCCGGCGATCAGCAGGAGGATGCCCATGGCGAATTGGGCAAAGTGGAAGGTGCGCACCGAATTGCGCGAGCGGTAACCCGCGCGCAGCATCTTGAGCCGCGCCGCCGACATGTCTTCCTGGTTCTGCGGTTCGAGAAAGGTCGAGAATTTTTCCAGCTTGTCCGACTTGCCGCCCAGCCGCAGCGGCTGGTCCGGTTGCTGGCCGCCTCGTTCGGCGGTGCGCTGGCCCTTGAGCCTGTCAAACGGCTCGGGTCGTTTGCGCAGCAGGATCGGCAGGGTGATGCCGACCAGCACCAGACCCAGCACCAGAACCGCCGCCAGCGGTCCCAGCGGGCCGATTTTCTCGATCAGCATCGCATTGATGTTGTTAAGGATTTCCATGACTTCATCAAACCTTGATATTGACCATTATCTTCATGAAGATGACGTTCATCACCAAAAATGCCCCCACCACCAGCGCCGCCGGGATGAAGGCCGCGGTTTCCTTGACCTCGTCGAAGTAGGTGGGTTTCAGCATCAGAATCATCACCAGCGCGCCGATCGGGAAGGCCGACAGGAACATCCCCGACCACTTGGCCTCGGCGGTAATGGCCTTGACCCGGCGGAACAGCTTGAAGCGGGCGCGGATCACCTTGGCGAGGCCTTCGAGGATTTCCGACAGGTTGCCGCCCGATTGCTGCTGGATGGTCACCGCCACCGCCAGAAAGCGCAAATCCTGGCTATCCATCCGTTCGGCAAAGGCTTTCAAGCTTTCGGCCACATCGCGCCCGTAAGCGGCCTCGTCGCTGATGATGCCGAATTCGGTGCCCAGCGGATCGGCCACCTCTTTGGCCACGATGCTGATTGCGTTGGCGAACGGGTGCCCGACGCGCAAGCTGCGCACCATCAGCTCGACCGCCTCTGGCAGTTGTTCTTCCATCAGGCCCATCCGCTTCTTGGCCTTGTTGTTGACCCAGACATAGATGCCGCCCACCCCCATCGCGACCGCCACCGCCACGCGAGCGCCGGTCGGCGCTTCGGTGCCCAGCGTCAGGCCGAGATAGGCGAACACCGCAAGCACCCCCATCAGCCCGATCAGGGCGGCGGGCGAAAAGGCGATGTTGGCCTTTTGCGCCTTGGTGGCCAGAATCGAGTAAAGCGGGATGCCGCGCGCCTTGAGGTGCTGGTTCATCTCCTTGCGCAGTTGTTCCAGCACCTGCTCGCGGTTCGAGTTCTTCTCGAGTAGCGCCAGCCGGCGGCTCATGCGGTTGTTGAGGCTGATCGACTTGCCAAACACCGTAAGATAGATGCCTTCGACCAGTACCAGCACGGCGACGAAGACCAGGATGTAGATGACTGGAGCGATGGTCAGTTGCATGGTGTACCTCAGGCGATCGGTTCATAGATCGAGGCCGGCAGATCGTAGCCCCATTGTTTGAATCGCTCGGCGTAATGCGAGCGGATACCGGTGGCGTTGAAGCGCCCGATGATCTTGCCGCCGGGAGCCATCCCGAGGCGCTCGTAGCGGAAAATCTCCTGCATCGTGATCACCTCGCCCTCCATGCCGGTGATCTCGGTGATCGAGGTCATCCGGCGGGAGCCGTCCTGCAACCGGCTGGCCTGCACGATCAGGTTGACGGCGGCGGCGATCTGGGCCCGCACCGCCTTCAGCGGCATTTCGATTCCGGCCATCGCCACCATGTTCTCAAGGCGGCTGATGCCGTCGCGGGCAGAGTTGGCGTGGATCGTGGTCATCGAGCCGTCGTGGCCGGTGTTCATCGCCTGCAACATGTCGATCACTTCCTCGCCGCGGGTTTCGCCGACGATGATGCGGTCGGGCCGCATCCGGAGCGCGTTGCGCAGACAGTCGCGCTGAGTCACGGCACCCTTTCCCTCGACGTTGGCGGGGCGGCTTTCCATTCGGCCGACATGGACCTGTTGCAGTTGCAGCTCGGCGGTATCCTCGATCGTCAGCACCCGCTCGGTGTTGTCGATGAACGACGACAGCGCGTTGAGCGTGGTGGTCTTGCCCGAGCCGGTGCCGCCCGAGACGATGATGTTGAGCCGGGTGGACACGGCGGCTTGCAGGTAGGCCGCCATTTCCTCGGTGAAGGCACCAAAGCGCACAAGGTCCGCGATCCCCAGCTTTTCCTTTTTGAACTTGCGGATCGACACCAGGCTGCCATCCACCGCGATCGGCGGCACCATGGCGTTGAATCGGCTTCCGTCGGCCAGACGGGCGTCAACGTAGGGGTTGGACTCGTCGACCCGGCGCCCCACGGCCGAGACGATCTTGTCGATGATCCTGAGCAGGTGGCGTTCGTCCTTGAAGGTGATTTTGGTCAGCTCGAGCTTGCCAGCGCGCTCGACAAAGATCCGGTTGGGACCGTTGACCAGAATATCATTGACGCTATCGTCTTTCAGCAGCGGCTCGAGCGGGCCAAGGCCCATTACCTCGTCGTAGAGTTCCTGATTGAGGGTGGCGCGGTCATCCTGGTTGATGGTGACGCTCATTTCCGCCAGCGCCTCGGCGGCAATGGCGGCAATCTCGGCTTTCAGGCTGGCCTCGGGTGCGGTTTCCAGCGCCGCGAGGTTGAGGTTGTCGAGCAATCGCTTGTGCAGCTCAAGCTTGAGTTCCTGCAAGCGGTTGCGGCGCTTTTGCTCTTTTTCGGCGGCGACAGCTTCGGCGGCGGGTCGGGCGGGGGCGGCGGCAACCGGGTGCGCTTGCAGGATCGGCTTTGCGGTATTGGCCGGCGCGCGGCTTTCAGCCGCGGCCGCCCCGAGCGGTGCCAATGGCGAAGGCCGCGCGGCCTGGTCGGGTTTCTTGAAACGCGAAAACACCTTTACGTCTCCGGAAAAAGTCTTAGATCTTGCCGGATTCAACGGCCTTGTTCAGATCGAAAAGCGATTTTGCCAGCTTGGCGATTTCCTTGCGTAGCGGGTTTTTCCCGGCGTTTTCGGCGAGTGGCAGCCCGTGGTCGTTGGCCTGCGTGACCGGGCCGCCACCATCGGGCAGATAAACTTCAATCTCGATATCCAGGCTTTCGGCCATCCGCTTGGCGCGGCTTCGGGCCCCGAGGTTGGTGAATTTCGGCGCGCGGTTCAGCACGAACCGCAGCTTCTCATACGGCAGTTCCTCGCCTTTCAGCGCCCGCATCATGCGCACAACGTTCTGGGCCGAGCGCAGATCCAGCTCGAGCAGTGCAAAATAGAGATGGGCCTGGGTCAGCACGGTTTCGGTCCAACTGACGACGGTGGTCGGCAGATCGATCACCACGAAATCGAAATTGGCCTTGGCCATGGCGATGATGCGCGCAATATCGTCGGGCTGAACGATGTCGAGCGGCACCATGTCGGGCGGTGCGGTAAAGACGTGCAAACGGTCGTCGAAGGTCTGCAAGCTGTGCAGAAAGCTGTCTCTGTCGGCGCTGACGGTATCCGAGAGGATGTCGAACACCGCTTCCTTGCGCGAAAGGTCAAGATAGGTGGCAACCGAACCGAACTGGAAATCGAGGTCGATCAGGCAGACCCGGACGGCCTTGGCGGGATCGCAGTTGGCAATTTCCCAGGCCAGGTTGGTCGCGAATGTGCTGGCACCGACTCCCCCCGCCATGCCATGCACCGGCAGCACCACGCCGTCGCGGTCGCCTGAGGCGGTGATGGTGGGGCGGGCATGCGGCGCGGCGGCAGCACTTGCCGAAAAAGGCGGGCCTGCGGTCGCTTGCGGTGGCGGCGCGGGTTTGCGCAGGCGTTCGATCGCTTCGTGCAGCGCGCCAGCAGGCAGCGGGTAGGGCACAAAGTCCTCGGCCCCGAGGCGCAGCAACTGATGCAGCACCAGCGGGCTGATCTGATTGGCAATCAGCACCACCTTGATGTTCCGGGCCCGGGCGGTGCGAATGATGTCGGTGACCCGCGCCAGATCGGGTTCGTCCTTGGTATCGACGGCGATGGCCACGAATTCCAGTGCGTCGGCTTCGGGCTGTTCCAGAAAGCCGAGCGCGTCGTCGAACGACAGATCACCCCAGCGTTCGCCGAGCTCGACTTCCATGTCGTCGATCAGCATTTCGAAATTCTGCACATCGCGCGAGATAGTGCATGCCACGATCACCGCTGAATCCGGCTGAAGATTTGCGACGCCCGTCATTGCCTCTGGTCCTTCAAGTGACGCGTTTCCGGGCACACCCCGAAAACCCGTGCGCCGCCTTTGGGCCGCGCGGTTTTCCCATTGCGCCGAGGTTGACCGGGAATGTTGGCAAGAATGGGGCTAAAAGATCGTCATTCGGTGATTTTCGACGGTTCGCGAAACAGAGCCGGGAGGTCGGTCGCCGCCCTTGGGCACGGCTCGATTTGACGCGTATCAAATCGGGCAAGAAAGGTTTGCGGTTCGGCTGGGCCCGGTCTGTGCTAGGACGCTGGGTCGGTCTGGGTCGCGATAATCTGGTTGCCGGGATGCGGACGCGCGGCCAGCGCCAGATATTCGCGCATGATCACGGCGGCATATTTGCCGTTCAGGATCAGCGGCGCGTTCTGGACGAAGCCCGAGACTTCGGTCACGGTGCGGCGGTTGCGCTGTTCGGGGGCTGGGGTGTCGATTACCGGCTGGGTCTTGCCGTAGGACACCATCGCCTCGAGCCGCGAGCGACTGACCCCGCGGCTGCCAAGGTAAGCCACCACCGCCCGGGCCCGGCGCAGCCCGAGTGCTTGATTGTAGGCGTTCGAGCCGACCAGATCGGTGTGACCGTAAACTCTGAACCGGACCTCTGGGAATTGCCGGATCCAGTTGGCTTGTGCATCGAGCGCGTCTCTCGCGGCCCCATCGAGGGTCGCGCTGTTGAAGGCAAAGGTCACGGTCGAGGGCACCTCGGCGGCAAAGCGGGTGCCAAGGGCGACGACGTAATCCTGCTGGCCGGTCTGGACCAGCATGTTATTCATGGTGGCGTTGCCGAAGCTGCCATTATCGACTTCCGATCCGAGTTCAGCGCTGCTGCACCCGGCCAGCGCCACCGCCACCGCTGCGGCCATCACGTGACGAATGTGCCCCTGCATCTTCACTCCATCACATAGCCGTAAGAGCCGCTGAAATCCTGCCTTGCGACTTCACCCGCAGCCCCGGTATTGTGGCCGGCAACCTGGCCGAACAGGAACAATTCCCTTTCGGTCGGGATGCGCACCCGGTCGGTCGGCAGCGCCAGAGCCTCGCCCCGCGTGGGCGTGACCAGATGCGGGGTCACGATGATCACCAGCTCGCTTTGTGCGCGCTGATAGTCGGCGCTGCGAAACAGCGCGCCCAAGATCGGGATGTCGCCCAGCCACGGCACTTGCCCGTTCAGATCGCGGAAATCGTCCTGCAACAGCCCGGCAATGGCAAAACTTTCGCCGTCGCGCATCTCGACCGTGGTCGAGGTTTCGCGCCGCTTGAAGGCATTCAGGCTGAAGCCCGCGTTCTCGACCGTCACCGTGCTGTCGATCGACGACACCGCCGCGTTGATCGTCAGGTTGATGATGTCACCGTCCACCACCACCGGGGTGAAATTCAGCTCGACTCCGAACGGTTTGTATTCGATGCCGATGCCACCGTTGCCGTCCGCCACCGGGATCGGATACTCGCCACCGGCCAGAAACTTGGCCTCCTGCCCGGAAAGGGCGGTCAGGTTCGGCTCGGCCAGGGTGCGCACCACGCCCTTGGATTCTAGCGCTTCCAGCAGCACCCCGAATTGCAGCGAGCCGACCGAAAAACCAACCCCGCCGATGCCGTTGGCGGTGGTGCTTGAGGGGGTGGCCCCGCCGAGCACGGCGTCGTTCGTCGCGCCGTTGGCCAGTTGACCGGTGCCAAGGTTCAGCGAGAAATTGCCGCTGGTCGAATTGATCCCCATCGAGGCACTCAGGTTCTTGGAGACCGAGCGCTGCATTTCGGCGAAGCGCACCTTGAGCATGACCTGCTGGGTGCCGCCCACGCTCATCAGGTTCGACACCCGGTCGGGGGCATAGCGGTTGGCCAGATCAAGCGCGCGATCGAGCCTCGCGGTCGAGGACACGGTGCCCGACAACACGATGCCGTCATTGGCGGTGCGCACCTCGATCGGCTCGCCCGGCAGGATCTGGCGCAGCCGTTCCTTGAATTCGGCAATGTCGGGCGCAACCTGAACCTCGACATTGGCAATCAGCCGACCGTCAGCGCCGAGCAGCGTCAGCGTGGTGCGGCCGGGGGCCTTGCCGAGCACGTAGATCGACTTGTCCGACAGGGTCGAGATATCCGCGATGCCGGGGTTGGCAATCGACAGCTCGGCAAACGGCACGTCGCTTTCCACCACCACGGCGCGATTCATCGGAACATTGAGGGCGGAGGTCACCGACCCCTCCATCACCCGCAGGGTCTGTGCGGGAGCCGGGACGGGCGGCGTGGTCGCAAGGGCAACGCCCAGCAACCCGGCTGTCCAGAGGGTTTGCATCGACATGTGACCTGCCTTTCCGATCACGCTTCAAGGCGGGTCTTTGGTGCCCGCATTGGCCTCACGATGCAGCAGTTGGCGATTTATTGCAAGAATCAAAAGCTTGGCAGGCGCAGTTGCTGTGGATAAGTTGCAACAGCGTGCTAGCGCTGGTAAATTCTTACGGCTGCCCCCAGATCGGGTGGTCGGAGTGCATATTTTCGCGGGCCGCGGCGGGACAGACGGGCCGAACGGACCCTGACGGGCGCAGACGGGCGTTGAAGCCGCAGGGGGCTTGTGCCAGACAGGATGGGGCGGCCGCTTGCTGGAATGGTAGACAGACCGGACTTAAAATCCGTTGCCCCCAAGGGCGTGTGGGTTCGACTCCCACAGCGGCTACCAGCCCCGCCTCAGCGGAAGGCGCAGCCGGTTTTCACCCCAAGCTTGCTCAACAACATCGCCGCCGGACAAAAGCCGGTCAGCGCCGACTGGATCAGATTGGCACCGACGAACAGGGTCAGCCACACGAACAGTGGCGACACCCAGACGGTCAGGGCGACGCTGAGCAAGATCATGGCTCCGGCAAACATCAGCACGGCGCGGTCAAGGGTCATGGTATCATCCGGAATCAGGCAGGCACCCCATGCGCCCGCGTCAGGGGCGAGATAGCAGGGGGCGAAAACAAATTCAAGATAGTGCATATGAAATCTTCACCCCGGGGTCAGATTTCGGCCGCGATCTCGGGCACCACCATGGGGCGGTTTTTCACCCCGGCCTCCAGCCGTTGCAGCACCGGGGCGGCGTAGAACGCCAGCAGCGCGGCCCTGGCGGGATCGGGTTCCAGCCCCAGCGGGCCGCTGCGCAGGATGCCGCGCGCCTCGAGCGTGGCCAGCCCCTGCGTCAGCGCCGCGTCCAGCCCGGCGGACGGCAGCTTCAGCACCGCGCCCAGTGCTTGCAGCCGCGCCACCAGCTCGGCCAGCCGCAGCCCCAGATCGGCGCGCAGCAGCGGGCGGGCGGCCAGAGCCGCTGCCACCAGCGGCACCGGCAGGATCGGCAGTGACTGCGCCACCTCGGCCATCAGTACCGTCCCCAGCCCTTCGGTCGAGGCTCCCGGTCGCGCCAGATAGTCGCGCAAACTCAGCGGCGCGCCAAACGCCACCGCCGCTGATCCGAATCCGGCAAACCGCCCGCGCAGCATCCGCCAGCCGTTGCGTACGATGAACCCGGCAATCTCGCGCTTGCTGGCGCGGAACTTGCGCACCCCGGTGCGGGCGGCCTCGACCAGCAGGCGGTCCTCCAGCACCCGGTCATAAGCAATTGCCACCGGAACAAAAACGACATCGCGCCCCGCCGGGTCGAACCCAGCCACGATGTAGCTCAGCAGGCCCATCCTGGCCGCCCCCACCCTGCCATCGAGGCTTAGCCCGCCCTCGGGAAACACCGCTTGGGTGGTGCCTTCGGCGGTGGCCATCTGCACATAGCGCGCCAGCACCCGCCGATAGAGCACATTGCGCGACTTTCGCCGGATGAAATAGGCCCCCATCGCCCGGATCAGACGGCTAAGCGGCCAGATCCGTGCCCATTCGCCCACCGCATAGGACAGCGCGCCACGCCCGGCCACCAGCCAGGTCACCAGCACATAATCCATGTTGCTGCGGTGATTGATCACGAAGATCACGGTAGCCTTGCGGTCGATGTGTTCCAGGGCAGCATCAACCTTGCCGATCCGCACCCGATACAAGGTCCGGCTCAGCCAGCGCGCCAACCGCGCGGCGACGCCGAAATAAAGCGATGCCGAAAACCCCGGCACGATCTCGCGCGCGTAGGTCCGCGCTTGCTGCAAGACCACGGCTTCCGGCACGCCGGTTGCGTGCGCCTGCTCGACCACAGCGTCCATCACCTTGGGGTCATGCGCCAGACGCACGATCATGTCCTGACGGCGCATCAGCCACAGGGGATTGATCGGGCGCTCGAGCCGCGTGTTCAGCCGCGCCACCAGCCGCTCCATCCGGCGGCGCAAGAACCACCGGGCCGAGGGCATTAGGATGCGATCGAGCGCCGCCACTGCCGCCAGCAGCAGCGCCAGCACCACCAACCAGAGCGGAAGTTCAACCGTTGTGCCCATACGGCGAAGTTGGAAGGGATTTACCGGCCAGTAAACCCCTTCCGGATCCGACTCGGGTCAGTTGTAGGTAAAGGTTGCGATCTCGCAGATGTTCACGTCTTCGCGCACCAGCACGTCGCCATCGTCGAACACCGCCTTGAAGTCGAACTTGCAGTAGCCCGAGCCATCGTCGAAGTTGATCGTGACCTGCGAGCCCGACGGCAGCACATTCTGACCGAGGATGTCCTCCTGCCAGTCATTGGTGCCCTTGTTCGAGCCATAGAAATTGGTGATAGCGAAGCCGGTGTTGTTGACAATGGTCACGCGGCGATCAAGCGCCAGCGCCGGTGTTGCCAAGGTTGCCGTGGCGAGGGCCGCGAAGGCGGCATTAGTGATGATGCTCAAGTCAATCTCCTGTCGCTGAATGTTTGATCCGCCGTTGGGAGAATCAGTCAAATCTTCCAGCCTGCGGCAAATCAACGCAACAAAATTTTGCACCGCGCCGCCGAATGCCGCGCTGCGGCAAATTGATGTTGACATAAAATGTCGCATCTGCGCAATTTGCGGCAAGAATATTAGGTAAATCGAATCCGGAGCCGCCATGCCCGCTGCCGCCAAAGACGCCCCCTGGCTTTTCCGCACCTACGCCGGCCATTCCACCGCCAGCGCCTCGAACGCGCTCTTTCGCGGCAATCTGGCCAAGGGGCAGACCGGGCTTTCGGTGGCCTTCGATCTGCCGACCCAGACTGGCTATGACAGCGATCACCCGCTGGCGCGCGGCGAGGTTGGCAAGGTCGGGGTGCCGGTCTGCCATCTCGGCGACCTCAGGGCGCTGCTCGCGGGCCTTCCGCTGGCCCGGATGAACACCTCGATGACCATCAACGCCACCGCCCCGTGGCTGCTGGCCCTCTACATCGCGCTGGCCGAGGAACAGTGCGCGGACCTCGCAACCCTGCAAGGCACGGTGCAGAACGACCTGATCAAGGAATACCTGTCGCGCGGCACCTATGTCTGCCCGCCCGCGCCCAGCCTGCGGATGATCACCGATGTCGCGGCCTACACAAAGGTGCACCTGCCGAAGTGGAACCCGATGAACGTCTGCTCGTATCACCTGCAGGAGGCGGGGGCGACACCGGAACAGGAACTGGCGTTTGCGCTCGCCACCGCTTGCGCGGTGCTCGATGACCTTAAGGCCAAGGTTCCGCCTGCGGATTTCCCCGAAATGGTGGGCAGAATATCCTTCTTTGTCAACGCAGGCATCCGGTTCGTCACCGAGTTGTGCAAGATGCGCGCCTTTGTCGAACTGTGGGACGAGATTTGCCTCGGCCGCTACGGCATCACCGAGCCGCACTTCCGCCGCTTTCGCTACGGGGTGCAGGTCAACAGCCTGGGGCTGACCGAGCAACAGCCGGAAAACAACGTCACCCGCATTCTGATCGAGATGCTGGCGGTGACGCTGTCGAAAAATGCCCGCGCCCGCGCCGTGCAGCTTCCGGCCTGGAACGAGGCGCTGGGCCTGCCGCGCCCCTGGGACCAGCAGTGGTCGCTCCGGATGCAGCAGATTCTGGCCTATGAAAGCGACCTGCTGGAATTCGACGATCTGTTCGACGGCAACCCGGCGGTGGCGCGCAAGGTGGCGGCGCTGAAAGCGGCGGCACGAACCGAACTGGCGCAGATCGACGCCATGGGTGGGGCGGTTGCGGCGATCGGCTACATGAAGGGGCGGCTGGTCGAGGCCAATGCCGAACGCATTGCACGTATCGAGTCGGGTGCAACGGTGGTGGTCGGTGTCAATCGCTGGACCGAGGCGGTGCCATCGCCGCTGACCACCGGGATCAGTGCGATCATGGTGGCGGACGCGGGGGCGGAAGCGGACCAGATCACGCGGCTGGTGGCCTGGCGCCAGAGCCGCGACGCCGCGGCCGTCGAGGCCGCGCTCGCCGCGCTGCGCCGGGACGCGCAGAGTGGCGCCAACATCATGCCCGCCTCGATCGCGGCGGCCAAGGCCGGCGTCACCACCGGCGAATGGGGCGCCGTGGTGCGCGCGGCATTCGGTGCTTACCGCGCCCCGACCGGCGTCTCGGCTAGCCGCTCGAACCGCACCGAAGGGCTGGAGCCGATCCGCGAGGCGGTGCAGGCGGTCGCGGCCCGGCTTGGCCACCCCTTGCGCTTTCTGGTCGGCAAGCCGGGGCTTGACGGCCATTCCAACGGGGCGGAACAGATCGCCGCGCGGGCGCGCGACTGCGGCATGGAAATCTGCTACCCCGGCATCCGCCTGACACCGGCCGAAATCGTCGCCGCTGCGGCAGAGGCGCGGGCCGACGTGGTGGGGCTGTCGATCCTGTCGGGCAGCCACCTGCCGTTGGTCGCCGAGGTGGTGGCGCTGATGCGCGCGGCCGGACTGGGAGCCGTGCCGCTGGTGGTGGGCGGCATCATCCCCGAGCCCGATGCGGCGCGGCTGCGCGCGCTGGGGGTGGCGGCGGTCTATACTCCCAAGGACTTCGCGCTGAACCGGATCATGTTCGATCTGGTGGCGCTGGTGGGAGGCGCGAGCGTGGCGCAACCCGCCTGACACCTTTCACTGGCCAAAATATCCCCGCCGGAGGCACTTGCCACGGTGTGGAACAGCTTACGCTCGCCTTGCCCCTGCATGAAGATCGCCAGCCCGTTCCTTTCACCCGCACCCGCGGCCACATTCCGGCATCGGCCTTTGCCGCGGATTGGCGCCGCCTCGGCGATCAGGCGTGGATCGGGCCATCACCACAGGCCAGCGCCGCCTCGCGCACCGCCTCGCTGAAGGTCGGGTGGGCGTGGCAGGTCAGGGCCAGATCCTGGGCCGAGGCGCCAAACTCCATCGCCACGCAGATCTCGTGGATCAGGTCGCCCGCGCCGGGGCCGATGATGTTGCAACCCAGAATTCGGTCGGTGGTCGCATCGGCGAGGATCTTGACGAAGCCTTCGCCCTGAAACACCGCCTTGGCGCGGGCGTTGCCCATGAAGCTGAACTTGCCCGCCTTGAAGGCCCGACCTTCGGCTTTCAGTTGCTCCTCGGTCTGGCCGACCGATGCGACCTCGGGGGTCGTATAGACGACGCCGGGGATCACGGCGTAATTCACATGCCCGGCCTTGCCCGCCAGAATCTCGGCCAGGGCCATGCCCTCGTCTTCGGCCTTGTGCGCCAGCATCGGCCCGGTGATGGCGTCGCCGATAGCGTAGAGGCCGGGGATATTGGTGGAGTAATGGCTGTCGGTCTTGATCTGGCCACGGGGCAGGAGCTCGACCCCGAGCGCGTCCAGACCGAGGCCGCCGACAAAGGGTTTGCGCCCGGTCGCGACCAGCACGACATCGGCCTCGAGACTGGCTTCAGCATCGTTCTTGCGCAGTTTCCAGCTCACCTTGGCGGTGCCGTTTGTCACGCTCACACTTTGCACCGCGGCCCCGAGGACGAACTTGAGCCCCTGCTTCTTCAGGATGCGTTCAAATGCCTTGGCAACTTCGGCGTCCATGCCGGGGGTGATGGCGTCGAGGTATTCGACCACTGTCACCTGCGCCCCGAGCCTGGCATAGACCGACCCCATTTCTAGGCCGATCACCCCCGCCCCGATGATCACCATGGTTTGCGGGATTGCGGGCAGGGCCAGCGCGCCGGTCGAGGTAACCACGATTCTTTCGTCAACCGTCACACCGGGAAGGGAAGCGGACTCGGAACCGGTGGCAATCACTATGGATTTGGCGTCGTGAACCTCGTCTGCGACCTTGACCTGACCCGCCGCAGTGATCGAGGCCCAGCCTTTCAGCCAAGTGATCTTGTTCTTCTTGAACAGGAATTCGATGCCCTTGGTGTTGCCCGCCACCACCTCGTCCTTGTAGGCCTGCATCCTGGCCCAATCGACGGCGGGCGGGGGGCCGATCAGGCCCATCTTGGCAAAGTTGTCGTGAGTCTCGTGCAAGGAATGGGTGGCGTGCAGCAGCGCCTTGGAGGGGATGCAGCCGACGTTGAGGCAGGTGCCGCCGAGGGTGTCGCGGCCTTCGACCACGGCGACCTTCAGCCCCAGTTGGGCGCAGCGGATGGCGCAGACATAGCCGCCGGGGCCGGCGCCGATGATGATCACGTCATAGTTTGCCATGGTTGTTTCCTTCATTGGCCGAAGCCGGGGGCTGTCTGCCCCCGGACCCCCGAGGATATTTTTGAAACGGTGAATTCATATCAGGGCCGCCACCAGCAGGGTGAGGCGGGAGCGGGCGGGCAAAGGCGATGGCGGGGAACGGCGGAGGCATCGCAGCCATTCTGATCTGCGCGTGATCTTGCACGTACCTCACAGATCCATCAAAAGCCGGCGCGGGTCTTCCAGCGCCTCCTTCACCCGCACGAGGAAGGTCACGGCACCCTTGCCATCGACCACGCGGTGATCGTAGCTCAGCGCCAGATACATCATCGGGCGGATCACGATCTGGCCTGCCACCACCACCGGGCGGTCCTCGATCTTGTGCATCCCGAGGATGCCCGACTGCGGCGGGTTGAGGATCGGCGAGGACATCAGGCTGCCGTAAACCCCGCCGTTCGAGATGGTGAACGATCCGCCTTGCAACTCGGCCATCGACAGTTTGCCGTCGCGGGCGCGCAGGCCAAGTTCGGCGATCTTCTTCTCGATCGCGGCAAAGCTCATGGTGTCGGCGTCGCGCACCACCGGCACCACCAGCCCCGAGGGGGTGCCGACCGCGACCCCCATGTGGACGTAGTTCTTGTAAACCACGTCCTGCCCGTCGATTTCGGCGTTGACCTCGGGCACTTCCTTGAGGGCATGGGTGCAGGCGGTGACGAAGAACGACATGAAGCCAAGTTTCACGCCGTGCTTTTTCTCGAACAGGTCCTTGTATTCGTTGCGCAAGGCCATGATCGCCGACATGTCCACCTCGTTGTAGGTGGTCAGCATGGCGGCGGTGTTCTGGGCGTCTTTTAGGCGCCGCGCGATAGTGGCACGCAGGCGGGTCATCTTGACGCGCTCTTCGCGCGCCGCATCATCGGCCAGCACCGGAGCGCGTGGCACCGCAACCGGGGCGGGCGCGGGGGCGGCAATGGTGGCGGTGGGGGCGGGCGCGGCGGCGGCTGCAGCCGCGCGGGCGACGTCTTGCTTCATCACCCGGCCACCCCGCCCCGAGCCTTGCACCGCATCGCGGCTGATCCCGGCCTCGGCCATCGCCTTTTTGGCGCTTGGGGCGTCTTCGCCGACGTGGGCCGGGGCGGCGGGGGCTGCGGTGGGGGCCGCAGGCTGGCCGGGGGCAGAAGGCGCGCCTGCAGCGAGGGTGGCAAGGCGGGCGCTGGCGCTGACGGTGCTGCCTTCGGGGGCCAGAATCTCGCGCAGCACCCCGGCGGCGGGGCTTGGCACCTCGACCGAGACCTTGTCGGTTTCGAGCTCGCACAGCATTTCGTCCTGCGCCACGCGATCGCCCGGCTTCTTGAACCAGGTCGCCACCGTGGCCTCGGACACGCTTTCGCCCAGGGTTGGCACCATCACATCAATCATCTTGCCCTCGCTTGCGCCGACCACAGCCGCTGCGCGTATCGTGATTTCATCCGGCCCGGCCAGCGCCGCACCGATCTGCCCCAGCAAGGCCGCAACCTTGACGGTTGCGCCCTCGGGGGCCGTGATTTCCACCAGCCGGCCGGCCACCGGGCTGCGCACTTCGACCGTCACCTTGTCGGTTTCCAGCTCGCACAGCATCTCGTCCAGCGCGACCGGATCCCCAAGCTTCCTGAACCAGGTGGCGACGGTGGCGTCGACCACACTTTCGCCCAGCGAGGGAACCCTGATTTCCGTTGTCATCCCTGATCCCCGATGGTCAGGGCCTCGTCCACCAGCGCCGCCTGTTCGGCCTTGTGGCGGCTGGCAAGCCCGGTCGCGGGGGCGGCGGCGGCGGCGCGGCCGGCGTAGATCGGGCGCGAATGCCTGGCTCCGACCTTGGCCAGAATCCACTCGAAGTTGGGCTCGAGGAACGACCAGCCGCCCTGGTTCTTGGGCTCTTCCTGACACCACACCATTTCGGCGCCCGTGAAGCGCGCCAGTTCCTTGATCAGCGGGCGCGTCGGCACCGGGTAAAGCTGTTCCAGCCGCAGCAGATAGATATCGTCGAGCCCGCGCGCGTCGCGTTCGGCCAGCAGATCAAAATAGACCTTGCCCGAGCAGATCACCACCCGCCTGATCTGGTCGTCGGGCTTCAGCACCAGCTTGGAATGGCCCTTCTGGGCGTCGTCCCACAGCACCCGGTGGAATGCCGAGCCGGTGGTGAAATCGGCACGGTCCGAGATGCAAAGCGGGTGGCGCAGCAGCGATTTCGGGGTCATCAGCGCCAGCGGCTTGCGAAAGGCGCGGTGCACCTGACGGCGCAGGATGTGGAAATAGTTGGCCGGGGTCGAGCAGTTGGCCACGATCCAGTTGTCGTGCGCCGAAAGTTGCAGGAAACGTTCCAGCCGGGCCGACGAATGTTCCGGCCCCTGGCCTTCAAAGCCGTGCGGCAGCAGCATCACCAGACCCGACATCCGCAGCCATTTGCTTTCGGCCGAGCAGATGAACTGATCGAACATGATCTGCGCGCCGTTGGCAAAGTCGCCGAACTGGGCTTCCCACATCACCAGCGCATTGGGCTCGGCCAGCGAATAGCCATACTCGAACCCCAGCACCGCGTATTCCGCCAGCATCGAGTCGATCACCTCATAACGCGCCTGCCCGGCGCGGATGTGGTTCAAGGGGTAGTGGCGTTCTTCGGTGGTCTGATCGACAAAGGCCGAGTGGCGCTGCGAGAAGGTGCCGCGGGTGCAATCCTGCCCGGAAAGGCGCACCGGAACCCCTTCGCTGACCAGGCTGCCGAAGGCCAGCGCTTCGGCGGTCGCCCAATCGAAGCCAAGCCCGGACTCGAACATCTTGGCCTTGGCCTCCAACTGGCGGCCAACCGTCTTGTGCAGATCAAAGTCGGGCGGCAGCCGGATCAGGGCGGCCCCGATCTCGGCCATGGTCTCGGGCGTGATCGCGGTTTGCCCGATTTCATAATTCTCGAGATCCTTGGTCGCCACGTTCTTCCAGCGCCCGTCCAGCCAGTCGGCCTTGTTGGGCTTGTAGTCCTTTGCGGCCTCGAATTCCGCGTTCAGCTTGGCCTGAAACGCCGCCTTCATGTCCTCGATCTCGCCTTCCGGGATCAGCCCGTCGGCGACCAGACGCTCGGTGTAGAGTTGCAGGGTGGTTTTCTGGCGACGGATGCGGGCATACATCGCGGGGTTGGTGAACATTGGCTCGTCGCCTTCGTTGTGCCCGAAGCGGCGGTAGCAGAAGATGTCGATCACCACATCCTTGTGGAACTGCTGGCGGTATTCAGTGGCGACCTTGGCGGCATGCACCACGGCCTCGGGGTCGTCACCGTTGACGTGGAAGATCGGCGCCTCGACCATCAGCGCGATGTCGGTCGGGTAGGGCGACGAACGGCTGAACGACGGCGCGGTGGTGAAGCCGATCTGGTTGTTGACCACGATATGGATGGTGCCGCCGGTGCGGTGCCCGGTTAGCCCCGACAGGCCGAAACATTCGGCCACCACACCCTGACCGGCAAAGGCCGCGTCGCCGTGCAACAAGAGCGGCAGGACCTGGCTGCGGCTCTTGTCGCCAAGCTGTTCCTGCTTGCCACGCACCTTGCCCAGCACCACCGGGTTGACCGCTTCAAGGTGGCTGGGGTTGGCGGTAAGGCTGAGGTGGACGGTGTTGCCGTCAAAGATGCGGTCCGACGAGGTGCCGAGGTGGTATTTCACGTCGCCCGAGCCTTCCACATCCTCGGGCTTGAAGCTGCCGCCGTGGAATTCGTTGAAGATCGCGCGGTAGGGTTTCATCATCACGTTGGCCAGCACGCTGAGCCGCCCCCGGTGCGGCATGCCAATCGAGATATCCTTGACCCCGAGATTGCCGCCGCGCTTGATGATCTGCTCCATCGCCGGGATCAGGCTTTCCGCCCCGTCCAGCCCGAAGCGCTTGGTGCCCATGTATTTGACATGCAGGAACTTCTCGAAGCCTTCAGCCTCGACCAGCTTGTTGAGGATGGCGCGGCGGCCTTCGCGGGTGAAGGCGATCTCCTTGCCGTAGCCCTCGATCCGCTCCTTCAGCCAGGCCGCCTGCTCGGGGTCGGAAATGTGCATGTATTGCAGCGCGAAAGTGCCGCAGTAGGTGCGACGCACCAGATCGACGATCTGGCGCATGCTGGCATGTTGTAGGCCCAGCACATTGTCGATGAAGATCGGGCGGTCCATGTCGGCCTCGGTGAAGCCGTAGGAAGCCGGGTCAAGCTCGGGGTGGGTTCCGCGTTCGGTCAGTCCCAGCGGATCGAGATCGGCGGCAAGGTGGCCGCGAATCCGGTAGGCGCGGATCAGCATGATGGCGCGCACCGAATCGAGCACCGCGCGCTCGATCGCGTCGTGCGACAGCGCCACGCCCTGCTCGGCGGCCTTGGCGGCGATCTTGGCGGCGGCGGCGCGGGCGTCCCGGGCGGGAGCCACCAGCGGCCACTCGCCGGTCATCGCGGCGGTCAGGTCGTCGGTGGGAACTGGCGGCCAGTCGGGGCGCGCCCAGCTTGGGCCCTGGGCCTGACGCTTGGCGTCAAGCTCGCTGTCGCCGAGCGAGGCGAAAAACGCGGCCCAGCCCGCCTCGACCGAAGCCGGGTCGGCGGCATAACGCGCCTGCAACTGGTCAACATAGGCGGCATTGGTGCCATCCATGAAGGCCGAAGCGTGGAACTGGTCGTTGGCGGATTGTTCGGTCATGGCAGCACCTGACTTGATGAATGTTCCGCGCCAGCCAATAAGGGCGGCGCGGCTGACGGGTTTACTTGCCGATGGCTTTCATCACCGCGTCGCCCAGACCGGCCGGGCTGTCGGCGACCACGATTCCGGCGCGCTTCATCGCCTCGATCTTGGATTCGGCGTCGCCCTTGCCGCCCGAGACGATCGCCCCCGCGTGGCCCATCCGGCGGCCCTTCGGCGCGGTGCGCCCGGCGATGAAACCGGCGGTGGGTTTCCAGCGCCCATGCTTCTTCTCATCAGCCAGAAACTGCGCCGCATCTTCTTCGGCCGCGCCACCGATTTCGCCGATCATGATGATCGAATGGGTCTCGGGGTCGGCCAGGAACAATTCAAGAATGTCGATGTGCTCGGACCCCTTGATCGGGTCGCCACCGATGCCGACGGCGGTCGATTGGCCGAAGCCAAGGTCGGACGTCTGCTTGACCGCCTCGTAGGTCAGCGTGCCCGAGCGCGACACCACGCCCACCGAGCCGCGCCGGTGGATGTGGCCGGGCATGATGCCGATCTTGTAGGCATCCGGGGTGATGACGCCGGGGCAGTTGGGGCCGATCAGGCGCGAGCGGGTGCCTTGCAACGCCCGTTTGACGCGCATCATGTCCAAGACCGGGATACCTTCGGTGATGCACACGATCAGCTCCATTTCGGCGTCGATCGCCTCGAGGATGGAGTCGGCGGCGAACGGCGGCGGAACGTAGATCACGCTGGCATTGGCGCCGGTGACGGCCCGCGCCTCGTGCACCGAGTCGAAGACTGGCAGGTCGAGATGGGTGCTGCCGCCCTTGCCCGGCGTGACCCCGCCGACCATTTTCGTGCCGTAGGCGATCGCCTGTTCCGAGTGAAAGGTGCCTTGCGAGCCGGTGAAGCCCTGGCAGATCACGGTGGTGTTTTCGTTGACGAGTATGGCCATTGTGGTCGCTCTTTCCTATCGTCTCTCCGGGGGGGTGCCGATTTGGTTAACCTTCGCGCACGATCCCGAGGATCAGACGCGAATGTGACACTGTGGGCGCGAGTCTTTGGACGAAGATCACTCCGGCATTGGCGCCCGTGACGTGGACGGCAAGCTCGGTGTTGGCGCCAACTTCGGGAGGGTCCAGAGCCTGCGCCTGCGGAAAACGGCTGGCGATCATGCTCTGGATGCGGGCACTCTGGCCGGTGCGCGAGGCGGCCGCCACGGCGCAACTGCGGCCATCGTCGGCGAGCATCACCATCGGCCGGCTGTCGTCCACGACAAAGGCGGTGATTGGCCCGGGTTTTCCCTTGGGCACCGCGACGTAATCCGCAGCCCGCAACGCACGCGAGATCCGGGCGGGCGCGTGCGAACCTTCCAGACAGTATTTTTCGAATGTCGCGACCAGCGTCGCGGGTGAGGATTTCGGCACGACGTTGCCGGCGCGGATGTTGGCAAGTTCGTAAACCTCGGCCGTCACCACCGGCACCGCAGGGTCGGGCGCGGCAGCCGGCACGGCGCAAGCCGCAACCAGCGCCGGAACCGACAGCAAGGTCGCGCCTTTGGGCCGAGCTCGCCAGGCCATGACTTACCCCTTCACCGCCTTGACGATCTTCTGCGCTGCGTCGGCAAGGTTGTCGCCCGCGATCACGTTGAGGCCGGAATGGCGGATGATGTCCTTGCCCTTCTCGACATTGGTACCTTCGAGGCGCACCACCAGCGGCACCTTGAGGCCCACCTCTTTCACCGCCGCCACGATGCCCTCGGCGATCACGTCGCAGCGCATGATGCCGCCGAAGATGTTGACCAGAATACCCTTCACGTTGGGGTCCGAGGTGATGATCTTGAACGCCTCGGTCACCTTTTCGCGGGTTGCGCCGCCGCCGACATCAAGAAAGTTGGCCGGTTCGGCGCCGTAAAGCTTGATGATGTCCATCGTCGCCATCGCCAGACCGGCACCGTTGACCATGCAGCCGATCTCGCCATCGAGGGCGATGTAGTTGAGATCGAATTTCGAGGCCGCCAGCTCCTTGGGGTCTTCTTCGGTCTCGTCGCGCAGCGCCGCCAGGTCGGGGTGGCGGTAAAGCGCGTTGCCGTCGATGCTGATCTTGCTGTCGAGCACTTTGAGATCACCCGCGGGTGTCACGATCAGCGGATTGATTTCCAGCATTTCCATGTCGCATTCGACAAATGCCTTGTAGAGCAGTTTGACCAGCGCGACGCATTGCTTGACCTGCCCGCCGCTCAACCCCAGCGCAAACGCCACCCGGCGGCCATGAAAATCCGACAGCCCCGAGGCCGGATCGACCGAGAAGCTCACGATCTTTTCCGGGGTGGCGTGGGCCACGTCCTCGATCGCCATGCCGCCTTCGGTCGAGGCGACAAAGGCGATGCGGCAGGTCTGGCGATCAACCAGCAGTGCCAGATAAAGCTCGCGTGCGACCTCGCTGCCGTCTTCGATGTAGATGCGGTTGACCTGCTTGCCAGCCGGGCCGGTCTGCCCCGTGACCAGAGTGCGCCCCAGCATCTGGCGCGCCTGCTCGGCCGCCTCGCTGACCGAGTGCGCCAGCCGCACCCCGCCTTTTTCGCCGGCCTCGGCTTCCTTGAAATGGCCCTTGCCGCGACCGCCGGCGTGGATCTGCGATTTGACCACCCAGATCGGGCCGTCGAGTTCGCCCGCCGCGGTCTTGGCCTCGTCGGCGCGCAGCACGACGTGGCCGTCGGAAACCGGCGCGCCGTAGCCGCGCAGCAAGGCCTTGGCCTGATATTCGTGGATGTTCATGGCACCGTTCCATCGCTGATGATCTGGCCGCGTCATGACACGAAATCCGGCATGAGCCAAACAGGTTTTCGCACAAATACGCAGATAGGTGGTGAAATCGACCTAGTGTGATCACATGATGAAAATGCGTGATCACAATGATGCCGCTTGGCGCGATCGGCGCTGATTCGGGGGCGCGCTCGCCCGTCACAAGACAAGAGCCGGGCAACCCGCCCCGACCTTCGTCATCGCATGTGGCCGATCAGGCCAGCGACGGATCAATCGCCTTGCAGGCCTCGACCAGGCCCCGCACCGCCGCTACCGATTTGTCGAACATCGCCTGTTCGTCGGGGTTGAGGGCGATATCCAGGATGCGCTCGATCCCGCCGGCGCCGATCACGGTCGGGGCGCCGACGTAAAGGCCATCGAGGCCAAGGGCACCGTCAACCCAGGCGGCGCAAGGCAGCACCCGCTTCTGGTCCTTGAGATAGGCTTCGGCCATCTCGATCGCCGAGGTGGCGGGGGCGTAGAACGCCGAGCCGGTCTTCAAGAGGCCGACGATCTCGGCCCCACCGTCGCGGGTGCGCTGGATGATCGCGTCAAGCTTTTCCTGCGTGGTCCAGCCCATCGCCACCAAATCCGGGAGCGGCACCCCGCCCACCGTTGAATAGCGCGCCAGCGGCACCATGGTATCGCCATGCCCGCCCAGCACGAAGGCCGTCACATCGCGCATCGACACCCCGAATTCGAGCGACAGGAAATGGCGGAATCGCCCCGAGTCGAGCACCCCCGCCATGCCCACGATCTTTTCATGCGCCAGCCCGGAAAATTCGCGCAGCGCCCAGACCATGGCGTCAAGCGGGTTGGTGATGCAGATCACGAACGCGTTCGGGGCATGGGCGGCAATCCCCGCGCCGACCGATTTCATCACCTTCAGGTTGATCCCCAGCAGATCGTCGCGGCTCATCCCCGGTTTGCGTGGCACCCCGGCGGTGACGATGCAGACATCGGCCCCGGCGATATCGGCGTAATCGCTGGTGCCCTTGAGGCTGGCGTCGAAACCGGCGGCAGGTCCGGCTTCGGCGATGTCGAGCGCCTTGCCTTGCGGCACGCCCTCGGCAATGTCGAACAGGACGACATCGCCCAGTTCCTTGATCGCGGCGAGATGGGCGAGCGTGCCGCCGATCTGCCCCGCGCCGATCAGTGCAATCTTGGGTCGGGCCATGATTTTGTCTCCGGGTCGGTTGAATGACGCGCAAGGCCTAACCCTTCACGCCCCGCCACGCAAGAGCGCTGCACTGCGGCAATGGTGGCTGGGCTGTTGCCTCACGGACGTTTGCGCTAAAGAGCTTCACCGGCGGCAGGGAGATGGGCGTGAAAGGGGCAATGTTCTGGGCGGTCGCCCTGACCGCGGCGGTGCTGGTGGGGATGAGCAAGGGCGGCCTGCCGGTGGTGGGGATGCTCGGAGTGCCGCTTTTGGCGCTGGTGATCGCGCCGGTGACGGCGGCGGGGTTGTTTCTGCCGATCTATGTGGTGTCCGATGTGTTCGGCCTCTGGGCCTATCGCCACTGCTTCAACCGGCGGGTGCTGCTGATCCTGTTGCCGGGCATGACGCTGGGGGTGGCGGTGGGTTGGGCCACCGCCTCGCTGGTGCCGCAATGGCTGGTGACTGGGGTGATAGGGCTGATCGGGGCGGTGTTCGCGGTCACCTTGATCATGCGGCGCGGGGTGGCGGCGGCCCGCCCGGCGCGGGTGCTGCCGGGGCTGCTGTGGGGCGCGGTCACCGGCTTCACCAGTTTCGTGAGCCACGCCGGCGCCCCGCCGTTTCAGGTTTACGTGCTGCCGCTGCGGCTGGACAAGGCCGTTTTCGCGGGCACGGCAACGATCGCCTTCGCCTATGTCAACGCGATCAAGCTGATCCCCTACTGGGCGTTGGGCCAGCTTTCGGTGGCCAATCTCAAGGTGGCGGCGCTGCTGGCGGTGCCGGCTTCGCTGGCGGTGTTTGCGGGGGTGCGGCTGGTGCGCATCCTGCCCGAACGGCGGTTCTTCCAACTGGTGATCTGGGCACTGCTGGCGGTCTCGCTGCGGCTGATCTGGCAGGCGGTGGCAACTGCTACCGGGCAGGCGGCGGGTTAGGCCGGATCGCCAGTGGCGGGAAGATCCTCGACCACGGTCTCGAACCCCTCGCCGCTCGCGACCAGGCAGGTGGTGCCATCGGGCAGGGTCGCGGTGATGGTCCAGGTGCCGGTGTCGGCCGCGGCGAACACTTCCATCACCGCGTGGTTGGCGGCCAGACCGATGCCGCGCCGGGTCTCGCCGTACTGGCCGGAAAGCAGGCTCAGCACGGCGTCGCGCGGGGCGCATTGCGGTGCGGCGTGGCTGACCTCGGTGGCAAGGATCAGGCCGCCGAAACCAAGTGAAAGGGCAAAGAGGATGCGGGTCATATCGGCCTTTCCGGCTGGCCCCGTGCCCATCAGACGGCTGCCAACCTGTCTCGGGATGCGGCGCCCAATTGGCGTCAGGGCAAAGATGCGCGCGGTTCGCGCAAAATTCGTTAACGTCCCGCCCGACGGGGGGCGGTGGGTGCTGCGATGCAGCAAATCAGGGCTTGCCGGATATGCCGGAAATGTGGTCGAAATCGTAACAATCTTGCTTGGGAGAGAATCATGACCCCCGCTGCCTGCCCCTTTCGCTCGGTGCTCTACCTTCCTGCCTCAAAGCCGCGGGCGCTGGAAAGGGCGCGCACTCTACCCACTGATGCCATCATCTTCGATCTCGAGGATGCTGTCGCGGCCGAGGAAAAACCGGCGGCGCGCGCGGCGCTGGTGCCGCACCTGAAGGATGCTGACTACGGCACCCGCGCCCGGATCGTGCGGATCAACGGCTTCGATACCCAATGGGGGCGTGACGACGTGGCGGCGCTGGCGGAATGCGGGTTTGATGCGGTGCTGATCCCCAAGGTGGGCGGCCCCGCCGATCTGCAAGCGGTGGCCGAGGCGATCGCCGACGTGCCGCTGTGGGCGATGATGGAAACGGCCGCCGGGATGCTGAACGCCGCAGCGATTGCCGCGCATCCGCGGCTTCAGGCGATGGTGATGGGCACCAACGATCTGGCGCGCGAGCTTGGCGCGCGCTTCCGCCCCGACCGGCTGGCCTTGCAGGCTGGGCTTGGTCTGTGCCTGCTTGCGGCGCGGGCGCGGGGTCGCATCATCATCGACGGAGTTTATAACGCCTATCTTGATGCGGCGGGCCTTGCCGCCGAATGCGCGCAGGGCCGTGACATGGGGTTTGACGGCAAGACCCTGATCCACCCGGCGCAGTTGGCCATCGCCAATGCCGCCTTTGCACCCACCGAGGCCGAGATCGACCTCGCCCGCCGCCAGATCGCCGCGTTCGATCTGGCGACCGCCAAAGGTCTGGGGGTGGCGGTTGTCGATGGTCAAATCGTCGAGAATCTGCATATAGTGACCGCGCGGCAGACGCTGGCGAAAGCCGCTGCGATCGCCGCGCTTGGAAATTGCTGAATGGTCAGGCAATGCTGATACTGTCGCTCGGGGTTGCGCTGTGGATCGCGGCGCATCTGTTCAAACGCCTGGCCCCGCTGCGCCGGGCGGCCCTTGGCGATGCGGCCAAGGGGCCGATTGCGCTGGTGCTGCTGGTGGCGCTGGGGCTGATGGTCTGGGGCTACACCCGCGCCGATCTGGTGCCAGTCTACAGTCCGCTGTCGGGCATGGGCCATGCCAACAACGCCCTGATGCTGGCCGCGCTGTTCCTGTTCGGGGTGGGCGGAACCAAGGGCACACTTTACCCCCGGATGCGGCACCCGATGCTGTGGGGCGCGGTGGTCTGGGCGGTGGCGCATCTGCTGGTGAACGGCGATCTGGCCGCGATCATCCTGTTCGGCGGTATCCTGGCCTGGGCGCTGGTCGAGATGGGGCTGATCAACTTTGCCGCGCCTTGGGCTGCCCCCGCCGCGGGGCGCGGCCTCAAGGGCGACGCGATGAACCTGGCAGCCACGCTGGTGCTTTACGCCCTGATTGCCGGGGCGCATATCTGGCTTGGCCATTCACCATTTCTGGGGAGTTATGCCTGATGAAACTCTACCGCTTTCTGACCGACGACGACACCGCCGCCTTTTGCCACAAGGTGACGGCGGCGCTCAACAAGGGCTGGACGCTGCACGGCGCACCCAGCTACGCCCATGACGCGGCGCGCGGGGTGATGCGCTGCGGTCAGGCGGTGGTGAAGGACGTGCCGGGCACCTACACCCCCGAACTGAAACTGGGCGAGCAATGACGAAGACCAATCCGGGCCGGTTCTTCGAGGATTACCTGCTGGGAGAGACCATCGTTCACGCCGTGCCGCGCACCGTTTCGGGCGGCGAGCGCGCGCTTTATCATGCGCTCTACCCCGCCCGCCACGCGCTGTATTCGTCGGATGAATTCGCCCGCGCCTGTGGTCTGCCCGCCAGCCCGATCGACGATCTCGCGGCGTTTCATCTGGTGTTCGGCAAGAGTGTGCCCGACATATCGCTGAACGCGGTGGCGAACCTTGGCTACGGCGAGGGGCGGTGGTTGGCGCCGGTCTGGCCGGGCGACAGCTTGCGCAGCGAATCCACCGTGATCGGGTTGAAGCAGAACTCCAACGGGGCCTCGGGCGTGGTTTACGTTCGCAGCAAGGGCTTCAACCAGCACGGCGCCGAAGTGTTAAGCTACGTGCGCTGGGTGATGGTGCGCAAGGCTCGCGCCGACGCGCCCGCCCCGCCACCGGTGGTGCCAAAGCTGGCCGCCGTGGTGGCCCCGACAGCACTGGTGATCCCGCCGGGCCTTGATTTCAGCCGCTACGATTTCACTCTGGCAGGCGAGCCGTACCGCTGGGGCGACTATGCGGTGGGCGAGCAGATCGACCATGGCGACGGCGTGACCCTCACCGAGGCCGAGCACATGTTGGCCACCAGGCTGTGGCAGAACACCGCCAAGGTGCATTTCGATGCCACGCTGCGCGCCGACGGCAGGCGGCTGATCTATGGCGGGCACGTGATTTCCATGGCGCGGGCGCTGTCGTTCAACGGCCTCGCCAACGCCCAGATGATCGTCGCCCTGAACGCCGGCACCCACGCCAATCCGTGCTTTGCCAATGATACCGTCCGGGCCTGGTCCGAGGTGCTGGACAAGGCCGCGACCTCCGCCCCCGGGGTGGGGGCGTTGCGGCTGCGCACGGTGGCGACCAGCGGCGGCGCGCCATTCCGGCGGAAGGCCGAGGATGGCCGGTATCTGCCCGGAGTGCTGCTCGATCTCGACTACTGGGCCTTGCTGCCGCGCTGATCACGCGCTGCACACGCCATTGCGCACAGGATTGATCCGCGGTCATCGCTGCTGGTGCTAGCGTCTTTCCATCAGGATGGGAGGACGCATGAGATCAACCGGATATCTGGCCGCGGTGGGGCTGGCGGCAATCCTGGGCGCGCAGGCGGCCGCGGCGGAAGGTATCACCGTCACCGGCGGCGTGACCCTGACCAGCGACTACGTGGATCGCAGCTTGAGCTTCTCGGCCCATGGCCCGGCGATTCAGCCCTATATCGAAGCCGAACTAAACGGTTTCCACGCCGGCGTCTGGGGCTCCAACGTCGATTTCGGGGCCGGGGGAACCGACACTTTCGAAGTGGACTATTATCTTGGCTATCGCCGCGAGACGGCGGGCGGGTTAAGCTATGACCTGAATTATGCCCGGCTCACCTTCAACGACACCGGCGACTGCTGCGGCGAGTTCAACCTGGAGCTCGGCTATCCACTCGGCGACAAGGTGGGCTCGGTGGCGGTATTCGCCTACGACCCGGTGGCCAACACCCTCGCCACGGCCATCGGTGGCTCGTATGCGTTCAACGATTCCTTCTCGGTTTCGGGCAAGTATGGCTATGACGAGGCGTTCGCGCACAACTATTGGGATGTCGGCGCAAGCTACGCCCTCAACGATGTCACAGCGATTGCTGGGCGCTACTTCGTGACCGCCGATACCCCGGCGCTGATTGCGGCCGGAGTATCCTTTGACTTCAACCTGTTCAGCCTATGACGCGGGGTGCTGAAAAAGTCAGCGTCTTCCTTGCCCTGAGCTTGCACATCGTTGCTTGCAGCCTCGCCTGGGCAGCGCGCACGCCCGCCAGCGTCGCGTGAGCCTGGGCGAAGCCGGCGAAGCCACTTCTTTTCTTGCCCGACTTGCCACCGCTTGACCTGGCCCCGCCCCCCCCCCCTTGTTCAACGGCCTTTGGCCTTATGAACAACGGGCTGGAAAACGCTCCTGTCACGCGAAGTCGGTTATATCGGGTCTGCGGGCGGCATCCCGGAACGCTCCTGGTGGCTTGTGACCCCGTCCCGGGGCTTGGGAGCCGCCCGCATCTTCGATGTCATCCTGAACAATCGCCCCCGGGGCGTTTTCTGCTGCGCAAAAGGTTGCCTTGACTACTGCGCAGCGGGATCGCGCAAGTCCGAGACATCTGGCAAGTGGTGCCGGGTCTGGCGCGACTCACCGGCGTCGGATTTGTGTCAAATACGTGATCACGCGGTCAAATCATGTGATCACGTGACCGATTTTCTGCATCTGCATGGTCAAAATTTCCCGATTTTAGCGCTCACACGGCGTGACTTGCGGCGAAAAAGGGGTATTCATGGTGCCAGCGTATCGGTCGCGCGTCGCGCGCGCTGACCGGCCAGACCGGAGGAAACCAATCATGGCTGAAGTGCAGCGGGCGGCTCGCCCCCTTTCCCCACATCTGCAAGTCTATCGCCCGCAGATCACGATGATCTCGTCGATCCTGATCCGCATCACCGGTCTGGGGGTGATGGCGGGCGTGTTGCTGGCGGTGTGGTGGTTGTTGGCGGCGGCGGTCGGACCGCAATACTTTGCCACCGCCGATGCGGTGGCGACCTCGTGGTTCGGTGATCTGGTGTTCACCGGCACGCTCTGGGCGGTATGGTATCACTACCTCGGGGGCCTGCGCCACCTGCTCTGGGACGCGCGGCGTGGGCTGGACATCCAATCCGTGCGCCGACTGGGCATGGGCTGCATCTTCGGCTCGGTCGTACTGACCGTGCTGACACTGATCATCATCAATCTCTAGGGGGGGAAGATGCGTTATCTGACGGATCGCAAACGCGCCGAGGGCAAAGGGGCGGCGCACGGCGGCACCGCAACCCACCATTACCTGCAACTCAGCGCCGTCGGCCTGGCCTTCATGGTGCCGGTCTTTGTCTACATCTTCGGCCGCACCCTCGGGCAGGGTCACGAGGCGGTGATCGCGACCTTCAGTCGCCCGTTCCCGGCGATGCTGACCGGGCTGGTGATCTTCGTCGGCATGCGCCACTTCGCCAAGGGCGCGCAATCGGTGATCGACGACTATACCAAGGGCACGGCACACAAGACCTTGAGCATCCTGCTCTTGTTCATTTCCTACACGGTCACGGCCATCGGGCTTTACGCTCTGGTCCGCATCGCCGCATTCTGAGGGGGCGACATGTCTGCATACGAATACGAGACCCACGATTACGACGTGGTGGTGGTGGGGGCCGGCGGGGCCGGGCTGCGCGCCACGCTGGGGATGGCCGAACAGGGGCTGCGCACGGCTTGCGTGACCAAGGTATTCCCGACCCGCAGTCACACCGTGGCGGCGCAGGGCGGCATCGCGGCCAGCCTCGGCAATATGGGGCCCGATAGTTGGCGCTGGCACATGTATGACACCATCAAGGGCTCGGACTGGCTGGGCGACAACGACACCATCGAATATGTCACCCGCGAGGCTCCCAAGGCGGTCTATGAGCTGGAACATTACGGCGTGCCGTTCTCGCGCACCGAAGACGGCAAGATCTATCAGCGCCCGTTCGGTGGTCACATCACCGAATACGGCGAGGGCAAGCCGGTGGGCCGCGCCTGTGCCGCCGCCGACCGCACCGGTCATGCCATGCTGCACACGCTTTACGGCCAGGCCCTCAGGCACAATGCCGAGTTCTTCATCGAGTATTTCGCGCTTGATCTGATCATGTCGGACGACGGCAAATGTCAGGGCGTGGTGGCGTGGAAACTTGATGACGGCACGCTGCATGTGTTCAACGCCAAGCTGGTGGTGCTGGCCACCGGTGGGGCAGGGCGGGCCTATTTCAGTTGCACCTCGGCGCACACCTGCACCGGCGATGGGGCGGGGCTTGCCACCCGCGCCGGGCTGCCGATGCAGGACATGGAGTTCGTGCAGTTTCACCCCACCGGCATCTACGGCGTCGGCCCGCTGATCACCGAAGGGGTGCGCGGCGAAGGCGGCTACCTGACCAACGGCGAGGGCGAGCGCTTCATGGAGCGCTATGCCCCCTCGTTCAAGGATCTGGCCAGTCGTGACGTGGTATCACGCTGCATGACGCTGGAGATTCGCGAGGGTCGTGGCGTCGGCCCGCTCAAGGATCACATCAACCTCAACCTCAGCCACCTGCCGCCCGAGGTGATTCACGAGCGCCTGCCCGGCATTACCGAGACCACCCGCATCTTCACCGGCATCGACTGCACCAAGGATCCGATCCCGGTGCTGCCGACCGCGCATTACAACATGGGCGGGGTGCCGACCAACTACTGGGGCGAGGTGCTGAACCCGACCGACAAAAGCCCGGACGCGGTGGTGCCGGGCCTGATGGCGGCGGGCGAATGCGCCAGTGCCTCGCTGCACGGTGCCAACCGGCTGGGCTGCAACTCGCTGCTCGACATCGTGGTGCTGGGGCGCGCCACTTCGGTGCGGGCGGGCCAGATCGTTGACCGCGCGGCGCATGGGCCGGAAGCCTCGGCGGCGCAGATCGACCGGATTCTGGCGCGCTTTGACGATGTGCGCCACGCCAGCGGGGCGCACCCGACGGCGGCGGTGCGTCTGGCGATGCAACGCTCGATGCAGAACAACGCGGCGGTGTTTCGCACCGACGCGTCGCTCAAGCAGGGCTGCGCCGAGATTGCCACGATCCGCGGCCAGATGAACGACCTCAAGGTGACCGACCGCTCGCTGGTGTGGAACAGCGACCTGATGGAGACGCTCGAGCTGGAAAACCTGATGGCCAATGCGCTGACGATCATCGCCGGGGCCGAGGCGCGCAAGGAAAGCCGGGGGGCGCATGCGCGCGAAGATTTCCCCGACCGCGACGATGCGACCTGGCGCAAGCACACCTTGGCGAAGATCGACGCGGCGGGCAAGGTCAGCCTCAGCTACCGCGCGGTGCACGAGACCCCGCTGACCACTTTGGCCGAAGGCGGCATTGATCCCAAGAAGATCCTGCCCAAGAAGCGGGTTTACTGATGCCGCGCGCTGCCGCCCTTGCCTTGGCCGTTTTGGCCGCCTGTTCGCCCACCGAGACGGCCGACAAGGTGGGGCGGCGGGCGGTGGAAACCGTGGTGCTGCCGGTGGTCAGCCGCAATCTACCGGGCGACGCGGCGCAGGCGGCGACGCGCTGTGTCATCGACCATGCCACCGCAGCCGAGGTTCAGGCGCTGGCGCGTGACATCGCGGTTGAGGCCGGAACCTCGACGGTGCAGACCGTGGCCACCATCGCTGCCCGCCCGGAAACCTTGGCTTGTCTGGCAGCGGCGGGCCTGTCGCCGCTGGTCTTGTAGGGGGCGGTCATGATCCGGCACCTGATCCCGATCGCCCTTGCTCTGGCCGCCCCGCTGGCGGCCTGCGGCCCGGTTTCGGTCGAGCAGGCCGAGGCCGAATGTTTCGATCGCGCCAGCCTGGCGGCCGCCCCGCGCGGCACGATCGAACTGGGCGCCGGCAGCGGTGGGGCGATCACCAATTTCAGCATCGCCGTGTCAACCGATTATCTGACGGGGCAAGACCCCGCCGCGATCTATGACGCCTGCGTCACCCAGAAATCCGGCCAGCCACCCCGGCAGCCGCTTTATTCCCGCACAGACTGGAAGGGATAACCCATGGTTCAGTTCACGCTTCCCAAGAACTCGAAGATTCGCACCGGCAAGACCTGGCCCAAACCGGCCGGGCGCAATGTGCGCAAGTTCCTGATCTACCGCTGGAGCCCGGATGATGGCGAAAACCCGCGGGTCGATACCTATTTCCTTGATATGGACAAGTGCGGCCCGATGGTGCTGGACGCGCTGATCAAGATCAAGAACGAGATCGACCCGACCCTGACCTTCCGGCGCTCGTGCCGCGAAGGCATCTGCGGTTCCTGCGCGATGAACATCGACGGCATCAACACTCTCGCCTGCATCTACGGCATGGATCAAATCAATGGCGATGTGCGCATCTATCCGCTGCCGCACCATGCGGTGGTCAGGGATCTGATCCCCGATCTCACCCATTTCTACGCCCAGCACGCCTCGATCCAGCCGTGGCTGCAAACTACCACCGCCACCCCGGCCAAAGAGTGGCGTCAGTCAATCGGCGACCGCAAGAAACTCGACGGGGTTTACGAGTGCGTGATGTGCGCCTGCTGCTCCAGCGCCTGCCCCAGCTACTGGTGGAATTCCGACCGTTACCTTGGCCCCGCCACCCTGCTGCACGCCTACCGCTGGATCGCCGACAGCCGCGACGAGGCGACCGGCGAACGTCTGGATGCGCTGGAAGACCCGTTCAAGCTTTACCGTTGCCACGCCATCCTGAACTGCACCAACACCTGCCCCAAGGGCTTGAACCCGGCCAAGGCGATTGCCGAGATCAAGCACATCATGGTCAGCCGCAGCGCCTGAGCCTTAGCGGCCGATGTTCGCCGTGCCTGTCGCCAGGGCGCGGCCTGTGTGCCGGTAGCCGGGCGGCTGGCGGGCATTTGTGCCCGCGCCGTGGAGTGGCGCCTCAGGCGGCCGACGGTCAGGCGCTCGCCCGTGGTGCCCGACACTGGCGCTCCGGCGCCGCCCCGGAGGCGGGCGTCAATCCCGATGTTTCACCTTGGCCAAATATGCGGCTGGGTGATGAGCGCCCGGAAAACCTGTCCGTGGGTAAGCGTCGGGCCTGCCCGCAGCTATCGTGCATTCCATGGCAGGAGCTCGACGATCCGGCTGATTTTGTAGTCCGCGATGCGGGCCGGGGTGTCTGCGAGCCAGGCGTGGGGATTGACGGCATTTAGCTTGGCGGTTTCGATCAGGGTGTAGGCGATGGCGGCGGCTTTGCCCCCGGCTTCGGAGCCGACGAAGAGGTAATTCTTGCGGCCGAGGGCG